>Ga0182018_10000260_pt1 | contig 69768 bp, 55 predicted proteins | sample 812P2MmetaG_FD_120490 | JGI IMG/M metagenome (GOLD analysis project Ga0182018, IMG submission 120490) | Permafrost microbial communities from Stordalen Mire, Sweden - 812P2M metaG | ecosystem: Environmental > Terrestrial > Soil > Wetlands > Permafrost | place: Sweden: Stordalen | collected... | reverse complement strand
ACAGTTTGGCCATCCCGCAGTGTCAGGCTTAACTCTGATTTGAATTGCCGCAAAATCGGTTCTTGAAATTGCCCCGATGATTAGCACTGGGGAAGAAGCGTGTGAGCCTCAGTGCATGAGTCCGGCGATCTGCACATGATAGGGGTCGAGTAATTCGCCGGTGGCGTGATCGACACCCGCAACCGCGAGCTGATAGTTCACTTCGGCTTGCAGCAAGCCCAGCTGAGCGCTGGCGAGTTCGGTTTGCGCCTCCAGCACAAAGAAAATCGTTTCTGAACCCAGGTCATACTTGCGCTGTTCGGCGGCCATGGTCTTCTTGGCCAAGTCCAATGCTTCCTTGCCGGCGGCGATGCTGAGTTTTGCCTGCTCCAGTTGGTGTACGGCATTGCTGACGTCGAGCGTGACCTGCTCGCGGATTTGTCGTTCGTTGTATAAATCGCTGCGCCGCGAGACCAGCGCACTCCCCATTTCCGCCTTCGCGGCCCGGTTCTTCAGAGGCAGGCTGAGAGATAGCTGCGCGTAATAAGTTGGGTAGGTGAAGCCGAAAAGTTGATTCACCGAGGAGCTCGTAGTCTTCTGACCCAGGCTGTTGAACTGCGCGCCTCCCAGGCCGTTACTGCCGTAATAGCCGGTGAAGTCGAGTTCGGGCAACAAATGATTGTGGGCTAAACGAATGCGAGTTTGGTCATTGGCCAGAGCGGCATGGGCGGCATCGAACTCCGGCCTCTTGGTCAGGGCCAGTCGCAGCGCGGCGGACGCGTCGATGGTGCGCAAATCACCTTCTGGCTCCGGCTTTTCCGTGAGTTCGAGGTCGAGAGCCTCAAAATACGGGTCTTGGTCCGCGCCCACGGTCATGCGGAGTGCGTCCTCGGTTTGTTTGAGCGCGTATTCGCTCTGGATCACCTGCACGCGACGCGATGCGACTTGCGACTCTGACCGGTAGATGTCGAGCGGTGGTAACGCGCCCAGTTCCAGTGCGCGTTTATCGCGCTTGTACGTCGCCTCTGCCGCCTCCATGGAACTGCGGGCAACGTCAAGATTACCGCGCGCTTCAATTACCGACCAGTACTGTCCCACCGCTTGTAAGACGTTGTTATTCACTTCGGCAACAAAATTGGCCTGCGACTGCTGCAGATTGCGCCGCGCGATCATCAACGGCGCCCGGTTGGCGAATAGCCATCCATACTTAAGAAGAGGCTGAATCACCTGAAAAGTCAGAAGAGAGGTGAGATACGGATTGAAGAGATAGAACGAGTTATTGGTGTAATTATTGTTGGTGCCTAGCGCTGCCTGTATGTTGGTGCCCGTCTCAAATGTTTGCGAGTAATTGAACTGGGCGTTTTGCGTTGTGGAGATGAAGGTAGTTGCCGCTCCGGTTCCCTGCAGTTGGCTGAACGGTGCGGAAGTCGAACTATTCACGTTGTAATAAGCCGTCAGCAACGGATCGAACGGAGAGTGCGCGCCCAGCAGCCCGAATTTCGAAGATTCAATCTGAGTTTCCTGAACCCTTACGAGGCTGTTGTTTTCAAGCGTAAGGACAACCGCATCGCGCAGGCTGAGCGTGAGCTTTCCATCGATTACGTAATTCCGCAAGTGCTCCGGGGTACCCAGTTTGTCCGCGCGAACCTGCGGCGTTAGCAGTTGGCCGTATCCCTCGCCCTTTTGAGCCCAGGATTGCGGCGTAAATCTCGAGCAGAACAGCATGAAAAGACAAGCGGAGAGCCCCAGGCGAGAATATTTCATTCTTCAATTCCTCCAAGATTGTGTTGGCTCGTGCCGTGAAGATGACTGCCGCGCCGACTACTCCCAACGAATTGCTTCGACCGGATCCAGGCGTGCTGCTTTGACGGCAGGGTAGATTCCGAAAACGAGACCCACCGTAATCGACACGAGGAACGCGAGGAGGATGGAACTCAGGGTTACAATGGTCGACCATCCTGCGAGCCAGGCGATCAAGCGCGACATCACGAAGCCGAACATGATGCCGAAGCTTCCGCCGACGAAGGAAATCAGCATGGCCTCGATGACGAATTGGCGAATGATGTCGGACTGTCGAGCGCCCACCGCGCGGCGCACGCCAATTTCCCGCGTGCGCTCCAGAATGCTGGCCAGCATGATGTTCATGATTCCGATTCCGCCCACCAGCAGGGATATGGACGCAATCGCCACCATCACAGCGTTGAACAAGCGCTCCGTGCGCTTCTGTTCGGCCAGCAGTTCGGCCGGCACAATCACGCTGAAATCTCCGGCGGAATGATGCGATGAATCCAGAATCGCACGCACCACCTGCGCCACCGACGCCATATCGGCGGTGTCGCGAATGTTTAAATAGATTCCATCAATCTCATCGCGGACATCGCTGTAATTGTCCTCCAGCCGCAGAATCGCAGAATTCAGGGGAACGTACATAATGTTGTTGAGATCCTGCGTCGGGACGCCAGCCACTTCGGTTTGCGAGCTGAGTTGCGGCGAAGCGACCCCGATCACGCGGAACCAGGTTTCATTCGCCTTCACGTACTGGCCGACCGGATCCGCGGAACCGAACAGACTGGAGCGGGCAGCCGCGCCCAGTACGGTCACAGGAGCCCCCCGGGTTTCTTCATCCTCGCTGAAAAATCGTCCTTCAAGAACATGTAACCCGGCGATTTTGAGGTAGATCGGATTGACTCCGTACACCGTTGGCGGATCCTGCTGCGACTTTGGAATCGTCTTGGAGGGAGTCATCCGCTTCCTCGGTGTGGCGGCGACAATGTCACTCACGTCATCGCGCATCACGCGATAATCCTGGAACGTGAGCCCGGGAGAAATCTTGCGAATCTTCTGATGCGCCTGCCACTCCGTGGTCTCTTTGGCCTCGACGATCAGGTTATGGACGCCCATTTGCTCAATCAGCGCCATTACCTTCTGCCGCGCGCCCGCGCCAATCGAGAGCATCGAGACTACGGCCGCGACGCCAAAGATCATGCCCAGCATCGTGAGTAAAGAGCGCAGCCGATGCAGCAACAGGTTCTGCAGCCCCAATTGCAGATCGGGAAGCCACTGCTGATAACCGTGCAACATCCGCCCGGCAGGAGTCGAGGCGAGCGTTGCCATTACGGAGCGCCTCCTGCGCCCGGTGATGGCGCGCTCGAATTCGCCGTCTTCCTCGGTGCGGTCGGATCGATCAAAGCGATTTCCGTGCCGGCGCTAATGCCTTCAACGGCGGCACGACTCTCGTTCTGGGCTTGAATCTTCACTTCGCGGGGATCGAAGTTGTTGCCATGGCGTACGTACATAACGCGTTTGTTGTCTTTCAAGAACAGCGCCTGGCGAGGCGCGTAGATCACGTTCTTTTGTGGATCGCCGTTGATAAAAACTTGTGCTGTCAAACCCGGTCGCATCTGTGCGTCCGTAGTCACGAGCGTGATGGCTACTTCGAACTTGCTGCTGGAGTCGTCCTCCCAGAACCTGCGAGTGTTGTTGCCTCCCACGGTTTTCACAGTGCCATGAAACCTGCTGCCCGGCAGCGCATCGAGCTGGATGTCTACGGACTGCCCCTCTTTGATATTGTTGCGTTCGAGTTCTCCAACTTTGGACACCAGCTCCATTCCTTTGGGATCGATTACCTGGCCCACCGTTCTGCCGGGTTCCACCTGATCTCCTTCGCGGTATTCCGGCAGCGACATCCCGCTGAAAAAGAATCCGCCCGCCGCGCCTTCGTTTTTCTCCAACGCAACCAGCCCGTCCATCGGAGCGGTAACGCGCATTTTCTTGATACTGTCCTGCGCCTGATCCATCGCGAGCTTTGCCTTGTTACGCTTTTCCTCTGCGAGTGAAATCGTGGCCTGGCCGGATGCGCTGCGGGACTTCACGTCTTGTTCCAGTTCCGCCCAGACGCGCTTGGTCTGTTCCAATGCGAGATCATTTTTCCGCGCGTCGATGGTGCTGACCAGTTCGTTCTTCTGCACATCCAGCTCTGCCCGTCTCACGTCAAACCGCGCCTTGAGCAACGCGACCTTGTCCTGGGCCGCCACCACTGCCGCGTCTGCCCGCGCCTTAGTGATTTCCTGATCGGCCTGCAGCAGCTCGGAACGATTCTGGTCCACTTTGTAGAGTTGCTCGGTGGGATCAAATTCCATCACCAAATCGCCCTTCTTCACGGCTGTGCCGGTGTGGAGCAAATGGGTGATTTGCAGCGCCCCGCCACCGATGGGAGGCGCCGCTAGCATCTCAGAATGACTGGCGCGCAATTCTCCGGTGACATAGACCTTCATGTCGAGATCACCGCGTTTCACCATTCCTGTCGGGATCTCGTCGTTCGTAGTTGCCGGAGATGCACGGCGCACGGCCGCGACCACGCCCGCTACGACGCAGAGAACAACCGCGACTACAGCCCAGGTAATGGCACGCCGGCTCTTCATCTCGACTGCGTCTACTCCTTCAAGGTAGGATCTTTCAGCGCCACTTGTTCTCCGGGACGTACGCCTTTAGCGACCAGAATCTTGTCGCTACTTCTTCGTCCGACATCGATCGCGCGTTCTTCAAACTGCGCTCCTTGCCACACGTAGGCCACATTCTGTCCGGATTTCTGAAACACCGCTTGAGCGGGAATGGTGATAGCGTCCGGCACACGGTCTACGATCACGGTTACCTGCCCGGTGAGGCCTGGCTTGAAGCGAGGATCCGTCTGGTCGAGAACAATCTCGAGGATAAAGTTGCGAGTAATGGGCCATCCGCCGGAGAAATCCAGGCTCGCAATGGCGCCGATCTGTTCGATGTGACCGGTGAATTGACGATCTGGAATTGCATTCAACTGGACCGTAACCGGCTGCTTCGCCGCCAGTCTTCCACGTTCCGTTTCATCCACACGGGCGGAGATCCGCAGTGTCGTGGCATCGGGCAATTCCGCGATGCCCGCCCCGGGCCAGGCACGATCTCCGGGCCGGTATGAGGTCATATTCGAGCCCGACCAGTGCTGCAGCAGGCTGATGGTTCCAGCCGAGGGCGCGCGCAAAGTCATCTGTCCCAAACCGCGGTCCGCGCGTTCCACGTCATACTTAGCTTTGTGGCTGGCTTGTTCCTTACTCTCAATCGTCGCCTTGTTGAGAGTCTGGTCCGATCGCTGCTTGGTCTGGGCTTCGCGCAATTTCTGCTCCGCATCGGCCAGCTTCAGTTTTGCCTCTTCGCCTTCGATCTTGGAAACGATCTCCTGTTTGCTGGCATCAAGTTTGGCGCCTTCCACGTCATAGCCGGCTTTCAGCACGGCGGTTTTGTCTTCCTCTTCGGTCAGGCGCGCCTGGGCGCGAGCTTGTCCGATCTCCGCCTCCGCCGATTTCAGGCTGGAGCGGAACTGCGCCAGATCCTGCTCCGTTTTTGTCTTGTCGAACTCCACCACGACATCGCCGGGCTTCACCACGGTACCTTCCGGAGAGACTTTCACGATCTGCAGATCGCCGGCCTCCGCGGGCGCGCTGATCGTCACCGACTTCAGAGCCTTCACCTCGCCGCGAAACTGTGCCGAGTCGAGAAATTCTCCTCGCTTCACTTCGATCGTGGGAACCGTGGGTAATCGCTTGCCCAGGCGTACGGCCCCCAGCACGACGCCACTTCCCGCCAACAGGACGATGGCCATGACCATTCCCTTGCCCTGAATCGAAAGCCGATGGAAGCGCTCGATCATCACGAACCACTCCTCGGATTTTGTGCAGGACTCTTCTTCGAGTTCGAACCATCCGAACTCGAACCAGTAGCGCTCAGCCCAACCTTTGTTCCCACGCTCGGTTTCGTAACATCCACATCGACGTCCACGGCGGCGGAAAGGTCAGGCATCAACTTGGGGTCATTTCCATCGATCGCCACCACCACCACGAAGGACCGAAGCTTATTGGAAAAGTCTCCCCCTTCGCCGATGGGAGCAAGTTGGTCCAGTTTGGCCGCGAACACCAAATCCGGATAGGCATCCAACCGCACTTTCGCCGTTTGTCCCGCGCGCAAACTCGGGAAGTCCTGTTGATTGGCCATCACACGCACTTGCATGGTCGCCGGATTCACTACCTGCATAAAGGTCACACCCGGACGCACCTGGTCGCCTTCCTGCACTTCGCCCATCGTCCCTTGCTTCCAGATTGTGCTCAGCACCACCACTCCATCCAGAGGCGAATGGATCTGCATAAGGTCGGCATTGGCCTGAGCGTGCAACATGGTCTGCTGCGTGCGATCGCGTTGAATTTCAAGAATGCGAATCGCCGCTTGCGCCGCCTTCCGCTTCAGGTCGAAGGTTTCGTGCAGCTGTTCGAAGGTCGCTTTGGCCTCGTCCAGGTTTTGCTGATTTTTTTCCGCGTCGATGCGCGAAACGATCTCCGCTTTCTGTATTTCGAGTTCCGTCTTGCGGAGATTATCCTCGGCCGTCTTCAGTTCGGTTTCATCCTTGGCCCGTGCCGCATTCTCCTTGGCCTGCTCCTCCGCCACCTGGTCGACTAGCTTTGCGTATTCCGCCTGCTTGTCGATGAAATCCCGCATCTGCGCTTGCCGGTCAAACTCCACCAGCACATCCCCCTGCTTGACCCGGGTCCCGCCGGGCGCCAATCGGATAATCGTGAGCGTGGGAACCTGTTGCCCGGCGAGCAGAGGTGCGAGGATGGCGCGCGATTGTACGGCCTCGGTCGTTCCCTTGAGGCGCAAAACCTGTGGGGGGATGTTGGTGGCCGATCGATCGCCCCTGATGGTCGCCGGCGTTTTTCCCCGCGCCGCAATCCGTACACCGATGGGCAGAGCGATCGCAACGGCGACGACCGCCAACCACATGCGCCATCGCCGCGGGCGGGCTCCATTGTCCGTCGGTGGTTCGGATGGCGGTCCCGGTTGCCCGAGTGAAGACTCAGACCCAGGAATAACTTCCGCAGGGGATGCAGTCATTACTGAGATACTCCCGCCTTAGGAATCTGCTTGTACAACAAAAGTTGCCCGCTGCTGGGGCGCTGCCAACTTATTCAAACGACTTTGTGCTTCCAGGCCCTGTTAGATCGCGGTGAGGGGGCGAACTTGCGATTCCTTTCCCCGTTTTTCTTTCAGCGGAAATCACAATCACACGGATACAGTCGGCTCAGCCACCGCGAGTGTCGGAGCCAAGTATGGGATTCCCTAGGTCCGACGACAAGAAATCGAGTCGAAGAAAACGAAGCAAGTATCTTCTAAGGGAAGCAGTACCTTTCCTAAGGGTGCGAACAAGAACGCGCACGACCGAGACCGCGCGTCGCCTGGCTTGCGCTGCGCAAACCAGGCGGGATACTCAAGTCGCGGTAGATGGCGCTACTGAACCTCGTTCAGCTTTTGGTAGATCAGCATGGCGACGAGCACCAGCAGAAATACTCCGGAGCCGATGCTGAACACCCGAACCGGAATCGTGAGCCGGTTGACCTTGGTCAAGAGTTCCGTTTGCTCTTCCTGCATGTGTGAATTGTTGTCATCCAGAAACAGCTGATCGTCCTCGTGCATGGTGAGAGTGCTCTTGTAAATCAGGAGAACGATCAGACCTACGGCGAAAATTCCGAACACAACTGTCACTATAGTCAGCGTCATAAGCTACCTCGGCAGATTCCATCCCAAGTGCACGGCTTCCACTTCGTGAGCGGGGGCGCGCAGAACCCCGCATTCAGTCTCGGGGAAGGCCCTAACGGCAATGATTATAGACCCGTTGGCAAGCCCCTGGCGTCGAATAAATCCCTTTGTTCGGAAGCTGTTACGGGAGCGGTGGGATGCGACTTCCGGCCGGGCGCCGCATCTAATGACTCTGATCGATCAGCAGGATCGCTTTCGTGAGATCGTTTTTTTCCGGTGCACCCCGGAATTTTTTCTTGTGAAAATCGAATCTGCTATAATTCAATAGATTAAAGCCAAGGAGATAAGATGGCCACCACAACTATCCCTGAAGTCGCCAAGAAGGCCGCGCCCGTTACTCTCACCCTCAACGCTGTTGCCAAGGTGAAAGACATCATGGGCCAGCAGAACCCGGTTCCTGCCGGCTTGCGCATCGGAGTGGTGGGTGGCGGATGCTCCGGTTTCTCCTATTCGATGCAATTTGAAAACGGCGCTGGAATGATGGACAAGACCTTCGACATGGAAGGACTTAAGGTGTTCGTCGATGCCACTTCAGTCATGTATCTGAATGGTTGCATCGTTGACTACGTCGAGACTCTCGAAGGCGCAGGCTTCAAGTTTGAGAATCCGAACGTGAAAAGCACCTGCGGCTGCGGATCATCCTTCAGCGTGTAAGGGGTGTTTTATGTGGGACAGCCCTCGGCTGTCCGCCCGCGCGAAGCCTGGCAAGGCTCGGACGCTCCGGAGAAAGCTCAGAAAGAAACGAAATGGCCTCCGCATCTTTGCGATGAGGCCATTTTCTTTTAGGGTGGCGTTGTCTGGCGGCGCTACTGCTGCTGCGGAGGATTGCTGGGCGGGTTCGGAGTGCTGAATCCACCACTGGATGGCGCATTCGGACTGTTCTGCATTCCCGAAGGAGACGTGCCGAAGCCATTGCCGCCGCCAAAACTGCTGCCATTGTTGCCGCCGCTGCCGGTCTGCCCGTTGAGGTTCGGCGTGCCCTGCTGGCCGAATCCCTGCAGTTGGGGCTGGTACGGAGTCATGATTATGCCGCCACGGTCCATCGCCGGATCATAAACAAACGCCCAATCCTTATACTTGTTCTTGTGATTGAACTCGCGGATCGTCTTATCTTTGCTGACGCTGCCAACTCCTACGATTGGCCCGCCGATAATTTGGCCAGACCCCAACTGATTGCTTCCCGGATTGCCGCTACCGCTTCCTGACAGATTTGTTCCCGTCGGAGTCGCTCCCGTTCCATCGGAAGTCCCACCTGAAGATGCCTGCGATGCCGACTGCGATGTGTCCGGCCCAGTCGATGAATTCGACGTCGTCTGCTGATTTTGAGCGAACGATGAATTGGAGTTTGCTCCAAACCCGCTGTTCCCGCCGAACGTGGAAGGCTGCGAGAATCCTCCGGAGCCGCCCGCTCCTCCGCTCATTCCGCTGACCGGGGTTGCGCCCGGGATACTCGCGCCTCCGAGCGCGCTGAGCGTCATCTGAACGTCGCCGAAGTGCAGCAGCTTGAAATCCTCGCACTTCGAGTTCTTACAGTTCAGCGGATCTTTGTAGCGTTTGCGCAAAAAACGAAGATTGCTGGTGTTCTCGAGATCCTCAATCTTTGTGGGATAGCGCCCGAACTTCTTGTAATAGGCGCGAATCGCCCGCGAATACTGCACTCCGCGATGAATCATTTCCTCTTCACGATCGCGCTTGATTTCGAATGTAATCGACGGTACGATCGCCGCCGCGAAGATGACCAGCAGGGCCATAGCCAGAAGCAACGTCAGCATGACCCACCCGTCATCGCCACGAGCTTTACCCGGTCGAGGCACGCTTGGCCGCATCTGTGAATCGAAAGCCATGGAGGAAAAATTGAGGAATTGGGTACTTGAGTAATTTCTAACGGCACCCTAAGTCTTCAAATTACACAACGACTAAATCTGCTTCATCCCTGCGTCAGCGGAATGTTCTGCGGCGGACCGCTGTTCACCACGTCCTGAATCTCCACCGAATTGGGCGAAATACGAATCACCTTGTAGCGGCGGTCCACGATCTCGCCTTCCCCTGCCACGAACACATCCTCGCCGAGCTTGAGAAATATTTTCTTCGCCTCCCCGGTCCGGCTCGCGAAACCATAAAACTTTAGCGGGATCGGAGGCGCCTGTGCAGGAGTAGGCGGATGGTACCGAACTTCGCCGGCTGCTTCGGTCGTTCCGGGAGTGATGGGATGAGGGATGACCACCGGTTCCGCCTGCGACACAAAAATGTTTCTGCCGCTGCCCTCATACTGCGTCTTTTCGCTCGTGGCCAGCAAGTCGAGTCTTAGCGTCGGATCCAGATTTTCGACGCGCAGTTTCTTTCCCGGTCTTCTCCCGGTGCGCGCCTTCTCACGGGTGGCCACAGGAGCCGCTGCCTGCGCGCTCGACGCCGGTTCCGATGCTCCCGTAAAAAAAGGGATGAATTCATACGCCACGGCCAGAAGCGCCACCACAGCAAGAGCGACGGCCCAGATCGTCTTCTTCTTGTTTTCCAGTCCTAGTTGCACTACGTTCCCGCCTTCAGATATGTCTCCAGCTTCATGTTCAGCCTGACCGGCCCCTGCGGCAGGCCACCCAGGCTTACGCTGTTGATGATGAAAAACATCTCGTCGCGTTCCAGCGCATTGATGAATCGCGCCAGAGAGGCGTAACTGCCCGCAAGGTCCGCTTCAATCTCCACCCGTTGCAGCCCGCCTTCTTCTGCTTCCTCCGGCCTGTATCTAACCTGCTCGATGGTCACGCCGTTGGTCGACGTGAGTTTGCCGAACTCGGTCGGAATCTGGGAGTCCTGCGTAGGGAAGCGCCTCGCGTAGAAATCGGTGATCTGATGACTCGCCAGCACCACCTTCTGAGGAAGATCCTTCAGCGGCGCGACCTGGCGCGTTTTGGTGGTTAATTCGGCCTGAAGCAGGTTCATTTCCATGCGGCGCGTCTCTGCCGAACCCACCAGCGGCGAAAAGTACAGCAGTGCAGCCAGCAAATCGACGCCGGCCATGATGGCGAGGGCGGTTTTCAGGCTCTTCCTGGTTTGCCGCAGGTCCGGCATTAGCGGTTACTCCGTTTCGTCGCCGGCGTCTTCGGCATCGGCTGGGTCTTCGATGGAGCGTCCGTTTTCGGTTTCACTTCTGTCTTCGCGGCCTCGGCCGCAGCCAGCGGTTCCGGAATGTAAACCGCATCAATGTCAAACTGCTCGGTGTCGCCGCCGCTTGCGTTTGACCGTTCGGAGCGCTCCGAAATGATATTAGTTTGCGAGAAACGGCGCGATTCCTCCATGCGGCGCGCCAGTTCAATGGCCCGATCCCGCGAATCGCCCGCCACCGTCATCTTCAGTCCGAGCTGATTGTCCTCATCCAGTTGCGGATTGATCGACATCAAGTGTACTCGCGGCGGCATCACCTTTTCCAAATTCTCCAGCACCCGCGTCCACGAGAACGCCTTACGCTCGATCAGTTCGTTCAAAAACTGCGACTGATCCCGGGTGCTTCGGTTTTGCGGCAGGCTGAGGATTCTCTCGGCGTTGGCGCGGAGTTGGTCGCGGTCGACAATCATCGCGCGCTTTTCCGCGATCGCTGTGCGATCCCGCCGCGCGTTGATCCAACCGGTGGTGTCCAACGCCAGCAGAACCAGCGTGAGCACCGCGACCGCGCCCACGGCGGTGCCCCAGCGCATCCAAAATTGCCGCGCATCTTCGTAGGGCTGGCTGGCGAGATTAATATCGAGACGCATAATGCTATGAGATCAGTGCCCCCACCACTCCAGCCATCCGCCAGCGCGGCACCGCGCCGCCTGCGGACGCTCCCAGTTGCGAAGCAGCCACCAGCTCCTGCACTTCGGCTCCGGTCTGCGCGCGCAGCGCAGGGGCGGCGCCGCCTGACTCTGGCAGTCCGGCAACAAAGATACGCTCGATGTTCAAGCGATACGTATCCTGAAAAAAAACCACAGAAGGATAGACCTCCTCTGCCAGTTGCTCCCCCGTGATGGTAACGCCGCGTGTATTTTCGAGCGTGCGGAACAGCTGCAACTGATTTTCGTTCAAGATGGCAATACTGGTCGTATGCGCATCGACTTTGATGACCAGTGTCGGCCGCTTGGCGTCGGCGGCTCCGAGCGCCGCCAGCGTCGACGGCAGCACGACACCGGGATTGTATCCCGCGCCGCGAAACGCGGCCTCGTAGTCGTCGATCACGCTCGCCATCGCCACCGCCGCCACCACCCGCACTTCATCGTTGATCTTCTGCGCGTGGTAGGAAACCTTGGCCTTTTCCACGTCAAAGGGCAGAGATTTCTTCAACCGAAATCGCACCACAGCGAGGGCCTCGTCGCGATCGGAGGGCAGAGTGTCGAATTCCACCAGCATCACGCGAACCGCGGCATCGGGCACAATTGCAATCACGTCTTTTGAGCGCCCGGCAACGGCGCCCAACACTGCTTCAATCCCCGCCCGCACCGCGTCTCGCTGGCGCAGATTATTTTCCACCAGATCGGGAATGACGCTTCCCGACGCCAGTTCGCGTGCAGCCGATGCTTCTAAGCCGTCCCCGTGATCGGTAAGCCGCCCCGCCAGCACGCGGTCCGCGGCAATTTCGCAGGCCAGCTTAGGCTTCGGTGGGTTTGAAGTTGGACTCATTTTCCGGGCACGCCCTTAAAAAATCTTTCCTCAATCAGAACTCGAATCACCATCAAATTCAATAGCCGGAAGGGCACTCAGAGAATCCTTACGCCGGCCTCTTGCCGCCGGAGCCTGGCTTGAGCGAAGTCGAAGGGACGGCCGAGCTATTCCCTACCTCATGGCCTCGATGAAGGTGACTTTGTTGATCTCTTTCAGCGTTGTCATCCCTAGTCGTACTTTGTCGAGCGCCGACTCGCGCAAGAAGCGCATGCCCTCGTCCCGGGCGGCGCGGCGAATCTCCGAAGTCGGCTTCTTGGCCAGAATCATCTCGCGTACGCGGTCGCTTAAATCCAGAAGCTCGTGAATCGCGGTTCGCCCGCGGAATCCCGTGCCCGCGCACTCGATGCATCCCGGGCCTTCATAGAGCGGAACTTTGCCCCACTGCGCGGGATCGAGGCCGCTGGCTTCTAGAACGTCGGGGGCGTAGTGCACTTCGGTGCGGCACGACTCGCAGATCAAACGCACCAGCCGCTGCGCCAGAATGCAGTTCAAAGCCGAAACAAAGTTGTAGGGCTCCACTCCCATGTTCAAGAAGCGCCCAATCACATCGACCACATTGTTGGCGTGGACCGTAGTGAACACGAGGTGTCCGGTCAGCGCCGACTGAATGGCAATCTGCGCCGTCTCGGTGTCGCGGATTTCGCCGACCATGATTTTGTCCGGGTCGTGACGCAAAATCGAGCGCAGACCGCGGGCGAAAGTCAGCCCCTTTTTCTCGTTCACCGGAATCTGGGTAATGCCGCGCAGTTGATATTCGACCGGATCTTCAATGGTGATGATCTTGTCTTCGTCGGTCTTGATCTCGTTGACCGCGGCGTAGAGGGTCGTCGTCTTGCCGCTGCCGGTTGGCCCTGTGACCAGCACCATGCCGTACGGCTCTTTGATGTAGCGCCGGAACTTGCGCAGGTCTTCCTCGTCAAAACCGACCACATCCAGAGTCAAGGTGCGGAACTTCTCGCTCATCGACTCTTTATCGAGCACGCGCAACACGGCGTCTTCGCCGTGAATCGAGGGCATGATCGAGACGCGGAAGTCGATGGCGCGCCCGTTGTATTTCACGCGAAAGCGGCCGTCTTGCGGTACGCGCCGCTCGGAAATATCGAGCTCGCTCATCACCTTGATACGCGAAATCACGGTCGAGTGGTGCTCCTTGCCGATGGGAGGCATGGCCTGGGTGAGCACGCCATCGATGCGGAACTTGATGACCACCGAGTCGTCTCGAGTCTCGATGTGAATATCGGAAGCACGCCGCTGCAGCGCGGTGAAGATGGTCGTGTCGACCAGCCGGATAATCGGGCTGGTATCGCCCGTCGCCGTCAGCTTGTCGATGGTCAGTGTCTCTTCGGCGCCAGTATTTTCGTCTTCGCGAATAATCTGGAAGCCTTCGCTGGCCTCTTCCAGAACGCGCTGCGACTGTTCGGTCTTCTTGAGAATGTCCGAAATTTGTTTCAGCGTCGAAACTTTGGTGATGATGCGCTGCTTCAGCAGCAGGCTGATCTCGTCGATCATCATCAGCTGGCTGGGATCGGCGATGGCGATGGCGAGTTTCCCGTCGGCGGTCTCTTCTAGGGGAACGAAGTTATAGCGGAACATCAGCTCGACCGGAATTTTCTTGAATAGTTCGTGATGAAGTTCGAAGCCGCTCAGGTCGACGAACTCGCAGCGGTAGCGTCGCGCCACGTCTTGCGCGCGCTCCAGGTCCGTGATGGGATTGCCGGTGGGGCTGACTGGACCGCCATTCCCGCCATTCACGAACAACGATTTTTTGTCGGCTGTTGCCATTCGTTTCCCTGCAGGACCGTCTTGCTCAGTGCACTCCCAGGGTAAAGATCGGTAAATACAGCGAGATCAGTACTCCACCCACGAAAATCGCCATAATGATCAGAATGAGCGGTTCAATCAGCGCCATGGACGCTGCCAGCGCGGTCTGCACATCTTCCTCGTAAAATTCCGCCACCGAGTTCAGCATGGCCGGCAGCGCCCCGGTGGATTCTCCCACCTCGATCATTTCCACCGCGAGCTCCGGAAAAATCTTCTGCTCTTCCAGGCTGGGGGCTAATCCCTGTCCTTCGCGAACTCGAGTGCCTGCCCGCATCACACCTTTTAAGATGCGCCGGCTGGTCATGGAAGCGCCTGCCGTTTCCATTGACGGCACCAGCGGCAGGCCGCCTTGCAGCAGCGTCGAAAGCATCCGCGAAAAACTTGCGACCTGATGCTTCAGCCGGATACCGCCCAGCAGCGGCAGACTCAAGATCATCCGGTCAATACGATCCGCGCCGCGATCGGTATCCTTCCAGCGCCAGAGCACAAAAACGACGACCACTAGTCCGACGAATATGAAGGGAGCATATTGCTGCGCGTTCTGGCCAACCGCGAGCATGAACAAGGTGATGGTCGGAAGCTTGGCATCCAGACTGTTGAACAGGTCGGCAAACTTGGGCACGACGTAGGTAAACAGAAACGTCACCATTATCATCACCACGGTGACCAGCATGGTGGGGTAAATCAACGATACGAACAGCTTCTTACGGAAAGTCATGGCCAGCCGCTGGAAGCTGATGTAGCGCGTCAGCACTTCGTCGATGTTGCCGCTCTTCTCGCCCGCCATTAAAGTTGTGGTGTAAATCTTGGGGACGATTCCCTGCGCCGTAAACGCCTCGGAGAGCAACTCTCCGCCTTTGACGCGTTCCCGCACGTTCTCTAGAATCTGCCGCAGTTGTCCGTCCTTCTGCCGCTTGATCAGCAGTTCCAGCGAATTCAGGATAGGCAGCCCGGCTCGGATCAGCGTGAGAAACTGCTGGTTGAATACCAAAAACGCGTCCTGCTTCAGCTTCCGCCGGCGGCGCAGCGAAACTCCAGAAGTCAGCACTCCCTGGGGCTTGACCCAGTAGACAAGATATCCTTGCTGCGAGAAGCGGTCGCGCACTTCGGCTTCCGAGTATCCATGCTCGACGTGCTGCTGGACGCGCCCGCGATCGTCCGCGATTTTTACGACAAATTCCGCCATTTGCTGGTTTTTCTGTAGTTTCCGGAGTACACCATCCCGGCCTCAGTCTAACATTCCTACTTACCATTCTAAGACACCGACCGCGGTCAAAACCGCGCCGGTCAGTACGCAAGTAACCCGCGTCTCAGGCAGAGACAGTCGCCTCCAGCCTCTCGTGAATGACCATGTCGGGACACCCGCCTCGGCTGTCCGCTAAGGAAACAGAGGCCGCGCCGAACCCTACGGCTCGATCCCCCCCTCAACGGTCTCCGTTCCGGGGGGAGGCTTGAACTCGAAGCGTCCATCCCCGATCTTCACATCTTCCCGCATATCGGCAAAGCGGTATTCCGTCATCGCCCCGTCCACTTCCTGGATGACGATCCGCACAATCTGGTGGTCTGGCGTGATCTCCAGCAGAGTCTCGCTCACCCGATCCGCCAGCGCCTGCGGCACCCCCCGCAGAACGACGTTTCCCGGCTGCAGCGGCTCTACATCGGGAGCCAGAGACAGTCCCTGCAACTCTTTCTCCAGCCTGGTTTTACCGAGTAAGAATGCCAGCGGAGAGCGCACGTCCTCCAGTTTCTTTGCTGCCGTCTTCCGCGCCTGACGGTTGTCCGGGACGTAAAACCACGCATCTCTCCCATCGCTGACAAACAGCTTGTCTCTGGGAGAACGGTACTCCCACCGCATCTTGCCGGGTTTTTTCAGCCACAGGGTCCCCGACTCGGTGCGATCCATTCCAGAGCCCCGATAAATCTCGGCAAACTCTGCCTGAAGCGAGTGCAAATGGTTGTAATGGCTGTCGACCGCCGCCGCCAGCGTCTTGACGTCCGCCGCCAGGCCAGTTGCAGGCGCAAGGGTCGCAAACAGGACGATTGCAAAGCGGAGCAAACGTACTCGCATCGGAATAACTTTTCACCGGCTTCCCGCGTCAGGTCAAACCCCTACGAGGAGTCGGGAGGGAACTGCGGGGCAAGCTCCCTACGGAAGGACTCCAATCAAATTGTAACAGTTCGCCGAAGCACCATCCGGGCCTGCGGCTGGGCCGGTCGGATGACTCACCATTGGCTGGTGAATAAGGAGTATTGGTGCGTCCAGGCGATCTTTCGCAGTTGCCCATTCGCGCTCAGCACGTGCTCCAACAGCGGGTTGTGATAGAGCACATAGACCGGTCTGGAATGATTGCGCAGAGACTGTTCCAGATTTCCCAATACTTTACGCATACCCGATTCCGGGAACGGATTGAAGAGAAAAATCACAAGCGGATCGTCGGGCAAGGGGAATCCGGTCGCGTCGGCGCAGATCGACTCGAGCGCGAAACATTTCTGCGAGTCGCTTCGGTACTGGCGCAAGTTCTGCTGCGCGATTTGGTGCAGACTGGGGAGAAGTTCCACGCCTACGATGCGGCGGAAAGGATAGTCCGACGCCATCAGCAGGGTGCGTCCCTTGCCTGATCCGAGATCGACGAAAGTGAAGTCGCGGAAGTTAAGAACGGTCTGGTCGGGAGTAGGCGATTTTTGCAGCGCGTCGAGCATCTCGTGAAACGCCGCCGGTTCGGTTGGCTGATATGCGGAATGGAACATGCCCAGCAATCGATCGCGCCATCCCACGGCTCCGCTGGTGGTGTTGACACGGTACTCCCAGTCGTAGTCGGCATCTCCGTAGCGCTGCCGCAGACGCTCCGGAGCGGAGTCGCGCACGAACTCCCACAGCACCCCCAGAAGGCGGCGAGTCGCGAGCCAGTAGCCCTCATAGGAGGCGCAGTGCTTCCACCAGCGTGACCCAGTCCCCAGCACGCTGATTTCTCGAGGCGAATCCATGAGAGGAAAATAAGAGACGTTCCAGACATCATACGGGGCACGGGGTTGTCGTGGTCAATGGCGAAAGTGCGGACTACCGCGTGTGGTCGTGGAATTTGGGCAACGCCGGGGGCTTGTATCCGGGGGGCATGCCCTTGGTGAGAAAGTTGAAATCATCCGGATTCTGAACTTCGATACGGCCTTCAGGAGTTAGCTTGTAGGGGCGACCGTCCGGATCCACGGCGATGCGGGGCAAATGTTCGGCGGCCGCGAGTTCCGACATGCTGGCGGGAAGACGTCCTGTTCGCTCCCCGAATCGGGTGACGGCGGATTGCAAGTTGGTGACATCTTCATCCACCTGGATCGCGCGCAGGTGTTCGACAGCGTTCTGGCGGACGTAAGAATCGTGGTTGGTCTCGTAGGTGTCGCTCCATAGTAGACGCGCGGTGGCGCGGTCGCCGGCGTGCCCGGCCATTTTCGCGGCCAGCACTTTCAGCAGCGGATTGGCGCCGGGGACCTCCACCCCTTGTTCGAAAACCTCGGAGGCTTTCTTGTAGTCCTTGAGTTCGGTGTAGTAAATGAAGCCAAGGTTGTAGTAGAGCTGCCAGTTGTTCGGATTATGCTGGATCCCGTACTTCATCAGTTCAATAGCGCGGTCGGGTTCGCCGGCTCCATTCGGCGGAGCGGGCGCGAGAAAGCTGGCTCCGAACTGGTACGCCGGAAACAGCTGCGGATCGAGCGTTGTGGTGATCTCCAGTAACGGCGCTAGTTCGTTGTAAGTGAGCTCCCGGTTGAAGTGGCGTTCGCCAAAGTACTGCACCGTGCGCGTCCAGTAGATGCAGGCCATCATGCCGTCGAACCCCAGGCTGGTGCGCCTTATCATCTTCGGCGAGTTGACGAAGAGGGCGTCGTCGACGGTGGCTTGCGGACGGATTTCATCGATGTGACGCAGCAGAAGGATGCAGGCCAGGGTCGAAATGGCCAGGCACGCGGAGGCGATGACGGTGGTGCGCTGCGCGGCGGTCATTTTACGGAACTCCGGTCTGGAATTCGCCCCATCATTTCAGGTTCCTGCGCTCGAAGATCAGGACTGCGGCGCTCAAGACCATCGCCGTATAAAACAGAGCATAGAGCGTGTTCTGCAGGATGAGTTGCGAACGGAGCGGTTGCTGATGCGCGACCGCGCTGATCACGTTGAGCGCGGAGAAATTGGGCACCAGATAGGCGGCGGCCGTCGCCAACCATCGAGTCGCGCCGTGAGTCAGGGCGGCAAATCCGCGAAGATCGTCGGCGAAGCTGCCGATGACGAACAGTGAGAAGGCGAAGACGGCGGAAAGCAATGGCGAAGAGAACGACGAAAACAAGAGCGCCAGCGAGCAGATAATGAGGAATTCAAGAATGATGAAGTAGAGCGCTACCAGGATCAGCGCATCAGGTGCCGAAAACTTATGAGCCACGTAGAGCAGAGCGCCAAAGACTCCGATCGCCATAAAAAACGTGTTCACGATCAGCGTTCCGGCCAGGCCAAGGAACTTGCCGACAATGAACTCCCAGCGGCGAACCGGGCGCGAGAGCACGGTGTAGAGCGTGCGCTTTTCGATTTCTTTCGAGACCAGCCCGATTCCAATAAAGATGGCGATGACTATACCGAAAAGAGAGACTGCCGTGAGCCCCAGGTTGACGACCACCAGGCGCTCAATGTGGATGGAAATCTGGCCAACGAAAATGGCTGCGCCGGAAAGCAGCAAGGCGAAGGCGATCAGGTTATAGAGAACGCGATCGCGAACCGCTTCGCGGAAAGTGTTAAACGCAATATAAAGCATGCGTGGGCTCATGATCTTTTCCCCACGGTAGTTTGGGAGTGCTGCAGCTTTTCCACGAAGTAAGCTTCGAGCGAGGTGCGCAGTGGCGTGATGGCAATCAGGCGAATGCGCTCGCGCCGCAGAGCGTCGATGGCGGTGTCTTGCTGATTCTCGGGGAGAATGGCGCGCACCGTATCTCCCGTGACGTGGCACTCCGCGCCCAGAACTTTCATGGATGCCGGAATTTGCCTGCCTTGCCAGATTACTTCTACCTTGCCCTGCACCGTCGAGGTCAAATCTGCCACCGCTCCCACGCCACGCAATTCGCCTTTGTGAATGATGGCTACGCGATCACACAGCGCTTCGGCGTCAGACAGGATGTGGGTGGAGAAAAATACTGTCCTGCCTTCCTGCTTGAGTTGCTCGATCAGGTCGCGAACTTCGCGGCGTCCCAGGGGATCGAGACCCGACATCGGTTCGTCGAAGAAAACCAGTTTGGGATTGTGCAAAATGGCTTGCGCGATTCCGACCCGTTGCAGCATACCTTTGGAAAACTTGCGCAACTGCATGCCCTTCACCTCCGTCAGCCCGACCCGCTGCAACATTTCTTCGACGCGACGCTTGCGGTCTTTGCCGGGAACTCCAGAGATCTGTCCGTAATAATCAAGCAATTCGTGCGCCGTCAGGTAGTCGTAGAAGTAAGGCTGCTCGGGCAGGAAGCCGATCTGCGCTTTGACTTCGGGGTCGGTCCATTCCCGACCCAGAATGCGAGCCGTTCCGGCGGTCGGGAAAACCAGGCCCATTAGCATTTTCAAGGTTGTGGTTTTGCCGGCTCCGTTGGGGCCGAGGAAGCCAAAGATCTCTCCCTCTTCGATGGTGAGATGAAGCGGTCGCAAGGCGCTTTTGGGACGCTTGCGCCAGAAGCCCACCATGTAGGTCTTTTCCAGACCAAGGATTTCAATCGCAGACATTGTCAAAGTGTGCTTTATGACTGAGTGCTTACGGAAACACTACGAATAATATTATATGCAAGGGCGTCCGCCTTGAGGCTGAGGGCGCCGTTACCGAGGTCACCACGCTCTGCTGATTGAACACCGAAAGCATGAGGAGCCGCGTTTGGGCTGCAGCTAGTTGGAGAGAAACCAGTGAGCTTTATCTTGCGCCTGGGTCCAGTCCGAGGAGATGCGCTGGGCTTGGGCAAAGGCGGCGCCGGCCTCGGCCTGGCGACCGCATTTCTGCAAGGCCGTGGCCAGCAGCAGGTAGTGAAAGTCGATGGGCTCAACCGCAACGGCGCGCGAAAAGAAATCCACCGCGGTTGGAAAGTTCGCGTCGCGGTAAGCCAGCAGACCCATGCCTAGCAAAGCGAATGGGTCGTGCGGATCGATTTGCAAAGCCTGGCTATAGTTCTCTGTCGCCTCGGACGCTTTGCCGAGCTTGGTATACCCGATTCCCAGATCTCGGAATGCCATTTCGCGCGCGTCACGGTCGTTTGTGCCTTCGAGGACACGGCGCGCGTCTGCCATGGCGCCGGAGAGGTGGTCATGGCGCAGTTCGTAATCGGCGAAGTAGACAACGTCGGTCAGCGGGTAGGGATGGATTTGCTCCGCTTGCGTATATTCCACCATTGCTTCTTCGTGCCGGTTCTCCTTGGTCAGCGCTGCGGCCAAATAGGAGTGCGCGATAAAGTTGCGATCCGTGACGCTAAGCGCATACCTCCACAGGGTCTCACTGTTCCGCCAGTAAGAAACCTGTCGAGGAGTAAGAATGGCGGTGCCTGCGATCGCCAGACAGGCCGGTACGGCGAGCCAGCGAGGAGACACGTGCCAGTCCCGGCCCGCCTCCGCGATGGTCCAAGTGGCCATCCAGAACAGACCGATGAACGGGATGTAGGCATAACGGTCGGCCATGGCTTGATCGCCGACCTGCACAATTCCAATCATGGGTACCAAGATGCCAAGAAACCACAGCCATCCGATCAGAAGGTACTTCTGGCGCGATGCCAGAATCAAAGCTGTGGCAGACAGTAAGAATGCACACGATGCCACCACCTGCCACAAGGGAATTGCCGCACCGGGGTGGGAATATGCGGGAGAAAGATGGACTGGCCAGAAAGCGTGACCGACGTAGCGGGCATAGGCAACTGCGGTGTTCTCCAGCCGCACGGGCAGGGAGTACGTCAGGCCACCGCGCACCGCATCGTGTTGCGCACGCATGGTAAGCAGGGCGTCGCCCGCGGAGAGCAACAGTAAAGGTATTTTTTCCAGAATCAGCCAGCGAATCGACGCCCGTGCAAAGCGGGGCGGAGCTGCAAGGTTCGCGGGAGAGCCAAAGCGTTGCAGCGGCCAATAGTCCCAAAGGAGGAGAACGCAAGGAAAGGTAACGACCTGGGGTTTTGCCATCAATGCCAATGCGAACAGCACCGCCACGGAACCATAGCGTCGCATCGAAGGACGTTGGGCATACCATCCGTAAGCCAGCAGGGCGAGCAGGAAGAACACCATGCTGAGAACGTTCTTGCGCTCGGCGACCCAGGCCACCGACTCTACGTTCACCGGATGCACAGCAAAAAGTGCGGCCACAATCAGACTGCGCCACGTGAAACCAGTCGCGCTTTGCAGCAGCAGAAACAACAGCACCGCGCTCAGTGCATGCAACAGGACGCTCATATAATGGTGTCCGGCAGCATTCTTTCCGAATAGTTGCCAGTCCAGAGCGTGGGAAACCCAGGTAAGCGGATGCCAGTTTTCACATGCGAATGTGGTTAAAGCCCATTTCAATGTAGCCGGAGTCAGACCCGCCTGAATGTGCACGTTCTCCGTAACGTATTCGTTGTCGTCGATGTTGATAAATGCATTGTGAATAACGCCGTTATAGACGGCGAGCGTGATGAGCAGCAGCAACAGGGAGAGGACCACGCTCCGTTTTCGTGACGACGAGAATAAGCCCTGGAGTGCCGAACTCGACTGAACTGTCGGTGTGAGGGACGTTGCCGGGCACTCTTCTGAAATTGTCGGCATACCAGAAAAATTATACTGGGATCGCGCCTTGGATTGATCGCGACGAGGAAGTCTCGAAGCACCTTCGTAACCCGTCTTTCGGAGCCCTGGGCGCCGGAGCCTCGATTACTGAAGCGCCGTGGTCGCCGCAGTGCAGGGTGCCGTGATCGCAGCGGTGGAAGAGCGCACGACCGCATCTTCAAAGGAGCAGAAGTAGCGGCTTCCACTGATCGTGGGGTCTTGCGGCGTTGCCAGGATGCTGTAAGACGGCGTAACACCACCGATGGCCGGGCTGCTGCCGATTTGCAGCGTAAACGTGTAGCCGCTCTTCGTCCCACCTGAGAGTAGGCTATCGATGAAACACCCGCTGCTGGTGGACGGCACGCAGGCCGCACCAGCCGGGCCACCCAAATAAGGCAAGGAAGTGGCAAAGCCGAGGTTTGAATAAGCGGCATTATAGGAGATTTCCGCGGTGTTGATGCTACGGACGGAGCCCACAGCCGACGCCTCATTGGCCGACAAACGAGCGCGCATCAGGGAAGGGACCGCAATGGCTGCGATGATCAGGATGATAGCGACCACGATCAGCAACTCGATGAGTGAGAAACCCTTCTGTTTCCGCATTGGAGATCCTCTCGCCGGCGTCATTCCCCCGGTGGGGCGAATACGACTTATACATCCGTTCTGAGACGGCTATTCTTTTGTAGGCACGTTTCGGGCCAATTACTGTTTCATCCGCGCAACTCTAACCTACCTATGTTTTCATTGTTTTCATTGCATGCCATGACCCGACCCGCAGCAGGTCGCGGCCTTAACCCCAAAAGCGTGCCCAAGAATGACAGTTTTTGTCATTAGGTCCGCAGATTGGCGTTGGCCAGCGAACCGTAAGACGAGCGAGACAGCGCGGAAACAGATGAGCAGCGAACGCGCATTCGCTGCTCTCTGGCTTGTACTCTCCCCAAGTACTTCGCCAAACTGAGTGATGGCTATTGAAGAGCCGAAGTCGTTGCATCGCAGGGCAGCGTTGGAAGAGCGGTGGAAGAGCGGACAACGGCGTCCTCAAAGGAGTAGAAGTACCGAGTGCCGGTCTGATTTGGGGTTACCGGGACAGCCGAAATGCTGAAAGGACGGCTGGAGGGAGGCGAAATGCTTGTTTTTCAGTGGGAAGGAGGGTGGGTGTTCTGACTGGAATCTGCTCCCGATTGAACGAAATGCAAAAATTAGGCTGACACTTTTTGTCGTTCTGCCAAGAATTGGCAAGGAGGGTCGGGGAAAGAGAGAATGGGCGCGGAACAGAAATAAAACAAAAAGAGCAGCGAACTTGCGTTCGCTGCTCTCTGGCTTGTACCCTCCCCCAGGTACTTCGCCAAACTGAGTGAAGGTTACTGAAGCGCCGTAGTTGCGGCGGTGCAGGGCGCGGTAATCGCGGCCGTCGAAGAGCGGACCACGGCATCTTCAAAGGAGCAGAAGAACCGAGTTCCGGTCTGATTCGCGGTCACCGGGGAAGCCACAACGCTGTAGGACGGTGTGATGCCGCCTACGGCGGGGCTGCTGCCAACCGCTAGCACAAAGGTGTAGCCGCTCTTGGTTCCAGTGGAGAGCGAGCTGTCGATGAAGCAGCCGGTGGCGGTCGATGGAACGCAGGCAGCGCCGGCAGCTCCACCCAAATAGGCGAGGGTGGTGGCGAAGCCAAGGTTCGAATAAGCGGCGTTGTAGGAGATTTCCGCGGTGTTGATGCTACGGACGGAGCCCACGGCCGACGCTTCGTTGGCCGACATACGGGCGCGCATCAAGTTTGGAATGGCGATGGCTGCGATGATCAGGATGATGGCCACCACGATCAGCAGCTCGATTAGTGAGAAACCCTTTTGTTTACGCATCTCTTTTATCCCTCTTTTTAGTCGTTCGTTTTGAATTTGTCTGGTCATCTACTGACGCAGTCGTTCTCCATATTTGCACTTGCCTGTCCAAATCCAGCTAGTTACGTTAGTTTCAAAGGAGTGGAGGCAAGCGCTTTATTATCAGGAGGAATGCAGTCTTCAGTGTTAATTCTAAGCCCATTCTCGACCTAATAGTTTGCCAAATTCTGTCGTTCTCCCGCCAATTTGTGTCACGAAGGGAACGATCGGATCTGTATTCCTTGCAGATCAGCACGAGGGCTACCCTGGCTGTCTCGCAACCATGGTTAGCGGCCGGCTGACAACGAGGCCACGGCCTGTTCGGCCTCTTCTGAATTGGGAGAAAGCTGGAGTGCCTGCTGGTACGCCATAAGCGCCTCGGGGCGGCGGTTTACCAGGACCAGGGCTCGGCCCAAGTGTAGATATCCCCCGACTGTTGGTTGCAGTTCGAGTGAGTGGGAAAAATCCCGGATTGCGTCGTCTAACCTTTTCTCGTCGAGAGCCAGATTACCGGTTCCAAGCCAGATATTGAAACGGGACGAATCGAGTTGCAGAGCATGATCAAAGCTCTCGCGCGATCTCGCGTAGTCCCCCAGTTGCCGGTACGCCTCGCCCAGGTTGGTGTATGTATCCACCAGGAGCCCAGTGTTGTTTGTGAGGCGAATGGCAGTTTCGTACTGTTCGATCGCTTCCCGCAAGCGTCCTTGCTGGTGGAAGTATGTGCCCATATTGGCATGAGAAACCGGGTCATCGGGAGCGATCGCGGCAGCACGCTCGTAGTGCAAAAAGGCTTCGTCCGGCCGGTCTGCCTGGATGAGCGCCCCTCCCATGTCATCTTCCGCTGCGAAGTTATTCTCCGTTACCGAGAGGACATGCGACCAAAGGGTCACACTATCTTTCCAGTACCCAATCTGCCGATAACTATCAATACCTAAGGCGAGCAGTACGACGGTTCCGGCCACTGCAATTGCGCGTTGATTGATTTGTTTCCATGCAATCAGATCCGTTGCTGCCCAAACCGCGATCACGAAAATGCCGAGCAGCGGTAGGTAAACGTAACGGTCAGCCCTTGCTTGGTCGCCGACCTGCACCAACCCAATTACCGGTACGAGCGTTCCCAGAAAGAAAAGCCATCCGACGATTAAATAGCGCCGCGAACGAAGTTTGATAAACGCGACAGTAGCGGCTATCAGAAAGGCTGTCGCCAGAGCGACCTTCCAAGTGGGGAGAGAACTCCCCGAATAGGGATACATACTGGCCAGCGAGGTCGGCCAGAACGCTTTGCCGACATATGCCGCGTAAGAGTAGATCGCGTTTTCCAAACGCACGTCAAAGGGAAAACGCCTAAAGGAAGTAATTGCCCCCGCTTGCCTCTGCGCCACGACGGTGATCCAGGAATCTGCGGCTGACAGGGCAAGGAGCGGCAGTTTTTCGATAGCGAGCTTCCAGAGCGAGGCTTGCGAAGCGCCGACGTTTCCTTGTGACTTGGGATCGCGTACGCGGTATAACGGCCAATAGTCGATCAGCAACAAAACGAAGGGCAACGTTACCAGCATCGATTTTGATGCCAATCCCAAGGCAAAAAATAGCACAACAACGAGATAACGCCTCCATCCCGGCTTAAGCGCGTACCAGCCGTAGGCGCCCAGGGTCAACAGGAAAAAGGTCGTGCTGAGAACGTTCTTCCGCTCCGATATCCAGACCACCGATTCGACATTCAGAGGATGAACGGCGAACAACGCCGCCACAAAAAAGCTCGCGCCCATGCGTCCGGTTAGGCGTGCCAGCAACAGAAAAAGGAGAACGGCATTTAAGGCATGCAACAACACGCTAACGAAGTGGTGCCCAGCTGGGTTGATGCCAAAGAGTTGGCAATCCAGCGCATGCGAAATCCAAGTCACAGGATGCCAGTTTGCATAGGTTGAGGTCATTGCCCAGGCGAAGGTGTTCCAGCTCAGGCCCGCCCGCACATGCGAATTCTGGATGACGTACATGCCGTCATCGATATTGACGAAAAAGAAATGATTCGTCTGCGCATAAAGGACGAGGACCATAGTTACGAGGAGAAGAGAGAGGACGAGTCGTCGCTTTTCAGGCGAAGCGAATAGTCTCGGCTGTACGGCGCGCGAAATTATTGGCGTGTCCTTGGCGAGGGCGGGCATACTCTTCATTTAATCACAAGAAAATCGCGGCGATTTCAAGCAGAAGCACCAAGGTAACCGCGCATGGCGAACCTAGATGGGGCTGCAGGGTCACCGAAAAACAGCTTAGTCACCGTTGCAGAGCGATTGTCCCCACGCTCGCATTGCCGCCATTTGCGATTTGGGCACCGATGCCGGTCGCCCCGGCTCGGACCAGAAGTGAAAAGCCAAAAGCCAACAGCCAACAGCCAAAGGCCAGGAGGTTCTGTTCAAAAGCTCTCGGCTTTCAACAGCATGCAGGTGACATCGTCGTGCTGCGGAGTGTTGCCGACGAACAGATCAAGTTCGGCCATGAGGCGCTTGAGCAGTTCGCCGGGCTCGATCGATTTTCCCGCTTCAATCGCGCTGAGCAGGCGAGACTCCCCGTATTCTTCCTGGCGGGCGTTTTCGGCTTCCACTAATCCGTCGGTGAAGATGATCAGCCAGTCGTCGGGCGCTAAGCTGACCGTGGCAGAATCGTATTTCACCTCCGGCTGAATGCCGATCGGAAGCCCTCCGACGTCGAGGCGCTCGATTTGCCCACTGGCGCGCCGCAGGATCGGGTTGTTGTGACCCGCGTTGATGTAGTCGAGCGTGCGGCGGGTGGGATCGTATTCCGCCAGGAACGCGGTGGTGAAGCGCAATCCACCCTGACTGTTGGTGCAGGCGTAGCGGTTCATGTTGGAAGCCAGCTCGGGTAAGGCCACCTGCGCGGTGGAAAGCGTTTTTAGACTCGCCTGGAACGTGGCCATCAGCATGGCGGCGGGAATGCTCTTGCCGGCCACATCGGCGACGGCGAGAACCACGCGATTGTCTTCGTTGGTTCGCCCGGGCCGCGGGAAGACATCGTAGTAGTCTCCTGCCACTGTATTGGCAGGGCGCGTGGCATAGGCGATGACCAGGCCCGGAATTTGAGGAGGGGCGCCGGGCAAGAGCCAGGTTTGGATCTCGCGCGCGATCTGAAGGTCGCGCTTCATGACGACGCGATCGGCGATCTCCAGCACCAGCAGCAGGAGTAGGAGTAGCGCCGCCCAGAAGTGAAGGTCGAATTCGACGGCGTAAACTTTGCCACCCTCGCCGGTATGTTCGAACCCAGTGTGAGGGATCACCAGAAAAATCAGCGCCAGCAGCAGTAATACACGCCGGGCAGGTGAGAGCTTCTCGAACACTGCCCAGAAGAATTCCTTGACGACGTGTATGCGTCGGCCGCGCCTGGTCAAGCCTTCCGGCGTTTTCGCCTCGACGTCGCGGGAGTACAACCGATAACTAGTGCGAGCTTCGGATTCAAACTGCGACCAGAGCTGGCTGACTTCAAGACCCTCCGTGACGCGCCGCCAGAAATTGTGCAGCCGCGCGCCGAAAGGGACTCGCGCTGCCGGTTGTCCGGCGGGTGGGGAAGCGGTGGCCATGAGAATTTTGATTATAGAGGATTGAGTAATTGAGCAATTTTGGAATTGCGCAATTGAGAATGTCCTCAGGTTTTGAAAATTACCTAATTACCAAATTTGTCCTTCTAGAACAAATTCAGCTGCTCATCGAAAGCCTGGACCGGCCACTTCGTGGCATAGCCCTCGCGGCGGGCGCTGGTAATTTTGTATTTCTCACGCAGGTGGGAGATAAAGTGCGACAGGCGCTTGGCGTAGGCGGGCGGAAGAAACGCGCGATCCTGATAGCGCCGACGATAGTTCTGGGCGAGATGGGGAAAGTTCTGCTCAAGGAAAGGAAGGAATACGGCCGCCGAGCACGGCTTCAGAAAAAGGGGGTTGGCGAAAACGTAGTCGGCGCCGGCATCGGCGGCGGCTCTTATTAAGCTCTCCAGATCTTTGGGCGAGTCTGTGATGCCCGGAACTACCGGCGAGCAACTGAGGCCGACCCGCAGTCCTGCCCGGCTAAGGGCGCGCACGGCCTCCATTCGAAGATCGGGGCGAGGCGCGCGGGGCTCAAGAATCCGCGCCAGGTTAACGTTGAGAGTTGTGACCGTGATGTGGACGGAGAGTTTGTTCGTCTTCGCGACCTCTTTCAGCAAGTCGAGATCGCGGACGATCAGGTTCGACTTGGTGACGATGCCTAGCTCGAAACCACGATGGAGCGCGAATTCTTCGAGAATTGCGCGAGTGACTTCATAGCGGCGTTCGGCGGGCTGGTAGGGATCGGTGGCGGTGCCGAGCGCGATCGCTTCGTCGGACTTAACGCGGCGCAGTTCGTGGCGGAGCAGACCGGCGGCGTTTTTCTTGACGTAGATTTTTTGCTCGAACTCCATGCCATCGCGCATTTCCATGAATTCATGGGTGTAGCGGGCGTAGCAGTAGCGGCATCCGAATTCGCAACCGCGGTAAGGATTGATGGTCCAGGTGAAGGGCATGGCGCGATTGCTGACGCAGCGGTTCAGCAGGGACTTAGACGGAAGCGTGAAATACTCGACATGGTGCCCCTCCCGAAGAGATTCGCCCTGGGAGGCCAGCCGTGCGATGCCGATCAGTCGAGACTTTTCGGGCTGAGGGGATAAGTGCAGAGACAACATGGCGTGTTCGCCTTTTGTTCGTCTATATTAGTCTGGCCGGAGCGCGCTGTCAAGAACGCGCTGTCAAGAAAAAGACGGGAGAAGGGAAAGAGATGGTCCCAGAGTGCCCCCTCTCTGTGCCGAGACGTGTTGATTTTGATTTGTGCGGTGTGCGTGCGGGGCGTACTGCCTGACACGCGCATTCAACCTGCGGATGAGGATGTGAGCAGGCGATAGCATGCGAACCTGGAGCGCGGCTGCGATACTTATCTTCGTGTGGATGCTAACCACTCTAACCGGTTGTCGTCGGGAGGCAGCCTTGCAACTACGCACAGACGCCGATCCCCTGGTCCACCGCTTCAAACTACCCAGCAGAATCGGTGCGGTGCGCTGGCTGGCAGTTTCGCCCAACAAAGACACTGGTTGGATTCCGCCGAAGATCGAGTTTTACAACGTCTATGCTTACATCGAACTCGATGACGATGCCTGGGTGGCGCTGGGCAAAACCATCGGGGAACCCGGAGGCCGCGATACTTTTTCACTGCCGCGTTCCGTCGCAGAAGTCCTCATTCCTGCATCGACGATGAAAAACATGAAGCAGTCAGGTTCGGATGTTCAGATTGACGGGACCTCGCTCAATGCCTCTGCGCTTTCCAACGAGCCAAAGAAAACCGAGGTGCAACAGGCGATCCGTGTCTAACTGCTCGAATTTTCCTGCTTGCAGCAGGCGAGAAATGGTTTTCTTATAGTCGGACACGGCACGAATATCAGTACTGGTGTCTCCGTTCAAGCCGGCTGCCTCTCGATCGGTGAGCGCGCACGGCATAGTTTTCGCCTTCGACACGTCAGCGGCAGACAATCCGCAGGCTGCTACCAACAGGAAGAAAATAAAAATAATGAAATCGAGTGGGAGCGGCGAGGTGCGCTCACAGAATTGATTTCGTACATGAAGACGTTTCTCAGTCAGAACTTAGCGGGAATTAGGAAAGCCACGCAAGTTACCATGGGCCAAACTGAGTACTAGTTCGACTCCGAAAGCCGTTAGCCGTCTTTGCGGTAGAGGAGGTCGCGCATCACTCGTCGGCGAGCTTCGTTCGCTTCTTTTTGCGTCTTGCGTTCTTCGGCATCCATGGCCCGCTTCGGTGCGGGATCGGCCTTTTCGGGAACGCTGCAGGCGGGACAGTGGTTGGCAAAGCCAGGTTTGTCGGGCCTCAGTTCGAATTCTTCTGAGCAGACAGCGCAGACTCGAACAGGAAATGCCATCACCTATCAATGATACAACCCGCACGTCGAAAACGAACGAAGTGGGAGCGAAACCGGCGAGCCGCGTCCGACAGGTGTTCTACCGCTCCAGGGCTTTACGATCCCAATGTCCGGTGTCGGCTGCGGCGTCATAGGTGCTTTGGAGGAATTCCATCAACGCTGTTTTTGGAGAATCAGCGGTTCGCACGTCGTCGTACATCAGCAGAAACTCTTTCATCAGCGGATGGTAATAGGCTGCTTGCGGGCGAATCGGCGTTTGTGCGAAGCCGGGAGGTTCCGGCGCAGCGTAGGAATAGAAAGCTGGTGCTGGAATATCGCCTCCGCCGGGCCAGAATCCCGCGCTGCTCACTTCGTGTGAATATGCCTCGCGAGTGATGGCGTCAGCTTCCGGTCGCTCGGGCGCTCTTCGGCCGGAAAAGCGAGTCACCGCGAGATCGAAGCTCCCCCAGAAAAAATGCACGGGACTGACCTTGCCCAGAAATCCGGAGCGGAATTCCTTCAATACTTGATCGACCCATACCAGGATGCGCCAGAATTTATGCGCGGATTCGGGATCGTACGCTGAATGCGCTTGATCCTGCTCGAAGGGAATGGGGGCGGGAATCTCGCACGGAGTTGTCCAAATCTTCACAGCTACGCCTAGCTCGGCGAGTGCAGCCATGAACTTCTCGTAGAACTCTGCGACACTTTGCGCCGTAAGCGCGATTGCGACAACGCGCCCTTCGCTGGTTTCGATTAACAGCTTGTGCTCGATGAAATCAAAACGTACTTCCACCGTTCCCCGCTGGAACGGCATTGCTGAAGTAGTCATTCCTCGTGCGGTTAAATAAAAGGCGACGTTCCAGAAATGATTGACCAGCGGACATAATTTGAGCCGCACCTTTCCAACTATCTGCGTCCACATGTGCAACGTGGCTAGAGTGTCCTTCCAACCGGCGAGTGGCAACGCTGGCAGCAGATCCTGATCGCGGGTGAGGTTCGATGTCATGATTCATTCCGTCTGGCGAACCAATGTACACCGAAACGCGGCGCCATGTTTTGGCGAGGCCTATTTCTGCCCGCGAAGTTTTTTCAAAGCCTCGACGCCGCCCTGGTTCTGCGGATTGAGATCGACGGATTTCTGGTAGTTCTCAATAGCCGGTTCTTTTTGTCTCGCTTTCAGGTAGGCCTCGCCCAAACTGTCATAAGCGTTCCAAAATTGCGGATAGTCCTGCACCTCCTGTTGAAATATTTGGATGGCCGCGTCGGACTGGCCGACGAACAGGAAGTGATAGCCGAGGGCGATCAATGTGTTTTCGTCGAGCGCGTACGGCGAAGAGGATCCCGCCGTTTTTAACTCCGAATATCTCGCGATGACGGCTTGTGGACCCTTGGCATTCGCAACCAACATGAGGAGATCGGCGGCGGAGGCTGGGTCGGGGGTGTAGTTCCATTCATACTCTTTGGCCACGCTTCCGGTCAGAGCATTAGCGACGGCGATGCCATTGTCAGAGTTGGCCATGATGGCGACACCTTTGCCAGAATCGGCAAACATGATCAAGACTGCCTGAAACCCTTCATCCGCGCCGTTGTGGCCGAACTCTTCCGGATTCTTGTTTTGTCCGAGAAAGAAACCAAGACCGACCTGCTCGATCTGAGGCTTCAACATTTCGCGGGTCGTGGCCTCGGAAAGAACGTGGTTAGCCTTCCCTTGTTTCGAGAGCGCGATTTCGATACCGAATTTTGCCAAATCTGTGGCAGTGGTCCACAGTCCCGCCGCGGCCTTTTCCGGATAGATGTGCCACTTGCCGGGGACCGGCATGCCGTCGGCGTGCGTTGCGGTTGCGGCCATTGCTGCCCGACCAGGGGGAGGCGGCTGCTCGTAGGTGCTGTCGGCCATGCCGATTTTGTCGAGAACGGTTTCGCGCATGAACTGCGGAAAAGGCTTGCCTGTCACATCGATCACGAGTTGCTGCTCGATGGTGACGCCGCCGCCGGAGTAGCGAAATTTCGTACCGGGAACGAAATCCACACGAATCGGCGCCGTGTTGGCGGGTGGTTCACCATTGAAGATCTGCACCAGGGTTGGGATCGGCGAACCAGCTGCATATCCGGGAAAGCCGTGGACGGTAAGGCCTGCGCTGTGGCTGAGGATGCGGCGCAAGGTGACTTTTTGATCTTTGGTGAATTCGTTGTCCGGGGCTTTCCACGATTTCAGTTTCCGGTTCACGTTTTCGTCGAGTGAGAGCCTTCCCTGCTCGACCAGGGAAAGCGTTCCGGTTGCGGCCACGGGCTTGCTGATCGAGCCGGCCTGAAACAGAGTGTGGACGGTCACTGGATTGTTGCCGCCAGCTTCGGTGACTCCGTAGCCCTTGGCCCAGGCGACTTTGAAATTGTCGACCACGGCGACGCTGAGGCCGGGGACTTTGTAGAGTTCGATCAGCTTTTCTAGGTTCAGTTGCAGTGGCGGTTCGGCGCCGCTTAAAGGAATAGGTGGAATGCCGTTTTCCACTCGCTGCATGCGGGCGGTCAGAGGGGAATCCTTCTGGCCGTGTTGGGGATTGGTTTGAGCGCAAGCGGAGACGGCAAGCAAAAGACTAATGGCAGAGAGCAGAAAAATATTTGTGGATGACCGGGTTCTCACGAATCCTCCGTCGAGGAATGTCAGGGCTTGGAGTATAGACGACCGGCAGGAAGCGAGGTTAGCCGCACCCGGCAGCGTAGGGCAAGACTGGGGACGGCTACGATCGCGATGGCGTTGTCGTTGCCATCAGCCGAGACGGATCGCGCGGCTCGGCTATCTCTCACGCAACAATTTTTGCCCTTGAAGACCCTTCCCATCCCGCCGCGCCCGATCACGGAAGCGATCTGGTAATCCCCAGTGGTCGTGCCGATTTCGAAATTCGACGGGAGGGAGGGCATCCACGGGCTAGTCTACGGCGAATTGCAGATCGTCTGAGGCCGCTATTTCAAAAGGCCGTAGACTTCGACTTCGCCTCTGGCGCCGAAGTAGACGCGACCGTTGACAACCACGGGAATGACGAAACGCGTTGCCATGGCGGCGCGATCGCGCGGGCCGTTTTGCTCAGAACTGTAGATGGGCTGGCGGATGTCTTTGGCATCGAAGGCAAACAGGATCGCAAGTTTGTCATCGGGACCATTCCAGGTCTTGGTCGCGACCGCCCACACGATTGCGTTCTTGTTGCCGTCGGCTGAGACCGACGGCGTTGCCCCGGGGTTGTCAAATTTTCTGCCGGATGAGGCATTCAGTTTGAGTTCGCCATTTGTGATGGCGTAATCACAAAGATAGTCATCGCTGGCGGCGAAGAATGCGTGGCCGTTCCAGTATGCCATCGCTCCGAAGCCACCGCCGCGGATCTTTATCATTTGTACGACCGCGTCCTCATCCGGATGGAATTTCCCCATGTGATCGCGATCGATGACGTAGATCACGGCGCCTTTGGTGGGTTGCAGGAGCAAGTGACGATGAGGACCGGACTGATCGGGCAAGAGCAGCGGTCCACTGGAGCCCACGTCGGCGTCGGCAGTGCTCAGTTGCGCTTGATCGTGGGGCGTGAAGTAGTCGTGGATCGAAAGCGTGGAGCCTTCCAGCACAAACTTCAGCACGGAGTCGCCATAGTCGCGGCCGCCGGCGGCGGCATCGAATGTGCCGTTACCTGTGGGTAGGTAGACATTGCCTTCAACGTCGGCGGCAGGACCGGTGTCGCTGGCCCAAATGCCGGCCTCGCTGCCGTCGGGATTGACGTTCAGAACCGCCTTCTGGGCAAGCGTTTGCGAATCGTAAGCCATGACCCAGCCGTGATAGGGATCCACGTCGCAGGACGAAGCCCAAGTGAGGTAGACAGCGCCGTTTGCGAGCAGGAGCGCTGCGCGGGGATTCTCCTTCAAGGGATTGAAGGCGACTTGTCCGTTGGCGGCGCCAGCGCCTTTGCCAGGCACCGAAGCGGAGATGAGCCTGGGACCGCCGAATTTTTCTACGCCGGTGGTGATGGCGAGCGCGTGCAGGTGCTGGAGATATTCATCGTCGCCGACGGCGTGGCGGATCTTGGTGCGAGCGAGCACATAGAGCGTTCCGCTCGGAAGGTCGATCACAGGCGTGGAGGTGACGCCGATTTCGGGGCGAATAAACGGACACTGAGCGTCGTCTTCGGAGACGGGCACCGAGCCGCGCGCTTTATCGAGCAGACTAACCTGCCACAGTGGCGGATCGCCGGGACGAACCGCGTCGAACGCGTACACGCTATCATGCTCGGTGGCAACAAACAGAACGTCGTGCTTTCCTTTGCCGGGGATGTCGACTGACGGCATGAAAAGCGGTTGCGCGTAGACCGCACCGTCGACTTTAAACGCGCCCAGCTTGCCGAACTGATTGGGGTTGAGGTTTTGTGGGGTTAGGATCTTTTCCTTTAGGGTCGCGCCGGTGCGCCGGTTGTCGTATTGCGAGGTAGTGACTTGCGCGGCGGCCGCGATTGCCAGAACGGCGAACGTAGCTACCGCAAAACAGTTTGTAAGCGGCTTCATGGCAAACTCCGCTATTGTTTTTCCGCCGGAGCCTCCGCGGGTTTGGCGAAAAGTTTGGGATCGAGTTGCGGATTGAGTTCGAACTTTTTGAGCTCGGCGTTACTGGTTTCTTGGCCGTTCTGCTTGTTTTGATGGTTGTAGGGCATGGTGAGGCCATCGGCGGAGCGCCAGTCGGCGAGATTGGTTTCGCCTTCGAAGGGGCCCGATTGTCCCACGCCTTTGTATTTTTCGCGAAGAACATAGCCCGTCTTGGGATCGATATACCAGCGGACCCAGGGGATGGCTCCGTCGATGTCGAGGACGGCAGCGTCTACATCGCCAATTTTTTCGGTGCCGGCTGCGGTGAAGGTGAAAGAGGGATCGTCGGCGTGCTGGGCGATGTAGATGAGATCGTGTTGCAATTGGGACAGCATCTCGGTTTTCTGCGCCGGAGGCATGCTGCGCGAGCCCATGCCCGCCATTGACATGAAGGCAGCGTCGGGAGAAGCCACGATGGTCAAGTTGCCTTGCGGCATCTGCAGTTCGACACGCATGCGGTCAGGAAAAGCGAGGAATACGTCGATCGGGGATGGTGGGCCTCCAGAGTCGCTTTCCGAGATGTTGACGTGAATGGCCTTGATGGATTTGAGCTTGGGCAGTCCACCCATGGCGGCAGCGACTTTCGCGGCCAGCGCTTTGCCCGCGGGATTGAAGGCCGCGGGCTTGCCGCTCCCTTCTCCTCGTTGTTCGCCTTGTTCTTTTTCGGCGGGCGGAGGCGGGATGGTGATGTCGATGTTCTTCACCGGCCCGAGCGAGGACAGCGGGTTGTCGAATTCCTTGGTGTTGCCGACCACCAGCACCGCCATTTGATCGCGGTGCATATATTTGGCGGCTACGCGATTGACGTCGGCGGCCGTGACTTTTTTTACTTCCGCCTGATATTTGTCGAGCCAGTCGGGAGGATATCCGTAATATTCGTAGGTCATGCGTTCGGCGAGAATCTTGTCGGGCGAGTCGAGACGGAAGATGAACGCGTTGAGGATGGCGTCTTTGGCGCGCTGAATTTCGTCGTCTGTGATCGGCTGCTTGGATAGATTATCGATATCTTCAGTGGCAGCTTGAATCGCTTCAATCGTGCTCTGACTTTTGGTCCCAATCGATACCTGCAAAATTCCGGGATGGCCGAAATTAGTGCCAATGCCGCCGCCGACGGCATAGGCTAGGCCGCGTTTGGTGCGGATATCGTTGAACAATCGCGAGGAAAAACCGCCGCCGAAGGCCTCATTAAACACGTTGATGGCGTAGTAGTCGGGATTGTCGCGGGTGGTACCGAGCCCCACCATGTGGATGGTGCTTTGATTTACATCGTCTTTTGGGACGAGGTAGTTGCCGGGAGGGGCGGGAGAGTATTTGACTTCGTTTTTCCTGGGTGCAGCCGCACCTTTGGGCCACGAGTCGAAAGCGGCGCGCAGCCTGGCCTCCATGGCTGCGGAATCAAAGTCTCCACTGACGCCGAGAATGATGTTGTTGGGGTGCACATACTTGCCATGCCAGTCGATGAGGTCCTGTCGCGTGACCGCTGCCACCGTGGCATATTCGGCGTTGCGGGCATAGGGATTGTTGGCACCGTAGGCGAGCTTGACGGACTCACGCTGCGCGATTTCGGCAACGTCGTCGTTGCGTCGCGAGATGCCGTCGAACAATTCCTTCTGGGCGATGTCGATTTTCTCGGCGCGGAATTCGGGATTCTGCAGCACGTCGGCGAAGGCTTTGAAGACGTCGTCGAGGTCGCCTTTCAGACACGAAAAACTAATGGTGGTTGAGTCCGGGCCGCCGCCGGTTTCTACTTTGGCTGCGCGAACTTCAAGGAAATCGTCGAGCTGGTCTCCGGTCCGCGTTTTGGTGCCGCCAGTGCGCCAGACTTCGCCGTAGATATCGACCAGGCCAACCTTGCTGGCAGGTTCATTCACCGAACCGCCGCGGATGCGGGCGGTGCCGTCGACGAGCGGGAGTTCGTGATCTTCTTGCAGGAAGATCACCATGCCGTTTGCGAGTTCGATACGCTTGGGCTGCTGCGGTGTGAAAGCAGGCAGCGATGGGATTGGAATTTGCTGCCAACTGGCGGCCTGAGCGGCGGCCTGAGAAAGCGTTGTGAAGGTCGCGGCGGTGGCCGTCAGTACCAGGAGAAAAAGAGACATCTTCGTCTTCATTGCGCCCCTCCCTGATCGGCGGCGTGATTGGATGGTTCACCGGATGCGGGTTCGCCTCCGCCCGAGGTTTCGATTTCACCGACGGTACGATTGGTGTCGACGAAAACCTCGTTCGCGATGCGGCGAATGTCGGCCTTCGTAACTTGGTCGATGCGGTCTACCGAACGGAACAACTCGCGCCAATCGCCATAGCGAGTTTGATAGGTGGCAAGTTGCGTGGCCAGACCCTCGTTGTCGGCGAGGCCGCGAATCAGGTTCGCTTTGGAGCGAGTTTTGATCATTTTCAATTCGTCGTCGGTGATGTCTTCTTTCTTTAGCTTGTCGATTTCTGCATGGATGGCGTCGGCCATTTGCTGCGGAGTGTGTCCCGGAAGCGGCACGGCCAGAAAAGCGAACAGGTGGGGATATTTGACCCCCGGGTATCCGGTGATTCCCTCGGAGAACGATGCGATTTGTTTGTCGCGGACCAAGGCGCGGTAGAGTCGCGAGGTGCGGCCTTCCGACATAAGATCGGTGATGGCGTCGAAAACGGCGTCGTCTTTGCTGCGATAGTCAGGACGATGGTAGCCCTCGATGTAAATCGGCTGCGAACGATCTTTGAGTACGACCTTGCGTTCGGAATTCTGCGGCGGCTCGGTGGTCGTAGTTTCGTCCGGCTGCGGACGCGTGGGCAGACGGCCGAAGTATTTCTCGAGGATGGGCATGGCCTGGGCGGCAGGCACATCACCGGCCACGGCGACCACCATGTTGGAGGGCACGTAGTAGGTGTCAAAGAATTTCTGAGCCTCGGTGGCGGAGAAGGTGTTGAGGTCGGATATCCATCCTATGGTGGGCCGATGGTAAGGATGGGCTGCGAATGCCTCCTCGGTGAACTGCTCAAGCAGGCGGCCGAAAGGACTGCTGTCGGTCCGCATGCGACGTTCTTCGATGACTACATTGCGCTCTTTATAAAACTCGCGCAGCACGGGATGCAGGAAGCGTTCGGATTCGAGGTAAGCCCACAGCTCGAGACGATTCACGGGAAGCGAGTAGTGATATTCGGTCTCGTCGTAACTGGTGGAGGCGTTCATGTCCTCGCCACCGTTTTGTTCGACGAGTTTGCCGAATGCGTTGGGGACGACGTACTTGTCGGCCTCCGCGATGGCGTCTTTCCAGGCTTTTTCGAGTTGCGTCAGTTTCGCCTCGTCGCGGCCAACGGTCTTGTCGCGCTCGGCAATGTAGGCGGCGTAGGCCACCTCGACCTTCTCCAGGGCCGGCTTTTCGGCGGCGTAATCGGTGGTGCCGATTTTATCGGTGCCCTTGAATGCCATGTGCTCGAACATATGCGCCAGGCCGGTGGCCCGCAGGGGATCTTGCGCGGAACCAGCGTCCACCAGCGTAAAAAAGGAGAAAACCGGAGATTCGGGACGCTCGCAGATTATCAGCGTGAGGCCATTGGGCAGCTTTTTGACAGTGATGCGTTTTTCGAAGGACGCGACGTCTTGCCCCAGAGCAACGGCGGAGAGCAGAAGCAAGACAAGGGCAGTTTTTAGAGTATGGTGTTTCATCGGACCTCCGACGGTTACAGCATCTTCTTCCATGGACTTCTATTGGACGGAGCAGCGGGGTGGAAGTTTGAAAGTACGTGGCCGGGAGGGAAGTTGTCAAACCGCCGCCCGAGCTCGGAATTTACGGGTGGACCAGGACAACGCTGTATTTTGCGTGCCGCCGTATTTCGGGCACAATAGCAGCCGGAGATCATGTGACCGATTCGACCGTAGAGATTCAGGGCAAGCATCTGAAGCTGTCGAACCTGGAGAAGGTGCTCTATCCCGCCACTGGATTCACCAAGCAGCAGGTTATCGATTATTACGCGCGGATCGCCCCGGCGATTATTCCGCATCTGGCGGGACGCGCGTTGACTCGCAAACGCTATCCCGATGGTGTGAACGGCGAACCGTTTTTTGAGAAGAACGCCCCGAAGTATCGACCGGAGTGGGTGAAGACCGCTCCCATCTGGAGCGAGGGCAACCGGCGCACGGTTTACTACGTTCTGGCGAATGATCTGGCTACGCTGGTATGGCTCGCTAATTTGGCAGCCCTCGAACTTCATCCGTCGCTGGCGCTGGCGAAAGACATTACATGTCCGACGGAGATGGTGTTCGATCTTGATCCCGGACCGCCGGCGAACATAGTGCAGTGCTGCCAGGTAGGACTGTGGCTGCGCGAAATCTTCGAGCACTTCGGGTTGCGGAGTTTTCCGAAGACGTCGGGTTCGAAGGGACTGCAGATTTACGTTCCGCTGAACACGCCGACGACCTACAACGCCACGAAGACGTTTGCGCACGCTCTGGCGCAACTGCTGGAGCACGACCATCCGGAGATGGTAGTTTCCGATATGAAGAAGACGCTTCGTACAGGAAAAGTGTTCGTGGACTGGAGTCAGAATGACGAGCACAAGACGACGATCGCGGTCTATTCGTTGCGGGCGCGCGAGCATCCCACGGTGTCAACTCCGGTGACATGGGAGGACGTGGAACGGACGTTCAAGAAGAAGGACGCCAGCCTGCTGGTATTCGAAGCGCCGCAGGTGGTTTCGCGCTTTGAGAAGATCGGCGACTTGTTTGAGCCGGTGATTACTTGGAAGCAGCGGTTGCCCGAGTTGAAGGCCGTTGCCGGGGCCGTGGCCACGCAACCACAGCGTATTGAGATTGCGGCGCGGACTGATGAGAAGGATCCGCGGCCGCGGAAAGCAGCACGAAAGAAGGCGTCGGGACCGAAGAAGCCGCTTCGGAAAAAGTCGAGCAAGATATAATCTCGGGGCGGTGTGGCGCGGACCCTCTTGTGGATGCAGCGCCACGGACCTAGCCGCGCGTACATTTTAATGTCACAACTCTTCGTGGGAACGTCAGGATGGGCTTACCCGACGTGGAAGCCTGATTTCTATCCAGCCAAGCTGGCGCAGAAGAAGTTCCTGAACCACTACGCCACGCAACTGAACACCGTCGAAGTCAATTTCACGTTTCGGCAGCTGGTCAAAGAAACGACGATTCAAAACTGGATGCAGGATACGCCTGCACACTTTCGTTTCGGCATCAAGGCGCATCAGGTCATCACCCACATCAAGCGACTCAAGGCGACGGACGACTTTCTGCCGCGATTTCTCACGACCATTGAGCCGCTGGCATCTGCCGGCAAACTCGGGCCGGTGCTGTTTCAACTTCCGCCGAATCTGAAGGCGGATCCGGCGCTGCTCAAAGATTTTCTGGCGATTCTGCCGCGCACCGTGCCGACGGCGTTTGAGTTTCGGCATGAGTCGTGGTTCACGGACTCGACTTGGGACTTGCTGAAATCGAGCAACGTGGCGCTGTGCATTGCGGAAAGCGAGACATTAACTACCCCGGAAGTCGCGACTGGCCCGTTTGTGTATTACCGCTTTCGCAAACCGAGTTATACAGGAGAGGAGCGGCGCTCGATGATCGACCGCATCGAGCAGCATGTCGCAGCGGGGCGCGATATCTTTGCTTATTTCAAGCATGAGGAGACACCGGAAGGAGCGCTGTATGCGGTTGATTTGCTGCGAGTCGTGAGAAAGACGTAGCGAGCTACGTCTCACCATTTGATTCCGTCCGCATCCGTTTCAGCACTTTTTCTGGCGTCCGATAACCGTCATACTGAATCTCTTCATTGTCATGGCTGCCGAGGCGAACTCGCGCGTGCTATCCGGCTTTCTCGATTATCTGCGCATCGAGAAGGGGCTGGCGGTGCTTTCGATCAACGCTTATGCCACCGATCTACTCCAATTTGCCGAATTTCTGGAAAAGAAGAGACGGCTGCTGATGACGGCGCGACGCACCGATGTGCGCGAATTTCTGCAGCAGCTGTTTTCGCATCAGGTGGACGGGCGCAGCGTGGGAAGGAAGCTTTCGGCGCTGCGTCATCTCTATCGTTATCTGCTGCTCGATAAGAAAATTGAACACGATCCCACTTTAAATATCGAGTCTCCCCGGCAGTGGAAAGTCTTGCCGAAGTCGCTGGCGCGCGACGAAGTGGAGTCGACGCTGGCATTTCCGGCTGCGCAATTGGCGAGCGGGCGTCGCACCTCGAAAGACGCAACCGCATTGGCGGCGCGGGACCGGGCCATGCTGGAACTGTTATACGCAGGGGCGCTGCGGGTTTCGGAATTGGTCAACTCGACGCTTGAAGATTTGAAGCTCGATGCCGGATACATGCTGGTACGCGGCAAGGGAGACAAAGAACGCATCGTCCCGTTGGGCAAGCCGGCGCAGGACGCGATCTCGGAATATCTAGCGGAAGGGCGTCCGGTGCTGATTAGGAAGCGAGAGTTGAGAACCGCCAGACCTCGCGCGAAGAGTGCGAGAAGCGTGGGGACTCCCACCGAGACGACTAAGGTTGGAGATTCGCATGTGTTTATCGCTCACGGGGGACGCAAGCTGACGCGGCAGCGAGTTTGGCAGATGGTGGGCGCAGCGTCAGCCGCTTCTGGCCGGCATGCGTCGCCGCACATGTTGCGACATTCTTGCGCCACGCATATGGTGGAAAATGGCGCCGATCTGCGCACGGTACAGACGATCCTGGGTCACTCAGACATTTCGACCACGCAGGTGTATACACATTTGGCGCTGGATCGGGTGCGAACCGTGTATCAGAAACATCATCCGAGGGCGAAGGCGAGATAAAGGAAATTGTTGATTGCTGATTCTTGATGCTGATTGGAAACCACCGAAAGATTGCTTTTGGTGAGTTTTTCCCACAACGATCAACAATCTCCGATCAAAAATCAAGAATCAACAATGAGAAAACCGAGTACAGTCGTGAGCCGGGCGGTCACCGACTTTCTCCGTCATCTGAAAGAACGCAACGCCTCGCCTCACACCATCAAAGCGTATGGCGCCGATCTGGCGAACTTTGCTGCTTACGCGGGTTCGCGCGGGTGGAAATCGATCGACCACATCGCGATTCGGGGATTCCTTTCGCAACTCTACGAAAAAGGACTGGGAAAGACTTCGGTAGCGCGGTCGCTGGCGGCGGTGCGGTCGCTGTATCGCTGGCTGGCGCGGGAGGGAGCGGTCGAGCAGAATCCCGCGAAACTTGTGGCGACGCCGCGGCTGTCGAAGAGACTTCCGCGGGTTCCGACCATTGAGGAGATGAACTCTGTGCTCGATGGACAAATGCCGGAAGCGGCGGCGTTTCCCGAGCGCGATCGGCTTATGCTCGAACTGCTCTACGGATGCGGTATCCGCAACTCGGAGCTTACCGGAATCAATCTCGATGACATTCGCTTGAGCGCGGAAGCAATCTTGATTCGCGGGAAAGGAAAGAAGGAACGGTATGTTCCCTTTGGCCATTCGGTGAAGATCGCGCTGGCCGCATATCTTCCGATGCGACAGGCGATGCTGTCGCAAACGCGAAAGAATGCAGCCGCGCTGCTGATCAACCGGCGCGGTGGGCGGCTGACTACTCGCAGCGTGGGCCGCATTATCAAGAAAGTCGCCGTGGCGAAGGGGCTTTCGCCGGACGTGCATCCTCATACCTTGCGCCATGCCTTCGGCACACACATGTTGGAAGAAGGCGCCGACCTGCGGGCAATTCAGGAATTGTTGGGCCACGAGCGTCTGGCCACGACGCAGCGCTACACGCAACTTTCGATGAAGCACGTGTTGCAGGTCTACGATCAGACGCATCCCCGGGCAAAATAGCGCCTTTCCGCATATCACCTACGCAATTTGGTTCGTTTCATCCTGTGCCTGAACGGCTTCATTGATGCCTTTTGCGGGTAGGCCGTGGGCGCCTGCGCCTGAGTCGGGAGCGTCACCGGCCTGCCGCAGCTCTTCCCACAGTTCAACGATCCGCGCTTTCAAGTCTGCAGTGAATTTCTCGTATGCTTCTTCTGACGCGCGCGACTCGGGCGGCGGAAAAATCGGATTGCCAAAAGCCATCTTCAGCGGTGCGAAGCCGCGGAATTTGCGGTTCCGTGGCCACGCCTGATAAAAGCCTTCAATCGCCACCGGAACGATCGGCACCTGCAAGTGAATCGAAAGAATGGCTGCGCCTTTCTTAAAAGCTCTGGGCGTGCCATCCATCGAGCGCTCGCCCTCGGGATAGAGAACGAGCGTCATGCCTTGCCGCAGTCCGAAAGCGCCGGCACGCATGGCCGGAACCAGATTCGCGTCCGGATCGAGCACCATGACTTTGATAGACCGCGCCAGGCGGCGCATCATCCCTTTGCCGAAAATTTCGCTTGTGCCCACGGCAAAGGCCCGCATAAACACATCCGGCGGCAGAACACTCGCCAGGACCAAAGGATCGAGATAGCTTTGATGGTTCGACGAGATGATGAAAGCGCCGGTCTTGGGAAGTTTGTCGAGTCCCGTCACTTTCAAATGGAAGCGATCAAGAGCCAAGACCTGCAGCAGTCGTGAAAAGAGGTACCAGAACGTGTCGTTGATTCGATTGGGATGGGCCAGCGCGAGGACGTCGGGGTCTTCGGGATTTTCGGCCAGGATCGATTTCCATCCGGCGAAGGTGACGCGCGTTCCAGGGCTGCCAGCGCCGCTGGCCGCGCTTTTTAGAACGGCATCGACCAGATCGCGTACCGTGTAGATCTCAGTCAGTTGCGCCTCTTCGACGTTGCCCCCGAGTTCTTGTTCGAGGTGGCTGAGCAACTCAACGCGCTGCATCGAGTCGAGGCCGAGATCGAGATCCAGATTGAATGTTGGCCGCAGTGTGGGCGGGGCTGCGCGCGCGGCTTCGCGGATGATCTTCAAAGCGCGCTGCACGTCCGATTGATCGAGCCATGCGCTTTCTTCCGTGGTTAAAGGTTTCTCCGCCGGGAGTTCCGAATCGTCCGCAACTTTCTTCGACTTATTTGCCCTGACTCGCTTCTCGACTTCGAAGCGCTTGATTTTGCGGGTCGTGGTACGGGGTAAATCCTCCTGCCAGATCTCGTAGCTGCCAATGCGCTTGGTGGAGGCGATTCCGGGCGACAGGCCTTCAATATCGAAACGGATAATCTCCTTGGCGTTGACAATTTTGCGTTGCCGCAGCGCGTCGAAGTCAGGAACGATCACGGCGTGCAGGCGGTCGCCACCCTCGCCGGGTTTGCCTTCGAGTCCCATCACAGCCAGTTCCTTAATGTAGGGCGACTTCAGATAATAGGCTTCGATTTCCTCGGGATAGACATTCTTGCCGTTGCTCAGAACGATCACTTCTTTTTTTCGCCCGGTGAGGAACAAGTGGCCGTGCGGGTCGAAGTAACCGAGGTCGCCGGTGAGAAACCAGCCGTCGCGCAGGACCGCTGCGGTCGCGTCGGGACGGTTCCAGTAACCTTTCATCACGACCGCGCCTCGTAATGCGACCTCGCCGACGGCGGGGCTGTCGTCTTGTGGTTGCGGGTCCACGATTTTGGCCTCGACCCCTTTCATCGCGTTGCCGACGGAACCAATCTCGTTGTCGTTTGGCGAATTGGCGAAGACGGCCGCGGTGGTTTCCGTCAGGCCGTAAGCCTGCAGCACGTCGACGCCGAGATCGTGGAAATCCCGCGCGATTGCGGGATCAAAGCGCGACCCGCCGGTCACCAGGTATCGCATTTTTGGTCCCAGCGTTTCGTGGACTTTGCGGAATAGAACCGGCCCCGCGTTGATTCCGACCTTGCGCAGAGTGCGGTTGAGCGCGATCATTGCGGAAAAAAGTTTCTGCGTGATCGTGCCTCGTTTCGCGATCTCCTGAAAAAGACGCTCGTGAATCAGGTAGAAGAATTGCGGCACGACCGCGAATGCAGTGATGTTGCGCTCGCTCAGGGCCCGCAGCAGTTCGGTGGTGTTGAGCGTTTCCAGATACACGACGCGCGAGCCCTTGACCAGCGGGAGCAGCAGATTTGCCATCTGCGCCAGTACGTGAAATAGAGGCAGCACGCCCAGCAGTGCGTCCGATGGACCAAGATCGACCCAGTCGAAAACCGCCTCGACTTCGCCCAGAAAATTGGCGTGCGTCAGCATCACGCCCTTGGGGTCGGCGGTGGTGCCGGAAGTGTAGAGCAGGGACGCCAGATCATCGTCTCTTGATGCCGCAGCTTTAAAGTTGTTCGGCCCGGAGTCGAAGATCGCGGGCAGATTGCCCAGCCAGCGTTCCCGCGATGTTTTCTCCGTCGTGCGGTCCGGGTCCATCAGGATGAGGCCCAGCTTCAGTTCGGTGGCCGCAGGTCGCACCACGGGAATATGTTTTGCATCACAAAACACTGCCGAGGTGCCGCTGTCTTTCAGAAGTTTGGTGACTTGATCGTCGTGCAGGGCAGTGTCGAGGGGAACGGCGGCGCAGCCGGAGGCGATGATTCCCAGGTAGGCGCCGACCCAGCGTGGGTGATTATCGGCCAGAATAGCTAGCCGCGATCCGTGCGGGAATCCCCTTTCTGTAATCCATCGGCCCACCGATTCCGCCATGCGGCGCAATTCGGAGTAGGTGCAACTTTCGAGATGATCGTGACGCTGCAGTTCCAGCGCGACATTGTCAGGCCAGCGCTCGGCGCATTCAACAAAGCGATCGTAGAAGGTGGGCATTGGTCGTGGCGAATATACACGAAAGCGTGCCGGACCGCAGGCTGTGCGCGACGCTATTCGCGCTTCAGAATCCGACTCTGGCTTGTGCGCCGAACAACGTTCAGACTCTCATCTAGGAAATTGATTCTGAGAATCTGAGATTGTTCCTCAGGGCTTTTTTGGAGGTTGCGGTTGTTCCGCCTTCGCGATCGCCTTGCGGAACTCTTCCACGGCGGCGACGCCCGGTTCGCGCAGACAGTCCTTGGCTATGTAGCGCCAGACCGGCGCCGAATCCAGCGGATCTTGGACATGTCCGCGATACACCTCGAACGTGTCGTCGGACGCTCCGACGTCATTGCCGATGCGGGGCCCATTCAGCGGACCATTTTGTGGTCCCATGCCCGGATCGGTAAGCGGAGGTGGCTGGCCCTGCTGAGCGCCGATGCGGATACCGCCGTCGGTGCTTTGCGCGACGCCCGGGCGCTGGTCGATTGGTCCGCCCTTCACCGTCGGTTGCACCATCCTGCCGTTTCCCGTTCGGACGGCAATGATCAGATCGGATTCCTGCCCGTCCATTACTGGCTGTAACCGGCCCCATTGCATCAGCGCCTTCTCCACACTGTCGCGGGCGGTGGCGTTGGCCATGGGATGATCGATGGGTTCTCCGGCGTCGGGGCTTACTACTACACGTACGGTGGTGGCTCGCAAAATATCTTCCGGCAGAGAGGATTTCTTTTTGTCTTTCGCGCCTGCAGGAACAACTATCAGCGCGATTACAAGGACCAGCGAGGAGAGGCGTGCATTCATGGGGCCTCCGTGACCAGCGACTGACGACGCCATTATACTGGAGGTGCGCCAGGCGTGCTTCGTGGAGGACTGGGCTCGCATCTAATATGCTAGGCTTTAGTAGTATTTTTCGGGCGTGCTGCCCCCTGAAGGAATTCCGGATTGATTAATCAGCTCCTAGGCAAGGTTTTTGGGACCAAGAACGAGCGGGTCGTGAAGTCGCTGAAGCCGAAGGTCCAGGCGATCAATGCGCTTGAGCCGCAGATGCAGAAGCTCACCGACGCCGAACTGCGCGCCAAGACCGACGAGTTCCGGAAGCGCATTCAGGAGCGGCTGAGCCGCTTCGTCGGAGGAGGTGAGGGAAACCAGCCACCGGGGAGCGATTCGCTCACCGCGCCGGAAGACGAAGATGATCTCGACCGAATCAAGCGCTTAGAAAAGGAGCAGTACGACGCGCTGCAGGAAGTCCTCGACGAGATTCTGGTGGAAGCCTTTGCAGTGGTCCGCGAAGCCGGACGCCGCGTACTTAACATGCGTCATTTCGACGTGCAGTTGATTGGCGGCATGGTGCTGCACCAGGGGACGATCTCGGAAATGAAGACCGGCGAAGGCAAGACGCTGGTCGCTACGCTTCCAGTCTATCTCAACGCTCTCAGTGGGCGCGGCGTACACGTGGTGACGGTCAACGATTATCTGGCCAAGCGCGACTCGGAATGGATGGGAAAGCTTTATCGGTTCCTCGGCCTCACGGTCGGTGTGATCGTGCACGATCTGGATGACGAGCAGCGCCGCGCCGCTTATGCAGCCGACGTTACCTACGGCACGAACAACGAGTTCGGTTTCGACTACCTGCGCGACAACATGAAGTTTGATATCAAGGATTGTGTGCAGCGCGGGCACAACTACGCCATCGTCGACGAAGTCGATTCTATCCTGATCGATGAAGCCCGCACGCCGCTGATCATCTCCGGCGCCAGCGAAGAGTCGACTGACAAGTACTACAAGGTCAACCGCATCATTCCTAAGCTGGAGAAAGGTGAGGAGATCGAAGGACCTCCGGGCGAACCCGCGGAACTTACCGGCGACTTTGTGGTCGATGAGAAGCACCGCAACATTACGGTGACCGACGAAGGCTGGGTGAAAGTGGAGGGACTGCTCGGGATTGGAAACATCGCCGACCCGGAGAACTGGCCACTCAAGCATCATGTCGAGACTGCGATCAAAGCGCATGCGCTTTATCGCAAAGACGTGGAATACGTCATTAAAGACGGCGAAGTTATCATCGTCGACGAATTTACCGGACGCATGATGCCGGGGCGGCGCTGGTCCGACGGACTGCATCAGGCGATTGAAGCCAAGGAAGGCGTGAAGATTGAGCGCGAGAACCAGACGCTCGCGACCATCACTTTCCAGAACTATTTCCGCATGTTCAAGAAACTGGCCGGCATGACCGGCACGGCGGAAACGGAAGCGGCCGAGTTCGACAATATCTACAAGCTCGAAGTCGTGGTGATTCCAACCAACATGGAGATGCGGCGGATCGAGAATCCGGACATCGTGTACCGCACGGAGAAGGAAAAGTATTTCGCTGCCGCCGACGAAATCCAACAACTTGCCACGAAAGGCCAGCCGGTGTTGGTGGGCACGACGTCGGTGGAAAAATCCGAGCGGCTGTCGGACCTGCTCAAGAAAAAGGGCATCAAGCATGTCGTGCTGAACGCCAAGTTTCACGAGCGCGAAGCCGAAATTGTGGCGCAAGCCGGTCGCAAGGGCATGATTACGATCGCGACCAACATGGCCGGCCGCGGTACTGACATTCTGCTCGGCGGCAATCCCGAGTTCATGGCCAAGCAGGAACTGGTGAAGAAGGGAATCGCCCAGCAGTTGCGCGTAGCGCAAGGCAAGATCGAAGGGCCGCAGGAAGATGGACAAACCTCCATCTTTTATTACAACGGCAACGAGTACACGATCCCGACCGACGCGTGGGCCGGTGCCCTCAGCCGTTATAAAGCTCAAACTGACGTTGAGCACGATGAAGTAACTGCGGTGGGCGGGTTGCACATTCTGGGTACGGAGCGCCACGAGTCGAGGCGTATTGATAACCAGCTGCGTGGGCGCGCTGGGCGCCAGGGCGATCCCGGTTCATCGCGTTTTTATCTTGCGCTTGAAGATGACCTGATGCGCATCTTCGCCAAGGAATGGATCTCGAAGCTGTTGCAGCGCTTGGGGATGGAAGAGGGCGTGCCGATCGAGTCCAAAATGATCAGCCGCCGCATCGAGACCGCGCAAAAGGCAGTAGAAGGACAGCACTTTGAATCCCGTAAACATCTTCTCGAGTACGACGACGTAATGAACAAGCAGCGAGAGGCGGTGTATGGCCTGCGACGGCGCCTGCTCGAAGGAATCGACCAGAAGGACCTGATCCTTGAAGATTATGTCTCGGCCATTCTCGCCGAGTTGCTGGAGGAATACTGTCCGGCCAAGGCTCACGCGGCGGACTGGAATATCAAGGGGCTGAAAGATGCCGTGTTCACCCGCTTCGGCGTCGACTTCCTGGCCGAAGGCGTGCAGGCCGACACGCTGAACCGCCAGGAACTTGGCGACGCCATTTTCGAAAAACTCAAAGAACGCTACGACGCGAAAGAGAAACTCATCGGGCCGGCGGCCATGCGCCATCACGAGCGCATGATCATGCTGAGCGTGATCGATCAGCAGTGGAAAGATCACTTGCTCAGCATGGACCACTTGAAAGAGGGCATTGGGCTGCGCGGGTACGGCCAGCACGATCCGCTGGTGGAGTACAAAAAAGAATCCTTCGACATGTTCGAAGCGATGATGCAGCGCTTCCAGGAAGATGCTGTCCGCTATCTCTACCTGATGCAGATTCTAGAGCGTCCGCCGGATTCTGGCGCGGGCGGTGCGCCGAGCGCACCGGTTGGGCAAGGGCCTGGGCCGGGAGTGGGTCATGATGGAGACGGCAACGGACGGCGTCCTCCGCGCTTGGTCTCAACCTCGGCCGACGAACTGGAAGAAGCCTTCATGCGCCGCAAGCGTCGCGAACTCGAACAAGCGCGCATGGCGGGAGCGGGCGACACTCAACCGGTGCAACAAGTCATCCGCGGCCAGGAAAAAGTCGGAAGAAACGATCCCTGCCCCTGTGGATCAGGCAAGAAGTATAAAAAGTGCCACGGAGCGTGATTCGAAATTAGTCTTTGAGCATTGATTACGTCGGGGTCAGAGCTGATGGATAAGAAGACAAGCTCCGTTGCTGCCGTTGCTATTTTGATGTTTTCCGCTGTTCTTCTGGCGCAATCGCCTTCGAATAAAGAGAGCGACGATCCCGATGCCAGACCGCCAGTGACTCAGACGGATGTGCAGATCGTGCAAAGCGCGCAAAAGATTCTCGACTCCCCCGCGAAGTGGAACCGCTCGGACACGCGAAACTGCCCGGCGGAGGCCAAAACGTTCAGCCTTTATTGTGCGCTGGAAAAAGCCACCATCGAAGTGACCGGAAACTTCCAACATCGTGGTGCTGCGATGCAGGAGTCACGTTTTGTAATTGATGAGATGGCCCCGAACCGAAACTACCACCACCGCCTGATGGACTATAACAACGATCCCACCACCACCTTCGCTGACATACAAAAGGTACTCCGGTTGTTGCAACAACGGATTGCGGAGCGGCTGGTAAAAGAATCGCCGAACAAATAAGAAACTCGTGCAGGAGTTCACCTACCGGTTTTGTTCTCCCACCGCTTTAAACGTCATTTCGTTCGCGGCGCTATTGGTTTCCTTTTTCCAGTCGGTGAACAGCGTGGCATAGTTTTTCGTAATGTATTCGCTACGGTTCACACCGAGCTTCTTCGCGGTTTCGTCAATCCACCGCGATGGACCTTCGATCTCGCAGAAGTTGCCGATCGGTGTCTGGTCCATAACTACCTGGCCTCCTTTATCCGCCCACTCGGCGCGGAATTTCTCGTAGCGGAACGATGGCGCATACCCTAAGCCTCGCAGGATTGCATCCATCTTTTTTCCGTCATCAACGCCCGTTTCCAGTTCCACGCGGCTGCTGTGACGTCCTATTTGGCTGCCGCTCTTGTGGGTCAGCTTCCAGGACGAACCATACTTTCGCAGACGTAACAGCTGCTTTTTCGCGCGCAAAACTTTACCGGGAAGGTCGTAGAGCGTGTTTATCTCGTGGGTCCGCCGCGTGATTAGGCGGAATCCCGCCCCCCGCAGCTTGCGGGCCAGCCCTCTCAAGTCTGCAACTCGAAATTTGACTTCGATCTCCCGCTTCATGCAAAGAGTGTATTACGGCGGGGACGATTGCGGCGTCGGGTAAGCCGCAAGTGCGGGCGATTCTCGGCCGTCCTTCTCCCATTCCACTTCTTTCACCGGACCGACGACGAAAATCCAACTAAGAGCTCCAATCCAAACCACCACGGCCGTAATGAAAAATGCCCAGTAGAAGTGGCCGGTGCGGTCCAGGAGAATTCCGGTCAGCTTGGGTGCGACCGCGCCGGCGATATTTCCCGCGAAGTTTTGCACGCCCGTCCAGCGGCCCACCATCCGCGGACCAGCCAGGGTCTGGGTCATCGCCCAAATGTTGCAAGCCGACACCCCCATGAACGCGCCCGCCAGCGCCAGCATCCAGATGAAAACCGTGTCCGGTGCAATGGCCGACATCGCCAGAAAGATGCCCATGCCGACGTTTCCCACCGTCGCTAATGTCTTGCGCACTCTGGTCGGAGAACCGTCGGCGGCAACCCAGCGGTCCGACAGCTTTCCAAAGACAGTCGACGAAATCGCAAACAGGACGTAGACGAATCCTCCCACCTTCGCCATCTGAGTCATTGAAAGGCCCCGTGCGCGCATCAGATAGAAGGGCAGCCAGGTCACGAGAAAATACGAAGCGTAGTTAAAACTGAATTGGCAGACGCACGTTCCCCACGCCGACCGTTGCCGCAGAATCGCGAGAACTCCTGAACGCTGGTCCGATATGCGGGGCGAAGAAGGCGCTCTGCGCGGCATCCACGCCAACCATGGCACGAGCCACAGCAATCCGGCGAGCCCCAAGATCACAAAAAACGAGCGCCACCCGAAGCGCCCAACAAAGTTGCCTCCCAGCAGCATACCAACCGCGGGGCCTAGGGCCAGACCGGCGATAATCACCGAGTTGGCGAACCCACGGTTCCCTTCTTTGAAATGTCCACCAAGAATCTTGCCATACGCGGGAAAGGCCACGGATTCTCCCACGCCGAGAACCACACGAATGGCAAGCAATGCCACGAATCCATGTAGAACTCCGGTGACTGCCGTCGCCGCTGACCATATAAAAAGTCCCAGCGCGAAGACCCATTTCACGTCGAAGCGATCTACCAGCCAGCCGGCGGGAATCTGCAGCAATGCGTACGTGTAGAAAAAAGCCGAGAGCAGAGTCCCCAATTGCGACCCGGAAATTCCCAGCTCATCTTTGATCAGAGGCGCTGCGATCGATAGATTGCTGCGGTCGATGTAATTGATGAGAACCGAAAGGCCCAGCAGGAAGAGGACTCGGTTCATCCTGGGGTAGGGGTGGTCGGCACTCGATAGCTTTGACTGCCCCGCGGGCAAGGCAGTTTTCTCGCGACTCGCGGAGAGATTCATCGGGGAAAAGCGCCCCAATTGTACTCTTTCGCCATAAAGGATCAGCGGAGAGTTCCTACCGTGCTAGTGCTATTATTTTCGACGATCGGAGGCCCAGGCTTGGAGGAAGTATGAAGAATCTATTCCAACCAGAGGCAATCGATGAAGTGATCGCGCGCATCGACCAGCGGCAACCGGCGACGCAACGGCAGTGGGGAAAGATGGACGTGGCGCAGATGATGGCGCATTGTTCCGCGGCCCTCGATATGGCTGCGGGCCGGCTCAATCCACCGCGCATCCTCATCGGGAGGCTAATCGGGTCGTTCGTCAAGCCGATCTACACCAACGAGAAGCCGCTGTCGCGGAACAGCCCTACCGATAAAAAGCTGATCGTGTCCGATCAGCGGGATTTTCTGCGGGAGCAAGAGCAGCTCAAACTTTGCTTACGGCAATTTCACGATGGTGGCGAAGCGCAGTGCACCCGGCATCCGCACCCGTTTTTTGACGCCCTTTCCCCGCCAGACTGGAGCCGCGGAATGTACAAGCATCTCGATCATCATTTGAAGCAATTTGGGGTGTGACCGGCTACCAGCCTAACTGAACGTCGGCAGCTTTATCAGATCGTCCTTTGGGACAGACTCCAAATGACCTCCGGCCTTGCGCCATGCGGTCAGGCCGCCGACGATCACAAACGTGTTAAAACCCTTTTCCCGCAGCAGATGCGCCACCCGGGCGCTGGTTGCTTCGCGCGCTCAAGTACAGTAGAGATAAATGTCCTTATCTTTTGGAAGATTCTTGATCTCCTCATCGAGATTATTGGGCTCGATGCGGATCGAGCCTGCGATGCGCTCGGCTCCGACGCTGTAGTAGCCATGGCTGCGCACGTCAACGATCAGCACCCGGCCTGCCTCTTCCGACGCCAGACGCGCGGCAAGTTCTTGGACCTGTACCCGCGGCATGATGCGATACTTTTTGTACTTGCGAAACTGTGCGGCGCGATAAATGGCATACACCAGAAGAGCAGCGATGACGATGATTTCCATGGCCCGTCCGGCTGCGTGAAACCCTCGCAACGTTGCTGCCAGAAAATCGCGCGAAAGATATCCCACCAGCAAGTACGTCGACGAGTACAACAGAGCTCCAACAAAGTCCAGTTGCAGGAATTGTCCAAAGTGCATCTTCATGCTGCCCGCGAGCGGCGCCGCCATCGTGTTGAGCCCGGGAACGAATTTAGCGATCAGAAGCGTGACTTTGCCGCGTTTATAGAACGATTCGGCTGAACGGAGAATGCAGGTTTCGGGATTCATCGAGAGGCGGCACAGGAACCCCAGAAGCGCCCATCCGGAGTAGCGCCCTAGCCAAAACTGCGCCGAGTCGCCAATCAGCAGGGCGACCATTGAGGCCAGAAGAACTGCCGGTCCGGACAAGGTATGGGACGCGACCGCAGCCCCTGCCGCCACCAATGCGATCGCCGCCGGGAAGGGCAGTCCAAGCGCCTCGGCAAACAGCAAACCGAACGTCAGAGCATAGCCCTGACGCGCCATAATGGAGAGCAAGTAGTTCATAAGAGATCAAGGCGACATTGATGATGCAGGAGTTTGCTCGCCAAAATCTTGACTCGGCACAAGTTTGATTCGTCAGTGCCAGGAAAGGGTTCAGTATAACAACCTGTAACGCGGTCGTTTCCTCGGGGAATCACCCTGACCAGCCGTTCTTCCGGCGAAAGGAATCTGCTCATGCATGGGTTTCGTTCCGCTGAGTGAACAATCGAGTAAACGATCTAGTGATCTAGTAAACAATGAAGAGACAATCGAATTGCACGGGCTGGCCGGGAATGCGGCCTATTTGTCCCTCGCGACCACGAACTCCGGCGCCCAGAGTAAGGCCCGTTTGATCTCGGAATCAGGGAAAGTACAAATCGAGTTCTGGGCCGATTCTGCATAATGCGCGGCTCGCGCCGTTGCCGCTTCCAGAGATCCGTAGCGCTGTAAAATTTCCAGAATCTCAGCATGACTGACGCCGTTGAAGGCTCCATGGTGCAGCACTGTCTCGATTCTGGATCGTTCGTTCGGCGTGCACCGCTGCACGGCATGGATCACCGCCATAGTCGCCTTGCCCTCGCGCAGGTCACTGGCAACGGGCTTTCCCAATACATCTTCCGAGGCGGTCAGGTCGAGAACATCATCGACAATCTGAAACGCCATACCCAAGTCATGTCCGTACCGGCCGAGAGCCACTTCCTGCTCGGCATTAGCGCCGCCCAGAATTGCTCCGAGCCGCATACAGACTGAAAACAGGCACGCGGTCTTGCGAAAAATAAGGTCGAAGTGCTCGTCGAGCGAGATCAGCTTGCCCAGCTTTTCCATCTGCAGCAGTTCGCCTTCCACCATCTGCTGCGTGAGTTCGATCAGCGTATCGAGAATACGGAAGTTCCGCTCCTGCACGGCGATCTTGAACGCCTGCATGTAAAGCCAGTCGCCGGCGAGCACGCACTTTGAATTTCCCCACTGCGTATTGGCGGCGGGGCGCCCCCGCCGGGTCTTGGCCTCATCGATAATGTCGTCGTGCACCAGCGTCGCGGTATGAATGATTTCGACGACGGCGCCCAGCCGGACGGCGCCTTGCCCGCTATAGTCGAGTAGTTTTGCGGCGAGCAGCAGCAGCGCCGGGCGGATTCTTTTGCCCCCGCCTGCGCGCAGATATTCGCCAATCTCGGTAATGGCCTGAACGCCGGAAACCGTGTCGCGGCCGAACTCGCCTTCCAGCGCGACGAGATCCTCCCGCAACAAATCGAATACTTCTTTCCCGTTAATGGCTGCCGGAGCGCTCAATCTGAACTCTAGTTCGTTCTGTAATTCATAAATTGCAAATCAATCCCGAAATCGTGCTGCTTCAGCAGGGCAATCGTTTCCTGCAAGGTATCGCGGTCTTTACTGCTGATGCGCACTAGGTCGCCCTGGATGGAGGCCTGCGCCTTCTTCTTTGAATCTTTTACCAGTTTCACAATCTCGCGCGCTTTCTCAATGGCGATGCCCTGCTGCATGGTCACGCCACGCTTGGCCGTTCCTCCCGCCGCCGGCTCGATCGCGCCGTAGGTCAGTCCTTTGAGCGAAACCCCGCGCTTCACAAGTTTCTGCTGCAGGATGTCGTTCACGGCTTTCAGCTTGTACTCGTCGGCGGAGTGCAGCACGATCGCATCTTTTTCCAGTTCGATATTCGACTTCGAATCCTTCAGATCGAAACGTGTATGAATCTCCTTGAGCGCCTGCTGGATCGCGTTTGAAACCTCATTCAGATCGATCTTGCTGACGACATCGAAACTGTTATCGGGCATACATTTCTAATCTTTCTGAAAGAAGGGAATATAACTCTTGAGGGTACCAGAAGTGTGAGTTTTAGCGGGCGGGATCTTTGCTTTCAGCCATTTCAGCCGATTTGAAAAAATTGTAGAAATTGCGCGAGGTCTGTTCGCCCATGTCGTCGATCGAGAGTCCCCGCAATTCGCCCAGCTTACGCGCGGTTTCCTTGACGAAGGCTGGCTCGTTGCGCTTCCCACGATGCGGGACCGGCGCCAAGTACGGCGAGTCCGTCTCGATGAGCACACGGTCGAGCGGAACCTCAAGAGCGGCATCGCGAATCTGCTGCGCCTTAGGGAAGGTTAGGTTCCCGGCAAAGGAAATCATGAATCCCATATCGAGCGCGCGTTTCGCGTGTGCCCAATCTCCAGTGAAGCAGTGGAGGATACCACCCAGCCCCTTGCTCACCCACTGGTCTTTGATCAGACCGAGGCAATCTTCCCAGGCATCGTCGCTGCCCTCCGACGGCCGGCAGTGAATCACAATGGGAAGCTTGGCCGTCGCTGCTAGTTCCATCTGGCGCATAAACACCTGCTTCTGCGTCTCGCGTGGAGAGTGATCGTAGTGGTAGTCCAAGCCGATCTCTCCCCATGCAATTACTTTTGGATGCCGTACCAGTTGCTCCATCTCGAAATACGCATGGTCGGAGGCCAGCCTTGCTTCGTGCGGATGGATCCCGACAGTCGCATACATGAACGGGTACTGTTCTGCGAGTCGAATGCCGGCGTCGAGTGTGGGCGGGCCATCCCCATTGCCAATAGCGACCATCGTCCGCACTCCGGTCTCCCGAGCGCGCGCGATGACCTGTTCGCGATCCGTGTCGAACTGCCTGCCATCGAGATGTACGTGAGAATCTACGAACATGATTATGGGGGACAGCCACCCCGGCTGTTCGCCGAGCGAAAGCTCGGCTAGGTTTCGCTGGAATTGACGCAGAGGCCTACTTCAGCCGCGCTCCTACCGGCACATCCTCCAGAAAGCCTGCCAATACTGGCTTTCCGCCTTCCAGAGACGCCGCAACGATCATCCCGTTCGATTCCAGCCCGCGCAGTTTTCGCGGAGCCAGGTTGGCGACGATCACCACCTTGCGACCGACTAAAGCCTCGGGCGCGTAAGCTTCGGCGATGCCAGCCAGAACTTGCCGAACTTCCGTTCCGATATCGATTTCAAGGCGCAGCAGTTTGTCCGCTTTGGGCACGCGCTCGGCCACCTTCACCACGCCCACGCGCAATTCGACCTTGGCGAAGTCGTCGATGGTGATCTTCGCGCCGTCGGCCATTACAGCGGGCGCAGGCGTCGGGGCGACTGGCTGGGCTTTCCCCGGTGACTGCTGCACCACGGAAGGTTCCTTCGGTTCCTCGACTGCCGGCCCTCTCTGCTGATCTTCCATGTGTTGCATCCTTTCGATTGCGCTCTTATCGGCCCGCGGGAAAACCGGGCGCACGTCGCCCAGCTTCGTTCCCAGCCGCAGCTGTCCCCAATCCAGATCGGCTAAGGCAAGCTTCTTGATGTCGCCAAGGCCCATCTGCTCCCAGATTCGAGCCGTTGCATCCGGCATGACCGGATAAGCAAGAGCAGTCGCAATTCGCAGCGCCTCAGCCGAAGTGTAGAGCACCGTGGCCAGACGTGCGCGGCTTGAGTCGTCTTGCTTCTCGCCCAGCGACCAGGGCTCATTCTCCACGATGTATTTGTCCACCGCCGCCACTAATCCCCACGCTGTTTCGAGCGCACGAGAAAACTGGAATTGATCGAATAACGTGCCGAACTCGCGAATGGTTTTTCGCGCCGTCTCGGCAATCGCGTCATCGGCAGAAATCTTCGAGGCCGCGGGCGACGGGTAAGGCACCTCACCCTTGAAGTACCTGTTAATCATGGTTAACGTTCGGCTGGCCAGATTGCCCAATCCATTGGCCAGGTCGGAGTTGTAGCGCTGCACGAGCGCATCGAACGAGAACGAACCATCCTGCCCGAACACGACCTCCCGCAACAGAAAATAACGCAGCGCATCCGCGCCCAGCACGTCAAGAATCGTCTCGGTGCGCACAATATTACCGCGCGATTTCGACATCTTGCTCTCTTCAAACAGCAGCCAGCCATGCGCCACAATCGCTTTGGGCAGAGGCAATCCCGCCGCCAGTAGAAACGCCGGCCAGTAAACGCAGTGGAAGCGGACAATTTCCTTGCCAATCATGTGGACGTCGGCCGGCCAGTACTTCTTGAAAGCTTCCTGCGCGCCTGCGTGCGCCGAGCCGTAGCCGATAGCGGTGATGTAATTGGCCAGCGCGTCGAGCCACACATAAATCACGTGCTTGGGATCGTCAGGCACCGGGATGCCCCAGGAAAATGTCGACCGGCTAATCGACAGGTCGCGCAGTCCGGAACGCACAAACGAAATCACTTCGTTGCGGCGAGTCTCGGGCCGGACGAATTCCGGATTCGCATAAAGCTCCAGCAGTTTGTCCCGAAAGGCCGAGAGCTTGAAGAAGTAATTCTCTTCGTGCACGGTCTCGGTGATGCGGCCACAGGTCGGGCAAGCATCGCCCGGCTGCGCGCCATCCACATAGAGTTCGTCGGAGACGCAATACTGGCCGGTGTACGTGCCCTTGTAAATGTAGCCATTGTCGCGAATGCGCCGGAATAGTTCCTGCACCCGCTTCTTGTGGCGCTCTTCCGTGGTGCGGATGAAGTCGTCGTTCGAGATTCCCATCCGCTGCCAGAGTTTGCGGAATTCCGCAGAAATCTCGTCAGCGTACTGTTGCGGAGTCTTGCCGGCCGCCTGCGCCGCCCGCTCAATCTTCTGACCATGCTCGTCCGTCCCGGTCAGGAAGAAAGTGTCGGCGCCCAACAACCGTTGACGCCGCGCAATCGTGTCGCAGGCGATCGTCGTGTAGGCATGGCCAATATGCGGACGTGCGTTCACGTAGTAAATCGGGGTCGTGATGTAAAACTTTCTGCCCATATATTCCTTAACCACAGTGGCAGTGGATTCACAGAGAACCAGTCTGCGTACCTCTGCGTGCTCTGCGGTTAGTGTTTGTCGCCTTTTCCGAGGTATTGACGCGAGGCTTCCTGCATCACCATCTTCAGTGGCACGCCATGCTCGGTCGCGATGCGCCGGCAATCCTCATACTCCGGAGCATAATTCGTGACGGTTCCATTCATGCTGGCAATTTTAATTCGAACCTCGCCCCATTCCGTGGTCACGTTCTCCCAGCGGCGCGCCAGAGTCTGACGAACCTCGTCTCGCCGTCGCACGCCAAGCGTTGAGGTCTCGGTGAAGAGCAGTTGTGTCAGCTTGTCCGAGTCTTCTGGCTTGCAAAGAACCGTAAGCAGCATTCCTGGACGATTTTTCTTCATCTGCACGGGCACACCGAACGCATCCCATGCGCCTTCTTCCAGCAGCCGATCCATCACATATCCGAACACTTGCGGATTTAAATCATCGAGATTCGCTTCCAGCACGGTCAGAGTCTCCGACGCCATCTTCGCCGCAAGCCTGGAAGCGGTCTCACCCACCGTCAACCTCACGACGTTGGGATGGCCGGCGAAGTCTCCGGTTCCAGCGCCGTAGCCCGACTTTTCAATTTTCATTGCGGGAAACGGGGCGAAACGCTTGGCCAATATCTTTACGATTGCCGCCCCCGTTGGGGTAACCAACTCCGCTTGCACGCCCGAAGAGTAGAGCGGTATTTCTCTCAACAGTTCGAGCGTCGCAGGAGCCGGTACAGGAAACGTTCCGTGCGCGCACTGCACCGTTCCACCGCCGACGTTCAACGGAGAGCAGACGATCTCATCCACTCCCAGCGCTTCCGCCCCTACGACCGCGCACACGATATCGACCATCGCATCCACCGCACCGACTTCATGGAAGTGCACCTTTTCGATGGATGTAGCGTGAATCTTGGCCTCGGCTGTCCCCAAGGCTTCAAAGATCGCAATAGCAGCTTTCTTGGAAGTATCGCTGATCGCGGCTTTGCGGATGATCTCGCGAATCTCGTTCAACCCGCGCCCGTGCGAATGCCCGTACGGCGCGGGCGGCCCCGTCCGCGAAAGTCCGCTCTCGGAGTCGTATTCATGGCTGTGAGGATGCTCGTGTTCGCGGTCATGATGATGACCGTGATCGTGTTGACCCACCGCGGGCGAGGATGCCCCCGCCACCTTCTGCTGCGCCCAATGCTCCTCGCGCGGCAAGTCCTTCTCGCCGTCTACGCAAACGTCCACCTTGGTCGCCGAAATCCCGTTGCGCACAACTCGCGAAATTTCCAGGCGCGCGACCAGACCCAACGCCGCCACGGTTTCTTCCAGCAGTTGCGGCGGAACTCCGGCATCGACGAGCGCGCCTAGAAACATGTCGCCGCTCATGCCGGAAAAACACTCAAGATAGGCAACCCGCATAAATTCCCAGTCTTTACTACACTACAGAGGGCACAGAGGAAGCTTCACAAAGGCTGCGACGAGAAACTTTCATCATAGGGAACCGTTCTGTCCCCGTCAAACGTACGCGGGCCGCGCACTCTGCTAAAATCACTGTTCTTCAATAGCTTAGAGGAACTTAGGGACTTCTTGTACCGTCACCTGGAACGCCGACTTGCCCAACGCGTGCTGGAGTGTCTGCAGCACCGTTATCCGGCCGCCGCTCTGCCCAGCGTGGTTATCGAGCAGCCTCCGAAAGTCGAACTCGGAGATTTCGCGATTCCGATTTTTCCCTTCGCCAAACCGCTGCGCTCCGCCCCACTGAAAGTCGCCGAAGCGATTCGCGAGGAGATCGGTGCCATCGAGGGCATCGCCGAAATGCATGTTGCTCCTCCCGGCTATTTGAATGTTCGGATCGACCGGGGGCGGATGGCCGCTGCCGTCGCTGCCGATCGGAAGCCACCGGTCGAGATTCCTTCCGGCAAGATTCTGGTCGAGCATTCGAGCATCAATCCCAACAAGGCTGCTCACATTGGACACCTTCGCAACGCCATTCTCGGCGACACTTTTGTCCGGCTGCTGGGCTATGCAGGAAGAACGGTGGACGTTCAGAACTACATCGACAATACAGGTGTGCAGGTCGCCGATGTGGTCGTCGGCTTCACTCACATCGAAAGGAAATCTCGCGCGGAAATTGAAGCGCTGATCCATTTGCCACGCTTCGATTACTGCTGCTGGGATCTATATGCCCAAGTCTCGAAGTGGTATGAAGAGGACAAACAGAACCTGCAAGTACGCCTGAGAACTCTGCACGCCATTGAAGACGCTTCGACGGAAACTGCCGCGATCGCCGATCTGATTTCGGTTGCCGTGTTGCGCCGCCATCTTGAGACCATGGACCGGCTCGACATTGAATACGATTTCCTTCCCCGCGAGAGCGAAATTCTGCAGCTGCATTTTTGGGACGCGGCTTTCATCAAACTGAAGGAAAGCGAAGTGCTCACCTTCGAAAGCGAGGGCAAGAATAAAGGATGCTGGATCATGCGGCGCGCAGGAACGGGCAAGTCAAAGTCAAGTTTAACCACAGACGCCACCGAGGGCACTGAGGCAGAGAAGATCACGGAGGAAGATCAGAAAGTGATCGTCCGCTCCAACGGGACTGTCGGTTACGTGGGGAAGGACATCGCCTATCACATGTGGAAGTTCGGGCTGCTGGGCCGTGACTTCGGTTATCGCAAGTTCCACCGCTATCCTAACGGCCACGACTGCTGGATCTCAACTGCGAATGGCGATAAGGAACATCCTCACTTCGGCGACGTCGCCGAGATTTACAATGTCATCGACGCCCGGCAGTCCGAAGCTCAGAACACTGTCATAGAAGCACTGCGCGGACTCGGCCACGACGAAGCCGCTAACCACTACACGCATTTCTCCTATGAGATGGTCGCACTCACGCCCCGCTGCGCCGCAGAACTCGGTTACAACCTGAGCGACCAAGATAAAACGCGTTCCTACATCGAAGTCAGCGGCCGCAAAGGTTTCGGCGTCAAAGCCGACGATCTGCTCGATCAGCTTATCGCTTCGGCGAAGAAAGAAGTCGACTCACGCCATCCACAAGTCAGCGATTCAGAACGTCAGGAAATCGCCGCGCAGATTGCCATCGGCGCTCTGCGCTATTTCATGTTGAAATTCACCAAGCAATCCGTCATCGCTTTTGATTTCAAAGAGGCGCTCAGCTTCGAAGGCGAAACCGGGCCTTACGCGCAGTATGCGGTCGTGCGCGCCACCAGCATCTTTCGTAAAGCTGGGGTTGATCCCGGGACTTTCTGTGGAAGGGAGAGCGGCATTTCCGCCGCCGAGATGGCGCTTTATCTCGAAGGCGAAGCCGGCAACGAATTCTGGGAACTGTGGCTCGCATCGTCTAAAACTTCCTACGTAATCGACAAGTGCATTGCCACCACCGAGCCAGCGTACCTGGCCAAACATGTTTTCCAGCTCGCGCAGCTTTTCAACACCTTCTATCATCGTCATCCTATCCTCAGCGAACCGGATCAGAAGCGAAAGCAATTCCTGCTGACCACGGTCGCTGTGGTGCGCCGCGAGTTAATTCGAACTCTAGCGGTCATGGGCATCACGGTCCCGGCAGTCATGTAAAATTTCCGCCAGCGTGACGCGCTTCTCAATCACGCCCATCCTTCTCACCTCATGCATACCGCTGTCGTTCAAACCTGCTAACCTTTTTCACTCAACTTGAAATCTGCCAGACGATGTTCCGCTTCCATACCTCAGGAGCACTATCATGGAATCAACGGTTCGGCCGACCTTTATCTCATTGACTCTCATACTTTTGTGGGGCATGACTCTGCCACGCTTCGTGTACGCGCAGGAGACTTCTTTCGCTGCGAAACCCGCGGTTCCCGCCCATCGTCCGCGAGTCGGTCTGGCGCTCAGCGGTGGCGGTGCCCTAGGCCTGGCAGAAATTGGTGTGATCCAGTGGATGGAGGAGAACCACATTCCCGTGGACCGCATTGCGGGCACCAGCATGGGTAGCATCATCGGGGCGATGTATGCCACGGGCATGTCGCCCGCCGAGATCCAAGAGTTTGCCGAAAAAATTGACTGGGACGAAGCCTTCCTTCCCGAGCCGATCTATACCCAACTCTCCTACCGTCGAAAACAAGACCGGCGTGACTTTCTGATCAATGCTCCCCTCGGCCTGAAACATGGTCTGAACGGGCCCAACGGTTACAACTCCGGCCAGGGCGTGGGATTGTTGCTGGATCGCATCGCTTTCCCGGAATCCGGTGTCGCCAGCTTTGATGATCTGCCAATTCCATTTCGTTGCGTCGCGACCGACATGCTCAGCGGCGAAGGCGTCGTGCTGCGCGACGGCTCATTAGCTCAAGCAGTGCGCGCCTCCATGGCTATCCCTGGCGTATTTACTCCGGTGGAGATTAATGGCCGCGTGCTGGCGGATGGCGGCATGATACAAAACATTCCGGTCGAAACCGTTCTCGCCATGAATGCGGATGCCGTGGTCGCAGTCGAACTGCAGCTTCCACCGGGCGACCGCGAAGAACTGGACACACTCACGGGAGTGCTCTCCCGCGCCGTCGACGTGATGATCACACAGAACGAGCACCGCTCTCTGGCTCTGGCGAAGGTTACGGTACGCATCGGAATGAATGGTTTCTCGGCGACGGATTATTCGCGGGTTGCAGAACTCGTCGCGCTGGGGCGCAAAAGCGCCGCTGCGCAGTCTTCCGCTCTTCTTCCTTATGCGATTCAGGATCCCGCGGAGTGGCAGGAATATTTGGCTGCCCGCGCGGCACGCATACGGGGTCCGGCAGACAAAATAGAAACCATCGAAGTCATAGGCGCCGATTCTGACACGGATCGCAGACTCCAGCATCGGCTCAGCAAGGCGCTTCAAGGCCCGCTCGATCTCCCCAAACTCGACACCCAACTGACCCGTATTGCTGGGGAAGGCCAGTTCGATCGGCTGGGCTACGAGGGCTTTACCCAGAATGGAGTTCCCGGGCTGCGCATTACCACGCACGAGAAATCATTTGGGCCGCCATTTGTTGACCTGGCCGTCAACGTAGACGGTTCGGGCGTCGCTGCCTTCGATTTCTCTGCTGGTGCGCGAGTCACTTTCATGGACATCGCCCACCGCGGCGGCGAGTGGCGCAACGATCTTCTCTTCGGCTCAAGTAACCTGGCCGCCAGCGAGTTCTATCAGCCTCTGTGGCAGTCGCGATTTTTTGTGGCGCCTTACGCTTTTGCATCCAAGTACGCCCGCAACTCATTCACGGGTTTGACCCGGGTTGCCGTCTTCGGCGATGAGCGCGCCGGGGGCGGCTTCGATATCGGCTATGACTCCGGACGCCGCAGCGAATTCCGTATCGGCTATGAGATCTTCGATGGCAAGCTGAGTCCGCTGATTGGCGATGCCGGGCTGCCCATCGTCGGCGGCAGCACTGGCGAATTCCGCGCGCGTTACGTGTGGGACGGCCAAGACAGTCCCGCGGTTCCGCGCGCCGGAACGCGTTTGGTGGCCACCGCGTCGCGCGTGCTGCAAAGTCCGGGATTGGCGCATCCCATTGGGCAACTCGATGTGCAGACTTCCAATTTCGTTCCGGTCGGGCCGAAGACTTCGCTCTTCTTCGGTATTTCCGGCGGCACCACATTCCGAGGCTCAGCCGGACCGTTTCAGGATTTTTCGCTCGGAGGACCGTTCCGCTTAGGTGCGTACCTCCCTTACGAGTTTCTGGGAAACCACTACGCCTACTCGTCGCTCGGATTTCACCGCGAACTTTACCGCCTGCCGGAACTGGTGGGAGGAAAAATCTATTGGGCTGGATGGTACGAAGCTGGCACAGCCTTCGGCACGGCAACCAGCGATCCCGGACCGATTGCTGTGCGCGGCACATTCAATATCGGAGTGATCGCAGACACCATCGTGGGCCCAATCGCGCTGGCGGGCAGCGTCAGTCCCACCGGTCTGAGCCGGGTAAATTTTTCGGTGGGGCGAATCTTTTGAGCCTGCCGATGTTTTTCGCTCGTCAATCTTTTGCGAGCGATGCCATGTCGATCACGAACCTGTAGCGCACATCGCTTTTCAGAGCTCGTTCATAAGCTTCATTGACTTTTTGAATGGGCACGACTTCAACGTCGCACGCCACGCCGTGTCGGCTACAGAAGTCCGGGATGTCCTGAATTTCGTGGATGCCGCCGACCTGCGAGCCCGCCAGACCGCGTTGACGAGCCGTAAGAGAAAATGCTCCGATCCGGACATCCTTCTCAGCAAGTCCCACGACGACCATGGTTCCGTGGACTTTCAATAACAGCCCCGGCAGTTTCCCCAGTCTAACGCGGATTGATATACTTCGCCCCTCGGTCCATCTTAAGAAAACTGCATGGAGGAAAACTGGTGCGCTGGTACATTCTGAATTTAATTCTGCCTTTGTTAATTGCTGTCCCGGGCGCAGCACAACAGACCTCGCCACCGCCCGCCGCGAAGCCTCTATTTAAACTTCAGGAAGTGATGATTCCGGTGCGCGACGGAGTTCATTTGCAGACCGCGATCCTTACCCCTATCGACCAGCAAGGTCCGCTGCCGATTTTGTTTCGTCGTACGCCGTACGGCGTTCCCGAGAAACCGCCGGAGCCGATACCTTCGTCGCTCAAGGAACTTGCGCAAGACGGCTACATCTTCGTCTTCCAGAATCTGCGCGGACGATTCAAGTCTGAGGGAGTGTTCAATCTGTCTTCCTGGGTCGATCTGAATGATCCCAAGGCCACCAATGAGACGACCGACGCATACGATTCGATCGACTGGCTGCTGAAGAACGTCCCCAACAACAACGGAAAAGTCGGAATGTTCGGCGTGTCTTACGACGGATTGACCACCGCGCTCACGCTGCTTCATCCGCATCCCGCGCTGATGGCCATCAGCGAGCAAGCCTCGCCGGTGGATCAGTGGATGAACGATGACGACCACCGTTATGGCGCGCTACGCGAGAGCTATGACTTCGAATATGCGGTCATGGAGCAGGCCGACAAGAACAAAAACACCCACTTCGATTTTGAAACCTACGACACATACGAATGGTATCTCGACTTGGGTCCGCTTTCGAACATCAACGCGAAGTATCTTCACGGCTCCATTCCTTACTGGAACTCCAGCGTCGAACATCCCGACTACGACGAGTTCTGGAAGAAAGAAGCGTGGGTCAGCCAGCTTCACGCCTCCACCGTCCCCAATCTGAATGTTGCAGGATTTTGGGATCAGGAAGATCCTTGGGGGCCGTGGCAGATTTTTCGTCACGCCGAAGAGAACGATCCGCAGCACACGAATTTTATGGTTGCCGGTCCCTGGTTTCACGGGCAATGGTCGGGGGGCAAGGGTGACACGATTGGCATCATTCCGTTCGCCGGACACGAGACTGCGCGGGAATTTCGCGAGAATATCGAAGCACCTTTCTTCCGCTATTATCTCCACGGTCAGGGCGAGAAGCCGCAATGGCAGGCCAGCACCTTTCAAAGCGGATCGAATACCTGGCACACTTACGCGGTTTGGCCTCCGAAAGAAGCGAAGCCCACAGACCTGTATCTGCACGCAGACGGAACTCTATCGTTCACCGCGCCGAACCGGGCTAAGACCGGGCTAACTTATCGTGAGTACGTCTCCGATCCCGCGAATCCCGTGCCTTATCGCCAGCGTCCCATCTCGCCCACCTATCCCGCGGGGGATTGGCGCACCTGGGAAGTTGCTGACCAGCGCTTTGTCGACCATCGGCCCGATGTCCTTTCCTTCGTCAGCGAACCGCTCGACCACGATCTCACCGTTACTGGCCCACTCGCCGCGAATCTGTTCGCCTCGACTTCCGGCACCGACAGCGATTTCGTCGTCAAGCTGATCGATGTGTACCCGCAGGACGCGCAGAAGAATGCGTGGGCCCCCGAAGACGGACCGAAGCCCGGCCAGTATGCTCAGTCTTTAAACGGCTATGAACTACCGATTGCGATGGAAGTACGGCGGGGCCGCTATCTAACCAGTTACGAGAATCCGTCTCCCTTGACCGCGAACAAGCCGACGAAGTGGAACATCCCTCTTCGGGATCACGATCACGTTTTTCTAAAGGGACACCGCATCCTGGTGCAGATCCAATCGACGTGGTTTCCGGTGATCGACCGCAATCCGCAGAAATTTGTGCCCAGCATCTACAAAGCCGCCGCCTCGGATTTCGTTTCCGCGACGCAGCGAATCTATTGCTCGTCGGATATGCCTTCACATCTGGTACTGCCAGTCGTGCCTTAAGACCAAAAAAGGCCCGGAAGAATTTTGTCACGCCAAGCGGAGCAGGATTCTTGGCGAAGCGAAAGATACTACGCTGTCGAGAGACCTGTTGTCCCGGGCCTGATTCCTATCACGCTATTTATTTCCCGCCGGCAGCTCCGTGCTGCCCCAGCCACGACGCTAGTTGCGGCTCCTGCTGGGACTTCAAATCGACGCAGTTGTTGATGCGCTCGATCGACTGTTTGTAGGTACGTTCCGCGGCCGCGATCTTGTGCGCGGAAAAGAATTCGGTCACTTGATCGCGTAATCCCGCATCGCAGAAAATGCTGGTCGCTCCCACGACTGCGGCGCTGGCAAAGGGACCTCCAGCCTTCGCCACCGCGTCCCAGTGCGACTGAATGAAGTTCCAAGCCAGTTCTCGGCCGGCCGGATTTCTCATCACGCTGGTAATCACCTGCAACGCATCCTGCGATCGCACGTCTGGGGAGACGGCAAGATCCAGCGTGCGCTGCAGCAACGTCGGATCGCTAAATCGTGGCAGCGTGTAGAGATACGTATAGTACTGTTCCGGCGATTTGGGATTCTTCGTGGCAGCCATCACCCGATCGTAAAACGCAGAGTCCCCATTCAAAGCGGCCAGTGCGAAGGCGCCGCCGGCTAGTTCAGAGTCGACGGACGCCGGATCGGCCAAAGCTTTATCCGCAAGTTTGCTCGCTTCCTCCATAGTTTCTGGATCGCGTGCGTCGTAGCCCAGCGCCCGGAAGAGCCGCGACCGTAGAGTCCTTTGTTCGTCGCTTTCTCCAGGTTTGGGCTCATATCCAAGATCCTTCATGGCCGGCGCCAGATATTGGCGCAGCCACATGCGATACGAATCACGATCGCTGTCGCTTACCAGGTACTGGCCGATGTAACTGAGACCGCCCAGCAGGTCTTCCACCACAGCGCGGTTGCGATCCGGCTGCAGACCTTGCGCGAAGGCGAGGTAGTCGCCCACCGGTTCACGACCGACTCGCACCGAGGCCCAGATGTCGTTCTCAGTTGCGATCCGCTCGGCGGGAGTCAGCTTAGGTTCCGCATCGCTCGCCAGGGCCCGAACCGTGTCCGCCTGGAAAGCTGTTCTGTAGTAACCCGTCGCGCCTGCGTTGGTCAGAACCCAGGTTGAGCACCCGGGCAGCGTAACGGTTTCTGCTTTCTTGGTCATCAGCTCGCACTTCTCACCCTTACCACTGGCCGAACCTCGCAAGCACAACGGGATTTGCCACAGTTGATCGTTGCCCGCTTCGAACTTGGACCGATCAAAGTAATAGCGCTGCTGAGTCAGTGTGACGCTCGTGGAATTTCCCGAGCACTGTGCCTTGACATTAATAATAGGAGCGCCCGCTTGCTTCACCCACGTGGGCATGATCTTGTCGACGGGCTTCTTTGAAGTTTTAGCCTGCGCATCCCAGAAATCATCAGCTGTCGCGTTCGCGTACTGATGCTGTTGCAGATACGCGTTTACCCCCGCGCGAAAGGTCTGTTCACCGAGATAGGATTCCAGCATGCGCAGCACCGATGCCGCCTTGCCGTACGCGATTCCGTCGAATAATTCCTGAATCTGCGCCGGCGTGTCAGCCGCTTGATGGATGGGACGCGTATTTTCCAGCGAGTCCACGTTCAGGGTGCTGCCGGTGTCACTGACGTCATCCAAGTTGAAATTCCATTCCGGTTTCCATGCCTCGATGGGCTTGCTCGACATCCATGTGGCAAAGCCTTCGTTGAGCCAGATGTCATCCCACCACTTCATGGTTACGAGATCCCCAAACCATTGGTGCGCCATCTCGTGCGCAATCACGCTGGCAATCTCTTTTTTTAGGCCGACGGAACCTTGCTTCTCGTCGATGAGGAGAATCACTTCGCGGAAAGTAATGCACCCGGTATTTTCCATCGCGCCTGCAGAAAAGTCCGGAATGCCGATCAGGTCGAGCTTTCCATAGGGATATTTAATCCCGAAGTAGTTGTCGTAGTACTTCAGAACGTTCTGGGCAACTTCGAGCGCGAATGTGCCCATGTCTTTTTTCCCCGGGGTGGCATACACGCGAATGGGAATGCCATCCGCTTCGCCCTCGACATACTCGAAGTTACCCACCACTAACGCAGCGAGGTAGGACGACATCTTGGCGGTCGTGGCGAAACGCACGGTGTGTTTGTCACCGGGTCCCGCCGTATCCGATACGATTTTCTGGTTCGAGATCGCTACCAGACCTTTATCGGCGACCGCGGTTATGTCGAAGGTGGCTTTATAGTCGGGCTCGTCGAACGAGGGAAATGCGCGCCGCGCGTCGGTCGCTTCAAACTGCGAGGCGGCGTACTTGCGTCCATGGTCGTCCTTGCCCAGATACAAGCCGCGCATTTCGTCATTGAGAATGCCGGTGTAAGTGATGTGTACGGTGGCCGGACCGGCGGCCAGCGGCTTCTCTACGCTGATCACGACCATCTCTTTCTCTTTTTCGACTGTGACTTTGGCTTTTTGCGTGGTGCCGCCGCTTGTGACCGTGACCTCGTGGAAATCGATATCGACAGCATTTAGAGTGATCTCTGAACTCGGCTTCAGCAATCGAATGGCAATGGTTTCGTTGCCTTCAAATTTCGCCTGGTCGAGATCTGGCGTGAACATGAGTTTGTAATTCTCTGGTCTTGCACCCTCGGGCAGCCGTTGTGCTGTAGCCAGCGACAGTGAGAGCACGAAAAACGTCATAACTGCGAAAATGCACTTCATATTTCTCCTCAGGAGATTGAGTCGGATTACTCTCTTAAATGGCTGCGTTACGTATAGATCTTGTGTTTCTAAGTGCTGCGGACGCAGTCGTACCAGTCCATTCCAGACGAATACGAATATTGTCTTGCGAAAGCTCACTCGCGCGATGCGACCACCCCATTCAACAATGTTACCGCACAATGATTGGCGCCGAACCAGTATGGAATTTCGCGATAGTCCTTGACGCCAAATACCGCGAGATCCGCGTCCTTACCCGCCTCGATGCTGCCCTTCCGCCGGGCCACGCGCAAAGCCCACGCGCCGTTGATTGTGGCCGCCGCGATTGCTTCCGCCGGTGACATCTTCATGTGGGTGCAAGCCAGCGACATTGCCATCGGCATGCTCAGGGTCGGCGAGGTGCCGGGATTATAGTCGGTCGCCAGGGCGACCGGTACCCCGGCATCGATTAGCCGGCGCGCATTGGGATATTCATTCAAGCCCAGGAAATAGTTTGCTCCCGGCACCAACGTGGCCACCGTATCGTTTTTGGCCAACTGCGGAATGTCGTCTTCGCTTACGTGGTCCATGTGGTCGAACGACGCTGGATTGAAACGCAAGAACGGCCGCAAGACCGTTTCCGAAAGCTGGCCCATGTGCGCGCGGGTACCCAATCCGTGTTCTTCTGCGGCTGCAAAAATCTGCCCAACCTCTTCCGCGGTAAACGCCCCCTTGTCGCAGAAGACGTCCACAAACTGGGCGAGCTTCCGCCTTGCTACTCGCGGAATCATCTCCTTACAGACGATCTCAATATATTTTTGTGAGCAGCCTTGAAATTCTTTTGGGACGACATGAGCTCCGAGCAGCGTGGCCACGACTGTGCCTGACCAGCCGGAAGCCGCTTCTCGGATTGCTTCCAACGATTTCAGTTCCGAGTCGACCGTGAGTCCGTACCCTGATTTGGCCTCTACGGTGGTCGTGCCGTGCGCGGCCATCTGCTCCAACGAAGACGCGACTTTCATCGCCAGCGCGGCTTTAGAGGCCCTGCGAACAGCCTCCAGACTGGATCGGATCCCGCCGCCCGCCGCGGCAATCTGTT
>Ga0182018_10000259_pt1 | contig 69947 bp, 79 predicted proteins | sample 812P2MmetaG_FD_120490 | JGI IMG/M metagenome (GOLD analysis project Ga0182018, IMG submission 120490) | Permafrost microbial communities from Stordalen Mire, Sweden - 812P2M metaG | ecosystem: Environmental > Terrestrial > Soil > Wetlands > Permafrost | place: Sweden: Stordalen | collected... | reverse complement strand
TTTGGCGCGCGCGATCACTTCCTGTGGATCGGAAATATCGGCGGGAGTAATCCTGTTCATCACCTCGGCGGCCGTGTAGCCCAGCATGCGCTCGGCGCCGACATTGAAGATTTGGATGACGCCTTTGGCGTCGGTGGCGATACTTGAGAAATTGGCGCTGTTGAATATCGCGTGCTGCAAGGCTCCGGCCTGCTCCGCTTGTTCCACCCGCTTGCGTGAGGTCACGTCGTCGCACTCCCAACGATGCCGTTCCGCGCCCTCGTCACATCGGTTCCGCCAGCGATGGTGCTACCGCGAGGGCGAGCGCGCATTGAATGGCATGCATCAGCTCAGTTTCACTAAAGGGCTTCTCAAGTACCACCGCATCTGGCCTGAGCTCCTTAACTCTTGAAATATTGCCGGTGATGAACAAGTGGGGCACGAACCCGGCGCGGAGTATTTCCTCAATGGCTGAGACGCCGCTGCCATGACCCAACCGCGCGTCGGCGATCACCAGGTCAGGTCTGTAACGAGCGGCGGCGGTCACCGCGCCACCCTGTGTGACCTCGATCGCGCAAACGTCGTGCCCCCTCTCTTGGAGTATGTCGGTAAGCAGCATGCCAATCATTACGTCATCCTCCACCAGGAGGACTCGCAGCGCGTTCATGGATTCACTTCGCCACCTTCATTGGTTCGGTTCGCGCGGATTTCAGAGATCTTCCCCAGACGACAAGGCTGCCGCCAGTTCCGACGTCGTGGCACGGGCTATAAGCCGGACACGACCCCCTTGAACCGCCATTAGCCCGACCAAAGAAGCGCCGGTTGAGAGTGTAACCGGCGGGAATTCCCGAGACAGGTTCGGAATCTACCTATCCCAACAGGAGTGCGGCCGCTCGGTCGGGACTGCTTTGGGTCGAACCCGACCGACCCACCCCTCCGCCTTGTGCCGCGCCTCCCCCGATGCCAGGTAACATGGCATGACCGCGCAAACCCCGGCCCGAGTCGTCATCGCGCCAAGCCTCCTGGCGGCGGACTCCGGGCGGCTGCGAGAGGAAATGGCGTCAGTCGCCGCGGCCGGCGCCGACTGGCTGCATTTCGACATCATGGACGGGCACTTCGTGCCGAACCTGAGCTTCGGCCCTCAGGTGTTGTCGGCGCTACGGCCGCATTCGGCGCTGCCGTTCGACGTCCATATGATGATCGCGCCGGTCGATCCCTTCGTCGCCGCCTTCGCCGACGCCGGTGCCGACCACATTTTGATTCACCCCGAGGCCGGACCGCATCCGCATCGAACGCTGCAACTCATTCACTCGCTGGGGAAGAAGGCCGGGGTGGTACTGAATCCCGGTACGCCCGTCGAAAGCATTGCATGGCTGCTCGAACTGGCCGACATCATTCTGGTGATGTCGGTCAATCCCGGATTCGGGGGGCAGCGTTTCCTGTCCTCGCAATTACCGAAGATCGCGGCACTGCGCCGAATGATCGATGCGACAGGCCGCCCGATCGCATTGGCTGTCGACGGCGGGATCACGACCGATACAGCGCCTCCTGTCCTGGCGGCGGGCGCGGATACGCTGATCGCCGGCACGGCGATATTCGCGGCACCGGACCGGGCGGCGGTCATCGCCGCGTTGCGCGGGAAAGACGCGGGAGACAAAGCCTGTTGACCGCCAGTTCTCGCCTGTTCCGCGGCGCGCGTCAGGCCGTGGCCCGACTGCCCATCCCGCGATTCACCCGGGTGCCGGACGCGCCGACCCAGCCGGTGCGCGATCCCTGGCCGGGCGACATCAACCTCGGCATCAGACAACTCAAGGGCGAACTGGAATTCGGCGGCGGAGTGCTGACTTTGCGGCCTGGCGGATGGAACGGTCTCACCGGGTCTGGCCCATTGTTGACCTATGCGCACGGCTTCACCTGGCTGCGGCATTTGCGGGCGCTCGGCACGGATCCGGCGCGGCTGCTGGCACGCGGCCTCGTGTCGGACTGGATGACCGCTTCGCCGTCCGATCAGGTCGCGAGGCGGCCAGACGTGGCGGGGGCGCGAATCACGGCCTGGCTCGGGCATTACGATTTCTTCGCCGCCACCGCCGACGATCCGTTCCGCCAGCGGTTGATGGCGCGGTTGGTCTCGGATGCACGATCTCTGTCGGCGGCGCTGCCGGCGGAGGAACTTGATGCTCGCGCGCTGACGGCTCTGAAAGGCTTGATCGCCGCCGCCGTCGCCTTGCCGGAGCACAATGGTTTCCTGACTCGTGCGCTGCGCTTTCTGCCTCGTGAGGTCGCCCGCCAGGTGCTGCCAGATGGTTCACATGTGGAACGAAGCCCAGGAGCGCAGCTGTCAGCGTTGCAGGACATGACGGAGATCAGGGCGCTGTTGCAGGCGGGACAAACGCAACCGCCGCCGATCCTGGCACGGAACATCGAGTTGATGGCGCCGGCGCTGCGGGCACTGCGGCACGGCGACGGAGGGTTGGCGCTGTTCAACGGCAGCCGTGAGGAAACCGCCAACCTGGTCGACCTGGTGCTGACCCAGGCTGGCCGCGGCAGCCGGGCGCCCGCTTCACTGAACGAAGGTGGCTTTCAGCGTCTGCAAGCGGGACGGACCGTGGCGATCATCGATGCTGGCCCGCCGCCTTCGCCCGACATCGATCGCACCGCGCATGCCGGCACGCTGGCGATGGAGCTGTCGGTCGGCCGCGACCGGATGATCGTCAACGTGGGAGCGTTCCCCGCCGGCGGGCCGCAATGGCATGACGCCGCCCGCGCCACCGCGGCGCACTCGACCCTGGTGATCGGCGATCTGAGCAGCAGTGAATTGCTGGAAGAAGGCCTCGGCAGGCGGCCCGAGCATGTGACGGTGCAGCGGCAGGAAGCCAACGGCGCGCATTGGCTGGAGGCGACGCACGACGGTTGGCGCAAACCGTTCGGCGCCATTCACAGGCGGCGGCTGTACATGTCGGAAAGTGGCGAGGATATCCGCGGCGAGGACGTGATCGAGGCGGAACAGCCGCAGCCATTTACTCTGCGCTTCCATTTGCACCCGTCGGTGCAGGCCAGCCTGCAAAACGACGGCATCGCGGTGCTGATGCGGCTGCGCTCCGGCGGCGGTTGGATCCTGCGCGCCGAGGGTGCCCGTCTGACCTTGGACGACTCCATTTACCTGGGCTCGGGGGAGTTACGGAAATCCGAACAGGTGGTGCTGACGGGCCGCGAGGGCGGGCCGCAGCATGTGAAGTGGGCGATCCATAAGGTGGGGTGAGGGTCGGCTGACCCGGTCGCCGCAACCAATACAAACGTACTCTATCAGAGAATTTTCCTTGAATAATTCACTGATAGAGAGCATGCTAAAACATGTGGCGCTGATCATCCCTGCCCGGATCTTCAAACAGCTTGCCGCCTTACCAAGGGCGGACTCGCGGCGACTTTTGGAACGTCTGGAGGCTATAGCGCTCGCACCAGAGGCGCTTCACCCGGGCGTCACGCCTCTGGTTGGCGAGCAGGGCGCGTGGCGGGTGCGGCAAGGCGATTGGCGTGCGGTGTTTCGAATTGAGGACGGCGATGTGACGGTCGATCGTATCGCGCATCGCAGGGAGGTGTATCGATGACGGCGATCAAAATTGTCGCGGAAACCAAGAGCACGGTGACCGTCAATCGCCAGGACTGGGTGCGCTTGCTGACGGAACTGGAAGACGCGGAGGATCGCGCCGCGGTGCGTGAGGGACGGGCTCGCGAGGCGGCCCTCGGCAAGGATGCCGTGCGCCGTAACAGCCTGACTGGCGAGGAAGCAAAGCGCTTACTGGATGGCGAGAGTCCGGTACGGGTCTGGCGGGGAAAGCGCGGCCTGAGTCAGCGCGAACTCGCCGCCGCGGCGAGCGTGGCACCCAGTTATCTGGCCGATATCGAGAATGGTCGAAAACCCGGCAGTGCGGGCGCGCTTTCCCGATTGGCCCGGGCGCTGGACGTGTCGATGGACGATCTGGTGATGTGAGTCGGTTGCGGACGAGATCGATCCCGATCTGTCGACCCATTGTCCCGGATAAGCGTACACCATGCCGCGCAAACCAGGAGGCGGCTCTGAACATTAAGGGGTGCGCTTCGTTCCCCGATCGACCCGTGCTGTGCTTTTGCCATCACAACCCCAGTGACCGGTTGGTGTCGCGCGCGCTCGTCCCACCAGAACTTCTCGATCCGGTCGTGGCTTTTTTCCGGCCGCGCCGCGTGATCCTGTTTGGCTCGGTAGCGCGCGGCGAAGCCGGGCCCGACAGCGACATCGACCTACTGGTGGTACTGGACGACGATGCGCCGCCCGACAAGCTGACCTATCGCTCGGGCATGGAGGCGAGACGGCCTTACAAGCAGCCAGCCGACGTAATTCCGTGCCGGGAGGAAACATACCGGCGGTTCAGCAAGGTGGTTGGCACCGTTCCCTATGCTGCCCGGACCGAGGGTGTCGTCGTCTATGAGCGGTGACGACCCCGAACTGGCTCGCGACCGCCGGCTCATGGCGTTGCGATGGCTCGCAGTGGGCCGCGAAGACCCGCGCGTCGCCCGTCTGTGTCTTGACGCCGTTGAACCAGCGCTGTCAGCGTCGGCGTACCATTGCCAGCAAGCCGCCGAAAAGCTCATCAAAGGCCTCCTGGTGCTGGGGAGCATGCCTTTCGCCAGGACTCATGACTTGCGCACCTTGGCACGCTGGCAACCGCGCGATATCCACGAGACGAAGACCTGTTCCTGGCGGCTTCCCTGTTCACAGCCTGGGCATTCGACTTCCGATACCCCGGCCCCGAGGTCGCGGATGATCCTACCGAGATCGAGTTGAGGCAGGCGATGGCCGTGATCGATCGCCTCGCCAACTGTTTAAGCTTTTATCTCCCGCCCGCATCTGAGCCATGATATTCGGGGGTTTAAGTGCACCAGGGTCTTGTGCCTGGCCGGCCCGTATTGCTTCAACGTAATCCACTTGTTTCATGAATCAAGAATCATGCAACAGAGCGGCACTTCCTGAACAGTCTACTATTAGCTACGGAGTTTCGGTCACCGACGAAGAATCCAGTTGGCTGGCCCATCATTAGGCCACGTCGCCCGGGCAGTCTCATCATGCAATGAATTCAAGCTTTCCTGTCAGTTCCTTCCTGCCTAATTCCATCTGCTCCGCGAGGAATTCCATGACCACCCGCACTCGTGGTGCAAGGTGTCGGCGCGTGGGATAGACCATATGAATTGGCACCGGTGTCGGAGGAAACTCGGCCAGGACTCTTACCAGTCTCCCTTCGCGAATATCGTCAATGACATGAATACCGGGCATGCGCGCGATCCCATATCCAGTCAGAGCGGCCCGCCGGGCCACTTCGGCCTCATCAACAGCCAGAGTTCCGTTGATCTGGACCGACCACGGCTCGCATTCTGAACCGAAGCGCCAAATCGCGCGGTTGTCCTGCGTAGTGCCTTGCACTATACACTCATGCCGTTTCAAATCTTCCGGGGTTTTTGGCTCTCCGGCACGGTTTATGTATTCCGGTGCGGCAACGAGAATCGACGGGAACGACCCGAGCACGCGGGCGATCAACGAACTGTCCCCATTCGGTCCGGCGCGAAGCTGGTTCCGTCCTCCACGGATGGCGATGTCGATCTGTGCATCAACCATGTCCCGGACGTAATCGTCGACAACGAGATCCACCGAGAGGCCTGGGTATTTGCGCAACAGAGCGGGCAATCGGGTTACGATGAACATTGCGACGGCGACAGGCATCCCAACGCGCACGCGCCCAGTGGGTGAGAGCCGCCGGCCGCCTAGTTGGTCCTCCATGGACGCGGCGTCCTCGAGTATCCGCCGTGCGTGATCGAGCAGGATTGACCCATCATCAGTGAGGCTCAGACGGCGGGTAGTGCGGTGAAACAGTCTAGCACCGAAATGCTCTTCTAGATGGCCGATCTGACGCGTCACGGCCGAATGGTTGGTGTTGGCTTCACGCGCGACCGCTGCAAATGAGCCGAGCTCTGCAACCCGAGCGAAGGAACGTAGTCCGGCGAACAGGTCCATGATTTCATCATTCCGCGCACGAATGCAGTGCATCGAAATCGGATTATCGCGGCAGGTCAACTGTCGCCATTATGGGCGTATCGCGACCCAATCAGCAGGGGTCTGGTTCGTATAACCAACATCACCACATGGAGAACAACAATGGCCCTTCTTAAACTTCTCGTGCCCGCCGCTTTCGTCATCGGCCTGTCGAACGCATCTGCTATCTTGTCACCAGCCGCCGCGCAGAGTCTGGAATTACCGGATGGATGGGCTTCCGCCGGAAACTCAAGCCTAACTCCTGAGCAACGCGGGGTATATGAGGTCGTTCACAAATACGAGCAATATCTGAATGCGGGAAACGCGGAGGCAATCGTTGATCTCTTCGCTGACAAGAGTGTCGTCCAGGGCAATGAGGTAAGGACCCTTGCCACGCGTGACCAAAAGATCAAGGCCTATACCGCGATATTCAAGACGCATAAATTCTCCACCGTGTTTGGTTACGATGCCATAGACATTGATGGAAATACCGCTTTCGTCCGCACGCACCACCACGTGGGTGCCACTTATCTGCAGGACGGCAAACCGGTCATTGATCTCAATCGCGAGGTTTTTGTGCTACGGAAGCAGGCGGACGGATGGAAGATCGTCCTTTATACTTACAACACCGATCCTGTTCAGGGCGAGGGCTGACTTCAGAGTTTTCGAACCGTCGATGCTTCGTACTAGCAGTGCTAGGATTCGGTTGTGATCCGCATCAGCCTCCCGAGCCGACCGATGGAGACCGTATGCGCTTTGTTTGACAATGAGGCGCCGCAATCTCAGAAACTCGTGCGGCAATGGCTGACCTGAAAGGCGAGGAACCACCCATGAAAGACACCTTAGTCCATCTGATGGAAAGGAGCCTACTTGAGGTGTTCTCTGAACGAGACTCCTTTCGTCGGAGGAATGCAATTGACAACGTCTACGCTGACGATTGCACCTTCTTCGAAGAAGACGAAGAGATAGTCGGCCGCGAAGCTCTCAACGCGAAGGTAGACAGCATCCTGCAAAAGCTGCCCGCTCATTTTGTTTTTCGTCCAATAGGCCCGGTCGAGTTGAATCACGACGTTGGACGACTGGGATGGCACCTTGGCCCTGCCAGTGGCCCGCCCGTGGCTACCGGCATGGATTTCGCGTGGTTCAAAAATGGACGTATTCAGTTGCTTTACGTGTTCTTGGACAAAGCCATCGGAAAGTAGAAGTCGGCACAAGTGAGTTCGGATCATCCTTCCTTACGGCTACCGCCAGACAGCCCCCATAAAGTGACCCTTTCTCTACGCTTGGGTCACATTTTTTATTAATCAAGAATCACGCAACAACAGCGTGTCATTGAATTGATCGGCTTTTTCTGTTGCATGAATCTGCTTCACATCGGACTCCGGCCGTGGAGATATATTCCCGTAGCCTCGGATCAGCGAAATACCCCTCATCCCATCCAAGCCGGCACCGGCAACCCCTTCTCCTTCAAATACGGCGGATTAAACAACTTCGACGCATACCGCGCCCCACCGTCCGCCAGTATCGTCACCACCGTGTGACCCGGCCCCATCGACTTCGCCACCCGTACCGCCGCCGCGATATTAATCCCCGAGGACGTGCCGACCGACAGCCCCTCATTGATCAGCACATCGTAAATCCACTCCAGCGCCTCCGCGTCGGGAATGCGTTCCGCGTCGTCGATCGGCGCGCCCTCCATGTTGGCGGTCACCCGGCTGTTGCCGATCCCCTCGGTGATCGAGGACCCGGACATGCTCAGGTCGTTGCTTTTCACCCAGCCGTACAGCCCGCTGCCCTCGCAATCGGCCAACACGATCCGCACCGCGGGATTGAACGCCTTCAACGCCATCGCGGTGCCCGCCAGCGTTCCGCCAGTGCCGCAGGCGCACGTGAAGGCATCGATCTTGCCCTCGGTCTGCCGCCAGATCTCGGGGCCGGTGGTTGCTCGATGCCCCTCGCGGTTGGCGAGGTTGTCGAACTGGTTGGCCCAGACCGCGCCGGTTTCCTCGGCCATGCGGCGAGAGACGTGCACGTAGTTGCCCGGATCGCGATAGGGTTTCGCCGGCACCAGCCGCAGATCGGCGCCGATCATGCGCAGGAAGTCGATCTTCTCCTGGCTCTGGGTGTCCGGCATCACGATGACGCAACGATAGCCGCGGGCGTTGCCGACCAGGGTCAGGCCGATGCCGGTATTGCCGGCGGTCCCCTCGACGAGAGTGCCGCCGGGCTTCAACACCCCGCGCTTCTCGGCATCGGCGATGATGAACAGCCCGGCGCGGTCCTTCACCGAACCGCCCGGGTTCATGAACTCGGCTTTGCCCAGGATGGTGCAACCGGTGGCTTCGGAGGCGCGGCGCAGGCGGATCAATGGGGTTTCACCGATCGCCGCGGCCAGGTCTTCCTGCCAGGCCGAGCCGTGATACAAGGCGGTCATCCGAACCTCATCAGCGTTGGAGCGCCTGGAACCATGGTCGAAAACGTCTCCCCCGGAAAGACCTGGGAAGCCCTGAAGGCCAACCCCAACGCGCAACTGGTGGATGTGCGGACCGACGCGGAGTGGAATTTCGTCGGCGTTCCCGATCTCGCCGCGGCGGGAAAACAGGCCGTGCTGCTGCCCTGGCAGGTCTATCCGACGATGCAGCGCAACGCGGAGTTCGAGGCTCAACTCAGCAAAGCCGGGTTCACGCCGGAGCACCACATCTACTTCCTGTGCCGCAGCGGCGTGCGCAGCCTGGCAGCGGCTGAGGCCGCGCGCGCCGCGGGCTTTCCAAATGTCTACAACATCGCCGATGGGTTCGAGGGGCCGCCCGATGGCGCCGGTCATCGCGGTGCGACCTCGGGCTGGAAAGCCGAGGGCCTGCCCTGGCGGCAGAAATGAAGACGCTGAGCCTGGCTTCCACCGCATTGGTTCCGACCACGAGCACCGGTGATCGCCGCTACTCCGGCCGTTCATTCCGCTTAAAACATTTTTTGCGTTCTTTGCGGTTTTTTGCGCTTTCCTTTTTCTTGCGCGCCGGGAACAGTCGCGGTTCGTGCCGTGTGTAAGCCGACAAGATGGAACGCAAAGAACCGCAAAAGGACGCAAATGGGACAGTGCGCTGGATGCCGCGCGGGTCATCCCGGAAGGATGAAAAGCTGGCTTCGACCGATGTCCTCAATAGTGGGAACGAAGGAATAATTCGCATGGCCGTCGCCCCAAAATCCCGTCTCGTCTTCGTTCTGAATGGCCCCAACCTCAATCTTCTGGGCAAACGCCAACCGGAGATTTACGGCCACGAAACCTTGGCCGATGTCGAAGCGTCATGCCGGGAGGCGGCCTCGACACTGGGACTGGAACTGCGCTGCCACCAAAGCAACCGTGAATACGAAATCATCGACTGGATACACGAAGCGCGAGAAATCGCCGGCGGGATCGTCATCAACCCGGCCGCTTTTAGCCATACGTCGGTCGCCGTACTGGACGCTTTGAAGACCTGCGACATGCCGATTCTGGAAGTCCATATCTCCAATATTCATCAACGCGAGGAATTCCGGCATCGCTCATTTGTTTCGCACGTGGCCACCGGGATCATCGCCGGCTGCGGCACCCAGGGCTACGTGCTGGCACTGCACCGGGTGGCACGATTGATCGGCGCGGAGTGACACACGCCGGCGACGCGCCGCCGACTCTACCAGCGGCGAATTATGACCCGGTCACGGTCTCATGGACGCGTAACACCGCCATCCAGGTTCGTTCCTGATCCAACACGACCCCATCCGGACGAGCAAGCCTTCCGTCGGCGGTGACAGGGACATGCTGCATGGTCACGGCGTCGCGGATATTCCCGCCAATGACCTCGATCTGGCCCGGCTGGCTCGAATCGACAACGATATCGCAGTGCGCGGGGAACAATTCCGCGGTCGGTAGGTCGTCGTAGCGCAACGACGCGGCGCGGCCTCGGCCATGGCAAATCAGATCGCCGGGAATCGGAGCGTAAGCTTCCGGCCGTTCGGCAGTCACCAGCCAACCATGCGCGGTGCCCAAGGTCATGCGTTTCGCGGCGTTGATGTAAAGCGCATGATCGGCGGCATAGGGAAACGTATCGCCGGCGCCGGCGATCCGCATCACATAGGAAACGAACGCCGCGGACCAGGCATATTCGCCATCATCCTCGGGCGGGAAGACTTTGCCATGCCCATCGTGTTTGCCGGTCCAGCCCGCTTCGGGCGCGTCGCGACTCAGGCCCAGCCACCAGTATTCGCCGACGCGCTGCCACAGACCCGGTTCGCGTTCCGGCTTAATCGCGTCCTCACGATCGCCGTCATTGACGGGCGAGCCGAACAGCCGCCATTCGCGCAGCGCGATGGCGACGACGGCGGCGCGCGAGAACGGCTCATACGGCACGCGCGCGAAAGGCGGGATATGTGAATTCGGACCGAGTTCCGAGCAGCCTGACACGAGCGGCATCCCAAACATAATGACGCGGAGGATCCGCGCCAGGCGATTATGACCGCTGCTCGGGAAACAGGCCAAGCAGCCCCTCCGCGCTCGCTTCGCACCGGCCGCGTTCGGTGATCAGTCCCGTCACCAACCGAGACGGAGTCACATCAAATGCCGGATTCGCTCCTGGGCTGCCCAAAGCCGCGACCCGCACCGTGGCGATGGTGCCGTCCGCCATCTGGCCGGTAACATCGGTGACCTCGGCCCCGGAACGTTCTTCGATCGGAATCTCCGCCAGACCGTCGGCGACCGTCCAGTCGATCGTGGTCGACGGCAGCGCCACCCAGAACGGCACGTCGTTGTCCCGCGCCGCCAGAGCCTTGAGGTACGTGCCAATCTTGTTGGCGACATCGCCAGACCGAGTCACCCGATCGGTGCCGACGATCGCCAGATCCACCATCCCATGCTGCATCAAATGCCCGCCGGCGTTGTCCGCGATCACCGTATGCTTCACACCGTGCGAACCCAGTTCCCAGGCGGTCAGTGCGGCACCCTGGTTGCGCGGGCGCGTCTCATCGACCCAGACATGAATGTCGATCCCCGCGTCACGCGCCATGTAGATCGGCGCCAGAGCCGTCCCCCAGTCGACCGTCGCCAGCCAACCGGCGTTGCAATGGGTCAACACGTTCACATGCCCTTTGGCGGCCTTCTCCTCGATCAACGGCAATCCATGGCGGCCGATCGCCTCATTTTGTGCCGCGTCCTCATCGGCGATCGACAGCGCCTCGGCATAAGCGACGGCAACGCGACCGGAGGGTGCGGTGTTGCGCAGCCGGGTCAGCATCCGGTCCAGTGCCCATCTCAGGTTAATCGCCGTCGGCCGCGTTTCGGTCAGCAGCGCGGCATCGCGCTCCATCGCGTCGGTGGACGCGTTCTCCCGCAGCGCCAGACACAGGCCATACGCCGCGACCGCACCAATCAGCGGAGCACCCCGCACCTGCATGGACCGGATCGCATGCGCGACCTGATCGCGCGAGGTTAGCCGCAGAATATCCAACGCCCATGGCAGTTTGGTCTGATCGAAAATGTGGACAGACCAGCCGTCCTCCGGATCAACCCAGACCGAACGATACGCGACGCCTCCTACCTTCATCGCGCCGACATCCGTTGTGCCAGCACGCAGACCAGAGTGAACAGCCGCCGGGCGGTGTCGAAGTCGATGTCGATCTTGCCGGCCAGACGGCTTGTAATAAGTTTCGCGCCCTCGTCGTGCAGGCCGCGGCGGCCCATGTCGATGGCATGGATCCGCGCCTCGCGTCCTTCCTCGACCGCCTTGATATGGCTGTCGACGAGCATTTGGTAGTCCTTCACCAGGCCGCGGAACGGACCCAGAGCCAGACCGATAGCGATCAGCGGCGTGTCTTCACGCGTGCGAATATCGAAAACCAACCGGCCTTCGCTGATGGTCAAATGCAGAACATAGGGACCCTCGGTCTTTTTCCCGTCGCGTCCGAACACGGTGAAGCGATTGGCGGCGGCGAGATCGGCGACGGCCTGCTCGCGGTCGGCCTCAACGTATGGCGGCAGCGTGCCCCGGGAATCGTCATCCAGGATCACGCTCTCGATTGTCATACCGCTGTCGGGTCGGACTTCAGCATGTTCAGGTTGAGCATCAGCCCGACGGTGCCGCCCTTGACTGGCCGGAGCAGACCGAGCGCCAAAGCCAGGGTCAGCGGCAGGAACATCGCCGACATGATCCAGACCGGCAGTTGCAACTTGTCCACCACGAACAGCAGCGGAATCACGATATGGCCGACGATCAGGATGGTGAAGTAAGGCGGCGCATCATCGGCACGTGCCAGGCCGAGCGGTGCTCCACACTCATGGCAAGCCGCCGCGACTTTCAGGAAGCCGTCAAAAATCCTGCCCTTCCCGCATGCCGGACAGCGGCCCAGAAGCCCTCGGCCGATCGCGGTGGGAAGCGCCGGCATCGGCCAGGCATTGCGCGGCGTCGAACGGTCGGGTTCCCAGCGTTCCGTGGCCATCGGTCGCTCCTGACAACAGTAACACCTCAGATAGGTCATGCCGCGATGCAGCACTACCCCAGACACCGCCATTTGGGCTTGCGCCACGGCATTGCTGGCCAGACAGTGCGGCATGGCGCGCATCCTGGTGATCAACCCGAATTGTTCGACCGAGTGCTCCGCTGGCATCGAGGCGGCGATCGCCCCGTTCCGGTTCCCTGGCGGCCCGGCGCTGGAGGTCGCGACCGTGGCGGAGGGGCCGCCGGCGATTTACTCCTGGCGCGACTGGCATTCGGTGGTGGACCCGATGTGCCGGATGGTGGCCCGGGAACCGGCCGACGTCTATGTCATCGCCTGCGCGTCCGATCCCGGGATCGAGGCGGTCCGTTCCGTGACGGATCGGCCGGTACTGGGCGTCTTCCGCTCGGCGGTCGCGGCGGCGGTGGCGCGGGCCGAGCGGTTCGGGGTGATCGCGATCGTGGAGGCCTCCAAGGCCCGCCACCTGCTGGCGTTGCGGGCGATGGGGTTGGCGGACCGGTTGGCTGGCGAGGTGGCGCTGAACGTGACGATGGAGGCGCTGCTCGATCCCGCTCTGGCGCGGGCACGGCTGATTGAGGCGGCGAATGAGTTGGCGGGGGCGGGCGCTGGAGCGGTCGTCCTGGGTTGTACCGGCATGGCGCATCACCGGGCGGCGATCGCGGATGCGGTTGGCTTGCCGGTGATCGAGCCGTGCCAGGCCGGAGCGCTGCTGGCGATTGGGGCGGTCGGTGGAGGATAGCCGCCGCATGCTTCTTCGGGCTCTGGGAAGTTGTGGTTCGCGTACTCTCGGCGCTGGTGATGTCGGCATAGGCATCTGCATGGCGAGCAGATAACCGTGCGCCTCAACTGCGTCGAATCCGGCGATGGTCCAACTGTCGTCCTGTTGCATGGCCTGTTCGGCTCCGCGCGCAACTTCGGCTCGGTGCAGCGTGCGCTGAAGCCGCTGTTCCATGTCATCGCGATGGATGCCCGCAATCATGGTGCCAGCCCGCATGAGGCCGGCATGCGTTACACGACGCTCGCCGCCGATGTCCTGGAAACGATGGACGCGCTGGAGGTCACACGTTCGGCCGTCATCGGGCATTCCATGGGCGGCAAGACCGCGATGACGCTCGCGATCATGGCGCCGGACCGCGTTGGCCGGCTGCTGGTCGCCGACATCGCGCCGGTTCCTTACCGGCACGGCAACAACTCGATCGCTGACGCGATGCGCGCGATCCCGCTGCACGCCGGCCTGACCCGAGCCGAGGCCGACGCGGCATTGATGGACGCGGTTCCCATCGCCGCCGTGCGAACGTTCCTGCTGCAAAACCTTCAATTCGGCCCTCAGCCGCACTGGCGCATCGGTCTGAATGAAATTGCCGCCGCCATTCCGGATCTGGAAGGATGGGAGACGCAATCAGGCGGGTTTTCAGGCCCGACATTGTTCGTTTCGGGTGCCCAATCCAACTATGTTCTACCGGAGCACCGTCCCGTTATCCGCGCGTTATTCCCAGCCGCCCGTTTCGTCAGCGTTAAGAACACCGGTCATTGGCTGCATGCCGACAATCCAGCAGGCTTTCTGTCGGTCGCGGAAGCGTTCCTGCACGACTGGACGGGATAACCGGCGCGCCTGACCGAGCAAGCGCCCGCCATGCGAAAGGACGCCGGCCGTGAACTGAGACGTCAGGCCTTGCGGCGGCGGCGAACGGCGCCGAGACCAGCGAGGCCCACACCCAACAGTGTCAGAGAAGCAGGTTCCGGCGTCGTTTGGGCCGTCGTGAAATTGTACGTCAACTGAATGGTCGGAGACGCTGAGGTTGTGACGTTGCCAGCGAACGAACCTGCCGGACTGGAGAAGAAAGCACCGCTCCCCAGGGCTGCCGACACAAGCACCGAATAGGTTCCAGCGCCAATGAACCCGGTCAGGGCGCCGCTAACGGTCTTCAGACCGGACGTGATGGAGGAAGAATAGCTGTACGGGAACGATGCACCAGGAGCATACGTGTGTTGCGGGCCGCGGATGTTTGACTTCCTGGTGATTGGTGGTGATATGAAATTGCTGGGGGCTCCGGTGGAATTTTGCGCGCCCAGCGTCGCGGGAACGAAGAACGAACCATATACCGATACGGTGTCCGTGTTCTTCGTGGAGCCATAACCCATTAACGACTCGCTGATCGTAAATGTCACACCTTTGAGTGTCTGAGAGAACCCCGCAGATGCGTTGGAAACCCATTTATCGAGAGACAAAATGCTGCTGACAGGCGTCACACTGTAGCCAGCCGAGATCCCCTCCGCGCACGAAAAGCTGCCGACGGTATTCCCCGAGCCAGACGTGCAAACCAGAGCCGCGTTCGCCGCTCCCGGCGTACCAACATCAAATGCCGCTCCCATTGCGACGGTGCTTACCGCGCCGAGGAGATCGTATCTCATGACCGCCGCACCTCCATTTGACATGACAAAGTGCGCTGAATGGTCTTGACGGTCAACTAATTTATTGAATCTACAAAGAAACGATCCATAGGCGTCGACAATGGCAACAGACGGCTCATCCGCCTGACGGAACCGCCCGGTTGGTCTCCGCCTCTATGGAGAAAGTATCCGATCGATCCACCACGGGTTGCATCTCCGCAATTCGGCTGGCTTGCTGTCTTTCGTGGAAACGTACCCGCGCGACTGGAAAGGATAAAAATGAGCCTGACCGACCAAGCGGCCGCCATTCCAAATGGCGCCACCGGCCCGGCTTGCCAATCGGCGATCAGACGCAACGTCGGGATTCGCACCTGCCTCGACTCCCGGGATTTTGCCCGGAAATCGTGGGCACACACCGCATGAACGCCACGACACTCCCGCGTCCCGCCCGGGCGGGTGAACTGTGGCCCGGCGTGACCGCGGCGCTGTCGTTCAGCAGCGTCGATATCCTGATCAAAATCGTCTTCGCCTCCGGCATGGACGTGATGACCATGGTCGCTCTGCGCGGCCTGCTGGTGGTCGCCTACATGTTCGTCTGGCTGCGGCTGCGGCCGCCACCGATCCGGCATACGCACCGGCAGCGAGCGATCGCCTGGATCATGGGCGTGTTGTTCGCCGGCACGATGTTCGGGCTGATGATGGCGATCTCTCTGCTGCCGGTTTCGATCGCGATCCTGGCCTATTTCGTTTATCCGCTGCTGACCGGAATCGCTGGAGGCATCACCGGCGTCGATCGTTTGGGTTGGCCCGCGCTGCTGACCGCGCTCGCCGCGTTTGTTGGCCTCGCGTTGATGCTCGGCTCCGAGTTCGATCATCTCTCCGGCCCGGGCATCGCCTGGGCTTTGGCGGCGGCCGGTTTCCGCACGGTGTCCTTGCTCATGACACGGGCTTACTTAAACGGCACCGACGCGAGGCTCACGACCTGGTATTCGATGCTGCCTTCAACTTTGATGTTCGTGATCGGCGCCATCATCGTGGGCGAATGGCATATGCCGAACGATCTACTCGGGTGGAGCGCGTTCATTGGCACAAGCGCCGGGAGCACATTGTCGACTCTGCTGATCTACATATCCACCAATCGCATCGGCCCGTTTCGCACCGCGTTCATCATGAACCTGGAGCCATTGCTGACGACCATCCTCAGTATCGTACTCCTGAAGGAACTGCTGACATCCACTCAGGCATTCGGCGCGGTCGTGATGGTGATGTCGTTATGCGTGTTTCAGTTCGTGCGGGCCCGATGATCAGGCGCAGCCGTCAGCCGCGAACAGCAGCGCGTCATCCAGACGCATCAAACACAAAGCAGGCGTCACCCCTCCGGGGGGGGGGCGTTACTGCCCAAGGCGTTGCAAAATCGCCGGGATATGCACCTGGTCGCCTTTGTAATTCCCGGTCAGCGCGTACATCACCAGATTGACGCCAAACCGGTACGCCAACGTCCGTTGCCGTTGCCCCCCCGGAATCACCGCGTATGGATTGCGTCCCTTATCGTCCACGGCCCAGGCGGAAGCCCAGTCGTTACCGCCGATGATGACCGGAGAGACACTGTCGTTTGTTCGATCCTGATCCCGCTGCACCCAGACCTGATCGCCGGTGAAGCGGCCGGGGAAATCGTTTAACAAATAAAATGACCGCGCCAGGACATGATCGCTCGACAACGGTGCCAGCGGCGGAATCGACAGGTCCTTCGCCACACGCTTCAATGCCTCATCCGTGCCAGGCGCGAAGCCGGCCCCGGAACCCGAGTCTCTTGTGTCGATCAAGATGATCCCGCCGTGCGCCATGTAATCATTCAACGCGGTCACCTGCTCGGCGGACGGCGCCGGCACATCAGCGGTGATTGGCCAGTACAGCAGCGGATAAAGGCTGAGATCGGTACGCCCAGGCTCCACCCCGTCGGGCTTCACAAGCACGGCGGCGGTGCGGCGGTTGACGTAGTCGGACAATCCGGCAAGTCCAGCCTCGGACGTCGCATCGACCCTGCTATCGCCGGTGAGAATATACCCTAGCCGCGTCGCCAACGCCGGATTCGATGCCGGGTCGATGATCTGCGCCTGTGCCTGGGACGCGAACAGCGCCAGCAGGACCACCATCGCCGCGACGCTCCGGCGCAACAATCCGCGCAGTCCGAGAGCCAACACCATATCGACCACCAGCAACAAGATCGCGGCGGCGAGCAACGGTGCTCCCAGTTCCTTTTCCCGCGCGGCTTCGCCCAAAGGTTCCACCGTCGCTCCGTTGACGAAGGGTGCGAGTTCCAACTTCGGCGCCGCCGCACCCAGGTTCAAGGCGCGCCGTCCATTTTCGGGGCCGTAGAGACCAGGCGGATGCCGCGGGGAGGCCGGGGTCGTGCCGAACGCACCCCCGGCCAGTCCTTGCGCGGCCTCGGGAGGCCGGCCAAGACGACCGAACCCGTCCAGTGATTCAGCCGGGGCCAGAACGGCGGCGTCGGTGGTGCTCGCCACACCCGCCGACAACTGAACAAGCCGGTTCAGCATGTCGACGAACAGTCCGGACAGCGGCAGATTCGACCAGTCCGCGTTGGACGTCACATGGAACAGCACGATTTGGCCCGAGCCCAGAGCCCGCCACGTCACCAGCGGCGTGCCGTCGGCCAATGACGCCCAGGTATGGGAGGCGAGATCGGCTCCGGGCTCCGCGAGCACCTGACGGCTGACTTTCACGTCCCCCGGAACGACGAGACCGGCGAAGGGAGAAGCGGTTGGGAAGGGCGCCAGACCGGCCGGCTCACTCCAGGACATGGTGCCGCCGAGTTGACGGTCCCCGTTCAGCAGATGGACCGGCAGCAGCGGGTCGGGCGTCATGGCCTCCGCGAGACGCGGGCCGGCGAAGCGGATCAACAGGCCGCCCTTCTCGACCCAGTCGGTCAGCGCGGTGAGTTCCGGCCCCGCGGTCAAATTGCGATCGGCCAGCAGAAGGACTGAAATCTCGCCTCGCAGCAGCGTCGGCAGATCGCCGTCCCGCAACTCGGCGAACGGTGCGAGGGCGCGGCGCGGATAAAACAACGGGCCGGTCAGGGGCGCGTCGGCCGAGGTCAGATCCGTGGTCAGCAGGCCAACCGGCCGCCGCCGCCACCGTTCGTCCAACAGCACGACCGATCCGGCCGAGGGCGCGCCGTCGAGTACCAATTGACTGATCCGATTGCGCAACTCCAACGGTAGCGTCAACGAGGCGGTGCCGGTCGCCACACCCTTCGGCAACTGAATTTCCGCGCGCGCAAGTGTCCTGCCGTCCCCGCTGCGCGCCAGTACGGCGCTGGTTTCGGGCGACGCGGTGGATGCACGAGCAACATGGACGACCATGCGATCGGCTTCGGTCTCCGGCGGCAGCAACAGCTTTGGACCGGTGGGAGCGCAGCAGATTTCGGTCACTTTGCCGATTGCCGCCAGGCCCTTTTCGAACGCCGGGAAGTCGGAACCATCGAGCAACCCATCCGCGATGTAGACGACATCGGTACCGGGATAATTCCAATCGCCTGGCACGGCGGCGGCGCGATTGGACGGCCAGGCCTCGGGCCGCAGGGCACCGACCAGGGCGCGGATATCGCTCACCGGCATCGGCGCGGTCGCTTTCAGTATCGCGCCGTTCTCGCCGGGTGCGGTCACCAGCAAGCCGACCCTCCTGCCCGCGCGGGAGGCGCGATCCAGCACGGTGTTCGCCATTTGCATCCGGCGCGGCCATTCCGCCGCCGCGGCCCAACCGTTATCGATCACCAGCAGGACCGGACCCTTACCCGCGATCGACCCCGAACTGTCCAGCACCGGGCGCGCCAGCGCGATGATCACCAGCGCGGCCGCGACAAGACGCAACAACAGCAGCCACCAGGGTGTGCGGGCCGGCGTTTCCTCGGTCGGGTTCAGCCCCAGAAGCAGGCGGATCGCAGGGAATATCTCGCGCCGCGGCGAAGGCGGCGTGACACGCAGCAACCACCACAGCAGCGGCAGAGCCGCCAATGCCACCAGAGCCAGCGGCGCGGCGAAAGTCACTGCACACTCAGCGACGTGTACAACGATAGTAACGCCGTCTCTGGCGCATGATCGGTGCGGTGCACGCCAAATCCGAACCCGGCGGCGGCGCAGATGGCGGCGAGCCCCTCCTGCTGCCGCTTCAACCGATCGCGATAAGTATCACGGATCGTCTCAACCCGAGGGATCAGAGCGTCCCGCTCCCCTTGCAGGCCCTGAAAGCGAACCCGGCCGTCGTATGGCAACGTCGTCTCAGCCGGGTCGAGGACCTGCATCAGATAGCCAGTGACAGGAACGGCCGACATGCTCGCGATCGTCTCCTGGATGCGCTCCAGCGGCGACAGAAAATCGCCAAACAGCACCACCTGGGCGTGCCGCGGCAATGGATAGGGCGGCGGTAGATCGTCATCGTCGCGCGTCTGATCGAGTTCTTGCAGCACCCGGTCCAGACCGTAGCGGCCGGAAACCGGACGGGCGCCTGGGCGGATCACCGCGACCCGCTCCCCGCTCCGCAGCAACAACGACGCCAACGCCAGCAGAAGCAACCCCGCCCGATCGCGCTTGTCCGCCCCCGCCGCGCGGGATCGCCAGTCCATCGACGGGGATCCGTCCCGCCAGAGATACACGGTTTGCGCGGCATCCCACTCGGTCTGGCGGACCAGCCAACCTTCGGGCGGCTCGCGGCCCGAGCGAGCGGATTGCCGCCAGTCGATCCGATTGACCGGATCACCCGGCACGTAAGGCCGAAACTGCCAGAAACTGTCGCCTTGCCCGACACGCCGCCTGCCATGCACGCCTTGTGCCACCGTCGCGGCGACCCGGCGCGCGGCGACCAGCAACGGCGGCAAGCGACTGCCGAGTGCCTCGGCCCGCCGCGCCCGCGCCAGATCGAAGGATGGATCAGCCAAGACGCTCGACCAGGCGATCGATCACCTCATCCAGCGCCACGCCGTCGGCGCGGGCGGAGAAATTCAGCGCCATGCGATGCCGCAACACGGGTCCCGCCAAGGCCGCCACGTCGTCCAGACTGGGCATCAGCCGCCCACCCAGAATCGCCCTGCCCCGACACGCCAGCATCAACGCCTGAGCCGCGCGCGGACCAGGACCCCAGGCGACGTGATGACGCACGACGTCGAGGTCGGTGCTCTCTGGCCGGCCGCCGCGCACCATGGTCAGAATGGCGTCGACCACCGCCTCGCCCACCGGCATGCGGCGGATCAGACTTTGCGCTTCGATCAGATTTTCTGGAGTCATCACCCGATCGGCGCCTTGTGCCTCGGCGCCGGTGGTCGCGAGCAACATGGCGCGTTCGGCATCAATGTCTGGATACGAAATATCAATCGCCAGCAAGAACCGGTCCAACTGGGCTTCGGGCAACGGATAGGTACCCTCCTGCTCGATCGGGTTTTGCGTGGCCAGTACGTGGAACGGCCTCGGGAGCCGATGTTCGAAGCCGGCGATGGCGACACGCTGTTCCTGCATGGATTGTAGCAGGGCGGACTGGGTGCGCGGGCTGGCTCGGTTGATCTCGTCGGCCATCAGCAACTGACAGAACACCGGGCCGGGGACGAAGCGAAACTGGCGGCGGCCGTCGATTTCGTCGAGTACTTCGCCGCCGATGATGTCGGCCGGCATCAGGTCCGGAGTGAACTGGACGCGCTTGGTGTCCAGGCCGAGGACGACTCCCATGGTCTCGACCAGCCGGGATTTTCCCAGTCCCGGGACGCCGATGAGAAGGGCGTGGCCGCCGGAGAGGACGGTGATGAGAGTTTGGTCGACGACGGTGTCCTGGCCGAAGATCACACCGCTGACGGCCGCTTTCGCCTTGCCCATCAAGTTGGCAAGAGCGTCGAGCTGCTCGATCATGCGGTCGGAGTCGCCGGAGCCGCCGCCGGAAGGCCGGTGCTGTGACGAAGCGGCCATACCTGCCGACATGCGTGTGCCCTTTCGTTGGATGACGCGGCTCGCCGAGACAGGCACTTCCGCCGAAGGGGAGATGCTACCTGGATCGAGGGTGCGGAGGGAACCACTGAAACATGGGGGTGGTGTGGAGGTGAGGTAACGTTGGCGATGTCCCCCTGTACGTCGGCTACCGCTGTGGCACACCCGCCATACAAGCCAACATTGCGTTAACCCTTTCCTTAAATGACGCCGCTCATCGAATCAGGCACTTTCGCCGGAGGGGGGATGCTCCCTATATCGGGAGAACAATGGAAACGCCGGTTGACACAGGAGACGGAGCGTGAACGACGCGACCTCGCCCGTTCCGTTCTCACTCAAAGCGAAAGCCGCCGATGACCTGGCATCCGGTGGCCGGCAGCAGTGCGGCCTGGCACCCGCGCCTGCGCCGAACACCACGCGGCCCAGACGAGTACCCTTCGAATGCGGCGATTTGCCATTTTTAATTCAACGCGACGGCACATGGCTGTACCGCGGCACGCCGATCAATCGGAAGGAACTGGTTTGCCTTTTCGCGTCCGTGTTGCGGCGCGACGAAGACGGCGCGTGGTGGCTGCAAACCCCGGCTGAACGCGGCAAAATTGAGGTGGAGGATGCGCCGTTTGTCGCCGTCGAACTCGACTGGGGCGGCGACGGGCGCCAGCAAACGTTGTCGTTCCGTACCAACACCGATCAGCTCGTTACCGCCGGACCGGACCATCCGCTGCGCGTGTCGCACGACCTGCTGACCTGCGAGCCGACCCCTTACATCCAACTGCGCAAAGGCGACGGTGCGCACCCGATCGAGGCGAGGGTCAACCGCGCGGTGTATTATGAACTGGTCGCGCTCGCGGTCCCGGAATATGTTGGGGCGCACCTGATGTTGGGGGTCTGGTCCTCCGGCCTGTTCTTTCCCTTGGGTTTCATGCCTGACGAAGACAGCGAAAACGAATTTTGAACGCCCACGTCTTGAATGGGGGGGAACTCCGCGAGCGGTTAGCCTCGATCGTGGGCGGCAGGGATGTCGTTTACGGTGAGGAGATCGTTGGACTGTTGGAGGAACCGCCGGTGCCCGCCGCCGTGCTGGTGCCGATCGTATTGCACCCGGAACCGACGCTGCTGCTGACGCGGCGCACCTCGCACCTGAAAAAGCATGCGGGTCAGGTCAGTTTTCCCGGCGGACGCATCGATCCCGAGGACAAGGACGCCGTAGCCGCCGCGTTGCGCGAGGCCCAGGAGGAAGTCGGACTCGACCCGGCCCGCGTGGAGATTGTCGGTCGGATGGACGATTACGTTACCGGCACGGGCTATATCATTACCCCGGTCATTGGCCTGCTTCCCCCTGGCCTGACGTTGCACCCCTCGCCGCACGAGGTTGAAGCGGTTTTCGAGTTCCCTTTCTCGGTCCTGCTGGACCCCGAGGCGCCGCGGCGGCAAAAGCAGCATGTTCGAGGGCGGTGGCGGGAATACTGGGTCTGGCCGCATCCCGACCACTTCATCTGGGGCGCGACGGCGGCGATCATGCACCATCTGGCCGGGAAATTGCGGTGCGCTTCGCGGAAGTAGCTCTGCTGGCGTTGCCGTTCGTGGTGTTCGTGGCCTGGCGGCTGATGGCGCCATCGGTCGGGCCGCCTCGCGTGCTGGTGATCGCCGTGACCGGCGCGGTGGGGGCGATGGCGGTGCTGTTGTTCGCGCTGTGGTACGAAGAAGCCGCCCCGCCTGGTGCCGCTTACGTGCCCGCGCAACTCGAGGACGGAAAGGTGCTGCCCAGTCAGGTGCTGCCGCGGAATGGCTCGGGACGATGAACGAGGCGCCGGCGTTCTTGTCGGAGCCTGGGCTGGCCGCCTTATTCGATCTGTTGCCTGAGGCTCGGGTGGTCGGTGGGGCGGTGCGCGATACACTGTCGCGGCGGCCGTTCTCCGATGTCGATCTGGCTTCACCGTTGCCGCCTGAAACGGTGATGGAACGGTTAACGAAGGCGGGAGTGAAGGTGGTACCGACCGGCGTGTCGCACGGCACGGTCACCGCGGTGCCGCCGGATCGGGCGGTGGAGATCACCACTCTGCGCCGGGACGTGGAGACTGACGGGCGGCACGCGGTCGTCGCCTTCACCGATGACTGGCGCGAGGACGCCGCACGGCGCGATTTCACCATCAACGCGATGTCGATGGCGCGCGACGGCACGGTGTTCGATTACTTTGGCGGAAAGGAAGACTTACGCGAGGGCCGCTTGCGTTTCGTGGGCGACCCCGCGGAGCGAGTCGGCGAGGACTATCTGCGCGTTCTGAGGTTTTTCCGCTTTTTCGCGCGTTACGGTTCAGTTGAACCGGATGCGGCGACTCTGACCGCGTTGCGCGACGCGGCACCGCGGCTTGGCGGATTGTCGGTCGAGCGAGTGTGGCACGAATTCTCCGCTATTCTGGCGGCACCCGATCCGGTGACGTCGATTATTTTGATGCAACGGTTGGGCGTACTGGCCGCGGTGGTGCCAGAGGGAACGGATGTCTCGGCGTTGGCGCGCCTGGTGACGCGCGGCGCGCCGCCGGATCCGATCTTGCGGCTGGCGGCATTATTGACCGGGGACGCGCTGGAATTCGCCGTGCGACTGAAGTTGTCGCTGGCGGACCGGGACCGCTTGGTAGCGTTGCGGAACGTTCCGTTGGCACGCCCCGAGGACGATGACACGGCGTTGCGGCGATTGCTCGCGGATACGCCGGTGGACCTGCTGGTGGACAAGACGTGGCTGGCTGGCGGCGATGAGCAGGAATGGGACAAGTTGCGCGACCGGTTGCGTTCGTTACCAACGCCGATGTTCCCGTTGGAGGGGCGTGACGTGCTCGCTCTGGGCGTGCCGGAAGGAAGCAGGGTCGGAGACATACTGCGAAAAGTCAGAGCATGGTGGCTGGATGGAGGCTGTGTCGCCGATGCGAATGCATGCCGGATTGAGGCGGGACGCGAGGCGCGGAAAGCATCGCCGAAAGGCTGAAAGATCACATGCTGTCGTGCTGACGTGCGTCGTCACGGTCATTCTGTGTGCGTTACCGATGGCACCGGTCGGCGCCGCCATGTCGCGCTGCCCACCCAGGTTACCGGGTCCACATGCCGGCTTCGAGCAGTCGGGACCAGTACCAGCCGCGCACTGGTTACTCTGGGGGATGAATTTATTTGACGGTCGGCCGAGCAAGAATCCGCCGCCGGAGTTCGCACCTGACAACACAGTCAAGCGACGCGATGGAATCACACTGGTCTGGCGCTTCACACTGAACCAGGACTTGCTGATGGTGTGTACTTATAACGGTTCAGGAACGTATTATTACACCCATCGCCAGGCACCTCCGGGTGTCTGCGTCATGGATGACGACAACGGCCTGACCCGGGCGTGGTGCAAGTAGAATTATACCGGCTGCACCATTCGTCCCAATGGCCGTCCGCCGAACAGATGCACGTGGAAGTGCGGCACTTCCTGCCCACCATGCTCGCCCATGTTCGCCAGAATGCGATGGCCTGGCGCTTCCAGCCCCAGTTGCCGCGCCACGGTCCCCACCGCCCGCGTGAAGCCCGCGATCTCCGCGTCCGTCGCCTGGGCACTAAAGTCCGCGAAGGAACAGTACTTCCCCTTCGGAATGATCAGCACATGCACCGGCGCCTGCGGATTGATGTCATGGAACGCGAACGCCCATTCATCTTCGAAAATCTTCTTCGACGGGATCTCCCCGCGCAGAATGCGGGCGAAGATATTGTTGTCGTCGTAGGGCGGCAGGCCGCTGACCGGCATCGCTGATCTCCCCTCTTAATTCCCTGGGCAGGATCAGGGGATTTTCGTCGTTTTCAGCACGCGCGCAACCAGGCTCGTTTGAGCTCGCGAGGCCTTCTCGGCGATGCCGCTGACGCCCTCGCGACGCATCAGTTCAGCCCAGACCTCTTCTGGAGCGACGCCGGTGGAGACCCAGACGACAATCAAATGATAAAGCACGTCGGCGCTTTCCGCGATCACCGCGTCGCGGTCGCCGCGAACCGCCTCGATCAGGCATTCGACCGCTTCCTCGCCGAACTTCTGCGCCACCTTCGCGGTGCCGCGCGACAACAACCGGGCCGAGTGGCTGATCGTCGGATCGGCGTCGCGCCGGTTCGTCACCACGTTCCACAGCCGATCAAGCACCATCGCCCCGGATTCCGGCGAGACAGGGATCTTCATGGCACGCTTCAATTTGCCGACGGTCTTGCTCTTGACGCCGATCTTGAGCGCCTTCCCGGAGCCGCTCCCGCGGCTGTTCTTACCAACGGTCTTGCCACGGGTCTTGGTCTTGCCAACGGCCTTGCGCTTGGTGGTCTTCGCCATGATCAGGCCGCCACCCGCGGCAACCGCACCGGCAACCCGGCCTGGTCCAACGCCTCTTTGACCTGAGCGATGGTGAAGGTCCCGAAATGAAACACGCTGGCGGCGAGCAATCCGGTCGCACCCGCCTCGGCGCCTTCGACGAAATGCCGCAACGTACCGACCCCACCGGACGCGATCACCGGCACGCGCACCGCGCCGCAGACCGCGCGCAGCAGATCAAGGTCGAAACCCTTGCCGGTGCCGTCGCGATCCATGCTGGTCAGCAGAATTTCTCCCGCGCCGAGCGAGACGACCCGCTTGCACCAATCGATTGTGTCGATCCCGGTCGGCCGCCGTCCGCCATGCGTGAAGACTTCCCATTTACCGGGCGCGGATTGCTTCGCGTCGACCGCGACGACGACACACTGACTGCCGAATTTCGTCGCCGCCTCTCGCACCAGTTCAGGCCGCGCCACGGCGGCGGAGTTGATGCTGCACTTGTCGGTGCCGGCCAGCAGCAGGCGGCGCATGTCCTCGGTCGAGCGAATCCCGCCGCCGACCGTCAGCGGCAGAAACACGCGCGCGGCGGTGCGGGAGACCACGTCGAGAATTGTGTCGCGATTCTCGTGACTGGCGGTGATGTCCAGGAAGGTGAGTTCATCCGCGCCGGCCGCGTCATAGACCGCGGCTTGCTCCACCGGATCGCCCGCGTCGCGCAAGGAGACGAAGTTCACGCCCTTGACGACCCGGCCATCCTTCACGTCCAGACAGGGAATCACCCTAAGTTTCAACATGGTGCGTCTTTTAGACTCCGCGGAACGCGAACTTTGCAAGTGAATATCGAGGAGGTGCCATGTGGGATGGTGCGGACCATCCAACAAGTCGTGAATTTATCTGTACAATTCCGAAAAATATCAGGCCGCGAGCAGCGCGAGGGCGGCATCGGGCGTCACTCTGCCGTCATACAGCGCGCGGCCGACGATGACGCCTTCAATCCGAGTCCCTTCGGCGGCACGCCGCAGTGCAACAAGATCGTCGAGCGATCCGACCCCGCCGGAAGCGATCACCGGCGTGGTCAGTTTAGCCGAGAGTTCGACTGTCTGTTCCAGGTTCAGCCCGGACAACATCCCGTCTCGGCCGATATCGGTGTAGATGATGGCGGTGACGCCGGCATCCTCAAAGCGCAGTCCGAGATCCGCCGCCCGCATCGCCGAGGTCTCGGCCCAACCTTCGGTGGCGACGTAGCCGTCGCGGGCGTCGATGCCGACGGCGATGCGGCCGGGGAAGCGGCGGCACGCCTCGATCACCAAAGCCGGGTTTTTCGCCGCCGACGAGCCGAGTATGACCCGGCGCACGCCGGCGTCCAGCCAGGTCTCGATCCCAGCCTGGTCGCGAATGCCGCCGCCCAGTTGCACCGGCACATCCACGACGGCGAGGATGCCGCGGACCGCCTCCGCGTTGACCGGCCGCCCGGAAAAGGCGCCGTTGAGGTCGACGACGTGCAGCCACTGGAAGCCGGCATCGCGCCATGCGGCCGCCTGCGCGGCGGGATCATCGGCGTAGACCGTGGCCTGCTCCATGTCGCCTCGACGCAACCGCACGCAGCGCCCGTCCTTGAGGTCGATGGCGGGATAGAGGGTCAGGGGCACGCTGATCCCCGTTGGCGGTAATCGCGACACGCCCGGTCTGTCATCGCGAGGAGCCGAGCGGGTCTTGTCATCGCGAGGAGCGAAGCGACGCGGCAATCTCCCTGTCCCCCCTGATGGAGATTGCTTCGCTTCGCTCGCAACGACACCAGGGGCGGTGACACCAGAGGCGGGACGCCAGCCGCCATCATTGATCGGACGCCTGGTTCTTCCGCTGCCGCAATCGTTTGCAGTAATAAAATCCCTGGACGGTCTTGCCTTTGACCATCGCGTAGTTCGGATGAGTCCCCCACCGCTCGAACCCCAGCGACTCGTACATGTGGATCGCCGCCGCCTGGGTTTCGCGGACGTCCAGATTCAGCACGTGATAGCCCAAATCGCGGGCGCGGGCCTCGACGCCTTCGGTCAGCATGCGGGCCAGGCCGTGTCCGCGTGCATAAGGCGCGACAAACGAGTGCATCAATTGCGCGGCGAATGCCTGCGCTTCATTGTTGCGCGGCGGTTTGACCAGATGCGCCGAGCCGACGATCACGCCGTCCATGCGCACGACCAGCAACTCACGCTCGGGCACCAACAGGACGCCGCGGTAGTAGCTTTCCAGCGCGCGCCGGCCGGGTGGATTGATCCAGCCGAAGCCGCCGCCGTCGATGATCGCGGCATCGGTCGCCTCGCACAGCGCGGCGAGGTCGTCATCGTCGAGTTCTTCGACGTGTTCGACCAGGAATTGCGGCGGCGAACGCTCGGGCATGCGTCAGGGCGTCCAGCGCAGGAAATTGGTCAGGATGCGAATGCCAACCTCCTGGCTCTTTTCGACGTGAAACTGGGTGCCGGCACGGTTGCCGGCGGCGACGAAAGCAACAACGGGCCCGCCATAGTCGGTGGTCGCGATCGTTTGCGACGGATCACCCCCCACCAGGGCGTAGCTGTGCACGAAATAGGCGTGATCGCCTGGTTGTAAACCCTCCAGCAATTTATGCGAGCCCGGTTCGAAGTCCAGGCCGTTCCAGCCCATCTGCGGAAGGCGGAGGCCCGGGGCCGCCATTTCCGCGACGTCGCCCTTGATCCAGCCGTATCCGGGCGTGATTTCGTGCTCCAACCCGCGTTCGGCCATCAGTTGCATGCCGACGCAGATCCCGAGCATGGGCGTCCCCCGATCGGTGGCGTGAGCAATCGCCTGCCACATCCCGGACACGGCGTGCAGGCCGCGGGCACAGTCGGCATAGGCACCCTGGCCTGGCACAACGATCCGATCCGCGGCGGCGACCGCGGCGGCGTCGGCGGTGACGCTGACTATGGCCGCGATCCCGGCGCGTTCCGCCGCCACTTCCAACCCGCGCGAGGCGGAGGCCAGGTTGCCGCTGCCATAATCCACGACGGCGATCTTGATCATCGCCCGGCCCGCGCCTGGGGGATCATCGCCAGGCCTCCGTCGGGTGGATCATCGTGCGGCCCCCCGCCGAGGGGATCATGGCGCGGCCTCCGCCGGGGGATAATCGCCCGGCCGCCGACGGGGGATCATGGCGTGGCCTCGGCCGCCATCGACCGCTCCACCAGATCGGGCCTTTCCCCGAGCAACCGGGCCTGGGCTTCATCATGGTTCGGGCCAGTGACGACATTGGATTCCAGATAACCGCGGCGGGCGATCGACCAGCGCACGAGGTCGCGGCCGGAAAATCCCTGCAGCAACGCGAGGCCCAGGATGAGAACGCCGGAAGCGGGCGGGCGGGTAAGAACGAGGATCAGGATCGCCAGCAACAATGCCGCGGCGGCGGGCAGCCAGGCGCGGTGCGCGGCCAACCAGATCGGACCAAAAATCAGCGCGCCAAAAGAAAACCCCTCGCGCAACAGGATCGGCGAGGCGTGCGGTTTCTCATGCGCCGTCCAGATCTTCACAGCGCGCCTTTGGTGGACGGGATCGAGTCGGCGGCGCGCGGGTCGATCTCGCACGCCATGCGCAGCGCGCGGGCGGTGGCCTTGAAGCAGGCCTCGGCGACATGGTGCGCGTTGTGGCCGGCGCGGCGGTTGATGTGCAGCGTGATCATGGCGTTGAAGGCGAGGGCGCGGAAGAATTCCTCGAACAGTTCGGTGTCCATCTCGCCGATCTTCGGGCGGCCGAAATCAGCGTTAAAGATCAGAAACGGACGGCCGGAGATGTCGACCGCGGCCTCGGCCAGGGTTTCGTCCATCGGGATCAGAGCGTTGCCGAAACGGCGGATGCCGCGCTTGTCGCCGATGGCTTTGGCGAAGGCCTGGCCGATGACGATGCCGACGTCCTCGGTGGTGTGGTGGAAGTCGATGTGCAGGTCGCCCTTGGCGCGAACGGTGAGGTCGAACAGGCCGTGGCGGGCGAGTGCGGTCAGCATGTGGTCGAGGAAGCCGATGCCGGTGGCGATGTCGTGCTTGCCCGTCCCGTCGAGGTTCAGGTTTATCGAGATGTCCGTTTCCGTGGTCTTGCGGGTGATCGAGGCGGTGCGGTCCATGGGGGGAGCATTACGCCGGTGCGGGGGTGGGGGGGAAGTGGGAGATTGGGGGATGGCTGGACTTTCGCCGGTCCCCTTCGCGCGGTGTTCGTGCTACCTTGGGTCAAATCCCGGAGATGGCCATGACCGCGGTGTTGACTGACGATCCGATCCTGAAGCGTTTCAAGGCCGCGCTCGGCGAGATGTACGGCGATCGGCTCTCTCGGGTCGTGCTGTTCGGTTCGCGCGCGAGAGGCGATGCCGGTCCCGACTCCGACTATGATGTCGCGGTGTTCCTGACATCGTTGCCGGATCAGTGGAACGAAATGAGGCGTCTGGCCGATCTCCGGGTTGATTTTCTCGATGATACGGGCGCGTTCTTCGAGGCGAAGCCATTTCCCGCGGACGCATGGCTCGATCGCACGCCGTTAATGCATGAGATACGGCGGGATGGTGTGGACTTGTGAAGCCGGAGTCAGCCAAATTCATTGGACAGGCAAACATTATGCTGACGCGCGCCGACACCATAGTTGAGTGCCGGTCTGAACGAGGATGCCGCTGTAAGAGCGGAAAGGCGACGTCTCGCTATCGCACGCACTAGTGCGCTACGGGCAATACTGCTCCACGCTACTTTGAGCTCCACCAACTGAGGAAACTCAGAGATTGACTGCGTTATCCCAGCACGACTTGAGAACACCGACGAAGTCACCGCTTCGGACGGCCTCACGAATCTCCTTGCCACTCAAGGGTATCACCAGCACTCGTTCTCGGGCTCCTCGTAGCATCTCTTTCGTAACCGTTCCTGCAAAACCATTCCATGAAATCAGGAAACCGACCGAACAACGTTGACTCCGGTTCTCAATTTTCTGATGAAAAAGTACAAACTCATCTTTGCCACACTTACCAGACCAGTTCTTGCACTCTGCCAAAATCAAGGCCTCCTCGCGATCGAACGGCGTCTCCTTGTTGCCATTTCGGATCGCGATATCAATCTCTTCTGTGGCAGTGTACACCCTCTGCGTAACAACAAAGCCCGGGACGGTTTCAAATAATCTCGCGCACAATTCCTCTAAACTTCTGCCTTTCTCATCCGCAGACGAAGCTGTATCAACTCGATCTACCAATTTGTCCAGGCTTTCTGAACCCCACCCTGATAATCGGGAGGCAATTTCAGCGATACGCTTATCTATTTCACTAATCGCCTGTTGCGCCGCCTCTTCGACCTCCGCCTCGATACGAACAACCCTGTCAAATGCACGTCTTAGGTTTTGCTCGTTCGTATGAATCGAGAATGAGAGTTGTACGTAAGCACCATCGTCGTCCTGATGTGTGATCTGAACGTCGCCATGTGTGCGCTGCCTCGTTTCAACGGCGCGCCGCACGAGATCGAGGTACTGCTCCAAACCCAGAGGGGCATACCAGTACTTTCTGGTCCACGTTTGGTCGGCTTCTCCTATAATGAATTCTCCCTCCTTATATAGCTTTCCGCTCCAGTCGAGGTGAAGTACATTTTTCTTCATGGCCCCGACGTTGATCGAAACGCCATCCGGGATGTCATCCTTTGTCAGCTCAGAGAGCACGCTCAACGGGAGTGAGACCGGTTCTCCATCATCCTCGCCGTTCTCCAAAAGCGCGCGTGCTTCTTCGACGTTCATGGCCAACGCATTGACCCAAGCGGGACAACCCCAAAAGAATCTGTGTACATCTGCGGTAAGAATCCTTCTTTCTGTTAAATCCGCTTGTGGACCTGGGCAATTGGTCCAATCCACGCATTCCTGGTAATTGCCAATCCGCGCCATCAATCTTTCATTGACGTGATCAAGGCATTCACGCGTGCTTCATGCTCCTCGCGCGTCAGCACATTGCCCCGCCCGACGTCCGCCAAAGCTTCCTCCACCAGAGGTTTCGCCCAGGCCAGATCGTCTTCCTCGATCGCGCGTTCGACGATGCGCTCATCGATGAGTTGACGCGCCGCCTCCTCGATCGAGGTGAAATCACCGCGCTCGATACGGTCGCTGATCCACGCCTGCTGTTCGGGGGTGAGGGAGATGGTCATGCAAGCCAGACTATCACGGACCTCCGGGCGTTTCCAAGACTTGCCGCTCACAGCGCCACCCGCATCCGCACATCGAACGCATCATACTCCGCCCGCAACCCGGTCTTATCCCGATCCAGTAACCCCGCGGCGGCCAGAGCCTCCACGTCCTCATGCACCCACCGGTAATCCCGATGCAGAGCCTGCGCCAAAACGCGGATGTTCTTCGCCTGATGCTGATGCACATGCCGCAACAATTCCAGCCGCCGCGGCGACAACACCCGTACCAACGTCTCAAACGAAACGTGCTTTTCGTTGACCGCCTCGCCGCGTTCCATCCGGTGCCATGCGCCAATCGCACGCGCGCCGATGTCAGCCAGCGTTTCCCCCACATGGACCTGGACCCGACCCTTGCTTACGCGTCATCTCCCCTTACCTGCGGGACTGACGTCCACGCGCTCGCTCCATCAACGTGAATCCGTGGGGCATCCGGCAGCCTGTCACGGGGTTTCAGACAACAACTTATCGGTAATACGGCGGCGGCCATGCACGAGCCGTAGCACCGTCACGGTGTCATCGACCGGATCGTACCGATAGAGGATGAGGTAAGGCGAAACAATGCCAATGCGAATGTTTCGGCCAACACCTGGGCGAGGCGCACCAATACCAGGGTGAGCGGCAAGCCGATCATAAAGCTGGTCGAACTCCCGGTCGTATTTGGCGGCTGTACGCCCTCCGGCCTTAGCCGCGAGATCGGCCAGAATAAAATCGGTGTCGGCATCCGCCGATGACGCGAGGACGACGCGTGCCATCAGTCCTTGAAGGCCGCAAGCCGGGCGGCATTGCGGGCACGGTGCTCCTCAAGGGTAATGACCTCACCCCGCTCGACCTCCGCCAAAGCTTCATCCACGAGGGGTTTCGCCCAGGCCAGATCGTCTTCCTCGATCGCGCGTTCGACGATGCGCTCATCAATGAGTTGGCGCGCCGCCTCCTCGATCGAGGTAAACTCGCCGCGCGCGATACGGTCGCTGATCCACGCCTGTTGTTCGGGTGTGAGAGAAATGGTCATGCAAGGTAGACTATCACGAACCCCCGGGCGTTTCAAAGACTCCAGACCCGGCCCGACGCCCGCATTGCGCCGCCACCCCTCCGCCCCTAGCCTCAGCCCCACCAGCGGAGAACCCACACCATGCCCGCCACCATCGCCGATCGACGCGCCCAGGCGTGCGCGAAATTCATGAGTCAGGTGCATGAGATCACCGGCAAGGAGGGGCCCACGCCCTCGGCCCTGCACGCGATCAAGCTGAAGCTGGTGGCGCTCGCGTCGAAGACCGACCTCTTCCCCGCCGGCGAGTTCGATATGCCGGTCGCGCAAGGCCGCAATCATCCGTTGCTGGTCGAGGATAATGACGGTCACGGCCTCTATCTGACCATCAACATGCCAGGCAAGGAGGCCGCGCCGCACGACCATGGCATCTGGTGTGTCAACGCCGCCATCTCAGGCAGCGAACGCCACATCTTCTACCGGCGCACCGATGATGGACCGAACGATGGCAGCGCGTCAGTGGCCAAGGTGGGCGAGGTCATGGTCGAGCCAGGCAACGGCATGGCGATGGCCGACCATGATATCCACGCGACCGAGGTCGTCGGAAACAAACCCGCGATTGGACTGGCGCTATATGGTTACGCTCTGACACGGTTCCCGTCCGTGGTGTGGTACCATCCGGAGTTCTCCTCCGCCCGGGCGTGCGTATCGCGCCGCCACGCCGCCATGGCGGGTTGAAGCGATGGGACGGGCGGTAAAGACCTGGCAGGTCAAAATTGGCAACAACGGCAAAACAATTCCCTGTGCCGAGGACGAAACGATCTTGCACGCCGCGATCGTCGCGGGGATCGATTATCCTTACGCATGCGCGACCGGCAATTGCGGAACCTGCATCTCGCAAATCGATACCGGCGAAGTAAAGATGTTGCCGCGCAGCGATACGTCGCTCAGCCCGGCGCAGGCGAAAAGCGGACAAACGCTCGCGTGCCGAGCCCAACCGAATGGCGACGTGGCGATTACGTGGTTGGGCCGCGGGAGGCGGTAGGCCGCCACCTCGCATCGACACTCCACGGTCCCGGCCCCGCGAAAAACAGAAACAGGAAGACGAAGCAGATCAGCACCTCCAGACCGCCGCCGTTGACCTGCGGAAAGAAACTGATCGGCGCCTTCCGCATGAAGTAAGCGACCGCGATCTCGCCCGACATGATGAACGCCGTCTCACGCGAGAACAGCCCCACCAGCAGAAACAGACTTCCCACCAGTTCGATCGCCCCGGCCAGACCGAGCAGCGAGAACATCGTGAAATTCGCCGGCGGGTGCGCGGGAAAGCCGAAATATTTCGACAGCCCATATTGCAGGAACACCAGCGCCGCGACGATCCGCAACACGCTCAAGATGCGCGGCGTCCAGGCCTGTAGAGCCGTCTCGTTGGTCAGCATTGACTTCCCCCATCAGGTCTTCGTTCGTCCCGCACCCGAAATCAAACGGGCCAACCTACCCCAACAACCGCCCAATCACCCGTGCCGTATAATCCACCACCGGAATGATCCGTCCGTAGTTGATCCGCGTCGGCCCAATCACCCCGATCGCGCCAACAATCCGTCCGCTCCCTTCGCTCCTCGCGGGCGCCACCACCATCGACACCCCGGACGTCCCGAACAGCCCGCTCTCGGCACCGATGAAAATCCGCACGCCCTCCGACGTCTCCGCCAGTTCCAGCAGCTTCAGCATTGTCTCCTGCGTTTCCAGCCGCTCGAACAGCATCTGGATCGCGGCGAGGCGTTCGATCTGCGTCACGTCCGCCAGCAGCCGTCCCTGGCCACGCACAATCAGGTTACCGCCACGGCCGCCCTCACCGGTCCAGGTCGCCAGACCGGACGCCACCACCTTCGCCGACAACTCGTCGAGTTCGGTGCGGTTGGCGGCCAGTTCCTCCGACACCACGGTGCGCAATTCGGCCAACCCGCGACCCGCCAGCCGGTTGTTCAAATAATTCCCCGCCTGCTGCAGCGCGGACGGAGGCAACCCCGGCGGTGTTTCGATCACCCGGTTCTCCACATGCCCGTCGGCCGCCACCAGCACCACCATCGCGCGGCCTGGGCCCAGAGGAACGAACTCGATGTGACGCAGCGCGCCCTCTGACTTTGGAGCGAGCACCAGGCCGGCGGCCGCTGACAGGCCCGACAGCATGGAACTGGCCTCGGTCAGCGTATCCTCCAGGCTGCGGCCCGACGCCTCCAGCGCGGCGGAGATCGAGCCGCGCTCGTCGTCGCTGAGCTCGCCAAATTGCAGCAACCCATCGACAAACAGCCGCAGGCCAAGATCGGTCGGCAGCCGTCCGGCCGAGGTGTGCGGCGCATAAAGCAAGCCGGTATCCGTCAGATCCGCCATCACGTTGCGGATGGTGGCAGGCGACAGGTTCATCGGCAGGCGGCGTGACAAGGTGCGGCTGCCGACCGGCTCCCCGGTTTCGACATATTGCTCGACGATTTCCCGCAACACCGCCGCCGAACGGGCGTCGAGGCCCGGCGGCAACGGCGTGGTGCGCCCGGGAAACCGGCCGGGAGGCGGAACATGGTTGTTCATGACAAGGACTCCGACCGCGCAAGGTAGGAAGCGCGGACCGGGGGGTCAAACCGAAATTGGCCGCGAGTCGTGACGGAGGCGTAGGCCCGGATCAAACCGCCCGCACCGGGCCGGGATAGCGGGCGACAACGGGGTCGGAGGTCAGCAGCGTGATCGCCTCCACAGTGGCCTGGGCGACCAGAATGCGGTCGAACGGGTCTTTGTGGATTTGTGGCAGAAGGCCGGCGGCGATGGCGTGATCGCCGGTGACGGTGAGTTCGCCGTAGCCATTCTCGAGCAAACCACGGCGCAACACCGCGGGGTCAACCTGGAAGTCACGCCGCCCCATCGCGCGCTTGATCGCGACCTCCCACACGTTCACGACGCTGAAAAACAGATCATTGGCGGGGTCATCGACCAACCGGCGGGCCACCTCCGGCACCAGGTCAGGCCGGACGGCCGTCCACAAAAGCAGGTGGGTGTCCAACAGGACTCTCAATCGGGTTCACCCTCGAACAGCCGGATGATTTCTTCCTGGCCCATTTGGTCGAAATCGTCGGGGATCGAGTACTGGCCTTTCATGAACCCCAGCCGTCGCATCGGCTTTTTGGCTGGTTCGTCCAGTGGGACGACTTTCACCATGGGCTTGCCCGCCTTGGCGATCACGAATGGTTCACCCTTCGCCGCCTGATCGACGAGGCGGGAGAGGTGCGTTTTGGCCTCGTGGATGTTGACGGTGCGCACTGGTCATTCCCGTAAACTAAGTTTCATTAGTTTAGTCCACATGCCAAACCGAGGCAAAGACCCTATCCTGATCCGCCGAGGAGCGGGTGTTCGCTGAAACGCGGGCTGGGCTCATCCCGCCAGCGGCGACATCGCATAGGCCGCCTCGATCAGCGCCACCGCCTCCGCGTTGTCGGCCAGATCCGCGATCGGAGGGCGCCCCTCCCGCACACGACGCAACGTGTCGCGGACGAATTCCGGATAGAAGAACACGTTGGTCAGCTTCATGCCCCGCGTGGTGCGCTGGCGGTCGTTGGTCACGATCTCCAACTCGCTGTTGTCGCGGGCGACGAAATAGTGCTTCTCCGTGCGGATGCTGTAGTGCATGTCGAATACCGAGTTGGGCGCGGGATACAGATACCCCGTCTCCACCATGCAACTGGCGCCACCGCCTTGCATCAGCATGATGGCGTGATCCTCGATCGTCAGGCCGGCCGCGCGATTGGACATCATCGCGCCGGTTACCGTCAGCGCCGCGTTGTCCAGAAGCACACGGCATAAATCGACGAAGTGAATGCCCAAATTCAGCAGCGGCCCGCCTCCGGATGTGGCGCGGTCGATCACCCATTCCACGTTCTGCTGATAGTACCGATCCACCATTCCGCCCACGAATTTGAACGACAAATACTGAATGGCTTCGCCCCCCGCGATTTCCTTGATCGTATCGATGACGGGACAATACCGGAACACCAGCGGCACCGCCGCGAATATGCCGGCGGCGGCGGCTCGGTCAGCGATATCGCGCGCCTCGGCGGCATTGACGGCGCAGGGTTTCTCGATCGCGAACGGGATGCGCTGGCCGATCAGGAACCGCGCCTCGTCAGCCATGTCGCAATGCCGGCCCAGTACGAAAGCGAAGTCCGGATTCAGTTTCGCGCACATTTCACGGTAGTCGGCGAAGACAGGACACTTCGCCTTCGCCGCCAGATTCTCCGCGCGAGCGACATCGGGATCGCTGACGCCAACGATCGTAGCATCCGTCATCGCCAGCACCGGCTCAGAATAAAATGGCGTATGCCAGTGCGAGACACCAATCAGAACGATATGCATTGGCTGGCCCCTTCGGTCACGGCAGGTCGAAATCCTTATCGTCGGCCGCGATACCGGCGTTGCTGAAAAAATCTGGCCCCAGTTCGGAAACCGGCTTGCCCTTGCACGGCAAATTGGCCAGCAGCTTGCCGTTTTGCTCCACCGCCAGGCCAGCTTTCTCGCCCCAGCCGCGACCAATGGCAGTGTAGACGATATAGCGGAACACGTCACGATGGAACGCGAGCCATGCGCCGCCGCCACCGGAAAATGTCCACGTGCCCGACCGTGTCACGCCGCGCCATGCTGATGCCGCCGGGTAGTCGATCTCCGCCTTCCCCTCCGGTCCGAAACGATACCTCAACGAACCCGCGCTGGATGACAATTTCCCCGCCGCGCAGACCGAAACGGTTTTCGCACCAACGGAACAGGAGAACATCACACCCTCGCTCGGCGCGCATTGCGTCGCCGCCGCGAACCCAGCCCGGTGTGTTGCCCCGAGCAAAATAACGACGCCAACAATACGAAACAGTGTCATGAGATCACCCAAATTGAAACGTCACCAGCGCACTATTCCGTGGCGGAGACCATGACGCAAGGCGTGATCCGCTCGACATCCATCACACGGTCCCATTTGCGTCTTTTTGCGGTTCTTCGCGTTTTTTGTGTTTTAACTTAACTGGGCCGCCGCACGATGGGGGATCATCGGCACGGCCGGCAGCCAGAGTACCGCACGATCGAGTGTCGTTTCGGGACAGCGAAAGCATTTAACGCAAAAAACGCAAAGAACGGCAAAAAGTCGCAAAGCACGCTTGCACCGTTGTCGTTTTCACCGGCCAAGCCGCCAGCCGACCTCGGCCGCGAAGCCTTCAAAAAAATCGACATCATAGGCGCGTTCGGGAGACTTCCTGACCAGGTCATCGATCACGTGCGCGTCGGCACCAACCAAAATCCGCCAACGATCCGCCTTCACCCCCTCCAGGATAATCGTCGCCGCCTGGGCCGCGGTCGTCGGCGCCTCATCGAGAAACCGCTTCGCCCGATCCCTCAACATCTCTCGCAGTTCATCGTCCGACAGCGCCGACGGATCTTTCCCCGTCGAGGCAATCCGTGCTCGAGCCTGCGCCAGTTCCGTCGCGCTGATCTCATCCGTTGGATTGCCCGCCTGAATCATGCGCGAGTTGGCGACGATCGATGTGCCGATATGCCCAGGCATGACGACCGAGACTTTGATATGTGGCGCGTTCAGCCGCAGATCGGCGATCAGCGCCTCGGAAAAACCCTTCACCGCGAACTTCGCCGCCGAATACGCCGTATGCGGCATCGTGGGGCCAACCGAAGCCCAGAACCCGTTGACACTGCTGGTGTTGACGATATGGCCCTGGTCGGCCCGCAGCAGCATCGGCAAAAACGCTCGGGTGTTGAGGTAAACCCCGCCCCAACAAATGTTGAACGTCTTCTCCCATTCCGCGCGGTCGTTGGCGATCAGGCTACCGCCGCCACCGATACCGGCGTTGTTGAACAACAGATGAATCTTGTCAGTTTCCTGCTGCTCCGCCACCGCGTCGCGAAACCGTTCCACATGCGCTTCATCGGACACATCGGCGACGAACGTCGTGATGCGCAGGCCTTGCGGCAGCCGCTCCTGCTCACACAAACGTTTCGTCTCCGCCATGTTGCCGGCGGAGACGTCGCATAGTGCGACATTGCAGCCCTCGGCGACGAGTTGACGCACCAGTTCGCGGCCCATCCCGCTGCCGCCACCGGTGACGACCGCGATGCGGCCGGCGAGGTCCTTCATGCCGCGTAAACCGCGCGTTCGAATCGGTCCAGCAGACCAAGCACCGTCTTGTCCGCGAACGGCAGCACCTGTGTCATCAGCACGCCCGCGACATTCTTAGCCGGATCGAGCCAGTAGTAGGTGTTGTTGATCCCAGCCCACGCGAGAGAACCAGCGGACCGGCCGCCAGAAATATCCTGAGTGTTGATCAGGAAGGTCAGGCCCCATTTCTTATCCATGCCAGGGAACAACTCGCAATCGTTCGACATGCTCGGATTGGACGTGATCATCGGCAACACGTTCAACGCGCCCATGTGATTCTGACCCATCAGAGCGACCGTCTCCGGCTTCAGAATGCGTGCGCCGTTGAGTTCGCCACCCCGCATCAGGGTGCGCAGGAACGTCAGATAATCGTGCGATGTGGAGAACAATCCGCCGCCGCCCGCGTAGAACTCAGGATTTTCCGCCGGAGGCGGCGACTCGATTGGGGTCAGGCCACCTTTGTCGTCTCGCGAGTGCACCTGCGCCATCCGGCCTTTCCATTGCGGCTTGATCACGAAACCGGTGTCGGACATGCCAAGCGGACGGAACAAATGCTCGTGGAAATAAGTTTCCAGGTCCTGGCCGCTGGCGACTTCGATCATGCGTCCGGCGACGTCGATGTTGATGCCGTATTCCCAACGTTCGCCGGGATCGAAGCCCAAAGGCGCGTGCAGTGCCGCGATCTTGCCGGTCCGCGCGGCGGGCAATCCCGTCTTCGCCGCGTAACGATGCATCTCGGCGTTCCAGGTGTCGTAGACGAACCCGGCCGTGTGGGTCAGTAGTTTCCGCAATGTGACCACGCCTTTGGCCGGCCGCAGTTTCGGCTCGCCGTTCGCATCGGTGCCGTCCAGCACCATCGGCTTCGCCAGGAACGGCAGGATTTCGCCGGCCGGTTGGTCGAGGCTCAGTTTGCCCAGTTCGACCATTTGCATCGCGGCGGCGCCGGTGATCGCCTTGGTCATCGAGGCGATACGGAACACCGTATCGTTGGTCATCGCAGCACCTCCCGCGAGGCTCCGTTTCCCGGCGGCGCCTTCAAAGATCACGCCGTCCGCGTTGGCGGCGGCGGCGGTGACGCCAGGCACCTCGCCCGCGGCGACGGCGTCTTCCAGCACTTTGGTGATGGCGGCGATGTTGGGCATTGGTCGTGTCCTCCTCACATTCGCGCCAACTTACCGAAAGTTCGCGGGGTTGCCCACAGTGGGGAGCCGGCGCCACCGTCATTGCGAGGTGCGGAGCGACGAAGCAATCTCGCCACGCGGGGGACACCGAGATTGCTTCGTCGCTGTCGCTCCTCGCAATGACGGACCGTGTGGCATAGTGTCACGCCCCAGACAGCGATGGAGCAATGCGATGATTACCCTGTCGGAGAATTTCCGGGCGCTGTTCTACACGCCGTTCTACGCCGCGCACGCGATTGGCGCGTACGACGCGGAGAAGGTCGAGGTCCGGTTGCGCGATTCGCCCGATCCCGCGCGCACCGCGGCAGATTTGCGCGCTGGAGGCATCGACGTGATGTGGGGCGGTCCGTTGCGCGTGTTGCTGACCCACGCGGCCGATCCGGCGTCCGGCCTGGTGTGCTTCTGCGACGTCGTCGCCCGCGATCCATTCTTCGTGATCGGCGCCCGCGACCGGCTGGAGTTCACGCCGAAGGATCTGCTCGGCTTGCGCTTCGCCTCGGTGGCGGAGGTGCCGACACCGTGGTTATGCCTGCAAGACGATATTCGCCGCGACGGTGCCGATCCGGCCGCTCTTACGCGTACGAATGGTCCGTCGATGGCGGAAAACGTCGCGGCGTTGCGCGCCGGTGAACTGGACGCGATCCAGGTGTTTCAGCCGTACGCGGAGGAGTTGCTGCAATCGGGCGATGGGTTCTTGTGGTACGCCGCCGCCAGCCGGGGACTGACCGCCTATACAACGCTCGTTACGCGGCGCGAGGTGCTGACAACGCGCCGCGACGAACTGGCCGCGATGGTGCGGGCGATGTACCGTTCATTACGCTGGATCGCCGCGACGCCGGGCATCGAGGTCGCGCGCGCGCTTCAATCGTTCTTCCCCGATGTGCCGGAGCCGATTTTCGCCGCCGCGATCGATCGGTACAAGGCGCTGGGCCTTTACGCCACCAGTCCGGTGACGCGGCCCGAGGGTGTGGAACGGTTGCAGGCCGCCATGCGCTCGGGCGGCGCGTTGGATCAGGATATACCGTTTGAGAGCGTGGTGGATAATACGCTGGCCGAGGAAGCTGTGGCATCCGCGTGAAAAGCCCTCGCGTGCGTACGGTGCGTCACGGATACGCAATGGGACGCAATCAACATCGCAAGAATTTATCTGAGAGACAGATTGAGACTCAGAGCCTCAGAGAAGAAAGGTGCGGAACCTTTCATTTCATTCTCAAATACGAAGCAACCTGGTGATGTCAATTCCCGCAAACCAGAAATCTCTTCATTTCAATATCAATCTGACAGCCAACAACGCATGGGCGATGTTCGACCGTGCCAGACATCCGGTATTATTTTGCAAACGCCACATGGATAGAATATATTGGAGCCACCAACTGAAACTAACGCTGCCGCGGGAGAAACACATGAATATCTGGAGTAACATGATCGGTGTTATGCTGAGAGACCGGGAAACCGACGAGAAACTGTTCGCAGCCATGGCTGCGTTGGCGGTGGCTGGGGTCGCCTGTCTGAGATGGTTCTGGCACGAACCGACGAACCCGAAATCCTGATCGAGGCTGGCGGATTGCGTTGAAGTGGGCGGGGCAGGCCGCTCCGCCTCCCTTTATTTCTTACCCGTGCTAACCGGATAGGCGCATCAGCTATATTTGATTCCGGCTACGGAATAGTAGTAAATTGCTAAATTTCTATTTTAGAGAGCATATCCATTATGGACCAAAGATACCACGATCATGAAGTTGAACGCCCGGAGTGGGCACCAGAAAGCTACACCAATGGTCTCTACGTTTGGTGGAATGGGATGCCTACGGAATATAAGAAGGCAGGAACGTCCAGCCTCGCCGTCGAATGGGCCGAGACGATGTGCAAAGCCCAAAAAAGATGGCAATTTACCGATCTTGGGTCTTCCGAGCCATTTCAATTAAGTCGGTAACATACTTCTTGGCTGTTGCGCCGATCAATTGCTTGTCTTCGTGTGGCAGCCCCGACAACTCAAGCATCGCTTCAATAGTCTGTTGGACCAAATCAGGGTCCATTTCCTTGACAGCGGCGAGGTTCGTCAGGATTGCACCACACCCGAACACTCCACCACGCGTCTGATTCAGATGCTTTCTGATCTCCTCCAAATCTCCGTGGTGCGCTATAGCCCCTGGATCACGAGACAAGTCTTTCCTCCATCACATAGGCACGTCAGGTAGGGTGGCACAGTTCCGCCCACAAGGTCTGAACGGTGTGGTGGTGTTTGCTACATATTACCGCAGACATCCGAAGAACGCTCTGCGTCTCTGAGCCTCAATCTGTCTCCCAAATAAATTCTCGCGGAGCCAGAACAAAGACCAGCCCGTCCAAGTACCCCTCCTACACCTCCGCCGCCAGCAGGTAATTGACGCCGAGATCCCGCGTCGTCCGCCACCCGCTCAACCCTGGCGACAACCCCGCGGTATCCGTCACCCGCGCCCCCGCGTCCCGCAGCAACCCGCCAACCTCGGCCGGAGTCAAAAACCGCCGCCAATCGTGCGTGCCAACCGGCAGCAGCCGCAGCACATATTCCGCCCCCAACTTCGCCACCAGAAACGACCGCGGTGTCCGGTTCAGTGTCGACAGCACGATCACGCCCCCCGGCTCCAGCAGCCCCACCAGCGTCCGGACAAACCCGGCCGGATCGGGCACATGCTCGATCACCTCCAGCGCCGTAATGACCTGGAACCGAGCTCCCTCCGCCAGCAGATCCTCCGCCACCGCCTCCCGGTACGCCGGTCCCACCCCCGCCGCATGGACCCGGGCCGCCGCGATCACATCGACCGCCGCGTCGATCCCCAGCACATCGAAGCCTCGCCGGAATAACGCCTCCGCCGCCAGCCCAGCGCCGCAGCCGACATCGAGCAGCCGCACCCCGTCCAACGAGGGAAACCGCCGAGCCACGCGGTCGACGATCCACCCGATCCGCGCCGGGTTCATCGCGTGCAGCGGCCGCATCGGGCCGCGCGGGTCCCACCAGCGCGACGCCAAGGCATTGAATCGAGCCACTTCCTCCCGAGATACCGAAGCCTCGCCCACGGTTGCCCCTCCAACTCACGGCCGGTATCTAGCGCAGATGAACCCCCACCCCCGAATCCCAACACCCTGATGGCCCGCATCGTGATGAAGTTCGGCGGCACCTCAGTCGCCAATCTGGATCGGATCCGCGACGTGGCCCAACGGGTGAAGCGCGAGGCCGACGCCGGGAACGAGGTCGCCGTCATCCTCTCCGCCATGGCCGGCAAGACCAACGAACTCGTCGGCTGGTGCCAGAGCCTCGCGCCGCTGCACGATGCCCGCGAATACGACACCGTGGTAGCGACCGGAGAGCAGGTGACTACCGGCCTGCTGGCCATCGCCCTACAGGAGATCGGCGTCGACGCCCGCTCCTGGCAGGGTTGGCAGATCCCGATCCGCACCGACGACGCCCATGCCAAGGCGCGCATCCTGGCGATCGATGGCACGGAACTGATCGAGCGCATGGGCCGCGGCCAGATCGCCGTCGTTTCAGGCTTCCAGGGCCTCGGCCCCGACAACCGCATCGCCACACTGGGCCGCGGCGGATCCGATACCTCGGCGGTGGCGCTGGCCGCCGCGCTGAAGGCGGATCGTTGCGATATTTACACCGATGTCGATGGCATTTACACAACCGATCCGCGTATAGTGCCCCAGGCACGCAAACTCGCCAAAATATCTTACGAAGAAATGCTGGAACTTGCTTCGGTCGGCGCCAAGGTGCTGCAGAGCCGTAGTGTCGAACTGGCGATGAACGAACGGGTGCGGGTCCAGGTCCTCAGCAGCTTCGAGGACAGTCCGGGCACGCTTGTGGTGGATGAGGACGAAATCGTGGAAAAGGAAATTGTCTCCGGGATCGCCTACGCCCGGGACGAGGCGAAGATCACTCTCCGGCGGGTCGCCGACCGGCCCGGCATCGCGGCGACGATCTTCGGCAAGCTCGCCGACGACAACATCAACGTCGACATGATCGTGCAGAACATCGCCGCCGATGGCACGACCGACATGACGTTCACCATCGGCAAAACCGACCTGCCGCGCACGCGCGTCGCGCTGGCCGCGATCCGCGATCAGGTCGCCTGGACCGAGGTGATGGAGGATCCGAATGTCGCCAAGATCAGCGTCGTGGGCGTCGGCATGCGCAGCCACGCGGGCGTCGCCAACACGATGTTCCGTGCGCTCGCCGACAAGGCGATCAACATTCAGGTGATCTCCACCAGCGAGATCAAGGTCAGCGTGCTGATCGCCTCCGAATACACCGAACTCGCGGTGCGGGCGTTGCATACGGCCTACGGTCTCGATGCCGTTTGAACCAACCGAGGGAACCGATCAGTTGACTCTGGACCGGCTATGGGCCCGCGGCACCGCGTTTCTGGGCTGTCCAATCGCCATCATGGGCGGCGCCATGAGCTGGGTCAGCGAACGTCATCTCGTATCGGCGATTTCCAATGCCGGCGGCTTTGGCGTGATTGCCTGTGGCTCCATGACGCCCGATCTGCTGGCGGCGGAAATCGCGGCGACCCAGGCGATGACCAGCAAACCCTTCGGAGTCAACCTGATCACCATGCATCCGGCTCTGGATGACCTGGTCCGGGTCTGCCTGGAAGCGAAAGTCACCCACATCGTCCTGGCCGGAGGCATCCCACCCAGCACCGCCGTCAAAGCGGTCAAGGACGGCGGCACGAAACTGATCTGCTTCGCACCCGCATTGGTCCTCGCCCGCCGGCTGGTCCGCTTTGGCGCCGATGCGATCGTGATTGAGGGCTCGGAAGCCGGTGGCCATATCGGGCCGGTATCGCTGACCGTGCTGGCCCAGGAAATCCTGCCGCATTTGCGCGACGTCCCGGTGTTCGTCGCCGGCGGTCTGGGACGCGGCGACGCGATCCTCGCCTACCTGGAAATGGGCGCGGCGGGGGCGCAACTCGGCACCCGCTTCGCCGCCGCGAAAGAGTCCATCGCGCATGCCAACTTCAAGAAGGCCTTCATCCGCGCCAATGCTCGCGACGCGTTGCCGTCCGTGCAACTGGACGAGCGGTTCCCGGTCATTCCCGTCCGCGGCCTGGTAAACGAAGGCACCAAGACGTTTTTGCGGCATCAGGCGGAGACCCGGGACAGATTTCAGTCCGGCGAACTGAACAAGGAAGCCGCGCAACTGGCGATCGAGCATTTCTGGGCCGGCGCGTTACGCCGCGCGGTGATCGATGGCGATGTCGAGATGGGATCGGTCATGGCCGGTCAGTCGGTCGGCATGGTCACCTCCGAACAACCCATCGAGGAAATACTTCAGGAGCTGGTCGACCAGGCCACCGCCGCGCTCGCCGCCCGGCGCCAGGCCGCCTGATCCCGCGTGGGCCGCGCGCCCTCCGAATCGCCCTCCCCTGGGGCGCCAGCAAGGCGTCTGTTGGCGAAACTGCGCGACCTGCGCGCGCACGGCGCGGCGCCATTGTCCGAACTCGTGCGGCTGGTCGCGTCCGAGGTCGTGAGCGAAGTCTGCTCCATCTATGTCCGGCGGCCCGGCGACCTGCTGGAACTGTCGGCCACCGAAGGGTTGAACCCGAAGGCCGTGGGTCACACGCGATTGCGTGTGGGCGAGGGCATTGTTGGACTCTGCGCGGCGCAGGGAGCGGTGATGAATTTGCCGGATGCGCAGAATCATCCGGCGTTCGCTTACCGGCCGGAGACCGGGGAGGAACCGTTCGCTTCCATGCTCGCCGTGCCGGTGCGGCGGTCGGGGCGGGTATTGGGCGTCCTCGCCGTGCAAAACCGAACGCCGCGGCACTTCACCGGACAGGAAGTGGACGAATTGGAAACCGTCGCCATGTTGCTGGCGGAGATGCTGCCCGCGCCTGGCTCCCCCGAAACCGCCGGCGAGGGGTTGCCTGGTACCGTCCCCCGGGTGTTCTCGGGCTCGACGTTGATGACCGGCATAGCCATCGGACCCGTCATCTTGCATGGGACAAGGCTGACGGGGATCCGATTGCTGGCGGAAGACCCGGTCCGTGAACTGGAACGCCTGACCGAGGCCGCCGACCGCATGCAGCGCGGCATCGACGACCTGCTCGCGGGCGTGCCGACCGATGCCTCCGCGTCTCGCGACGTGCTTGAGGCCTATCGTTTGGTCGCGGCCGATCAGGGCTGGCTGCGGCGCGTCGCCGACGTGATCAAAGGCGGTCTGACGGCCGAGGCCGCCGTCGGCCGGGTCGCGACCGAGCTGCATGATCGCATGCGCCGCATCAGCGACCCGTATTTACGCGAGCGGCTGGCCGATCTGGAAGACCTCGCCAATCGCTTGTTGACCGCGTTGATGGGAGATCTGCCGCGCGAGACCGCCCCGCAAAGTGGGATATTACTGGCCCGCCGCCTTGGGCCCGCCGAGTTGTTGGACTGGCACGCGAACGGCATCGCCGGCATCGCGGTCGAGGAAGCCAGCCCCTCCGGTCACGCCGCCATTCTGGCGCGCGCTTTGGGCATCCCCGCCGTCGGCGGCACCCGCGGCATGCTCGACACCGCCGAGCCGGGCCATGAGGCGGTCATCGACGGCGATGGCGCGCAACTGGTGCTGCGGCCCGAGGTCGAGGTCCGCCAGGTTTACCTCCGCGCGATGGAAGCGTCTTCGGTCCGTCACGCCGGCTATGCGAAGCTGCGCGATCTGCCCTCGGTCACGGCGGATGGGGCGCGGGTCAGCCTGATGCTGAATGTCGGGCTCGATCTGGAACTTGCGCAATTGGACATCACCGGCGCCGACGGGATCGGCTTGTTCCGCACCGAGATCGCGATGCTCGCCCGTGGCGCGGTCGCCGATGTGGCCGAGCAGGCGGCGATTTACGCCCGGGTACTGAACGCGGCTGGCGATCGTCCGGTGTTGTTCCGGACGTTGGACCTCGGCGCCGACAAGCTGCTGCCCGGCACGGTGACCGAGGAGGAAAATCCGGCGATGGGCTGGCGCTCGTTGCGGATCGGTTTGGATCGTCCCGCGTTGATGCGGCGGCAATTGCGCGCGCTGCTGCTGGCGGCGAATGGGCGGCCGCTGTCGGTGATGTTTCCGATGGTGGCGACGGCGGCCGAGTTCCGTCAGGCGAAGGCACTGTTGGTGGCGGAGGCGAAACGTGTGCGCCCGGCGCCGGAACGTCTGGCGATCGGCACGATGCTGGAGGTGCCGGCGCTGATGTGGCAATTGCCAGATCTGCTGCGCGACGCCGATTTCATTTCGGTCGGCTCCAACGACCTGGTGCAGTTCATGTTCGCCGCCGATCGGGGAACGCCGTCGTTATACGACCGATACGACGTGCTGTCACAGCCGATGTTCGATCTGCTGGAGCAACTGTTGCGCGCGGCGCGAGAGGCCGGGGTGCCGGTGTCGTTATGCGGAGAGGCCGCGTCCCGGCCGCTGGAAGCTCTGGCCTTTGTCGGCCTGGGCCTGACCGCGCTGTCGATGCCGGCGAGCGGCATTCTGCCGGTAAAGGCACTGCTGGCCGAAGTCGATCTGGCGGCGTTCCGGCCGGTGCTGGATTCGATCCGCCGCGGCGCGCGCGGTGCCGCCAGCCTTCGCGAACCCATCGCCACCTGGGCGAAGGAACGGGGGTTGCCGGTTTAGATCAAGGCCGTCACGATGTCAGGGATGTGGTCTCTTCCCCTGCGTCATGCCCTTTCGGTTGTCATTGCGAGGAGCGAAGCGACGCGGCAATCTCACTGATCGGGGGAACTCATCGAGAGATTGCTTCGCTACCTTCGCAATGACGGTGTTTCGCGGTCCAACCCTTTACTTGATCGGGGCGAATTTCACCACCCCCGAAACATCGGCCGAACGATCGAACACCGTGTAATAATTGTTGAACAGCGGCAAACCCAATATAGACTGCACTTCTCCCATCGAATCGATCTGGAACGTCGCGGTCCCAACATCGAACGCGTCAAGCTGCCAGTAAGTTCGCGGCGAACAGACCAGCGGCACATCCTCGCCCTTCTCACCCGTCATGATAAAGGTGATGTTCGGCCAGTTCTCCGGCTTCACCAACGAAGTGGGAATTCCGCCGCCGGAGTTCTGCGCCTGAGTTGCCTGTAGCGCGATCTGTCCGAGCTCGGGATTGATCGATCCGAGCGATCCCATGATCGCCTGAAACGCGTCGTCCGCCAGGGCCAGCGAATTGGTGCCACTGTCGATGATGGAATTGGACACCATGGAACTGACGAACTGCTGGGGTAATGCCCGCACCGTAACCGCTGCGGCATCGCCGACACGCACCGCCTTCAGGTTGGTGTTGTAATAAACGTCATGCACCACGTCGACATTGAGGAACTCTCCCTGGAACAGATCGGTTTCTTCTTCACCGCCGCCCAGAACGAAGACGCCATGGTTTTCAGGATCCGCGGGGTCGTTGCCTTTCGGCGTAGAGCGCCTGGTATAAAACGCGAATTTATTGGCCACCACGTTTTGCTTCACCAATTGGGTGAAATACGGCGTCACATTCTCATGCGGCATCGCTTCGATGAAGCGTTCAAATTGCTCGATCGCAGACTGAGTGTTCCGGATCGCGAGCGGCCAGGGCCAGGTCACCGCGGGGGTCACATTTTTTTGCTTCAGGTAATCGCCGAGGCTGTACGCATCGTTCAGCGTATCGTAAGCCAGCCCCAGAATACCGTCGGCGAGCCCAAAGTTATCCGGCTCCTGCTCGACGGTCAGCGCGAGCGTCCCATCGCCGATCGCGGCGGTATTTCCTGGCAAACCCATACTCAGACTTGTGGTCACGACCGGGCCAGCCCAACCTCCGGTTCCGTAGGTAATGTCCTGCGCGAACACGGTTGGCGTGAAGTTCGTATCGGACAGCGGATTGTAAACCGACTGCTTCACGGCGAGGGTACTGCTACCGGTGTCGAGAATAACGTTGGCCTGCGCCTGACGGCTGCCGACATAGACCGGGGCGGTGTAATCTCCACCACCGTAATAGTTCGTGATCGGAATCCGAATCAATGTCAAAAATATCTCCCGAATCGAATAGTGGTTTGGTTCAGATCGTCGTCGCGGCGATGATCTTCTTCTGCCGGCGCGCGGCCCGTTTGATATTGAGTACGAGAAAATCCGGCGGCCCATGGTCCACGATCGGCGTCAACTTAAAGCCAGTGCTTCAATATGGTTTCCGATCAGCTCGATTCACCGTGGCTCGTCATGGCCCTCCCCCGACTCGATCGGGGGAGGGCCATGACGAGGATTGTTTCAACTCAATCGGAAATCGCTCTAATATTGGTGATCATCATCCCTGTAAATATTGCCCCTCCGTGTCATCGCCGGTCAGCTCCCGCGACGCGGCGGCGACCGAATATCTGGCGTTCGCGTGTATCCAGATTCAAGGGCGGACCGGATCTGATATCGGGTGGCTGCCATTCGAAAAGTTGCACGAAATACGACGCATTCTGATTGCCCATGCGATGCGCGGTTTGCTCATCCCTGGATTTACTTCATCTGTTTCGGACAACTCCGGCGATGATTTTACATGCCAAAATCAAAATTCACCCGACGCGATCATTGCTCCGAGGCGGGCGGGCGAACAGGGAAACGTCTACATGCCATAACCCGGACGGAACCGTTCGGTAATCGCCGGCATCGTATGAGCCAATAAGAACGGAACAGGGATCGAAACGTGTGACCGATATTTTGCTGGTCGCGGCCTGGGGCGCGGTGGTGCTGGCCGCGATCGACGGCTGGGGCGGTCTCGCCGCGATTCTGACGGCCAATATCGCGATCGATGCCGGTCTCCGGCTGGCCTGGGGCATGGCGGCGATGCTGGCCATCGGAGGGGTGCTGACCGCGTTCAGCCTCGCCACTCAGCCGGTCGTGGTGGGCGTGGTGTTGGCCGGAGTGCTGTTCGCTTTTCCCCGATGGTGGCGGGACGCCAGTTGGCGCTGGATCGGGCCGATGGGTTGCGCGGCGGGATTGATCCTGGCGCTGCACTATCTGGGTCAGGTCGCCGGTGTCAAAGCCGTGTGCACAGACGACCATGTCGCTTACTGGGGCTTCATCAAACGCCAACTTGTCCTGGGTGCGGTCGATGAACCATTCAGTTTGCGCCGCCTGGCGGGCCATGGCGGACAGATGTTCTTGCAGTCACTGGTTGATGCCGAGGGCGGGCTGGACAACTCGTTCCTTGTCGAGCGTGGCATCGCGCCAATCGTCATTTATCTGCTGTTGCGCGGAGCGATGCCGGGCCGTGGACCAGTCCTTCCCGCCCTGGCGCTGACCATGACGCTGGTGACCCTGGTCTATGAGTTCAACAGCCAGAGTCTGTGCACCGGCATCGTTCTGTTTCTGGGATTGGCGCGGACGCTGGTGGCACTGGATATCCCGGCCCGCACACGCCCAGGGGAGTTGATTTTGCTGGGCTTGTTGGTGGCTGGGGCATCGAGCCTGCGAGTCCAGTTTTTGCCTGGCGCGGCATTGACCGTCGGCCTGTGGATGTTGCCGGGGTGGCGCGAGATTCGTGCTCTGCCGGCTTTGAGTTGGCGCGTCGCGGTTATCGCGGGAAGTTCGGTGGTTTTTTTCACGCCGTGGATGGTTGGTTTATGGATTTCGTCGGGGACACCTTTATTTCCACTTTTCCCGGGTACTGGAGCCGGCGGCTATGACGCTTTTTCTTCCGAAAAGGCTATGTTCTATGACCTCGCGCTAAAATACGCCGCCAGTCCCGGTGGGGTGTTCCTGTTTATTCCAATCCTGGCACTTTGGCGTCCCTCCCCGGAGCGCCGGGTCCTGGTCATTACTTACGCGGTCACGTTGCTGGTGACTTTGTTGTTTTCCTGGCGCTTTCCCACCGCCGAGCCGTGGGACCTGGCCCGATACGTATGGCCGATGGCGGTTGTGCCGGTGTTTCTCTCGGCGTCCATCGCGGCGCGCGCCGCCCGCCTGGAGACGGCGGGACGGCCTGTCCTGATCGCGCTGGTCGCGGGCGGCCTCCTGATTTCAGTCCTGAAACTGAACCAGGACTCGTGGCAATTGGTCCGGGCGCTTGATCCTGACGAGTCCGCCGCGGAAACCCGGCTCGCTGAAATGTATCGGAAATTGCAGGATCTGGTGCCGGCGGGCGAGACACTGCTTGTCGCAACCGATAACCCCTATCTGGTCGACTATCGTCGCAACAGGACATGGAATCTGGACCTGCCCGGTGCCGCGTCGCCACCTCCAGGCATGCCATTTTTCCGCGGGCCGGAGGTCATGCGAGATTATTTGCTGGCGAAGGGCGTGCATTATGTGCTGTTCGCCGACGGGATGCAGGCCAATCCGTGCCTGTATGATCGGCCTCGATACAGTAGCCCGGAAATGCTATTGGCTCCTGCTCTTTGGCAACAACAATCGCACTATGTGCTGGACTTCATGAACAATATGGACCGCCTGGCCGCCCAGTACTCCGTGCTCGGCCGCATGGACGATACCATCTTGCTGCGACTGGACGAGCGTTGAAGCAGCCCGCCATTCTGTAACCATCCCGTCGCAATCTGGCTCCTACCGTGCCGCGAGGCCGTCCACCGGATGGTTCGCGTCACCGTGCCCGGAGCAAGCATGTCAGACCTGATGGAACGGGATCGCATCGCCGGCGAGGCCTGGAATGGTTCATGCCCAGGCTGCGGCGGGGTGGGGGATGTAGCTGACGCCAGAGGTTTTCGGCGGTGCCAGGGTTGCGGAACGTTATGGGTGCCGTCGCGGCGCGATTATGAATACGACGACGCTTACCCGGCTTTTCGCGGACATCACGATGAAGCGATCGCGGCGTGCAAAATCCGGACGTTCGATCGTTGGTTGCGGCACCTTAACGTCCCCCTGGCGGGCCGGAACGTTCTGGAGGTCGGTTTCGGCGGTGGAGCCACCCTGGCATGGATGCACGGCCTGGGCGCCAACGTTTCGGGGGTGGAACCGGTGGTGTCCAACCGAGCGGTCGCCATCCGTTCCGGCGTCCCCGAAACGAACGTCAAGGCCAGTCTAACGGATTTTGAGGACGGCGACTTCGACCTGATCGTCTATCAGGACTCGTTTGAGCATGAGACGGAACCCTCGACCCATCTCGCGACACTGAACCGCTTGACCGCGACCGGAGCGCGCGCGCTGCTGGTACTGCCGATCGCCGATTGCCTGTCGCGGCGGGTTTTAGGGTCGTGGTGGCCGCATGACATCAAGGATCATTGGGTCTTCTATTCGACCGCCGGCCTGATACGGCTTTGGCAGAATCACGGCTGGCGGCTGGCGTCAACGTTTCATCCTGGCAAGTATATCAGCGGCCTGACCATCGCACGCCATCTTGAACTCAAGACACGGGTCCCCTTGCCGGCCGCGCCGCTGCGCTCAACCGCCATCTGGCTGAATTTTGGTGAGCGCGGACTGATCTTCGAGAAATGCTAACGTGACGTTTCAGACCAGACGTCGCATCGACTATTGGGCTGGCGGGTTTTTGCTCGCTCTGCTGTTCATTCCGGTTCGCGTATTGGGTCTCACTCTGCGCAGGAATCATAGTCTGGCACGGCGTCGCGGCTGCGCGGTGATCAAACTCGTCGGCGCCGGCAGCCTGTTTCTGGCGATGCCATCAATGCTGGAAATCCGGCGGCGGTTTCCAAGTGGGCGATTCTTCCTGGTCGGCACGCCCGCGGTCATCAAAATCGCGCGGGAGTTCGGCTGGTTTGACGAGTACTGGTCCATCGACGATTCCTCGTTGGGGCGCCTCATCGTTTCGACAGTCCGGACGCTTTGGCGGATGGGAAGCCGAGCGGATCACCTGATTGATCTGGAAGTTCACTCGCGCTTCACGACATTGCTCACCGTGCTGTCGATGGTGCGGAATCGGATCGGCTTCGTCGATGAAATCGTATTCTGGCGGCGCGGGTTTTACACCCACATGACGTTCTTCAACGTCCATGGTCCGGTCTATGTCTTCTATGATCTTCTGGCGAAATGGTTCGACATCGACACCGTATCGGTAACAAATTTCAACAACGAGTTCCGCCGTCAGGTGATGGCGGTCAGGCTGCCGCCGCGGACCGTACCACCGTCGCCATTTATCGCCATCGGCCATGCCTGTTCCGCTCTCAGCCCCGAGCGGCTGCTGCGGCCGGACGAATGGAAGCGCTTGCTGAATCCGGTGCTTCTCGCCGGGCTCGAAATCGTCTTTCTTGGAGGACCAGTCGATGCATCGGCGGCGGACGCGATCATCGCTGAACTGGGGCGCGGGCGAAATCTCTGCGGCAAACTGGATATCGTGCAATCCGCCAAGATCGCGGCGCGTGCGTCCGTGTATTACGGAATCGATTCCATGCTGCTCCATCTCGCGCGAGTCCTGGACGTGCCGACGGTCAGCATTTTTGGCCCGACCGACCCGGCAGTCCTGCTTCGCCCGTTGGGTCAGCGAGAGCGCGTCGCGTACGCTCATCTGCCGTGCTCTCCCTGCATTCACGTGAACGAAACACCACCTTGCCAAGGTGTCAGAACCTGCATGGCGTTGGCGCTGGACAGCCTGGTCGCATTCCCCGATCAAGAGATCGCCCGGGTTGAGAGCAAGCCACCCCCGGTCGGATGGGATGTGGATCCGAATGCCCCACGCGTCCGCGAGATTTGCGTCACCAGTTCGTGAGTCACGCTGGCCAATGACCAATTCCACCCGGCACCGTGTCTGGATCAGTCTGTTCGTGCTGCTGTGCGGCATTGGCACGCTGCGCTCCATCGCCGAGTTGCGCGGCATGGGCAACGAATTGTCCACCGTGGATCAGTTCTCCGAGGCCAACGCTTTGCGAGAGGTACGAAACTTCTTCGAACAGGGGCTCACACACGACTACGGACTCGGCAACGTTTATCATCCGGGGATGTATCCGTCTGATGGCTTCCGACCGGATACGGACGACGCCAAACTGTCCGTGACGCCGGAGGGCGTTTATACCCACTACCCTCCCGGTCCCGAGTATTTGCTCTACGCCGCCACGAAATTGCTTGGCCCTGACCCGGTTTCCCGGCTTCGGCTGATACCGGTCACGGTCGGATTCGCGGCGACGCTGTTCCTCGGCTTCGCGGTTCGCCGGCGATTTGGCACGGCGGTGGGTTGGCTGATAATGGGAGCCTTCGCATTGGCGCCCGCTACCTCCGATGGGTTCGTAGGGCTGCACTATCAAGGTTACGCCCTCGCGCTGCTGATGGTCGAAATCAGCTGCGTCATCGCCGAGCGTCCATCGCTGGCGCCATTCGCGATCCTTGGATTCCTGCAAGGCTGGCTGTCGTTCGACTATGTCTTCCTGGTCACAGTCGCGCCTTTGGCTTTTGAACTGGCGCTTCCGCGGATCGATCCCTGGTATCAACCGCGATGGCGCCTGGCGCTGACGCGTTCCATCCTGGCCGGCGCCGGTTTCACCACCGCGCTCGGCCTGCATTTTCTGCAGGTATGGGAATTCTGGGGATCGTTCGGCATCGCGCTACGAGACTTCGCCGCCGCCGCGGCGCACAGGACCGATGCGGGAACGACAGGTTACCTGGCGCAGGCTCTGGGCAACCTGAAAACCTACTTTTACGGGCTGCATCCGTTGCATTTTGGGCTCGCATTGCCCGATGGCGCCGACATTCAGGATTGGTCGATGTTCCGATTTCTGGGCCTGTCGCTCGGCCCTTGGTGGCTACTCGTCACGCTGGCGATGATTGTCTGGGATCATCTCGATCCCACCCGCCACATTGGCTCGTTGCGAAAGGATTGGCATGTCGTCAGCATGATCGGCATGCTGACGTCGTCACTTTGGCTGCTGGCGATGGTTAACCATGGCGGCATGCACCGGCATTTCCTTTACCGGCATCTGTTGGTCGCGTTCTTCATGATGGCGTTGTTTTGCGCGGTCAGGATTCGCGGCCTGGCATTCCGGCCGGCGTCGGCACCATCCGGTCTGAACCGGTTCGGTCTTGACATGGCCTCGATCCTGTCGCGCAGTCCTCATCAACTGAGCGAAACACAGGAAACCGGCCATGAAATTCGGCATCTTTTATGAACTGCAACTGCCGCGCCCCTGGGGCGTGGACGACGAACGGCAACTCTATCAAAACGCGCTGACTCAGGTCGAACTCGCCGACCGGCTCGGTTACGACTACGCCTGGGAAGTCGAGCATCACTTTCTGGAAGAATATTCACATTCTCCCGCGCCCGAGGTCTTTCTCGGCGCCGCCAGCCAACGCACGAAAAACATCCGGCTTGGCCACGGGATCGTTCAGCTCACGACCAACCCACCGCAGCGGGTCGCGGAACGGATTGCCTGTCTCGATCTGGTTTCCAACGGACGGGTCGAATTCGGCACCGGGGAATCCGGTTCCGTCACCGAACTTGGCGGCTTCGGTCGCGAGATGGAAACCAAGCGGGAGATCTGGGAAGACGCGATTCGTTGCATCCTTCCGATGTTCCAGGACAAGGGCGTCGAGCTCGACACCAAATGGCATAAGATGCCATTTCGCAACGTTTTACCCAAACCGGTGCAGAAGCCGCATCCGCCGCTTTGGGTCGCCTGTTCGCAACTCGAAACGCTGGAAATGGCTGGGCGGCGCGGCATGGGTGCTCTGGGGTTCCAGTTCCTGTCCGCCGACGCGGCGTTCGCCTGGGTGCACGCTTACTACAACGCGTTCACCAAACGGCAGGAGAAACTTTGCGATTACGTCACCAACCCGAATATCGCATTGGTCTCCTACTTCATGTGCGCGGAAACCGATGAGGAAGCGCGCCGCCGCGCCGATGGAGCGACGTTCTTCCAGTTCGCATTGAGGTTTTTCGGTGCGTCGTCGGGCCGGAAGCGGCCGGATCCTTATACGGTGAACATCTGGGACGAATACAATAAGTGGAAGGCCGCGAATCCGGAGGCAGCGGCTCGCGCGATATCGGGCGGGTTGATCGGCTCCCCGGAAACCATCCGTCGCAAGCTGCGGCGGTTTAAGTCATCCAACATCGATCAGGTGATTCTGCTGAACCAGGCGGGCCGCAACACGCACGAACATATTTGCGAAAGCCTGGAGATGTTCGCGAAGGACGTGATGCCGGAATTCCACGCCGACGAGCCGGCGCATCAGGAATGGAAGCGCAAAGTGCTGGCGCGCGAGATCGAGCTGGAAGAGATTGACACGCAACCGTTCCGCGACCGGTTTGGCCCGAATTCCGTGCAGCCGGCCCAGGCGGCGGAATAGGATCGGCGCCGGCTCGTACGCCGATTCAGTTCGGATAAGCGCGAACAAAGTAAGGAAGGTTTTACCACGGAGAACGCTGAGAACCACGGAGAGCCACGGAGAAGCAAGAATTTTGGGCGCTTCGCGCGGAGTGCGATCGGACACCGCGCGAAGCGCTGTAATTTCTTACTTCTCCGTGGCTCTCCGTGGTGCTCCACGTTCTCCGTGGTTAAATTCTTACTTTCTTGCTTAAGCCGTCGCCCTCAATCCCCAATCGCCGCGTAAACCAGATCCCGGAACAGCAGCCGGTAGTGTTCCCGCTGCACCGGCGCCTGGATCATCAGCACGGCGAACAACCGCTCGGCCGGATCGATCCAGAACGACGTGCCCGCCGCGCCGCTCCAATAATAATTGCCGACGGAGCCCGGGAACGGCGCCATCCCAACGCTGGTGCGCACCGCGAACCCCAAACCGAACCCGTGGCCCGGAGGCAGCAGCTCCGGATTGCCGGGGATCGAGCCGAGGTGATCCGATGTCATCAACTCAATCGTTTTGCGGCCAAGCAAAGTCGTGCCGCCCAATCGCCCGTTGTTCAGCAGCATGGCGCAGAACCGCGCGTAGTCCGTCGTGGTCGAGACCATGCCACCGCCGCCGGACTCGAACAGCGCGGTTCGTTTCACATCCAGCAGAGCAACATCGGTATTGGAGTCGGGATCCTTCGCGAACGGCTCGGCGATCCGGCCGTGCTGCTTCTCCGCCACGGAAAATCCGGCGTCGGTCATACCCAACGGCCCCCAGATCCGCTCGCCCAAAAACGCGCCAAGGGTCTGGCCGGAAACCACCTCGATCAACCGGCCCAACACGTCGGTCGATCGGCTGTATTCCCACTTCGTCCCCGGCTGATGCAGCAGTGGCAAACCGCCGAGTGTCGCGACCTGATCCTCATTTGTTTGCTTCAGCCGCGACGTTTTGGCGTCGATGTAAGCCTTGTGCACTGGCGTGTTGCCGCGGAATTCATAGGTCAGGCCGGACGTATGCCGCAGCAAATCCTGCACCGTGATCGAGCGGTTCGCCGCCACCAGCCGCATCGACTCGCCCTCCACAACCCCCACCTTGGGTGAGGCGAACGGCGGCAGGTATTTCTCGATCGGATCGTTCAGCAGCAGGCGGCCTTCTTCCCACAGCATCATCACGCCCACCGAAACGATCGGCTTGGTCATCGAGTAGATGCGGAAAATCGTATCCTTCGCCATCGGCGCGCCACTGACCGGATCGCGCGCGCCGAACGCCTCAAAGTAAGCGACCTTGCCGTGGCGGGCGACGAGAGCGACCGCACCGGGCAAATGGCCCCCGCCAATCCTCTCCTGAAGCGCGGCGGACAGACGGCCCAGAGCGGCGGTGGACAGGCCGACGTCTTCGGGCTTGCAGGTTGGGAGCGGTGTGGACATGCGGTTTTCCTCATTGCGTTGGCGGGCAGTATCGCCGCAACACGCGCCCGATTGAAGCCCGTGACCGGCGCGGGGCGATCGGCGGGTTTGCTTACCAGCCCGCTTGCGGTAGACGGGGCGGCTCTTAAGGCCTTTACCCGATGCCCGATACCACACCGTCCGCCGCTTCGACCGCCGAGGCGCCTCCATCGGAAGATGGTTGGCGGCCCGATCTCACGGCGTTGCGCGCTCGGTTGGACGAGATTGACGACAAAATCCACGATCTGCTGATGGACCGGGCCCAGGTGGTGGAGAATGTCGCTCGCTCCGGTAAGGCCGCCGCGTTTCGGCCTGGCCGCGAGGCCGCGATCCTCCGCCGTCTGTTGGCACGACACAAAGGCCAGCTCCCCGCCAGAACTCTGGTGCGCATGTGGCGCGAGATGCTGGCGGGCACGACGGCGATGCAAACCGCGGTGACTGTCGCTGTGTTTGACCCGACACCGGACGGCGCGCTGACGGCGATCGCGCGCGAGCATTTCGGCTTCCTGACCCCGGCGACCACGTTTGCCTCCGCCGAAGCGGCGCTGGACGCCGTGCGCGCGGGAGCCGCCACGCTGGCGGTGCTGCCGTTTCCGACTGAGGGCACCGCGTGGTGGCCCATGCTGACCGACGGCCGGCCGCGGCTGTGGGTTATTGCCCGCGTCCCATTCTGGGCGGACCGGCCCGCGCATGTGCCGGCCGGGGACGCGCTGGTGGTTGGAACCGCGCCACCCGACGCCAGCGGCGCCGATCGGTCGTTCATTCTGATACCGGATCGTACCGGCCTCGCGAATACGGGCCGGACGCCGCACGGGACCGTCGTGGAGGTCGACGGCATGGTGACCGAAGATGCCCCGGCGGGCGCGGTCGCTCTTGGCGGTTACGCGCTTCCGGTGGCAGGAGAGCAAGCATGACAGGTCCGACCCCGCGGCCCGAAATTCTGACGATCAGCCCCTATGTCGGCGGTGAGTCGTCCGTTCCTGGTGTGAACCGTTCCCACAAACTGTCGTCCAATGAGGGCGCGTTCGGTGTGCCGCCGCTGGCGCAAAAAGCACTGCGGGAGGTTGCCGCCGAAACTTACCGCTACCCGGATGGCGGCGCCGATCTGTTGCGCGCGGCGATCGGCAAGCGCTGGGACCTGGACCCGACGCGCATCGTTTGCGGCGCGGGTTCGGACGATCTGCTGTATCAGCTTTGCCTTTCCTATGGCGGTCCGGGCCGCGACATCATCATGTCCGAGCACGGCTTCACCATTTATCACATAGCCGGAACCTATGCCGGCAGCCGTGTCATCAAGGTGCCGGAACGAAATCTACAACCCGACCTGGACGCGATGCTGGCGGCGGTTTCGCCGTCGACCAAAGCGGTGTTCCTCGCCAACCCCAATAATCCAACCGGCGCGATGATCACCGAAGCGGAGATGACCCGGTTCCGCGCCGCTCTGCCGCCGGAGGTGTTGCTGGTCATCGACGCCGCTTATGCCGAATACATCATGCGCGATGACTACAATGCGGGCGAGCGTCTGGTCGACGCCACCAACAACACCGTCATGACCCGCACGTTTTCCAAGATATTTGGATTGGGCGGCGTCAGGATTGGCTGGTGCTATGGTCCGCCGGGCGTGATCGACGTGCTGAACCGCATTCGCCTCACGTTCAACGTTTCGGTCGCGGCGCAGGCGGCCGGTGTGGCGGCGTTGCAAGAGAAAGGCTGGGTCGAAAAAGGCCGCGTGCACAACGCGGAATGGCGGCCAAAGCTCGCCGCCGGGATCGACGCCGCCGGCATCAAGGTCTGGCCCGGCGAAGGCAATTTCGTTCTCGCCGACTTCGTAACGGCCGACAAGGCCAACGCGGCGGACATGTTCCTGCGCGGGCGCGGACTGATCGTGCGCCGCGTCGGGGCCTACGGCTTGCCGCATTGCCTGCGCATCACCGTGGGCACGGCGGAGGAATGCGGCCTGGTGATCGAGGCACTGTCCGATTTCATGAAGCAATCCCGTGGCTGATGTGATTTTCCGGCGCCTGGCACTGCTGGGGATTGGGCTGATCGGCTCCTCGGTCGCGCGCATCGCCAAGGATCGTGGCGATCTGGCGGCCGAGATCGTCGTCAACGCGCGCACCCAATCGACGTTGGACCGGGTCGGCGAACTTGGCTTCGCCGATCGGGTCGAACTCGATCCCGCGAAAGCGGTCGAGGGCGCGGATTGCGTCATGCTGTGCGCCCCCGTTGGCGCCTTCGCCGGTCTCGCGGAGGCAATCGGTCCCGCGCTGGCGCCGGGCGCGGTGCTGACGGACGTTGGGTCCACGAAACAGTCCGTCATCCGCGATGTCGGTCCGTTCGTACCCGCTGGCGTGCATTTCGTGCCGGCGCATCCGTTGGCCGGCACGGAACATTCCGGCCCCGATTCAGGTTTCACCACGCTGTTTCAGGGCCGCTGGACTCTGCTGACGCCGCCACCCGGTACCGATGAAGCCGCCGTGGAGAAAATCGCCGAACTCTGGCGCCGCTGCGGCTCGATGGTGGAACGGATGGAGCCAGCGCATCACGACCGCGTGCTGGCGATCGTTTCGCATCTACCGCATCTTCTGGCCTTCACGATCTGCGGTACCGCCGACGATCTGGCCGACGAAACCCGCCGGGAAGTCACCAATTTCGCCGCCTCGGGCTTTCGCGATTTCACCCGAATCGCCGCCAGCGATCCGGTGATGTGGCGCGACATTTTCCTGAACAACCGGGAAGCGCTGCTGGAAATGCTGGCCCGCTTCATGGAAGACGCTCAGGCGATGGCGCGCGCCGTCCGCTGGGGCGATGCCGCGTATATCGAGGACAAAGTCGAACGCGGCCGCAAAATCCGCCGCGGCCTGATCGAGGTCAACCAGGCCTGATGCAGTCGCCGTATCTTGCCTTCATGTTGAGCATTTCGCAGTTCTACCACCTGCCGCCGCGCGTGCTGCCGTCGATCCAGGTGGTGGAGGCGGGACAACCCGGAACCATCTCGCACAACCTGAACGGCACCGGCGATCTGGGCGTCATGCAGGTCAACACCAACTGGATTCCTTTCCTCGCCCGCACCTGGGCCATCCCGCCACGCGACGTCGCGGATCGGCTGATCCACGATCCTTGCTTCAACATCGTCGCGGCCGGCGCGATCATGCGCATCTACATGGACGAGGCGCATAACAATGTGGAACAGGCGGTCGGGTACTATCACTCGCACACACCGTGGCGAGCCAGCGTTTACCAAATTCAGGTCATTCGCGCGTCATTCGCTTTGTTCGGACGGCCGCGGCCAAACCGAGTGAAAACGCGCCGCCAGGTAGCGCACGCCGGCCCGTGACATTCTGCACGCCAATCCAGCGTACTTAATTGAATCCAAACTCACCAGTGACCCGAGCAGATACCTCCACCGTGTCGCATTTGCGTCTTTTTGCGGTTCTTTGCGTATTTTGCGTTTTAACTTATCTGAACCGCGGCACGATGGAGGATCATCGGCACGGAAGGCGGAAACCGCCACGGCAAGAATAACGCAAAAAACGCAAAGAACCGCAAATGGTATGGGGGAATAAACGATCAGCCATTTTGTATTGACGCCGGAACATAAAAACGGGGATCAACCCATCCCAAACGTCTCCTGGGCCATGGCGATCAGCGCGCGAAGATAATCGTTGCCGGTTTCCGCCCATTCGCCGAAAGCGATCATTTCCCGATAGTCCTGAGCTCGCAGCACGAAATCGGAGATTCCGTCCGACTCGCTTAACCAGTTGCATACGCAACGATATTCCTCAAGCAGCTTCGCGTTGGGCGCGGTGCGCAGATCGTCCGCAAGTTTTTGCAACTGCCGCGCCGCTTTGGCGCTTTGCTCGTCGGAGGGTTTGGTGTCAACTTTGCGCAGCCGCCATTCCGCGACGCGTTCGAGTTCGATGGCTTCTGGCAGGTCTTCTTCCTTCACTCGGGCCTCCCGAATCGGTTGCGAACGTTGCCGTCCGCACGATGCCGACGCCGATACCAGGGTCAAGTCCAGAGGTTCGCGACCGAAAAAGCAAGGAAAAATTTTTAGCACGGAGACGCGTGGAGAAACACGGGGGACACGGAGAAGTAAGAAATAGGGCGCTTCGCGCGGGTGCTGGATCAAACATCGCGCGAAGCGTCAAAATTCCTTCTCCGTGTTCCCCGTGGTTCTTCCCGCGTCTACTACGTAAATTCGATGAATCGGGTTGTTGCATTGGCGATAACTACAACCATGACGAGTAGCGCGCTTCAGAATTTTCATTCATCGCGGTGCGGCCGCTCACCGGCCGCTGGGTCACTCCGTGCTAAATTCTTTCTTTGTCGATACAATCCGGACGCGCGAACCTGAACGGTTTACGCCTCCGCCATGTGATGCTCATCCCGCCCGGACCACACCAGCGTCGCGGGATCGCCCGGCTCGACCGGCTGCTGATGAAACAACTCATCCGGCACCAACGCCGCGACCTCATCCCCCGGTTCCGTGGTCACCGCGACCCGCACCATCGTGCCCTGATACTCCACGACCGACACAAGGCCCGACACATGTGGCCCATCGCCGGGCACGCCCAGTCGACAGCGATCGGCGCGGATAGCGATCGGGCCACCTGGAGACGGCAACACGTTATGGCCGCCGATGAACCGCGCGATGAACGGATTGACCGGGCGTTCAAATACCTCACGCGGCGCGCCCGCCTGGCGGATCACACCATCCTCCATCACCACCATCAGATCGGCCATCGCCATCGCCTCATCCTGGCTGTGTGTGACATGGATAAAGGTGATCTGCAGTTCGCGTTGCAGCCGCTTCAGTTCCTCGCGCACCTTGATGCGCAGGAATGGATCGAGCGCCGACAGCGGCTCATCCAACAGCAACACCTTCGGATGCGTGATCAATGCACGAGCCAAAGCCACCCGCTGCTGCTGGCCACCCGACAATTGCGCCGGCAGTCGCATCGCGAAGTCACCCATGTGCACCAGCTTCAGGAATTCGCGCGCGCGTTCATGCCGCTCCGTCTTCCCGACGCCGCGCATCTTCAAACTGAACGCCACGTTGTCGAGACAATTCAGATGCGGAAACAGCGCGTAGCTCTGGAACATCATCGCCGTCCCGCGCGCCACCGGCGGCAGGTCGGACACGTTCTGTCCACCGATCAAAATATCCCCATCGGTGATCGCCTCATGGCCCGCGATCATTCGCAACGTCGTTGTCTTCCCGCATCCACTGGGGCCCAACAGGCAACAATAACTCGCGCGTGGGATGCGCAGCGAAACGCCATCGACCGCCAAGGTGGCACCGTAGCGTTTGGTGACCGACACCAGTTCCACATCAAATCGCGGATCCATCTTAACCAACCTTCATTTGCGCCAGAGTACGGCGGCGCTGCATACGAAACACCAGAACCAGCGTCGTGGCGATGATCAGGAAAGACACGGTCGTGGTCAATGTGCCGATCGCGAACAGCGTGGGCGACGTCGCCGACGAGATCAGCGCGTAGAGTTCCAGTGGTAGTGTATTCAGCGGCCCAATCGTCAGTGTCGTTCGCGCGTATTCGTCGTACGACAACGTCAGCGCGCCCATCGCGACACCAAGGATCCCCGGCAACAGAATTGGCAACGTGACGTAACGCAACCGCTGCCAGGCGGTGGCGCCAAGATCGGCGGCCGCTTCCTCCCACGCACGGTTGAAGCGATTGACCACCGCGAACATCGCGAACATGCCGAACGGCAAGGTCCAGGTCAGTTGCGCGCCCAGTGCCGAGGTAAACAAGCTGGTGTGCAGGCCGAGAAACTGGAAGCTGAGACCGATCCCAAATCCGACCAGCAGTCCCGGCATCACCAGGCTGGCGACCGCCATGTAAAATACGAAGCCGGAACCTGGAAATTTTCGCCGAAACCCGAGTCCGGCGGCGACGGCGAAAACCACGGTAATGCTGGCGACAACAACCGACAGACTGATCGAGCGTCCGAACGAGACCGGAATGTTCGCCATCTGGCCAGGCTTCAGGATCTCCTGGAACCAGACCGTGGAATGCCCAACCATCGGAAACGTGACACCGCCATTCTCGCCCTGGAACGACAGCACATAGATCACCAGCATCGGTCCATAGAGAAACAGCAGATACGCGGCGAACAATCCGCCCAGAGCGTAAAATGTCCAGGGCCGCGAGTTGCTGATCGGGCGCGCCGAGGGTCCGCCGACCATCATTTCACCAGTTCCTTCCGCACATCGACGATCCGCATCATGCCGGCGACCATCACCGCGACGAACACCACCAGCACCATCGCGTTCGCCGCGGCGGGCGGATATTGCATCGCCTGAATCTCGGTCGACAGCATCGACACGATCGAGGCACTTTGCCCGCCGCTCATTTGATGCACGACGAAATAGTCACCCATCACCTGCGTGAACACCAGGATCGACCCAAGAGCGATGCCGGTTTTCGACAGCGGAATCACGACATCCGTCATCACCCGCCAGCGTGGCGCGCCGGCGTCAATCGCGGCCTCGATCAACGCCGGATCAATCTTCGCCATTGAGTTGGCGATCGGCCCCACCATCAACAGCGTGAACAGGTTGACGTAAGTGATGATCACCGCGAAGTCGGAGAACAACAGGAACTCCAGCGGCTCATGCGTCACACCGAGCGCCATCAGCATCTGATTGAACGCGCCGTTGCGACCGAGGAACGGGATCCAGGCGATGGTGCGAATGATCCCCGAGGTCCAGAACGGGACCGCGCACGCCAGGAACAGCACCGTCCGCACCATGGAGTTTCGCACGTGGTGCACCAAAAACCAGGCGATATTGAAGCCGAGGAACAGTGTGATCGCCCAAACAATCAGCGACAGCCGCAACGAACTGACATAGACACGCCACGTCGCCGGCGTCGTCAACAGGTCATGGTAGTTATCCAGCATGAACGCCGGGTAAATCCCGACGCGGTCGTAATCGAAGAAACTCACCGCCAGGAACAGGAACGCCGGTAGCGCGATCAGCGCGGTCAACACCAGCGCCAGCGGCCCCACCTGGAGCCACGAGACCATCGCGGGGGAGAGACGGACGCGCGGCCAGGTAAGGCGCGGCCACAGGCTGAAGATGAAGGACGGGACCGGAAGCGAGCGCCCCCCGCTCATGCCGCCTGCTTCAGCGAGTCACGGCAGCGCATCAATGGCATGATGCGAGTGCCGAACTGCTCCATGCCGATGACAAAATCGTCGAATGTCATCATCACGCCACGCACGCCCGGAACCTCGGATAATTCGTCCAGCATCCGGGCTACGCTGGCGTACGAGCCGACCAGCACACCCTGATTGGTCGGCAACTTGTCGGTGCCAAGAATACGCCGCCGGTTTGGTTGCGCGTACACATCGACACTCGGGTCATCCTGAGCCTGCTCATCGCGATAGGCGAGTGCCTCAACATCCGTGCCGGCCTTGTAGTGTTCCCATTTCGCATTGGCCGCGTCGTCGGTTTCATCGGCGATGATCATGGTCAGGATCAGCGCGCCGCAATCCCTCCCCGCTTCCTCATTCGCCTTCACCAACCGCGCCACACTGGGCTCGACTGCTTTCGGCGCATTGTACCCAAAGCTGGCGCAGAAATTGTAATCCGCGTATTTCGCCGCGAACTTCGTGCCATTGTCGCTTTGCGCCGCGCAGATGATCGGAATGTCCGCCGAGGGCATCGGCAAACAACGACAGTCATCCATCTGGAAAAAATCGCCTTTGAAGTCGGATCGGCCGGTGCGCCATAGCTCCTGCATGATGGACACGTACTCAGCACAGTAATCATACCGGCGCCGGTAGTGATCGGCGCCGGGCCAGATCCCCATCTGGGTATATTCGCGCCGCTGCCAACCGGAGATGATGTTCACCCCAAACCGCCCATGCGAGATCGAATCGATCGTCGTCGCCATTCGTGCCGTGAACGGCGGCGGCATGGTCAACACCGCGCAGGTCGCGAAAAGCTGAATCCGGCTGGTCACAGACGCGAGACCCGCCATCAGCGTGAACGATTCCAGGTTGTAGTCCCAGAACCCCGACGGCCCGCCAAACCCGTGCAGCTTGATCATCGACAGAGCGAAGTCAAAGCCGAACGCCTCAGCCTTCTGCACAACCGTCTTGTTCAGATCGAAGCTCGGCTTGTACTGCGGCGAGGTGGTGGAAATCAGCCACCCATTGTTACCTATTGGAATGAACACACCGAGTTGCATACTGAAGACTCCGGTTCAGGACGTAAGAAATTCATTCCATTTGCGCGTGAGATAACGGTCCTCGTCCATCACCGAATTCCACACCGCGACATTGCCCAGTCGTTCCCAGTACGAGCCGCCGTCGCGCGTCGCACCGGCCTTTTCCATCAGCTTGCCGAACGGGTTCATGATGTCAGTCGCCGCCGGCTTGCCGCCGTACCAATAATCCCACTCGGCCTGCGTCAGGAACTTCTTCGCGTTTTCCGGTTGCGCCGAGTAATAGCCCTCGCGTGCGATGAAAGCGCCCTGGAACCCACTGGTGTACCAGTTCAGGTAGTCATAAAACGCATCCAGCTTGATGCCGCTGACATGCTTCATCACGCCAAGCGTGTACGCCCACCCGCGGAACCCTTCCTTCAGCGGCTGATAAACGCACGGGATGCCGCGGGACCGCACGGCGGTCACGGCGGGGGACCACATCGACTCGATGACCACCTCGCCCGAGGCCATCAAATTCACCGACTGGTCGAACGAACTCCAGAACGCGCGGAAATGGCCTTGCTTCTTCAGGTCGGTCAACACGGCGATGGTCTTGTCGATCTCCGCCTTCGTCATGTTGCCTTTGTCGCCGTACTTGATTTCGCCGCGCGCCTCCAAGGCGAGCGCCACGTCAATGGAGCCGACCGCCGGTCCGTCCTGCAACGCGGCTTTGCCTTTGAATTCCGGGCTCAACAGATCGCCCCAACTGGTGATCGGCCGCTCCACGAGGTCAGGCCGCACGCCAAGCGTGTCGGCGTTGGTGATCGTCGGCATGCCGGTGATCCATTCGGTTGGCGTGCCGTCGGTGACCTTGGAGCCGCTCGCGTCGGTGGCGTAGAGGACGTTCAGCGGCATCGTCCCTTGCCGCGAGGCTTTGCGGCCGTCGGGATATTCGCCTTTTGTGAACACCGGAATCGTCTTATCCCAGTCCTTCGCTTTGGCGACCGGGATGGTTTGCAGGATATCCCGGCCAATAAGATAGCGCATGAAGGTCAGGCTGATATCGGCGCAATCGATCGCGCTGGACTGCGTCAGAAACCGGTTGATCAGATCGGCGTTTTCCGACGCCTGCATCTGCACCGTAAACCCCAGGTCCTTGCTGGCCTGTTCGGCGATCGCGGGGATCGCGGCGACCGGCGGCCCGGCGTGCCGCAGGACGATGTCCTTGATGTTCTGCGCCCAGATGGTGGGGAAGCCGGTGATCGCCCCGGATCCGATGGCCGCGCCAGCGGTCCCCAACAAGGCGCGGCGACCGATATGCGCCTGGCGTGTGGTTGATTTGCGTGTCATCCTGGCTCCTTGGGCTTGAGGGCGGAGAACGCCTGTTTGATAGGCATCACAGTACTCTATCGCTAATATGCTGCATCGCACAATTTCATAATGCGGCATAGCGGAGCAACATTCGATAAAATAGCCTGTTTAATGTGCGGTTGCCTCGTATAACAGCCCTCAAAATAGACAGTTATACGCTCAGCTTCCCCCATTGCCGTGCGGCCGCGGCCCCCTAAAATCCCCGCCCATAAATGCGATCAAGGAAACGCCCAATGGAATTGCCCCAATGGAATTTGCCATGACCAGCCCCATCACCATCGCGGGCGTGTCGCTGGACATCCAGGAAGCCGGTCAAGGACGCGATCTGCTGTTCCTGCATCCCGGTGAAGGTCTGCGGCCGAACCGCCCCTGGATCGAACTGCTCGCGCGAGACCACCACGTCATCGCGCCACATCATCCGGGCTTCGGCAAATCCAGCCTGCCGGACTGGTTCGGCACGGTCGACGACATCGCCTACCTTTATCTGGACCTCGCGAAGCAACTCGGACTGAAGAACGCCGTGCTCGTGGGCGCCTGCTTCGGAGGTTGGATCGCCGCCGAAATGGCGGTCCGCGACACCAGCCGGTTCGCCGGGCTTATCCTGTCCGCGCCACTCGGTATCAAAGCCGGCGGCGTGCTCGACCGCGACATCGCCGACATGCACAGCATCCCCCGCTCAGAGTTCCTCCGCCTCGCCTGGGCAAACCCCGAGAATGGTACGGTGGATTACGCGTCGCTGCCGGATACCGAACTCGCCGCCATCGCCCGCGCCCGGGAAGCCCTCGCGCTGTTCGGCTGGAAGCCTTACATGCACAATCCGCGACTGAAACGATGGCTGCACCGGATCGATATCCCCACAAGTTTGATCTGGGGAGACTCAGACGGCATCGTATCGACAGACTATGGCAAGGCGTGGCAGGCCGAGATCCCCGGCGCCGAGATGACCATCATTCCCCGAGCCGGTCATTTCCCGCACTGGGAACAATCCGAAGCCTTCGCGGCCGCCGTCACCACGTTCACCAGCAAACTCCAGGAGAGTTGATCCATGCGCACCTGGTATTTCTCCGAGATGGCCTATCACCCCGCCTGGGAAAAAGGCCTGGCGCGCGACTCCCTGCGGGTAAACTTCCCGTCCGAAAACCTCGACCCGGAGGTCGCCGGCAAACTGCTCAATCGTTACCTCGATGAATTCGCGCTGTGCGACGAAGCCGGCATCGACATCATGGTCAACGAGCACCACAGTACCGCGACCTGCATGACCGTTTCGGTACCGATGGCTCTGGCCATCATCGCCCGCGAAACCAAGAAATCGCGCCTGCTCAGTCTGGGCAATCCAATCGCCAACCGCCCCGACCCGGTGCGCGTGGCCGAGGAAATGGCGTGGCTCGACTGCCTGTCCGGCGGAAGGCTGGAGATGGGGCTGGTAAAAGGCGCGCCATACGAGATCGCGCCCGCCAACTCCAATCCCGCGCGGTTAATGCGGCGCTACTGGGAAGCGCACGACCTGATCTTGAAGGCGCTGTCGACCACCACCGGACCGTTCAACTGGGAAGGCGAGTACTACCACTATCGCAACGTCAACATCTGGCCGCGGCCGATCCAGCAACCGACGCCGCCGGTATGGATGACCGGCATGAGTGTCGACACCGGCACCATGGCCGCGGAAAAAGGTCACGTCGTTGGCACCCTGCTGTCCGGTGGCACCGCCAAACCCATGTACGATGCCTACCGCAAACGCGCCCGCGAACTGGGCTGGGAGGCCGGGCCGGATCGTTTCGCCTACGCCGCGATCATCGGCGTCGGCCACACCACCGACGAAGGCCTCCGCCGCGCCGACATCATCGCCGATTACGTGCGCACAGCACCGGTGGTGGCGGAGCCATTCACCAACCCTCCTGGCTACAACTCGATCGCCGCCAACACGGTGATCCTGAAAGGCGGCCCGCGAGCGAACCGCTTCGTCACCGATCGCCACGGCGAGCCAATCAATCACCGCACCGCCAGCGTCCAGCAGTTCATGGACACCGAAACCGTGTTCGCCGGCACGCCGGATGAGGTGTTCGAACAGATCAAGACCTTCGACACCCGCATGGGCGGCGTCGGCCATCTGCTGTTCTTCGGTCAGGGCGGATTGCTGACCCATCAGGACGCGATGGACAATATCCGTTTGTTCGGCAAGGAAGTCGCGCCCAGGTTGCTGGAACTGAACGCGCCGAATCGTGCGGCGGCGGAGTGAACCAGGCGGTATTGGCCGTGACCGAGTCCGAGGGAATGGACATATCAACAAACCAACGCGAACCCGGTCGATTCCAGTTCCAAAGAACTTTGCGCCTTTTTGCGGTTCTTTGCGTTTTTTGCGTTTAATTCTTATGCATACGCGAACGCGGAGTCCGTGGCACGGAAAGGAAGAAATACGCAAAGAACGCGAAGAACCGCAAAAAGGCGCAAAGGCGATCGGCCGGAGGAGATTGTGCGGGTCATGTTGAAACAAGATACGGCGCTGACGCGCGGGCGGGCGAACGGCCACGCGCGCGCTCGCCCGCGAGCACCATGACATGACCGCGCCGGAATCGCTACGACTGGAACGGGCGCGGATCGACGATCTGGCTTTGATCGGCCAAATGACGTCGTTGCGGGAACTGATCCTGACCAGGACGCCGATCAGTGACCTGACGATGCTGGCGCCGCTGACCAAACTGGAAACGCTTGGCCTGCGCCTGACCCGGATCACGGACCTGACGCCTCTGGCTGGGATGACACGGCTGCGCAACCTGATCGTCTCGTTCACCGAGGTCCGGGATTTGACCCCACTCACCGCTCTCGCCAGCCTGGAAAGCATTTACCTGACCGGAACATTGGTCGAGGATGTCTCGCCGCTCGCCGGATTGATCAATTTGACACGGCTCGATCTCGGTGGAACCAAGGTCACCGATATTGAACCGCTGCGGCGGTTGATCAGGCTTCAGGGATTGCAA
>Ga0182018_10000258_pt1 | contig 69968 bp, 56 predicted proteins | sample 812P2MmetaG_FD_120490 | JGI IMG/M metagenome (GOLD analysis project Ga0182018, IMG submission 120490) | Permafrost microbial communities from Stordalen Mire, Sweden - 812P2M metaG | ecosystem: Environmental > Terrestrial > Soil > Wetlands > Permafrost | place: Sweden: Stordalen | collected... | reverse complement strand
GCAGCCTTCGGAGCGCTTTCCGTGCGGGCAGGAGCAGCCTTGGGTTCTGGCGCCGGGGCCGGGTTTGTGTGCTCCGGCTTGGCCTTGACGTCAGCGCGCGGCTCCTCGGGTTTTGCTGCCGGCTGAACGGGGCGTGCCGAGTCGCGCATCGGTTGGGCAGGAGTCACATGCTCGGGCGTGGCCGGGGTGGTTCGGACCGGCTTATCCTCAACTGCCTTGGTCTCAGTTTCAGGAGTCGCAGCGGCGCCGTTCCCGGTCGCTTTGTTCTCTACCGCTTTGTTCTCGGGCGCCTTGTTGTCAGCCGGGACCCCGCGGGCAGCTACCACGCCATTACCGGAAAACTCTCCGGGTTTCGACGTTGCCGCGATCGCCGGACGCCCGTGATTGACGGACGCCAACATTTCATGGTTCTGACTGGCCGCTTGTCGCTGGCTTGATTGTGCGGCAGTGGGCGCGGTATGTTGCGCGTGAGCAGCGGATTCTTCCGCAGCAGTAGGCCGTGCCGTGATTCCACCGGATCCGCCGTTATAACTGACGTAGTTTGTCGTGTTAATGACTACGGTCTTGTTGTATGTGTTGTGAAAGTTCCCGCCACCGACATTGTTCACGTATGTGTTGTAGCTGAACTGATTGTTACGCCAGTAGCCGCCCTCATAGCCGACCCCGCCGTAGCCGAAGCCATAGTTGACGCCGCCGTAGAAGCCGACCTCGGAACCCCAATAGCCCTGATTCCACGCATACCCGCCATCGCCCCAACCCCAATAACCCGGGGTCCACAGGTAGCCCACAGTGGGTGGCTCGACCCAAGTGCCGGGCACCCAGAAGTAGCCCTGGTCGCTATAGCCCCAGTAACCGGGCGTCCAGAGATAACCTTCCTGAGGACAAACCGGTTGCGTGTATACGACCAATTCCGGCGGCGCGATCGTGATGGAGACGCCGATCTGGGCGAAAGACTTGGCCGGTACGGCCAGCATTACAAACAGGAGCGCCAGAAAACAAATCGAGCGGAGAGTGCGCATCTTCATTACCTTGCCTGATCATCCTTCGCTTGCCCGGTCCAGCTTTACTGCTGCGGGTTGCGCGGATTGAATGGCTACGAAACTCGCCAAGGATGACGCAGGCGCTTTGCCTAAGTCTGTTCAATAAGAGTCACTTCCGCACATTTCCCCTACTCCGGGTCCGCTGGAATTCGTTCGCGCGCCGGTTTGTGATACGATCCGAAATTAGAGAGTTCTTCCGGGAGTCACGTTCTTGGCGCATATTTCCCGCAGAGACTTGAAAAAGGATGAGGTGCGCGAAACCTTCGCGCACGGCGCCGAGGCCGTCCTATCGCATCAGCAGCTGACCCTGTACCTCTTGATCGCCGTGGTTGTGGTGGGAGTAGGCGTATTTGGCTGGCGCACGTACACGGAACGCCAGACGGTGAAGGCGTTCGCGGCCTACGATAGCGCGATGACGATTTTCCAGGCGCCCGTCGGCGCCCCGGCTGCGCCAGGCGAAGTATCCTATACAGACGCGAACAAGAAATTCACGGAAGCGGAGCAGAAATTCTCCGAGGTTGCGTCGAAATATCCGCACACGCGCGCGAGTGAACTGGCGCGCTATTACGCCGCCCTCAGTTACGAAAAACTCGACAAGAACGCGGAGGCCAGGGGATTGCTCCAGGGTCTTACGAACAGCAGCGACGACGAAGTAGCGGCCTTGGCGCGGTTCGAGCTTGCGAGCCTGGATGACCGCATGGGGCAGGGCGACGAGGCCGCAAAGCTCTACCAGGAGCTGATCGCGAAGCCCACGCTGCTGGTGCCGAAGCCGGTCGTGATGCTGGCGCTCGCGCAGCACTACGGCGAGAAGAATCCCACCGAAGCAGCCAAGCTCTACGGGCAAATCAAGTCCGACTATCCCGATACGCCGATCGCGGAACGAGCGGATCAGGCGCTGTCGCTGCTGCCCGGCAAGTCCTGATCCATTCTAAATTTCGCCATTTTCAGCGCTGCGCTTTTCGGGCGCCTCGAGCGCTGAGCCGTTGCTTCTTCGGGGGCTTCGGCGCGGCGAGAAGGTAACTTCCCTTGGTAAGCTCGCGGATTTCTTTCCAGTTCAATCGAGCCGCGTAAACCCGCAAAGTGACCCATCCGTGCTGGCCGATATACGGCGTGCGAAAGAAGCGCGGGTCGTCCAGGAAAATTCCTTGCAGCAGCTTTCCCACATTCACGCAGATGCCGAGCTCGCCTTTGTATTCCTCGAGCACGGCGAATATCTTTCCGCCTCGTACCCTGAATGTCGGATGCCCGAAGCTGACGGTCTCTTCCGCTTCCGGCAGACGGAGGCAGACTTTTCGCAGCTTTTTCAGGATCTCCGCTTCGGAAATCATGGTGCGATCATATCAGCGTCATCGGTTGGGCGGCGACCCTAGTGAAAGAGCTCCGAGTCCAGGGCTAAAGCCCCACGCTTCCACCGCAGCATATCGTGCGGCTGAAGCAGCACGCTTCCACCGTAGCGGTTGATGATGCCGATACACTAGAATGGCAGCGATGCCGCTCGAATCCTACGCCATGGACGTCCGGCGGTCGCGCGGACGCCGTTACCCGGAAGCGCAACATCCCTACCGCAATGACTACGCGCGCGACCGCGACCGCGTGGTCCATTCACGCGCGTTCCGGCGTCTCGAGGCGAAGACCCAGGTTTTCACCGTGCGCTTCTCCGACCATTTTCGCAACCGGCTGACGCACACGCTGGAAGTGGCGCAGATCGCGCGCACGGTGGCGGGCGCGCTGCGGATCAATACCGATCTCGCCGAAGCCCTCGCGCTCGTTCACGACATCGGCCATCCGCCTTTTGGGCACGCAGGAGAACGCCAGCTCGACGCGCGCATGCGCGAGCATGGCGACCGCTTCGATCACAATCTTCACGCGCTGCGAATTGTCGAGCAGTTCGAACAGCGCTACCTGGATTTCCCGGGACTCAACCTCACGTTCGAGGTGCGCGAAGGCATCGTCAAGCATTCGCACGATTACCCGGAGGCGGAATTTCCGGCGCTCGCCGAATATCTGCTCGGAGAACGTCCACCGCTCGAAGCGCAGATCATTGACTTGGTGGACGAAATTGCCTACAACACGGCGGATCTCGATGACGCGTTCGAAGCGCACATTCTCGATTTCGATCAACTCCGCGCGGAAGTGCCGGTATTCGCCAAGGCCTATGAAGACGTAGAGCGGCGACATCCGGAGGGTCTGCGGAAACTGAAATTCAACGAGGCGCTCAAGCATATCCTCGACCGTCTGGTGACCGACCTGATTGAGAACACTCGCCGGCAAGTGGAGGCAAGCGGAGTGGAAACCGCAGAGGACGTGCGCCGCCAGGAAAAGAGACTCGTAGGATTTTCCGCCGCCGCGGCCGGGGAAGACGCCAGTCTGAAGCGGTTTCTCAATTCGCGCGTTTATTCGCATCCCGCGATCGCGGAAGAGCGCGGCCGGTCCGTGGCCGCCCTTGACGCCTTGTTCCATTTCTTTCTCGATCACCCCGAGAGTATGCCAAAACACTATGCGGACCTGGCGCAAAGCGAGCCCCGCCATCGCATCGTCTGCGATTACATCGCGGGGATGACGGATCATTTTCTGCTGCGACAGTGCCACGAGCTGCTGGGAGCGCCTGCAACGGAGCAGAGTTGAAGCCTGAGCTTCGCTGTCCGTTGGGTGTCAGCCGGGACACCTTTGCAGGTGGCTTCCTTGACAAGGGAAGCAACAGACTTATAATGGCTTTGCGCTTCGAAAAACGCGGGGAAATTCAATGTTTCTGGATGTAAACGAACTCGCCGTCCGAAAAACCCGCATCCGGAAGAGCTACGCTCCGGGGACGCTAGACTTCCATTCGGGCGAATTCCGCCAGGTTGAGCCGCTGGAAGTGCGTGCAACGGCTGAGCTTGTGGAGGGCCAGATCCGCATCTGCGGAAACCTGCACACGCGGGTAGAGCTGGTATGCGCCCGCTGCCTGGACACCGTGATTGAAGAAATCAGCCGCGATTTCGACCTATTTTACCGTCCCATGACTTCCATGTCGCCGGAAGAAGAATTCCAGCTGAATCTGGACGATACCGAGATGGCCTTCTTCGAAGGCGACGGACTCTTCCTCGCCGACGTGCTCGCCGAACAGGTAAATCTGGCGCTTCCCATGAAGGTGATTTGCTCGAGCGACTGCCGCGGGCTTTGTCCCCATTGCGGCGCTAACCTGAATAATGAGGAATGCCGCTGCGAAAAGAACGGCTCCGATTCCAGGCTTGCCCCACTCGCCCGGTTGAAGCAGGACTGGTTCAAGAAGCAATAAACCGCTACACTATGTGTTTCCATTCAGGCCGTACTGAGTAGGGGCCTGTCACGAGGAGCAGGAATGCCGAATCCAAAGCGACGACACTCGAAGAGGCGCACGTCCACGCGGCGTGCCCATGACCATCTTCACCTGCCCATCTTGGGCGAATGTCCGCATTGCCACGAAAAGAAGCTGCCCCACCGGGCGTGCCTCAAATGCGGATATTATAATGGCCGCGAAGTGATTGACACCGCGGCCAAGACGGCCTAACTTTCCCTCGCCTGCCGTATCAAGCCGGCACTTACTATGACCACCATTGCCCTGGATGCCATGGGGGGCGATCATGCGCCTCGCGTAGAAGTCGAAGGAGCGATCCTCGCGGCGCGCGAGCTGGATGTACGTGTGCTGCTGGTGGGCGTGGAGGCAACGGTCCGGCAGGAACTGGACCGGCACAAGACGCGCAGTTTGCCGATTGAGATCGTGAACGCGACGGAAGTGATCACCATGACGGATTCGCCGTCGCACGCGTTCCGCCGCAAGAAAGAAAGTTCGCTGCACGTAGCCGCGCGCCTGGTGCGCGACGGCCGGGCCGATGCGCTGGTAAGCGCCGGCAACACGGGCGCGGTGATGACCATCGCACGGTTCGTGATCGGCACGCTGCCTTCGGTTGACCGTCCGGCCCTCGCCGCCGCGTTTCCGAATATGAAGGAAAAGATATCGGTGATTCTGGACGTCGGCGCGAATGTGGATTCGAAGCCGGCGCAGATCGAACAATTCGCGGTGATGGGCGAAATCTACTATCGCGCGATCTGGGGCGTGAAGCGGCCGCGCATCGCGCTGCTTTCGATCGGCGAGGAAGAAGCCAAGGGCAACGAGCTTACGAAGGAGGCCGCGACGCGCCTGAAACAGCTGCCTCTGAATTTCGTGGGCAACGTCGAGGGCCGCGACGTCTTTCGCGGCAACGTGGACGTGGTCGTATGCGACGGTTTCATCGGCAATATTGCGCTCAAGCTCAGCGAAGGCTTGGTGGAGCATATCGGCGGGATGCTGAAAAAGGCGATCAAGAGCAGCGTGGCCTCTCAGATTGGTTACGCGCTTTCCAAGCGCGCGTTTGACGATTTTCGCAAGCGCACCGACTATTCCGAAACGGGCGGGGCCCCGCTGTTGGGAGTCCGCGGCATCACCGTGATCGGGCACGGCCGCTCGAACGCCAACGCGATCAAGAACGCGATACGCGTCGCCGCCGAACTCTGCCGTTCGGGTGTGAACGAGAAAATTGAACAGGAGCTTTCGTCCGCCGCCGCAGTCCCCGCCCGCGGCTGAACCGGAAGGAACCCGTAATCGTTATGAGCAAGCTTGCATTCCTGTTTCCCGGCCAGGCCTCGCAATATCCCTGCATGGGCAAGGATCTCGCCGCGAATTTCGCCGAATCGCGCGCCGTGTTTGAAGAAGCGGACGCAGCGCTCGGCTTTCCGATTTCGCAACTGTGCTTCGAAGGCTCGGAAGACGCGCTCAAGCTGACCGAAAATACGCAGCCGGCCATCCTGACCGTCTCCGTGGCTGCCTATCGCGCGCTGGCGGCGCGCGGAATCGAGCCGGATTTCGCCGCGGGCCACAGCCTGGGCGAATATTCGGCGCTGGTCGCCGCGGGGGCGCTCGAATTTTCGGAGGCCGTGAAGCTGGTCCGCCAGCGCGGGCGCTACATGCAGGAAGCGGTTCCCGCAGGCGAAGGAGCAATGGCCGCGATTTTGGGGCTTTCTCCGGCCGATGTAGCCGAAGTCTGCAAGAAAGCGGCCGGTGGCGACGTGGTTTCGCCCGCGAATCTGAATTCGCCGGAACAGACCGTGATCGCCGGCGATGCCACGGCGGTGAAACGCGCCGTGGAAATCGCGTCGCAAGCCGGCGCCAAGCGCGCCGTGATTTTGGCCGTCTCGGCGCCTTTTCATTGTTCGCTGCTGGCGCCGGCGCAGAAGCGCCTGGAGGCGGACCTGCGCGCGGTGAAGTTCAGCACGCCGCGTTTTCCGATCATCACCAACGTGGACGCCGAGGCGATTACTTCGGGCGACGAGGCGCGCGAATCGCTGCTCCGCCAGGTGACGATGCCGGTCCGCTGGCTGGAGTCGGTGCGCGAGATGATCGAGCAGGGCGTCAACATTTTCGTCGAAGTCGGACCCGGCAAGGTCCTCTCCGGGCTGTTGCGGCAGATTGACCGGTCGGTGCGCTGCTTCAATGTCGAGGACGCCTCAAGTCTGCAAGCCACGCTCGACAAGATCACACAGGCGCGCGCCGAAGCGCCGGAAAGCTAGCTGGATGTTCTCGCTCAAGGGCAAAGTCGCGCTCGTCACCGGCGCATCGCAGGGAATCGGCCGCGCCACTTCGGTCGCGCTTGCGGGGGCCGGCGCCAAGGTTGCCGTGGCCGCGCGCACCGCGGATAAGCTCGCGTCGCTCGTCGCCGAAATCGAGGCAGCGGGCGGCGAAGCGCTCGCCGTGCCGATGGACGTAGCGGACGCCGCTCAGGTGAAAGCCGGCTTCCAGCAAACGCTCGCGAAGTTCGGCAAGCTCGACATCCTGGTGAACAACGCCGCGATCACCCGCGACACGCTCGCGCTGCGCATGAAGCTCGAGGATTGGGACGCTGTGTTGCGGACGAATCTCACCGGCGCGCATTTGTGCATTCAGCAGGCGCTCGGCGCCATGCTCAAGCAGCGCTCCGGGCGCATCATCAATCTCTCTTCTGTGGTGGCGGAAACCGGAAATGCGGGGCAAGCCAACTACGTGGCGTCCAAGGCCGGCTTGATCGGGCTCACACGCGCGATTGCCATCGAAGTCGCGTCGCGCAACATCACGGTCAATGCCGTCGCGCCTGGTTTCATCGAGACGCCGATGACCGAACCGCTCTCGCAGGAATTGAAAGACAAAATGAAAGCGATGATCCCGCTGGGCAGATTCGGCCGGGATCAGGAGATTGCCGCTGCCATCGTGTTTCTGGCGAGCGACGAGGCGGGTTACATCACCGGGCAGGTTCTCGGCGTCAACGGCGGCCTGCACGCGGGTTAGTCTGAGCGCGATTTCGGGCCGTTGTTGCTTTCGATCATGCTCGCGGGTAAGGTTGACCCGGCGATAGGCCCCGCATAGAATGGGCAAGGCAAATTCGGGCGCAACTCTCCTGCGTGCAGCCTAGGGTCCCAGATCGCCGATATCGGAGGAACAATCAGAATGGCCAGCGTCGAAGAACGCGTGAAGCAGATCATTGTCGAGCAGCTCGGTGTGGATGAAGGCGAAGTGACTCCCAGCGCTTCGTTTGTGGACGACCTTGGCGCCGACTCGCTCGATACTGTCGAGCTGGTGATGGCTTTCGAGGAGGCGTTCGGTATCGAAATTCCGGATGAGGATGCCGAGAAGATTGCCACGGTGAAGGACGCGACCGAATATATCGAAAAACATTCCAAGGGGAAGTAGCCAGTCCCGCCGGGTCGTCCTATCCCGAACAGGAGAAGTTTTCTTTGAACCGCCGAGTTGTAGTGACGGGCGTTGGACTCGTATGCGGCTGCGGTATCGGAACCGACGAGGTCTGGCGCAATCTGCTGGCCGGAAAAAGCGGCATTGGTCCCGTAACGCATTTTGACGCGACGGGGTTTGATTGCCGCATTGCCGGCGAAGTTCGCGGCTTCGATCCGCTGAATTGGGTCGAGAAAAAAGAGCTGAAGAAGATGGGGCGTTTTATTCAGCTCGCCATGGCTGCTTCCGATTTTGCGATGACCATGGCCGGGCTGGAGATCACGCCCGAGATCGCTGACAGCGTCGGCGTCTACATTGGATCGGGTATCGGCGGGTTCGACGTAATCGAACGGGAACACTCGAAATATCTGCAGGGCGGCCCCGGCAAAATCTCTCCTTTCTTCATCCCCTCGGCGATTGTGAACCTTGCGTCGGGCAACGTCTCCATCCGCTACGGGGCCAAGGGCCCGAATTCGGCTACCGCGACGGCGTGCTCCGCTTCGGCGCACGCCCTGGGCGACGCCTTCAAGATCATCCAGCGCTGCGATGCGGAAGTGATGCTCGCGGGCGGATCGGAAGCGGCGATTACGCCGATGGGCATAGGCGGATTCGCGGCGATGCGCGCGCTTTCCACGCGCAACGACGAGCCTGAACGCGCCAGCCGGCCCTTTGACGCGACGCGCGACGGATTTGTGGTCGGCGAAGGTTCCGGCATGCTGATTCTGGAAGCGCTTGAATTTGCGGAGCGCCGCGGCGCGAACATTCTCGCCGAACTCGTGGGCTATGGAATGTCCGGCGACGCGTACCACATCACGCAGCCGGCCGAGGGCGGCGACGGCGGATATCGCGTCGCGCTGGCTGCCGTGAAAGATGCCAGGATTTCTCCGGATGACGTCGGCTACGTCAACGCGCACGGCACCTCGACACCCATGGGTGACGCGATCGAAACGGCCGCGCTCAAGCGCGTCTTCGGCGACCGCGCGAAGAAAGTTCCCATCAGCTCGACGAAATCCATGACCGGGCATCTGCTCGGTGGAGCGGGCGGGTTGGAAGCGGGCATCAGCGTGCTGGCGCTGCGCGACCAGATTCTTCCGCCCACGATCAATTACGAGAATCCCGATCCGGCTTGCGATCTCGACTATATTCCCAATCAGGCGCGAAAGGCCGAGGTGGTGTATGCCCTCTCGAACTCCTTCGGCTTCGGCGGGACCAACGCCTCGCTCCTTTTCAAGCGATGGGACGGGAAATAGGCTTTAGCTCGGGTCTTGGGAATTAAATGTAGCGTCGCGGCCTTCAGCGCGGCATCTTTGTTCTTCCTCGGGAGACAATTTTGAAAATCGGCGTTTGCGTCAAGCAGGTTCCCGCGAAGGACGCGCCCCTGGCCATCGCCGATGGCGGCGCATGGATTCGCGAAGCCGACATCGGATTTGAAACGAACGAGCCAGATGGCTTCGCTCTTGAAGAAGCGCTGCGCCTCAAGGAAAAGCATGGCGGCGAGGTCGTGGCTATCTCGATGGGGCCGGAGCGCGCCAAGCAAGCCATCAAGGAAGCTCTCGCCAAGGGCGCCGAGCGCGGCATCTATATTGCCGATCCTCAATTCTTCAAGCTCGATCCGCTCACCTCGGCGCGCTCGCTTGCGGCGGCCATTCAGAGCGAGAATTTCGACCTCATCCTGACCGGGCTTCAAAGCGAAGACCAGGGTTTTGGCCAGACTGGCGTGCTGCTTGCCGAATTGCTCGGCAGGCCGCACGCGACGATTATCATGGCGATTGAAGTCGGCGATGGGCGCATTAAATTGAAACGCGAGCTCGAGGCTGGATGGTTCCAGTGGGTCGAGCTGCCGCTGCCGGCCGTGATTACGATTCAATCGGGAATCAACAAGCCGCGCTACGCCACGCTGAAGGGCATCATGGCGGCGAAGAAGAAAGAGATCGCGACTGTTGAGCGCGCGTCGCTGGGCGTCGCGGACGCGCGGACGCAGCACATCGAACGCATCTACGTCCCGCAGAAAACGAAAAAGACGGAATTCATCACGGGTTCGCCGAAAGAGGCCGCGGCCAAACTCATCGAAAAACTGCGGCACGAAGCGCGCGTCCTATGATGCTCACTACGAAGCGTGAGCGGAGCATCTGTCATTCCGAGCGAAGCGAGGAATCTCTCTTCAGCTTCCATGCTGGCGTCTGGTGCCGCAGGGCGAATCAGCGATGAAAATTCTCCTGATCACCGAGCAGCGCGACGCTAAGTGGAACAAAGTCAGCTTTGAGACGCTTGCCGCCGCGCAACAAATCGCCGGGCAAGCAAAAGCCACGCTCTCCGGCGTCGTCATCGGCAAGGGCATTGCCGCGCTCTGCGACGAGCTTGCCGGCTACCAGCTCGACGAAGTTCTTCTGGTCGAACACGATCTGCTCGCGCAATACACGCCTGACGCATACTCGCTCGCGCTGCGGCAGGTGATCGAAAGCGCGAAACCGGATCTCGTGCTGCTGCCGCACACGTATCAGGTGCGCGATTTCGCGCCGAAGCTTGCCGCGTCCATGCAAAAAGGAATGATCGGCGACTGCATCGCCTACCGCCATGAAAATGGGAAGTTCATTTTCGTCCGCCAGATGTTTCAGGGCCGCACCGCGGCGGACGTTGTGTTTACAGGCGAACCGCCATGGATCGCGTCATTCCAGGCCGGCGCATTTCGCGCGGACCTGGCCGCGAAACACGCCGGTGGCAAGGCGCCGGTGAAGCCATTCAGCGTCGAATTGAAGCCGGAGCAGATTCGCACGAAGCCGTTGGAGCTTTTCCGCGAGGCGAAACAAGCCGTGGACCTGACGCAGGCCCCGATTCTCGTTTCGGTGGGGCGCGGCATCAAGGCGCCCGAAAACATTCCCATGGCTGAAAAGCTGGCGAAACTGATGGGCGGGGAAATTTCCGCGTCGCGGCCGATCTGCGATGAGGGCTGGCTCCCGATGGACAGGCAAATCGGCAGCTCGGGCCAGACCGTGGTGCCGAAACTTTATCTGGCGCTTGGAATCAGCGGAGCGATTCAACACGTTGTGGGAATGAAGGGCTCGCGTACGATCGCCGCGATCAACAAGGACGCCAACGCGCCGATTTTCGAAGTGGCCGATTACGGCATCGTCGGCGATCTCTTCGAAATCGTGCCCGCCATGATCGAAGAACTTGAAAAGACCAAGAGCTGACCCCGCCGCCCGCGTACGGCGGGAGCGTTACTCCGCGTTCTTCAGCTTCAGCCTGTGCTTGTTTTCTTCGAGGAAAGCGCGAAGGTCACTCGACTTGTCGAGCAGGCGAACCCACTGCTCGTAATAGAGCGTCACCGGGAAACGCCCCAGACCGTAAACGCTGACGCCGCCCTTTTCGCCGACCCGGAATTCGAGGGTGCCTTTCGGTCTCGATCCGGACTGCTTCTCGAGTTCTGCGATGCGTGCCAGCAACTCTTCCTTGGTTGGTTCCGACATGTCGTCACCCCGTGTAAAGCCGCGCGACTGAATGATACCAGTTCGTGAAAGGCGCGAGGGCTTCGAAATTCGGCTCGAAACGCCGATGCTGTGGCGCGGAGTCAGGCAATTCCCACGGAAGAAAAGTGATGGCAAAGATCGCGATGCAACGAGTGACCTGTTGACGCGCGATTGACGATCCTCGCGGGATCGTCAATCGCGGTAAACGAATTCCATCTCGATTCCCGCAACCGTGATGATGTCGCCCGACGAAAGTATGGTCGGGCGCAGGACCGGCTGGCCGTTGAGGCTCGGCATTTTGTCGGCCGCCCCAATGTAATACGACTGATCCTCGCGGCGCGTAATCTGCGCGGCGGCCCTGGGCGCGAACCAGCCCTTGAGTCTCACGGTTGCCATGACCGACTTCCCCACCACGGTGAGCTTGTCGTTCAACGCATATTCGCTCCGGTCGGTCCTGCCCTTTCGCACGATCAGCGTCGCCACTTTCAAGCGCGACGGCGCAACCTGCGAGCTTTCGCCGACCGCTGCGACTTTCTGCAGAAACTCGCGCCGCTCCTTCGTGTCGAGCATCACGGTCTCATTGATTTTGGGCGCCGCGAGCCTCACTGCCCCGTTTCCGGCCGCATGGCCGTCCAGCTCGCGAGATTCGGAGACCACGATCGTGTGCTTGCCGATGCCGACCGAATCTCCCGGTTTGAGCGTCACCATCTTCACGCGCTGGCCGTTGACAAACGTGCCGTTCATGCTGCCAAAATCCTCGAGCATCAACCGCCCTTCCTCGCTGAACACTCGGGCGTGGTAGTGCGAGACGGCCGGGTTGTCTATCACCAGGCCGTTTTCCGGGGAACGGCCGATGCTCACTTCCTTCGTTCCGACCGGCATTTCCTTCAGCACCGAATTTTCGAACTTCAGTACGAGCTTGGCCATTTCAATCCTCCCAAGAAAGCTAAAATCGCGATCCAGAATTCTTCGTCTTACGCCGATTTCTTGAACCAGCTGCCGATGCGCGCAATAGCGCCCCCGGGTTTCGCGGCGCGGCGCAGCACGATCACGGTCACGTTGTCCCCACCGCCCGCCTGCTTCGCCATGTCCACCAACTGTCTGGCGGCGGCCTGGGGGTCGTCGAATTTGCCGAGCACCGCGGCGATTTGCGCATCGGAAAGTTCGCGCGTCAGCCCGTCGGAGCAGAGCAGCACCGTGTCACTTTCCATCAGCAGCTCTTCGCTCACGTCCACCTCGACCGTCGGGTCTATGCCGAGCGCGCGGACGAGAACGTTCTGCATCGTGCTGCTGGCGGCTTCCTCCTCCGTCATTTTTCCGTGGCGGACCTGCTCGGCGACAAAAGAGTGGTCCTGCGTGAGCTGTTCGAGCTCGCCGCCGCGCAGGCGATAGATGCGGCTGTCTCCGACGTGCGCTACGCTCATGCGTTCATCGGCGCACCACACCGCAACGATTGTGGCGCCCATGCCCCGCTCGCCTGCACTCTGTTGCGCGGTGCGGTAAACCGCCTCATTTGCCGATCGAATCGCGCTCGCCAGCTGATTCGACGCGCCCGAAACTCCCTCAATGGGTTCACCTGCGAGCGGCAGCGACGGATTCTTCTCCGCCTCCCGGCAGCGCGCGAGCACGGTGTCCACGGCCAGGCGGCTCGCTACTTCCCCCGCCTCCAATCCGCCCATCCCGTCAGAGAGGATGAAAAGGTTCATTTCCGCCGCGACGCCATAGCTGTCCTCATTATTTTGGCGGACGCATCCCGTATCGCTCTGTGCACCGAATTCCATTTCCATCGCCATTCCTGCCTCGCGCCTCCGAATTTTAGTTGGGAGTCTGTCGCGGATTTCCCAGAGGGTTCTTCACAAGACGAACGTCAGCGAATCCCTGGGTTTTCAGCCAATCCATCGCGCTCTCGATGCGCTCGGGGCCATACGGGCCGGTCAGAACCACGTAGAACTCACCCGTCAAGCCATGTCGTGGTACGACCACGACGGGGAGCCCGAGATCCTCGATCTTCTTTGCCGTGCCCTGCGCTTTGTCCTCGTGCTCGAAGCGGCCGATCCACAAATAGCTCGGCGTGTGGTCGTTTACGGGAGGCGCTGCGACCGGCTCGTTCTCGCCGAAAGCCTTGTCCGCGCTCCGCTGCGCATTCCGAGGCGTTGCATTCGAATCGGAAGTTTGATTTTTCGCTGGCGCCGTTTCGCGCGCTGTAACTGCTTCCGCCGGCGCGTGCTTCACCGGAGCCGGCGTTTCGGGATTCGCTTCAGCCGGTTTGTCCGCGTCGGCCTTTGCATCAGCAGCTTCCGCCGGCGCTGGTTCTGGACTTGCCGGTTCCGCGGCCGCGGGTTGTGGGGCGGCTGGTTTTGTGGCGGCAAAATCGAGCGCGAAATCTGGCGGCGCCGGCGCTGGCAATGCAGCGGGCGGCGGAAGATTCTCAGCCGATTGCACCACCTGCATCCAGTGCCATCCCGCAAAGGCGCCGACAACGAGCAGCGCGCCCAGCAGAACCCACGTTACCGGTGACGTGCCCTTCGGCTCGGCCGCAGGCGGATACAGCACCTGAGAATGCAGAGGCGTGCGGTTCAAATAGTTCGGTGCGACGGCAACTGCAGCCTGCGTCGCGGCCGCTCCCCCCGAAGCGCGCATCGCGGACTCGAGCTCGCCGATTGACTGGAATCGTTTCGGCGGTTCCTTTTCCAGGCACTTTAGGATGGCGCGTTCGACCCCAACCGGGACCGCCGGCTCGATCTCATGAGGCGGCACAGGCGCTTCCCGCATCTGCTTCAGCGCGACTGCAACAGCGTTGTCCGCCTGGAATGCCTGAGCGCCGGTGAAAACTTCGTACATGATCAGGCCGAGCGAGTAGATATCCGTGCGGTAGTCCACGGGTTTCCCGGCCACTTGCTCCGGCGCCATGTAGGCCGGCGTCCCGACCATCGAGCCCGTAAGCCGTGTGACCGCTTCCATCGAGCGCGCGATTCCGAAGTCCATGATTTTCACGTTGCCCTGACCATCAATCATGACGTTCTCGGGCTTCAAATCGCGGTGCACGATTCCCTGGGCATGCGCTTCCTTTAGGCCAGAGCAAATTTGGGCCACCAGATCGATCGCTTTGCGCGGCGGGAGGCCGCCGAAGCGGTTCAGGACGGACCGCAGGCTTTCGCCCTCCACAAACTCCATCGAGGTATATGCGATTCCGCCGATGCGATTGAACTCATGGACGCGGCATACATTCTTGTGTGTGATTTTGCGGGCAAAGAGGAGCTCATTTTTGAAGCGCTCCATCATGGTCTGATCCGAAGCAATCTCCGGCTTCAAAAGCTTCAGAGCGACGACCTCGCCAGTCTCGCGATCTCGCGCTTTGTAGACGTTACCCATGCTCCCGTGCCCTGCGTCGGCCAGGATGTCGTACCGCTGCGAGAGGGCCGCGAGTGTTGCCGGGTTGAGATTCGTGTTGGCTTCAACCGGACCGGGTTTTTCCGGAATCATGGCCGCAGCCTCCGGAACGTCGGTCAGGAGCAGTGTTTCCTGATGCTCCACGCGGCGGCGCTCATCGCCAGCGGGCGGAAATCCAGGGTTCGGATTTGTGGGTTGAGCCATGGTTCTACAGCTTTAGGATAGGCGAGAAGGCATGGTCTGGATGCGAATCGGTTGGCGGATGTTAGGAAAGAGTATCCTGTACCACAGGGCTAACCGCCTGTTGAAAAACGATTTGCGCCTCCCTTCGCCCCGTAGGTTTGCCCGGGATAACACCATTCGACAATTGTCTTGCCGCATTGCGTGGGTCGCCTCAAAATAGAGGTTCGTATTTGGCCGCGAAATTTCACTCTTTGCAACCGGGAGATTCCCTTGAAGATATCGGTGATCGGCACTGGATACGTCGGCTTGGTGACGGGAGCCTGCCTTGCGGAAATTGGGCACGAAGTGATGTGCACGGACAACGACGCAAGCAAGATTCAGACGCTCGAGTCCGGCGGTATGCCCATCTACGAACCCGGGCTCGAGAAGGTGATTCCCAAGGCCCGCAAGGACGGCCGGCTTAAGTTTTGCGCCAACCCATCCGACGCGGTGGCTTTCGGCGACGCATTTTTCATCTGCGTGGGCACGCCGCCATTGCCGAATGGCGACGCGGATCTTAGCGCCATTGACCATGTGGCGCGCGTGATCGCCACCGAAGCCAAGTCTCCCAAGCTGGTGATTGAGAAGAGCACCGTGCCGGCTCGCACCGGGCAGGAGCTCAAGCGCGCCCTTTCGGTCTATGGGCGCAAATCGAACGTCAAGTTCAGCGTAGCTTCCAACCCTGAATTCCTGCGTGAAGGCACCGCCGTCGCCGACTTCCTTCACCCGGACCGGATTGTCGTGGGCGTGGAGGACGAGGCAACGGAGCGGCAACTCAAGGAAATCTACAAACCGGTGCTGGAGCGGAAATTCAAGTGCCCGGTCCATTCACCCGAGTGCCCGAACGTTCCGCCGCCCGCCTGGCTCGTCACCACGATCAACAGCGCCGAGCTGATCAAGCATGCGTCGAACTCTTTCCTCGCGTTGAAGATTTCGTACGCCAACATGGTGTCGGACCTGGCCGAGCGCCTGGGCGCCGACATTGGAGAAGTGGTGCGCGCGATGGGCATGGATCCCCGCATCGGGCCCAGTTTCCTTTCCGCCGGTTTGGGTTTTGGCGGCTTCTGTTTGCCGAAGGATCTGCAGGCCTTCGTCCATCTCGCCGAACGTTCGGGCGTGGATTTCACGATGCTGAGGGAAGTGGAGAAGATCAACAAGAAACGAATCGACCACTTCTACGAAAAGTTGCGCAGCGCTCTCTGGGTCGTCCGCGGGAAAAAGATCGGCGTCCTCGGACTTGCATTCAAGCCCAATACGGACGACGTCCGTTTCGCGCCCGCCATTGACCTTGTGAATCACCTGCTGGGCGAAGGCGCTGTCATCCGGGCGTACGATCCGGAAGCCATGGAACGAGCCCGCGCCATACTTCCGCAAATCGAGTATGCGAAAACGGCCTACGATGCCGCCAAGGATGCCGAAGCCCTGCTGATCGCCACGGAATGGGACGAATTCCGAAAACTCGATTGGGATCGCATTCGAGGTGCCATGGCGCGCCCGCTGATCGTGGACGGAAGGAATCTGCTTTCGCCGCGCGAAATGAAGGACCGGGGCTTCGAATATCGTTCGTTTGGCCGGCCGGATTAATCTCCGCGCGAGAAAGACGGCCGCGAAAAACGGGCGCGAAGTTCGTGTGAAGCTCGCGTAAGGTTCAGGCCTTGTGTTTCGCGGTCGCCACCTGTTGCTTGAAGAAATCGTAGGTAATCTTTAGACCCTGCTCCAGATTTACCTTCGGCTCCCATTTGAGAATTCGCCGCGCCTTTGTGATGTCGGGGCAGCGCTGCTTGGGATCGTCCTCCGGCAGCGGGTGGTGCACGATGGGGGCCGTGGTTCCCACCAGCGCGCGCACGCGCTCCGCGAATTCCAGGATCGTGATTTCCGCGGGGTTGCCGATATTCACGGGCTCGTGCTCGTGCGATTCCAGCAGCCGGTAGATTCCGTCAATCAAGTCCGCCACGTAGCAGAAGCTTCGAGTCTGTTTGCCGTCGCCGTACACCGTGATGGGCTCGCCCACAAGCGCCTGATAAAGGAAATTCGGCAGCGCCCGCCCGTCGTTCAGCCGCATGCGAGGTCCGTAGGTGTTGAAAATCCGGACGATGCGCGTGTCCACGTGATGGTAGCGGTAATACGCCATGGTGATGGCTTCCGCGAATCTCTTGGCCTCGTCGTAGACCCCGCGCGGGCCGATTGGGTTCACATGTCCCCAGTAGCTCTCCGGCTGCGGGCTCACTTCAGGATCGCCGTAGCACTCCGAGGTGGAGGCCTGAAGAAATTTGGCTTTCTTGGCCATCGCCAGCCCCAGCGCGTTGTGGGTTCCGAGCGCTCCCACCTTCAGCGTTTGAATGGGGAACTTCAGGTAGTCCGGCGGGCTGGCAGGCGAAGCAAAATGCAGCACCGCATCCACGGGCCCGGAGACCTCGATGTATTTCGAAACGTCCTGTTGGGCGAAACTAAATCGGGGATTCGAAAGCAGGTGCGCAATATTCGAATCAGCGCCGGTGACGAGGTTGTCCATGCAAAGGACGTCCCAGCCCTTTTCGATGAAGTAATCGCAAAGATGTGATCCAAGAAAACCCGCTCCGCCCGTGATGACAGCGCGCAAGGGAGATCCTTTCCCGCCAGATTTGGTGCCGCAGAGTCCGCCTCCATTATCCCTGAAAACGTACGTAGGAAAAACCCACGCAATCCGCGCCCGGCGCAATCTAGTTATCGTCGGTCCCGGCCGCAGGGTCTCGAAGGCCCTGCATGGATGTCAGCCCGCCATTTTCGCCTGGGTTTTGCCTCCTCGGTTGCCTCATACGCTATTGCCTTCGGTCATTTTCAAGCCCCGGTATGCCGTTTTGTGTTCTAAATAATGTGGGCAACTCGCATACGCTTTGGGGAACGTCCATTCAAGGAGTGGCAATGGCGAAGAGTAAAGGATTCCCATCCATTTTCTGTCTTGTTTTGATGGTCTTTCTTCAAAGCAACAGCTGCACGAGCTGCTCCGGCATTCCTTCGGATTACAATTCCGTCGTACTCCATGCCACGGCGTCGAAAATCGCCGCGGGAGGAACGGTTACCATCACCGCGAGCGTCCCGAGGGACACAACGGGCGCGGGCGTAACCTGGGTATTCACGCCGGGCGCGGGCGCTCCAGTCCCCCCGGGCACATTCACGGCGACGAGCGTCACGGTCGGTGTTTATACGGCTCCGACGACCGCGATCGCCACTGAGTTCACCGTCAGCATCCAGGCCACGTCAATTGCGTTTCCCACCGAGACGCAGTCCATAACCATCACCGTCGAGCCGACGGCGCCGTTGCTGATCACCACGACCACGCTGCCGAACGGCGTTCTCGGCACCGTCTACCCCTCGGGGACGCAGTTGCAGGCCACCGGCGGCGTTGCACCCTATACCTGGACGCTTACGAACGGGACGGTCCTGCCCCCGGGATTGACGTTGGCCACGAGCGGCGCCATTACCGGCACGCCCACCGCGACCGGAATCTTCAACACTTTCACAGTCCAGGTCGCCGATAGTGAGATGACGCCGGCGACCGCCACGACCACGGCAGGGCAGCTCAGCATCACGATCACAAACCAATTGAGCGGCAATTACGCCTTCGAATTCAGCGGATTCAATTCCGGCGGCCCGGTTGTCGTCGCGGGCAGCTTCACCTCCGATGGAGTGAGCGCAATCTCCGGCGGCGTGGAAGATGTGAATTCCATTTCAGGTCCCCACACGAATCAGACTTTCACAGGCACTTTCACGCTCCAAAACAATCGCGGCCAGCTGATTTTCTCGAGCTTGCCGGGCACTCCCACGTACGATTTCTCCATGGATTCAACGGGGCTCCACGGCCGCATGGTTGAAATGGATTCAACCGGGGTGCGCGGCTCGGGCGAGATTGTGCAGCAGAACACGGCGACCTGCGGCTCGCAGACGATGTCAGGCGCGGGACCGCTGGGCGCGGACTTTGTCATCGGGTTGAGCGGCGCGGAAGGGAACTTTAGCGGCACGACACCGGGACCCTTTGTCCTTGCGGGCCGGTTCACCGCCGAAGTTCCGGCGAGCTCCTCCACGCCGGGTAATATTGATAACGGCGAAGTGGATTCCAGCTCTCCAGGCGTGCAGACGATCCTGCCGGACACGACTTTTTCGGGCACCTTCCAAACGTCGTCGCAAGCCGCGCGCTGCGTGATGAGCGTGTCGCAAACGCTCGGAGACATGACCTTCAGCGTCTATCCGATCACAACGACAAGCGGGCTGCTGACCGAAGCTTTCATCGTGGAAACAGACACGGTGAGCCAGGCCACGCCTTTCGTTAGCGTTGGAAAACTGGTCCATCAGACAGGATATCCGTTCACGGAAGCGATTCAGTCGTTCTCTGCAGCGAGCGTCGGCGGATTATCGGGCTCCGTGATTCCGAGCGGCGGGCCCGCCTACGTGCCGTTTGCGGCTGTCGCCCAGTTGCAGGCCAACGGAGGAAGCGGATTCACACTGTCGTTGGTGGAAAATGTGGCCGGGTCAGTGGGAACCGCGCTGGGTGCGAGCGCTTACGCCGCAAGTTTCGGCACCGGCGACTCGTTCGGTCGCGTGGATACGGATCTGATTCAACCGGTTGCACCCGTCTTTTACGTCATCAACAGCAATGAGGCTTTCTGTATTCTCGAAAACATCAGCGCGCCAGTGCTCGGGATTTTTGAGCCGCAATCCACAGGCCCGTTTTCCACGAGCACGATTACCGGAACCCTGCCGGATGGCACGTCGCAGCCGGCCGCGGCCCCGCTCCAGAATTATTCCGGCGTGCTCATCTTTACTTCCGGCTCGGTGGTGGGCGCCGAGGATCTGAGCACCACCAGCGCTAATACCCCGGACCTGCCGGTGTCGGGCACTTACGTGCTCACCACGACCGGCGCGACCGATGGCAGCGGCACGCTTAGCCTGACTCAAAGCCCCCCTCCGCCCGCGTTCAACGGGGCGTTCTTCATCGTTTCGCCGACGAAGACCGTGATGATCACGACGACCGCCGGCGACACGAATCCGGTCCTGACGATAGTGGGAGATCAGGCGGACGACTTCGGAGAGAACTAGGATTCGCGCAGAACTTCAGTAAGCCCAGCGCATCAGCACCGCGCCGGTGGTATAGCCCGCGCCAACGGCTATCAGCAGGACCAGGTCGCCCTTGCGCAAGCGCTTTTGTTCGACAGCATCCACCAATCCCAGCGGGATCGTCGCGCCCGTGGTATTTCCGTAGCGATCAATATTTACCAGCACCTTCGAATCATCCACGCCCAGCCGCTCCTGCATCGCGCGGATGATGCGCATGTTCGCCTGATGAGGAACCACAAGCGCCAGATCCTTGCTCGTTAGCCCGTTGCGCTCCAAAACCTGGCAGGCAAGCTCGCTCATTCGCCGCACCGCGTACTTGAACACCTGCTGGCCCTCCTGATGGACGTAGTGCATGCGCTTGTCCACGGTTTCGTGCGACGGTGGATGCAGCGAGCCTCCCCCGGGCATGTAGAGGTTGCAGCCGCCCGAGCCGTCCACATCGTGCACGAAATCAATGATTCCTTCCGCCTCCGACGCAGCGGGTTCCAGCAGCACGGCGCCCGCGCCGTCGCCGAACAGCACGCAGGTGGCGCGGTCCCGAAAATCCAGGATGGAGGTCATCACGTCGGCGCCGATCACGAGAACTTTCTTGTGCGCTCCCGTGCCCACGAACTGCGCGCCCACCGTCAGCGCGTAGGCAAAGCCCGAGCACGCGGCGGAAAGATCGAAGCCCCAGGCCTTCGTCGCGCCCAGGCGGTCCTGGATCAGGCAGGCCGTGGCGGGGAACAGCATATCCGGCGTGACCGTGGCCACCACGATCATGTCAATTTCTTCCGGGCGAACGCCCTTCATCGCCAGCAGTTTTTTGGCGGCTTCAGTTCCCAGATGCGAAGACGCGACGCCGGGGGCCGCAAAGTGCCGCTCGCGGATGCCCGTGCGGGTGCGGATCCACTCGTCGGTGGTGTCCACGATCTTTTCCATGTCCGCGTTGGTTACGACGCGCGGCGGCACGTACCCGGCCACTCCCGTGATTTTCGCGGCGATCCGCTGGCTCATCAATCTCTCCATTCCCGTTCAAACCGTCCGCGATTGTATGCAATCCCGCGCTGTGGTGACAAGCAAAACACGCGATCCGCGGCGGAGCCAACGGCCGCAAAGTCTTCGCTCGTGCGCTCCGCTTGATGCATCATGGACGCATGACGCCAGCAGAGCAAACACGCTGGATCGGCGAGCGGGCGCGCGCTTCCGGTTTCGATCTCTGCGGTGTCGCGCCCGCGGCGCCGGAGAATTCTGCTTCCACGGATGGGTCGGACTCCGCTTCGGCCGCATCGTTCCCGGAACTCCATCACCTGCCCGAATGGCTTGCTCGCGGCTATGGCGGCGAGATGAATTATCTTCACGATCCGCGCCGCGCCGATCCGCGGCGGGTACTCGAAGGCGCTCGCAGCCTGATCGTTGTCGCGCTCAATTACAACTCGCCGCCGCGCTCCGCCGCTTCCCCCGAAGATGCCGATACCGACTCGCCGCGCGGATGGATTTCCCGCTACGCCTGGGGCGACGATTATCACGACGTGATCCAGCAGAAGCTGCGGGCGCTGATCTCCGACATGCGCGCGGAATTCGCCGAGCCGTTCGCCGCGCGCGCCTACACCGACACGGGTCCGATCATCGAACGCGTGGCGGCGAAACATGCCGGCCTCGGCTGGCTCGCGAAAAACACCTGCCTGATCAATTCGCAGCTTGGCTCGTGGCTTTTCCTGGGTGTTATTGTGACGACGCTTGCTCTCGAGCCAACCGTCGCGCCCGGCGAACCGCCTCCTGCGGATCTCTGTGGGACGTGCACGCGCTGCCTTGACGCCTGCCCCACCCAAGCCTTCCCGGAGCCGTACGTCCTCGACGCGCGCCGCTGCATCTCCTATCTCACGATCGAGCTTCGCGGAGAAATTCCGGAAGAGCTTCGTCCCCAGATGGGCGGCGCAGTAATCGGCTGCGATATCTGCCAGGACGTGTGCCCATGGAATCGCAAGGCGCCATTCACGTCCATGGCGGCGTTTCAGCCGCGGAGCGCGCTCGAAAATGGAAACTCGCTCGTCTCACCCGAGCTTGAGTGGCTCGCCTCGCTCTCGCAGCAGGAGTTCAGCGCAATTTTCCGCGGGAGCGCGGCCAAGCGCGCGAAATGGCGCGGTTTGGTTCGCAACGCCTGCGTGGCCCTGGGAAATTCCGGAATTACGCCGGATCGAGACGCCTATCCGCGCGTCCTTCGATTGCTCGATCGCCTCGCATCTTCCGAGGACTCGCTCGTTTCCGGCCACGCTCGATGGGCGCTCGCCCGACTTTCCCCGATGGGAACCGCCGCACGTCCCGCCGGTGCGGAAAATCTGCCGGCTGCCGGTGAAACAAACTGAAAAACCCAATAGACATCGAAACGCGCTTTTTGCGATACTTTCTCGTTCCAGTGGTGAACGGCCTTCCTTCCGGGAGAGAGCCGCATCCTAAAGAAAACCCAGGATTGACAGTCTATGAAAGCAACTCATCAAGTGGCTTTTTGCGCGGTCGTTTTGCTGGCCGCTGGTTTCGGCGCTTCGCGCCTGTCATCGCGGGAGAGCGCGCCCGGCGCGCCGCAGAAGAATGCAGCGCCCGCCGCCGCTCCGCAAAGTTCGGTCGAGCGCGGCCGTTACTTGGTTGAAAATGTCGCCATGTGCGAGGAATGCCACACGCCTCGCGACTCGAGCGGCAATCTCGACGAATCCCGCAGGCTGCAGGGCGCGCAGATCTGGATCGTGCCCGTTCACGCCAATCCGAATTGGGCCAACAACGCGCCCGCATTGGCGGGTTTTGGCGGGTATTCGGACGATCAGGGCTCGGATGTTCTGGAAAAGGGCGTGGGGCCGAACGGTGAGAACATTCGCCAGCCGATGCACATCTACCATATGAATCACGCGGATGCGCAAGCCATCATCGCGTACCTTCGTTCTTTGTCGAGCGCCTACCCCCAGTGATAGGTCGCCCCGGAACCCGGCCGGCGGCGCCAGTTGTAACGCGGCAGTAACACTCAAAGGCTAACCTTGCCGCCTCAAAGGTAAGCATGCCTCGCATCACCATTCCGGACTCCGAACGATTCTTCAACCGTCATCTATCCTGGATGCAATTCAACCAGCGGGTTCTCGAAGAGGCGCGCGACCCGGGCAATCCGCTCCTGGAGCGAGTGAAATTTCTGGGCATCACCGCGAGCAATCTGGACGAGTTCGTCGAAGTGCGCCTTGCCGGGCTGATGCAGCAAGTCGAGCACGGTAACCGCGAGCCAAGCGCAGATGGACGAATACCGGAACAAGTGCTCGCGGAGCTTACCTCCAAAATCAGCAGCTTCGTGTACGAGCAATACGAGTGCTGGCGCGACGAGCTCGTTCCGGCGCTCGAGGATGAATCGGTACGCGTCCTCGGACGCGGCGACCTGCGCCCGGAAGCCCGCGACTACATCGAAAATTTCTATACCAAGACTGTCGAGCCGATTCTTACGCCCGTCACCGTGGACCCCGCGCATCCGTTTCCTCACGTTTTGAACAAAGCGCTTTGTCTCGCGTTCTTGCTCAAACGCAAGCGGCGCGCTTCCCAGATTTATCTGGGAGTCGTCACGGTGCCACGTGCGTTGCTGCGCCTGGTGCGCCTGCCATCGCCCAAGGACAAGGTCGAGTATGTGTTCTTGCACGACGTGGTTCACGCTTTCGCCGAGCGGCTGTATCACGGATACGAAATCCTTTCGGCGGCCGCCTTCCGCGTGACGCGCAACAGCAACCTGTACCTCGAAGAGGAGGAATCCCGCAGCATCCTTGAATCCGTGGACCTGCAGATTCATCGCCGCAGGAAGGGTTCGGCGGTGCGCCTGGAAATTGAGGCGGGAGCGAACCAGGAAATCGTTGAGCGGCTCGAGGCGAATTTCCGCCTGTCGCCCGAACAGGTTTTCCGCGTCAACGGCCCCATCAACCTCTCGCGCCTCTTCAATCTATACGAGCAGACCGCGCGGCCGGATCTGAAATATCGCCCGTTCGCGCCGCGCGAATTGAATCTCAAGCCCGGTTCCTCATCGCTGTTTGAATTGGTCCGGAAACGCAATATTCTTCTGCATCACCCGTACGACTCATACGCGACGGTTGTGCGCTTCATCGAAAGCGCGGCGCATGATCCCGATGTCCTCTCGATCAAGCAGACGCTCTATCGCACCAGCGAGAATTCGCCCATTGTGCGCGCGCTGATCGAAGCGGCAGCCAAGAAAGAAGTCGCGGTGGTGGTCGAGCTGAAGGCTCGCTTCGACGAAGCCTCGAACATTCGTTGGGCGCGGAACCTGCAGGACGCAGGAGTGCAGGTTTTCCACGGTGTGGTCGGGTTGAAAACGCATTGCAAGCTGGCGCTCGTCGCGCGGCGCGAACCCGACGGCCAGATTCGCCGCTACGCTCATCTCGGCACCGGCAACTACAATCCCTCGACGGCGCGTTTCTATACCGATTTGAGCCTGCTCACCAGCGACACGCACCTCACTTCCGCCGTGCACCACGTGTTCAACTACCTGACGGCCCATTCCGAGCGTTCGCAATACTCGCCGCTTTTTGTTGCGCCGCTGAACCTGGGCAGGAATTTCCTCGCCTTGATCGAGCGCGAAACGGCTCATGCGCGGGCCGGGCGCCCGGCGTTCATCTTTGCGAAATTCAATTCCCTCCTCGACGAAAGAATCATTCAGGCGCTCTATCGCGCTTCGCAGGCCGGTGTGCGGATCGAATTGATCGTGCGAGGCGCGTGCACGTTGCGCCCCGGCGTTCGCGGGCTCAGCAGCAGGATCCGCGTGCGCAGCGTCATCGGGCGCTTTCTCGAGCACAGCCGCATCTTCATTTTCGGCAACGCCGGCAAGACGGAAGTGTTTCTCGGCAGCGCCGATTGGATGCAGCGCAATATCTACGAGCGCGTCGAGGTGATCTTCCGTTTGCGCGACCCCGTGCTCTGCGATCAGATTTTCACCGAAGTGGTCGCGCCCTACCTTGCCGACACATTGAAGACGCGCGTGCTGATGCCGGATGGCGAATACGTACGGCTCCATGGAGCTCGGCGCCTCGCTCACCTCCGGAATGGGCATCGCTTCAACGTGCAGGAGTTCCTCATTGAGTTCACCGAAGGCCGCCAGAATCTCGATTCCGTTCCGCCCGTGCCCAGCTTCCTCAAATTTCGGCCGCCGCATTCCTCCATCACGGAATCCGCTTAGCGTTTTGCGTTTCTGCGGCTGTCTGGCTACCTCTCGCGCGAATCGTCATTCTGCCTGCTTGCAATCGGGTTGCCACGTCCGCCTAATGTGCCCTGACGCAGGAAGGAAGCTGAGCCCCGGCGCCCCTCAGCGCGCCGTCATTCTGAGCGGAGCGACCCGACGCCTTTTCTTTTCCGGGAGATCGATTTCAGATCTCCCGGTCGGGACGCGCAGTCGAAGAATCTCTCTTCGGCGTCACCAACCGAGCATGCCTCAACAAACCACAATCGTCCCCGTCAACTCCGCCTCATCTCGAATCACGCCGTGCGCCCCGCATTCCCTCTGTATAATCGCGTGCGATGGAAGAGCGAATCGAGAGGGCGGTCAAGTGGCTGCTCGGCCCTGAGGTCGCGACCGAGAAGCATCCCGGGCATCTCTGGCCGCGCTGGATTTTTATTCGCGCCCTCGGAATCTTCTACTTCTCCGCGTTCTATTCGCTTCTGTTTCAGATCAAGGGCCTCATCGGCCCTAACGGAATTCTTCCCGCCAGAGACTACCTGCAGGCGGTTTCGGCGGCGCTTCATTCGTTTCGGTTTTGGTATGCGCCCACGCTTTTCTGGTTCGGTGCCGGCGACCGCGCGCTCATGTTCGTTTGCTGGGTGGGCGCGATCGCGTCGCTGCTGCTGGTGGCCAACGTCTGGCCGCGCGCTTCTCTCGCCGTCAGCTTCGTCTGCTTTCTTTCGTTCATCAGCGCCGCGCAGGATTTTTCCAGCTATCAATCCGACGGCATGTTGCTCGAAGCCGGCTTCATCGGCCTCTTCTTTGCGCCGCCTGGATTCTGGCCGGGCCTCGCTCGCGCGCACGCGCCGTCTCGCGCCAGCCTGTTTCTGCTGCGCTGGGAGTGGTTCCGCATCTATTTCGAATCCGGCGTGGCGAAGATGGCCAGCGGCGATCTTTCGTGGCGAAACTTCAGCGCGATGGACGACTATTACCAGAACGGCCCGCTGCCCACGTGGATCGGCTGGTACGTGCAGCACTTTCCGCACCGGTTCCAGGCCTTCGCTGTATTTCTCACTCTCGCGATCGAGCTTGTGCTCGTCTGGACGCTGTTTCTTCCGCGACCGTTCCGCATCGCGTGCTTTTGCATCGTCACGCCGTTCGAGATCGGAATTATTCTCACGGCGAACTACGCGTTTCTGAATTACATCGTTCTCGCGCTGGGTTTCCTGCTGCTCGATGATCGCGTGATCGAATGGATTCTCCGGCCCCGCCTGCGAGCGTTCATTGATCGCCCGCCCGCGCCGGCCTCGGCCGTCGAACCGCCGCCGGGGGGTTCGCGCGCCCGCTGGCGCATTCGGCTCGCGCCGGTCCGTATGTCCATCGCAGGAGTGTGCCTCGGGCTGATTTTCTACGCGACCTCGGCGTGGCTCATCTGGCAGCTCGCGCCGACGGTCCCGCTTCCGCAAAAGCCTGTGCAGATGCTCGAGCCATTCCGCATCGCGAATCGCTACGGCTTGTTTGCCGTGATGACCCACGCGCGCTATGAAATCGAATTTCAGGGCTCGTCCGACGGAATCAACTGGACGCCCTACGCGTTCCGTTACAAGCCGCAGGACGTTCGCAAGGCGCCCGGAATTTACGCGCCGTACCAGCCGCGATTCGAATGGAATTTGTGGTTCGCGTCGCTGGGGCAGTGGCGGCAATATCGCTTCGTGCTCTGGACCGAAGAGCGCCTCCTCACGAGCGAGCCCGACGTCCTCGAGCTGTTTGCCGCGAATCCATTTGCAGGCGCGCCTCCGAAGCAGGTGCGCGCGGTCGTCTATCAGTATTGGTTCACTGATGAGAAGACGAAGCGCGAGCAAGGAACCTGGTGGCGGCGCGAGCTGCTCGGAAATTACGCGCCGGTGCTGGAGCGCCAGCCGGATGGAAAAATTGAAGTGCTCGATTTTGACACCGTGGAGCCGCCGCCTGAATAGGCTGCAGTCCCCGGCGCGGCATGCTCTGCCGTGGAGCTTTGCTACGCGCCCGCAATTCCGTTAGCCTATTCATGTTCGAATTAGCGCACCCATGAGACGACAGCACACAACCGAGAAAAAAGAACCGCACGAACCGAATGTCACCGGCGCAGAGGTGGTCGCTTATCTCGCGACCCTGTCCCAGCCCACGAGCATCCGCCGGATCGCCCACGGTATGGAGCTGAATCATCGCGGCCGGCGTTTCCTCCCGCGCGTCCTCCAGCAGCTTAAGCGCCGCGGCGATATCGAAGAAATCTACGGCGGACGTTTTCGCCTCGCCGAACCGAAGAGCGCGCCAACTCCCGCCTCGCGCCGCACCGCAAGCGCGGTCGAAAATACAGCCGCATTTGCCGACGCTCCGGCACCGGCGCCCGCATCCGCGGCGGCGCCCCGGCGGGCCCGCGATCCAAATCTGATCGCCGGGCGCATCGTCGCGCATCGCGATGGCTACGGATTCCTCGTTCCGGACCATCCGATCCCCAGAGTTGACGGCGATCTTTTCATCGGCCGCGACAATCTGGGCGACGCGATGAATGGCGATCACGTTCTCGCGCGCATCGAGCGCCGGCGCGCCGATGGCCGCGCTGAAGGTCGCGTCGTGCAAGTCGTCGAGCGCGAACACCAGACGATCGTCGGCCTGTTCCGTTATGGTCCTCACGGAAACAATGTGCTGCCCTACGACACGCGCATTCCGCACGAAGTCGCGATCCCGCCGGGCGATGAGCTGACGCCCGAATTGCGGCAGAAGCTGGGCGCGAATACCAAAGGCGCACCGGTGACGACCGGCCGCGCGCGCCTGCCTGAACTCGATGGCGCCGTGGTCAACGTCGAAATCACGCGTTATCCGAGGGGCGGCCTTGCGCCCACCGGACGCGTCGTGGAAATCCTCGGCCGGCCGGGCGAAATCGGCGTGGACGTTGAAATCATCATTCGCAAGCACCACCTGCCGCATGTTTTCGACGCCGAAGTGCTCGCGCAGGCGCGCGCAACGCAGCAACAGGTAGCCGAGGCGGACCTGCGCGGGCGCCGCGATTTCCGCGATTTGCCCATCGTGACGATTGACGGCGAAACCGCGCGCGATTTCGACGATGCGGTTTTGGTCCGCCCGCTGCCGAATGGGCATTTCGAGCTGCAGGTCCACATCGCGGACGTCGCGCACTACGTTCAACGCGATTCGGCGCTCGATCGCGAAGCGCGCTTGCGCGGCACTTCCGTCTATTTCCCGAACCGCGCGGTGCCGATGCTGCCGGAGGAACTGTCGAACGGAATCTGCTCGCTGAATCCGAAAGTTGACCGCCTGGTGATGAGCGCGATCATGGAAATGGACGCGACCGGAAAAATGGTCGGCTCCGATTTTGCCTCCGGAGTCATTCGCTCCGCGGAGCGCATGACCTACACCAACGTCAACAAGGTGCTCGAGGGCGATCCGGAGATGAGCGAGCGCTACGCGCCGCTGGCGGACGAATTCCGCAGGATGAAGGAGCTGGCGCTGCTGCTCAACCGCCGGCGCCACGATCGCGGATCGATTGATTTCGACCTTCCCGAAGCGGTGATTGAATTCGACGAATCGGGGCGCATGCAAAGCATCGTTCGCAGCGAGCGCAATATCGCCCACCGGCTGATCGAGGAATTCATGCTCGCGGCCAACGAAGCTGTCGCGCAGTATCTCGACAAGCGCGGCATCGCATCGCTTCACCGCGTCCACGAGAAACCCGATCCGAAACGAGTGCTGGAGTTCGAGGAACTCGCGCAGGCGTTCGGCTATTCGCTGGGCGTGGACGATTTGGCTGAGCGAAAAATTTCCGTGAGGCATGGATTGGTACGTCCTCAGGCGCGAGGCGGTGGACCCAGCCGCGGGCGCATGCGTCCCATGAGCGTCACGCTGCCCGCCGCGGACGAAGTGGACATTCGCCCGCAGCACTATCAGCGGTTGACGGAAAAGATCGCGGGAAAACCGGAGGAGCGAATTTTGTCCTACTTGATGCTGCGTTCGCTCAAGCAGGCTCGCTACGCCGCGGACCTGCTCGGGCATTTCGCGCTCGCCGCGAAGGAGTACACGCATTTCACTTCGCCCATTCGCCGCTACCCGGACCTGATCGTTCATCGCGCGCTGAAATGGGCGCTCGAAAATCCCGCGGTGGCGCCGGTGCGCGTGCCGAATCCGAATGCGCGTCCAGGGAAGGAAGAATCCGTCGCCGCGCTGGGCCCGTATCGCCGCGTGGAGCTGGAGGGCATCGCGTCCGAAAGCTCCGAAGCGGAGCGCCGCGCCGAAGCCGCCGAGCGCGAGCTGATGGAATGGAAGACGGCGCAGTTCATGGAGGGCCATCTGGGCGAGGAGTACGACGCGCTGATCGTCTCGATCCAGAAGTTCGGATTCTTCGTCGAGCTGAGCGAGATTTTCGTCGAAGGGCTCGTCAGCATTGACCGGCTGGAAGAGTCAACCGGGCAGCGGTGCGTGTTTCGCGAGCGCGACCATACGATTGTTACGGAGCCGCATCGCGGCACGCGCGGCGGATCGTCCGCAAAACGAATTTTCAGGCTGGGCGATCGCGTGCAAGTGCGCGCCGAGCGGATTGATCCTTTCCGGCATCGCGTGGAATTTTCGCTGATTTGACTCATTGATCGAATTGAGGGAGCTGCGAATGAAGCCAACGGTTGGGCTGATTGGATTGGGACTGATGGGCGGGCCAATGGGGCAGAATCTGCTGCGCGCGGGATTTCCACTCGTCGTCTGGAACCGCACGAAGTCGAAAGCGGACGAACTGGTTCGCGAAGGAGCGAAGCTCGGCGCCGATCCGCGCGAAGTTGCGGCGCAAGCGGACGTGCTGATCACGATCGTCAGCGACCCGGCTGCTCTCGAAGAAGTGCTCTTTGGCGCGCGAGGCGCTGTGGAGGCGCTGCGCGCGGGAAGCACGCTGATTGATTCGAGCACGGTTTCTCCCGACCTTGCGCGCCGAATCGCGGCGGCTTGCGCGGAACGCGGGGTGGATTTTCTCGACGCGCCCGTTACCGGCGGCACGTGGGGCGCGAAAAAAGCTGAATTGGTTTTCATGGTTGGCGGCAAGGCCGAAGTTTTGGAACGCGTGAAGCCAGTGCTCGAAGCAGTCGGGAAAAAATCATTGTTGCTCGGGCCGAATGGCGCGGGTCAAACGGTGAAGCTCGGGATGAACCTGCTGCTCGCGTTGCAGGTGGACGCATTTGCCGAAGCTCTGGCGCTGGTCACTGCGTCGGGCGTGCCCGCCGAAAAACTGATGGAGGTGATGCAATCGAGCATGGCCCGCTCGGGCGTGCTCGACGTGAAAGCGCCGATGATGGTGAAAGGCGAATTTCCCGCCAGCTTTCCGCTGCGGCTGATGCACAAGGACGTGCGCCTGGCGCTTGAACTCGCGCGCGACAAGGGAGTCACGCTTCCCTGCGGAGCGGCGGCCTATGCCACTTACTCCGCGGTGTTGGATTCCTCGAAGGATGATCCGGATTTTTCCGCCGTTGCGCGATTTTGGAAAACTTAGGGGCAGGCTTCAGGTGTGAGGTGTCAGGTTTCAGGTGTCGGAAACGGTGCTGCGGGACCCCCTCGATCAGTGTCGGGTAGCATGTACGTCGGTCCTTTGTTTTGAACGAGTTAGCTCGAATTCTACTCGGCACGCAGTGTCGGGTAATTCCGCACCCGTGAACCACGGAAAGGGCGAGTGCCTGCCACGGCGGATGCAAAATACACACATGCTGCGATAAAGTCAGCGCAAAGGTAAGCGTCCCGCACGGTCGTTTTATGTCGGAGCTGAAGCTCCGACCCCCTGAGGCCGGAAAACCAACGGGCGGAAGGATCGGAAGGCCGCCGCAGTAGATGCAAGATACGCACATGCTGCGATAAAGTCAGTGCAACGGTGAACGCACCGCTCGATCTGTTCGTTCAATATTCAAATGTCAAAGAGCATCCGGCCCTCGTCAAGAGCGCGGGCGACTTCCATCCTCGCGTATCGCGTTCATGCACGGATTCCAACTTCCCTGGCAGATTAGCAGAAGGAAGTTCTTGGCGCGCCTGGTCGAACGGGTAAGAAAAGTACAAGAGCCGGCACCCTGTACAAATTGGCACGATTGAACCGAAAGGGTTAAGTCACTGGTTTCCAGATAGCAGGAGAGTGTTCCGGAATATAATCTGCCGATGCCCTTACCAGGGGATGGTTCCTCACGATCTGAACAGTCGTTGGACATTCGCCTCGTTGTTGACAGAATTCCTGCATTTACATGGTCAGCTCATCCGGACGGCTCGGTGGAGTTCGTAAATCAGCGATGGCGCGAATACGCAGGTCTTTCTTTAGAAGAATCACAAGGATGGGGCTGGCAGGTTGCCATCCATCCGGAGGATTTGCCGTCATTAATGCAGAAATGGCGGGGACTATTGATTTCCGGAGAAGCTGGCGACGTTGAGGCGCGCATGCGCCGCCATGACGGGGTCTTTCGTTGGTTTCTCATTCGCTTCGAACCATACCGCGACGAAACCGGGAGGATCGTCATGTGGTACGGAGTAAGCACTGATATCGAAACTCTTAAGCAAACGGAAGGGAAGCTTCGGCAGGACGAACGCGAGCTACGCCAGATTACGGACGCAATACCGCAGACAATAGTTGTCCAAGACCCGTTCGGCCTACCGATCCACGCCAACCGGGCGACTCTCGACTATACGGGTCTTACCGCTGACGACGTGACTGCGCCAAATTTTCGGGAAAGGATCTTTCATCCTGAGGACGTGGAAAGATTTCGAAACGAGCGAAGGGCTGCTCTCGCGCGGGGTCTTCCGTTCGAATTCGAGCATCGGGCGCTCGGAAAGGACGGTCAATACCGTTGGTTCCTGATTCAATACAATCCTTTTCGAAACGAGCGCGGACAGGTGACTCGATGGTACGCGACGGGCACCGATATCGATGACCGTGTCCGAACCGAAGAGAGGACGCGGAACGAAAATCTTGCGTTGCGAGAACAAATCGATCGCGACTCGATGTTCGAGGACATCGTGGGTTCTTCGGAAGCGCTGCGAAAGCTGCTTCGCCCAGTCGCCAAGGTGGCAGCGTCCGATTCCACCGTGTTGATTCTGGGAGAAACAGGAACTGGAAAAGAATTGATTGCTCGTGCAATCCACAAGCGATCAAAGCGCGCTGACCGTGCATTCATCGGCGTCAATTGCGCCGCCATCCCACCGTCTTTGATTGCGTCGGAACTCTTTGGTCACGAAAAAGGCGCTTTTACGGGTGCGACGCAACTTCGCATGGGGCGCTTTGAATCGGCCAACGGCGGTACGATTTTTCTCGACGAAGTCGGTGACTTACCCGCGGAAATCCAGATTGCACTGTTGCGAGTTCTACAAGAACGTGAAATCGAACGCGTTGGCAGCAGCCGGCCAATTCCGATCGACGTGAGAGTGGTTGCAGCCACGCATCGCGATTTGAACGCGCTTGTCGCCGCAGGTAAGTTCCGCCAGGATCTGCTGTACAGGCTGAATGTCGTGCCTATTCAGATGCCGCCATTGCGCGAGCGAGCAGCTGATATTCCCTTGCTGGTTGAGTACTTCATCGATCGCTTTGGAAAAAGAGCAGGAAAGAAGTTCAGAACCATCGACAAGAAATTCCTAAACGCGTTTCAGACATATGAATGGCCAGGCAACGTCCGTGAACTACAAAATGTAATCGAGCGCGCCGTGATCCTCAGCGAGGATGACACCTTGGCCGTCGACGAGACATGGTTGAAGCGGGAGCCGGCACAAAATCCGGAGCGGCGCCATACGCTGGATCGCGCCCTCGTAAGGCAGGAGAAGGAAATGATTGAAGCCGCCTTGGCAGAAAGCCACGGCCGAATTTCAGGTCCCGAAGGTGCGGCAGCTAAACTCGGGCTTCCAGCACAAACCCTCGACTCGAAGATCAAGCGTTTAAGAATTAACAAATATCGATTCAAGGCCCCGCAGGCTGACTGATCCGTTGGAGACCTAGAAAGCGTATCGTGTTTTCCTCTTCAGACGGGAATTCCTGAAAAATCAGGACTCTACAGAACCGTAACCTCTATTCTTGCAAGCAATTGCGAATGGCTTGGGTATTGCATTCGTTCGAATGTTCTTCAGAGCAGAGGGCCATGACGCTGAAGATCAGACGAGTTGCCGGCGAGCGCGAGATACGCATTTTCTTGAGCGGGCAGCTTCGATCTGAGCACCTTGACCAGCTGAGGTCTGAGGTCGAGCGTGACGGACCACCCGTCTCGCTGGATCTGGAGGAACTCGATCTGGTGGATCTCGAAGGTGTTCGATTTCTCAACGCGTGTGAATTGGCAGGGGTTTCGATCCTGGACTGTTCGCCATACATCAGGGAATGGATGCTGCAGGAGAGAAGCCGACCGAAAGACCATCCGGAAGCGTTGTAACCGGCCTTATGTCGCACGAACGATGTCGGCTTACAAGAGCTGATGCATGTGAAAGGAACTGAAAGTAAAAAAAGGAGAACAACAATGACGATCAAGAACGTAGTTCTGGTGCATGGAGCTTTCGCCGACGGCTCCGGCTGGAAAGCCGTCGCTAAGATTCTCAAGAATGATGGGTACAGGGTGTCGGTGGCGCAGCCTCCCGAGACTTCGTACGCCGAGGACCAAAAGTACACGAAGGCTGCAATCGATGCCGTCGGCGGGCCGGTGGTTCTGGTCGGCCACAGCTACGGCGGGTCCATCATCACCGAGGCCGGCAATCATCCCAACGTTGCGGCGCTTGTTTATATTGCCGCATTTGCTCTTGATGAAGGTGAGAGCTGCGCGTCGATCGAACAGGGCTTGCCGCAAGCGTCCAAGGCCTTCACGCCGGACAGCAACGGTAACTGGTGGATAGACGAGGCGCATTTCGCGGCCGACTTCGCAGCGGACATTCCACGGGAGGAGGCGGAGTTCATGGCTATCTCGCAGGTGCCGATCTCTACCGACGCGTTCACCCACAAGGTTACGAATCCCGCCTGGAAACACAAGCCGACCTGGTACATGGTCGCCACCGAAGATCGGTCGATCAATCCGGATCAGGAGCGCATGATGGCGAAGCGCGCCAAGGCGAAGACGGTCGAAGTGAAGGCGAGCCATGTGGCCTACATGTCTTACCCGAAGGAAACAGCCAAGCTCATCGAAGAGGCTGCCACGTCCGTGCCTGCCCGTCAGTCGGCTGCAAGTTGATCGAGGGCTTCACTAGCCCAGTGCGAGGCCGCCGGCTGAATCCGGCTGGCTCGATAGTGGGCCTCCGCCGATCCTGAAGACATCGGCGGAGGCCCAGATGAATGTCGTTGTTTGAGGAGGACACAATGAAGGATCACATCAGCATAAATGGAAAGGACGGTACGTTCGCCGCCTATATCGCAAGACCGAAGACCTCGCCGGCTCCGGCTGTTATCGTTCTACAGGAACTGTTCGGGGTGAACGCCGACATTCGCAAGCACTGTGACGAATTGGCGGAACAAGGTTTCATGGCGGTCGCGCCAGACCTGTTTTGGCGGCAGGAGCCGGGCGTCGACCTTGATGTTTCCTCCGAGGCTGACTGGCAACACGGCCTTCGTCTGTATGGGGCCTATGATCGAGGCACGGGCGCAGAAGACGTGAAGGACACCGTCAACGCAGTACGCAAACTCCCAGAATGCAACGGCAAGATTGCCGCGCTCGGCTATTGCCTTGGCGCGCTAATGGTCTTCCTGACAGCCGTGCGTTACCACGGCCTTGACGCTGCCGTCGCTTATCACGGCGGCGATACTGAAAAATATCTGGGAGAGGTCGATGGGCTTAATGCGCCCCTTTTAATGCATCTGGCCGAGGAGGATGAGTTCATTTCCAAGGCGGCGCAAGCTGAAATTAAAGCGGCACTTGTTAAGAAATCAAACACGACAGTCTACAGCTATCCGGGTCAGAATCATGCATTCTCTCGGCATAATGGCGCACACTACAATGCCGCCGCGGCAGCGCTCGCCAACGGGCGGACGAGCGAATTTCTACATCAACAACTGCGGTGACCTCCGGTCGCTCCAGCCGCTTCGGGCGTGTAAATGGCGAAGCATGTTCCGGACGCATGCTCTTTCGCGCCGGTAACAGTGCTCGTCGATGAGCGGGCCGATGGCCTTCATCTGTCGTATGACAGAATCGAAGACGGAATCGCTACCGTCGTTATCGACGCTGGTGAGAGCGGCAACAATACTTGCTGCTAGAGGGACAGCGCATAGGAACGCGCTGCGCGCGGACGTATTTACGGCGGGGTTGAAACCCCGCCCTTCCGGAAGAAGCTGCCCGCCTCCCTCGGCTGCGCTCAGGACACGTTCGGCTTCGCTCAGTGCAGGCAAGTTTCAGGCTGCCCTTCCCGGAGGAGGCTGCACTCGCGCCGCGAATTAGAACCCGCCGATGGGATAGGTACCGAAATCGAAATGCGCCCGCCTGAAAGGCGGGCGCTACGAAAGCGTCAGAAGATGCACCGTGATGGCAAGCTGCGAAGCCAAGTTCATCCTTCAGCTCAAGTCTCTCCCGGATGCAAAATCAAGATGCCAACCTGAAGGTCGGCGCTACGTAAGCACCTCAGGACGAAACCAGGCCGGTGGTTGAAAAGCACCACCTGCGCGTGAAAACCACCACCGTCGGACGCCGCTAACTCGCTGCAGGTACTGGCCCTTGCGCCGGAACTGCATGGGACTGCGGGGGTTAGGCGCTTGCGCGGTAGCGGCTGGATTGGCATTCGTCTTGCCATGATTAGCACTGGATAATGTATCCGGGGCTTGTTCGCCAGGATTTGCGCCGCGCTACAGGTTGTTCCCCGGGGCGCTCGGTCAAGGGAGCTGTCAATGAAAGCATCTACTCTCGCCAAGATTTCGATTTCATTCGTCGCATGCATCGGGCTGGCTTGCGCGCCCGGTCTCGCCTTCGCTCAACATGGTGGCGGACACGGTGGCGGAGGCGGCTCTCATGGAGGCGGTGGTGGCTCCCACGGCGGCGGAGGCGGGTTTCATGGCGGCGGTGGCGGAGGCCGGGGAGGCGAGTATCGCGGTGGTGGCGGCGGAGGTGGTTTCCGCGGCGGCGCGAGCGGCGGATACCGCGGCGGCAGCCGGAGCATGGGTCCTTCTTCCAGCGCGCGTTTTGGAGGCGGTTCGAGCGGGCGCGGTTTCGGCAGTAGCGGCGGAGGCCGTGCAATGGCCTCTCGCGGCGCGGGTGGCGACGGCCAGTGGCATTCTTTTGGCGGGGCCCGCGGCGGCGCATCGTCCTCCGGAGCAGCGCGAAATTCTAGCGGATCATTCGGCGGCGCGCGTGGTTCGGCAAACGCCGATGGCGGATGGCATTCATTTGGCGGGGCCCGCGGCGGCAGCGTTGCGGGAGGAGCATCGGGCGCGTCCCGGTCAGGTTTCGGAGGAAGCTCGGCGACGGCATCGAACCGCGGGTTTGGTTCGGGAGCGGGCTCGAGTCGAGGTTTCTCGAATTCGTCGGGATCTCGATTCAATAGCGGCTCTTCGTCTTTCGGACATTCTGGACTTTCCAATTCAACGACTGGCGGCAGATTCGGAGGCACCGGGCTGGGCAATTCCGGCTTCGGCAATGCGCGATTTGGCGCCGGTAGCTCGTTTGGCCGGCCGTTTGGCGGCGCGACGTTCGGCAATCGTGGATTTGGTGGATTCGGCGACCGAGGATTTGGCTATGGACGCGGATTTGGCGGCTACGGGCGCGGATTTGGGTGCTGCGGCTTCGGCGGCGGCTTCGGTTGGGGTTTCGGATTTGGATGGGGACTAGGATTTGGTTGGGGCGGCTTCTGGAATCCCTTCTGGCTCGGACCGAGCTGGGGATGGGGTTCGCCGTACCCGTATTACGCTCCGTATTCGGACTGGCCGCCGTATGGGTATTACCCGCCCCCGGCCGCTGGCTACAATTACGGCGGTCCTTATGACACGCCCGACAACTCAGCACCGACCAACAACAATGATTCGATCTACGGGCCGTACTCCAGCTCTGGAAACCCGAACGGCTACGAGAACGCAACGCCCGTGGAAGGAACCGCGGATCCGGCCGGTGCGAATCTCGCCGTGTCTCGGCCCACGATTCTTGTTTACCTGAAGGACGGCACCACGCTGGCGGCGGACGACTACTGGGCGGTGGACGGAGAGTTTCACTACCGCGTGAAATACGGCGGCGAAAGCAGCGTTGACATGGATCAGGTTGACATGCAGCGCACGATTGATGAGAACGCGAAGCGCGGCGTGCGTTTCACGCTGAAGCCGAAACCGGCTACGAACGCGGATGGCTCAGCGGCGAACCGTCCCGCTGCTGTGCCGTCGGCTCCCGTGCCGGTTTATCATCACGCGGCGAGCGCGGTTGCGGTGAGCGCTTAAAATTTTCTGCTGAAGTCTGAATCGGGTAGTATCCTAATCTGCGAGCACGGCAAGAAAGAATTTCCTCAGGGGCTAAAGCCCCACTTATGTTGCGCAGTTTATGTCGGAGCTGAAGCTCCGACCCCCTAAAGAACGGTGATTAACGCTTAAGATTTTCCGCTGAAGTCGAAATCCGACAAAAGCAAATAGCCGGCGAGACGCCGGCGCTACACGGACCGCGCTTCCAGCGCGCGCGAAGGGCAGCCCCGCCAGAAATCGACTCGACAAGCACTGGTTCGACGGCGTCCACCACGAGACGGCGCCGCTACGGCGTGGCGTTGGGCGCCAAGATACCGAGCGGGAGATCGCGCACCGTGCGGAGGCCGGCGGTGGCGGCGAGGATGGCTTGGATGGCGTTGACGGCGACAGCGGCGGTGGCGATGTCTCCGTGCGTGCCACCGGGAATCGTGAGCGTCAGATTCGGCTCGCCGCGCAATTCGACCGTGTCGGCGGGGTGCTTCGCGCCAACGTACATCTGAAGCTCCATGAAGATTTTGTCCTCGCCCTCCCAAATTCCGCGCCCAATCTGATAGACTCCGGCGACCTGGCCGGGAGCGACCTCGAGGAACTCGGTCTTCACGGTTTCGGTGGCGATGACCGGCTCGATCGTTTCGGTGATTTCGTCGAGCGCAAAGCCCAGGCCATCGGCGACCATGGCGATTGATTCGGGCAAGCCGTGATGCTTGATGACGCCTGCGGCGACTTGCGCGCGGAATTCCTCCGGCGTCATTCCGGCGCCGATTTTTTTCTGCAGCTGTAGGCGGCGCTTCGAGGCGTCGACTATGCGCGTGGCTTTGGCGAAATCCACGCGCTGCGCGGCGGCGGAGAGCACCAGGACGAGCTTGTCCATCACGAAGCCCGGATTAACACCTGTGCCGACCAGGGCGACGCCTTCCTCTTTCGCGGCGGCATCGAGCTTCGCGGAAAGTTCCGGATGCTTGCGAAACGGATACGCGAGCTCCTCGCAGGTGGAGACGACGCAACAGCCCGCGGAGAGGCATTCGAGCAGCTCGTCCATCACGTTGGGAAGATACGAGGATGTGGTGTGGACGACGACATCCACGGGTTTCGCGAGCACGCTTGCCGCCGCGGCGGAGACGGTAACGCCCCAGGGCGCGTCTTTTGCGCGGACCACTTCGCCGAGGTCGCGCCCGGCCTTTGCGGGATCCTTGTCAACGGCGCCGACGATCTCGAGCGAATGCTTCTGCCGCATCAGGCGGACGATCGAAGCGCCGATGGGACCCACGCCGAACTGCACCACGCGAATTTTCTTCCTCACAGGACCGTCCTTGGGCGAAAAATAGTTCTATACGTTAAGGGTTTGCGGGAATTGCTGCAACCGGAAACAAATGCCAGAGGCGGATTGGAGGCTTGAGGATACTTCTCGGGCCGGGAACGGGGTCGTATGGCGACGCTATGCCAAGCAGGTTTGCCGGGCGTCCGCCGCGGCGGACTGCGCCCCTACAAAAGCCCTCAGTGGCACGAGGCGTCGAGCACACGCGCACGTATTTATGAGCTTTTAGAGGCGAGTGCGGGTGGCGCGGATGTAGTCGCGCAGGTTGGTGATGTTGGGGCCGTAGGAGCCGACGCGGCCGGCGTCCACGGGCAGGCCGAGAATTTCCGCCTGCTCGATGCTCAGACCAGCGTCGTCGAGTTCGGCGAGGCTGTAGCCTTCAGCGGGCACGAGGCGGTTGCGGTGAGACCTATCGAGAGGGCGCGGCGGGCGCTGCATGCGCGAGCGCTTCATCACAATACCGAAGAAATCGTCCCAGTCCCGGCGGTTCCACATCGCGTCCTCACTTTCCAGTACGCTGAACCTCAACGGATTGGATGCAGCAAAGTTGCTTTCGGTAGCATCAGTACCGGCGCTCAGGCGCTGTCTGGCGGCGAGTCGAGAGCGTTCCAAATCCTAACCCCGCAGCCTGTGGAAAGTCGCGCCCCAATGGCCGGTGTATCCATTGAGTTATCGCGTCTTACGTATCACGAACGCGCGCTTGAAATGGCGACTATTTGGCAGCCGGGGGTCTCACGGGTCAAAACCCCTTCGGTTCCTATGGCGATTCGCCACGGCTGAAGCCGTGCCCTGATGATTCGTCAAGCTAGCGCTGGCCGAGGCCCAGCCGCTACTCCCGGCTGCCCGCGGCTGCTATACTTTCTTCAGATTGTGGGCTGGAAGTTATCGGCGTTGTGTTACGCCACTGTGTGAATCGCGAGAAATCAGCATGAGCAACCCAGTCATCGTCGTTCACTATCATGAGCTCTGGCTCAAGGGCGGCAACCGGAGGTTTTTCCTCGGGAAGCTGTTCACGGCGCTGCGCCAGAGCTTTCAGGGAATTCCCGTCGAGCGGATCGAGCAGCCGGGCGACCGGTTCATCATCCGCCTGGGCGCCGGAGCGCCGCTCGAAGAGGCGATCAAGCGCCTGGAGCGAATCCCGGGGGTTGCGTATTACGCCGTGGCGCGCCCCGTGGAACGCAACATGGAAGCGCTATGCGCCGCCGCGTGGGAAGAGATCGAGCCGCTTCGCTTTGAGGGATTTGCCGTGCGCGCCAAGCGGAGCGACAAGACGTTTCCTCATACGACGATGGAGATCGAATCCATCGTAGGGCGCGCGCTGCTCGACAACCTGCGCGCGCGAGGCCGCGATGTGCGCGTGCGACTGAAGGACCCTGACGTAACGTGCCACGTCGAAATCACGCCGGGGCCGCTGCTCGTCTACGCGCGGAAGATTCCGGGAATGGGGGGCCTGCCGCCAAATACCGCGGGGCGGATGATGTGCCTGCTTTCGGGCGGATACGATTCCGCGGTGGCCGCGTACCACATGATGAAACGCGGCGCGCACCTTAGCTTTGTGCATTTTTATGGCACGGGCGCGCAGCCGGGAGAATCCTCGCTGCATATCGCGAGCGGGCTGGCGAGGACGCTGGTGCCTTATCAATTTCGCGCCAAGCTGTATCGCGTGCCGTTTGAAGCGATTCAGCGCGAGATCGTCCGCGCAGCGCCGGAGGGCGTCCGTATTCTGCTTTACCGGCGGATGATGCTGCGGATCGCCGAAGCGTTCGCGCGGCGGGACCGCGCGCTCGCGCTCGTCACCGGCGACAGCCTGGGACAGGTGGCGTCGCAAACGCTGCGCAACCTCGTTGCGGTGGATGCCGCCGCGCGGATGCCCGTGTTCCGTCCGCTGATCGGCACGGACAAAATGGAAATCCTGGCGACGGCGAAGAAGATCGGGACGTATGAGATTTCGTCGGAGCCTTTCCACGATTGCTGCCCGGTTTTCATGCCGCGCCAGCCGGAGCTTTACGCCAGTCCGCGCGAGCTCGACGAGGCCGAAGCGAATCTCGACATCGCATCGCTCGTCACGCAAGGGGCCCACGGCGCGACGCTGGAGAGGTTTGCGTTTACGGGAGGGCGAGTGGAAGCGGCCGAGCCGCAATCCGTCCTGCCTGCCGATCAGAGCCACGCTGCAATAGCCTGAACCCGTGAGGGTGCCTAAACGGACCGCTACGTCTAGACGCACTACTACTCAGAAGCAGCCGATTAGAAAAGCTGCTCTGCCCTGTTGGATCAGATGAGGAATTAAGAAGAGAACTTACCGGTCGCGGCCGTAACCGCCTCGGTCGCCCCGGTCGCGTCCGCCACCGCCGCCACCGCCGTGGCCGCCGCGCCCGCCACCCCCACCGCGCCCGCCACCCCCACCGCCTCCGCCACCACCGTGACCGCGCCCACCGCCTCCGCCGCCTCCACCTTCACGCTGTGGACGCGCTTCGTTCACCACCAGCGCCCGGCCGAGGAATTCCTTTCCATTCAATGCCGCGATGGCCTTTTCGGCTTCGGCGTCATCTTTTATTTCCGCGAAGCCAAACCCGCGCGGCTGTCCGGTGAAACGATCACGAAGCAGAGTGAGAGAATCGGGTTGCACGCCCGCTTCCGTAAACAGCGCCTGCACTTCCTCTTCAGTAGCCTTGAACGATAGATTACCCACGTACAGTTTCTTCACGTTGGTTCTCCTTGCGCTCCCGGTGCAAGCGAGCGCGTACTGCGAGGCTGAAGAGGCAGGATCTCGGCCCGCAAGCGGGCAGCAACGCGCTGACCCGCCCCGAGCGGAAGCGAGCACCCCAGCAACAGGAGCATCTTGCTCCAACTGCCCCCTGCGGTCAACCGTTGCAGCCGACGGCGAGCGGCGACGCTCCAGGATGCTACGGCGTTGCTCCGCGCGCCTGCGGAGCCGGCGCGATTGGTGGTAGGATGCGCGCGAGTTCCCCTCGGAGGAAGTTCATGCGCGGGACAATGATGGATTTTCCGCTGACCCTCGTGCCCATGCTCGAGCGCGCAGGGAAACTTTTCGGCGGAGTCGAGGTTGTCTCGCAGCGGCCGGACCGTTCGATCGCGCGCTGCACCTATGCCGACGTGTATCGCCGGACGCGGCGGCTGGCCCGCGCGCTCGAACTAGCGGGAATCGGGCGGGGCGATCGCGTGGCTACCCTGATGTGGAACCACGCGGCTCATCTGGAATGCTATTTCGGTATTCCGGTGGCGGGCGGCGTGATGCACACCCTGAATCTCCGGCTGCATCCGAACGATCTGGCGTTCACCGCGAACCACGCGCGTGACCGCTTCCTGATCGTGGACGACGTTCTGCTGCCCGTGTACGAATCGTTCCGCGCGCAAGTGAATTTCGAGCGCGTGTTCGTGGCGCCGTTTGGCGGCGCGGCAATACCGCGGGAGTTCGAACACTACGAGGATTTCTTGTCGGCGGCGGATGACGAATTTGAGTATCCCGAGCTGGAGGAGAACGAAGCGGCGGTGGTGTGCTTCACCTCCGGCACGACCGGAAAAGCAAAGGGCGTCGTCTACTCGCATCGAGCCCTGGTGCTGCACAGCCTGGCGGAGTGCATTGACGGGACATTTGGAATCAGCCACGGGGACGTGATCCTGGCGTGTAGTTCGATGTTCCACGCAAACGGGTGGGGCCTGCCATACACGGCAGCCATGATGGGAGCAAAGCTGATTCTGCCCGGGCCGCACCTGGATGCCGAGGGCCTGCTCGACCTGATCGAGCGGGAGGGCGTCACGCTGGCTGCTGGCGTGCCAACGCTGTGGATCGGCGTCCTGCAAGCGCTCGAAAACAATCCGGGGCGGTGGAAGATCGCGCGTCCCCTGCGGATCGTATCCGGCGGCGCAGCTGTGCCCGAGGCTTTGTTTCGGGGGCTCGACCGGTTCGGGATTCGCGTCCGGCAGATATGGGGGATGACGGAGACGGCGCCCATGGCCAGCATGGGAACTATCAAATCCACGCTGGCCGGATGCAGCGAAGATCAGGAATATAAAATTCGCGCGAAGCAAGGAATACCCGCGCCCTTCGTGGAAATGCGGGTGATGTGCCCGGAAGGCGAAGCTCCATGGGACGACAAGACATTCGGAGAACTCGAAGTGCGCGGGCCGTGGGTGGCGGCTAGTTATCTGGATGCGCCGGAAACGGGCGACCGCTGGTCGAAGGACGGGTGGTTCCGCACGGGCGACGTGGCCACGATTGATCCCGAGGGCTATGTGCGAATAGTGGATCGCAGCAAGGACATGATCAAATCCGGCGGCGAATGGATCAGTTCGGTGGACTTGGAAAACGCGCTGATGGGACACCCGGCCGTGAGCGAGGCCGCGGTGATCGGCGTCCCGCATCCGAAGTGGCAGGAGCGTCCGCTGGCGGTGGTGGTGGCAAAAAAGGGCGCCGAAGTGAAGGCGGAAGATCTTCTTTTGTTTCTGGCGGATAAATTCGCGAAATGGCAGTTGCCCGACGCTTTCATTTTCGCTAGCGAAATCCCGCGTACGTCGGTTGGGAAGTTCCTCAAGACAAAACTCCGCGAAGAGTATGCCAATTGGGAGTGGAAATAGCGCGGTAGCAAAGCATCCGGATGAAAAGAGCCGGCGGTACGAAACCGGACCCGAATGGGCCGCGCATTATCAATCATGTTTGCCGGGCGCAGCGGTGCTGCGCCCCTACGAAGAATATTCTGTCTGTGCGCGGAATCGGTTAGGTGCGGTAGCTGGAATTGATGTGCACGTACTCGATGGTGAAGTCACAGGTCCAGACGCGGGCGGAGGCTTTGCCCGAGTGTAGATCCACGCGGACCGGCACGTGCTTCGCGAGCATTTTCTGGTGAACCTCGCGCTCGTCGAAGGGATGTTCGCATCCGTGGCGGCACACGGCAGCGCCCGCAATCGAAATGTTCACGCGCCGGGGGGCAAATTTCACGCCGGAGCGTCCTGCGGCCGCGAGGATGCGTCCCCAGTTCGGGTCGGCACCCGCGAACGCCGTCTTCACGAGCGGTGAATTGGCGATCGTCTTTGCGATTCGGCGGGCGTCGCGCTCCGAAGCCGCGCCGCGAACTTCGATTTCGATGGTGCGCTGGGCGCCTTCGCCGTCCTCGATGATCGCCAGCGCGAGCGATTTGCAGATACCTTCGAGCGCCGCGCGAAAGGACTTGTAATCGGCGCCGGACGCGCCCTTGATTTCGCGCGCTCCTGAGTGGCCATTAGCGAGCACGGCGACCGTGTCATTCGTGGAGGTATCGCCATCCACGGTGATCGAATTAAAAGTGCGCTCGACAGAGGCGCGCAAGGCGCGGTCGAGCAGCGCGGGAGCGATCGCCGCGTCGGTGGCGATGAACGCGAGCATCGTCGCCATATTTGGCTCAATCATCCCTGAGCCCTTCGCGCAGCCGAGCAGGCGGACCTGCTTTCCGCCGACGCGGCACTTCGCCGCGGCCCATTTCGGGCGCGTGTCCGTGGTCATGATCGAGCGGGCGAACTCCTCGAAGGCTCCGGCCTCGGCGCTGCGGGCGAGCACGACATGCGGCACGGCGGCGAGAATTTTTTCCACGCGCAGCGGCGCGCCGATCACGCCAGTCGAGCACACCAGAATCTGCGAAGGGTCTATGCCGCCCAGCTCCGCGGCGAACTTCGAAGCCGTGGCGATGGAAGCGGGATAGCCGTCCTCCTTGGTGCAGCAGTTCGCGTTGCCGGAATTGACGATCAGGCCGCGCATTTGTCCGCGCGACCTGCGCAGATGCTCTCGCGAGGCGATCACGGGCGCGGCGACAATTTGATTCTGGGTGAACATGGCGGCGGTCGTCGCCGGAGTATCGCTGACGAGAATGCCGAGGTCGAGACGCGAGCGCTTGAGGCCGCAATGAGTGGCCGCGAAAGTGAAACCGCCGGGAATGTCGGACGCGGAAAGGCGCGGATTCAAGGCTTTTCCTCGAGCTTCGCGAGGCGCGCGTTGAAGTCCTCGAGCGCGGCGCGAACTGCCCCGGGCGCCGTGCCGCCGGCAACCCCGCGGCGGGCGAGAGCGGATTCGAGCGTGAGCACGGTGCTGAGGTCGCGACCAAAGGCAGGCGAGAATGCGGCGAGCCGGTCGAGCGGCATCTCGCGGATGGATTTTCCTTCCTGCTCCGCCGCGCGCAGCACTTTGCCGACGATTTCGTGCGCCTCGCGAAACGGGACGCCTTGCGCGGCGAGGTAATCGGCGACTTCGGTGGCGACCAGGGCCGGGTCTTGCGACGCCTCGCGCAGGCGCGCTTCGCGGAATTTCGTGGCGGCCAAAGTTGCAGCGGCAATTTTCAACATGGCGAGCGCTTGATCGTGGGCCGCGAAAAGCGGCTCTTTGTCCTCCTGCAGATCGCGCTGATAACTCGAGGGCAGGCCCTTGCAAGTGGTGAAAAGCGCGAAGAGGGCGCCGTAGATGCGGCCCGTCTTGCCGCGGATCAACTCCCACGCATCGGGGTTTTTCTTCTGCGGCATCAGGCTGCTGCCGGTGGAATATTCGTCAGGCAGCTCGATGAAGCCAAACTCCGGCGTGGCGAACAGAACCATGTCCTCGGCGAGCCTAGAAAGATGCATCGCCAGCGTGGCGAGCGCGAATAGCATTTCGAGCGCGAAGTCGCGGTCGCTGACGGCGTCGAGGCTATTGGCCGTGATGCGCGAAAAGCCCAGATCGCGCGCAAGCGCCTTGCGGTCGAGTGGGAACGCGCATCCGGCGAGAGCGCCGGAGCCGAGCGGGCAGGCGTCCGCGCTGGCCGCGGAGGCTGCGAAGCGTTCGGCGTCGCGTTGAAAGGCTTCGCCGTGTGCGAGGAGCCAGTGCGAAAGCAACAGCGGCTGGGCGTGCTGCATGTGCGTGGTGCCGGGCATGGGAATGCCAAGATTGGTTTTGGTCTGGACGGCTATCGCGCGGGCGAGCAAGGCGACGGCGCTGCGCAGCTCGCGCGTGGCATCTTTCACGTACATGCGGAACTCGGTCGCGACCATTTCGTTGCGGCTGCGGCCGGTGTGAAGCTTGGCGCCCAGCGGGCCGAGTTTCTCGATCAGCGCGGATTCGGCGAAATGGTGGACGTCTTCGGCCTGCGAAGCATCGAGCCACGCGGGGTCGGACTTCGCGCGAGCTTCGATCTCATCGAGCGCAGCGACGATGCGCTGGGCTTCTTCATCGGTGAGAATTCCGGCGGCGGCGATGGCGCGGGCCCAGGCGCGATTGAGCGCAAGCTCCTGAGGCAGCATCCGGCGATCGAAGCTCCAGGAGCGCTCGAATTCGTAGAACGAAGCATCGGGGGCGCGCTCGAATCTGCCGCCCCACATTTTCTGACCGTCGGGTGCGGTCATCGAACCGCGGCCTCGAGCGGGACGGTGATGGGCAGGGCGAAGAGGTTGATGAAGCCCTCAGCGTCCTTCGGGTTGTAGCCCGTCATGCTGAAGCTGGCAAGCCCGGCGCGATAAAGCGAATAGGGCGAGCTGCGCGCGGTGGCATTCACGTTGCCCTTGAAGAGCGAGAGCGTGACGGAACCGGTGACACGGCGCTGCGAGCTGGTGAAGAATGCGTCGAGAGCCTCGCGCAGCGGCGTGAACCACATGCCGTAGTAAACCATTTCGGCATAGCGCAGCGAGAGAATCTGCTGGTAGTGCAGCGTTTCGCGGTCGAGACACAACGATTCGAGCTCGCGATGCGCGGTGACGAGCAGGGTGCCGCCGGGCGTTTCATACGCGCCGCGCGATTTCATTCCAACGAGCCGGTTTTCGACGATGTCCATGCGCCCCACGCCATTGGCGGCGGCGATTTCGTTCAGTTGGTCGAGCAGCGCGAGCGGCGCGAGTTTCTTGCCATTCACCGAGACGGGATTTCCGCCATCGAAGCCGATCTCGACGGAGGAGGGCTGGTCGGGCGCCTTCGCGGGCGAGACGATCCATTGCCACATCGCCTCTTCGGGGGCGTTCGCCGGATCTTCGAGGACTCCGCCTTCGTGGCTGAGGTGCCAGACGTTGCGGTCGCGGCTGTAAATATTCTTTTTCGTCTGGTCCACTGGAATATTGTGCGAGCGAGCGTATTCGATCGCCTCTTCGCGGGAGTTGATCTTCCATTCGCGCCATGGCGCGATGATTGTCAAGTCGGGGGCCAGCGCCTTCGCGGCCAGCTCAAAACGAACCTGATCGTTGCCCTTGCCCGTGCAGCCGTGAGCCAAAGCATCGGCGCCGACTTTCCTGGCAATTTCTACCTGTCTTTTCGCGAGCAGCGGGCGGGCGAACGAAGTGCCCAGCAGATATTTGTGCTCGTAAACGGCTCCGGCGCGCAGCGTGGGCCAGATGTAACCGGTGATGAATTCCTCGCGCAGGTCTTCGATGTAGGCTTCGCTGGCTCCGGTGGCGAGCGCTTTTTTGTGCGCGGCCTCGAGATCTTCGCGCTGGCCGAGGTCGCCGATCATGGCGATCACTTCGCAGCCGCCGTAATTCTCCTTGAGCCAGGGAATAATGATGGAGGTATCGAGTCCTCCGGAATACGCCAAAACAACTTTCTTCGGCAACGGATTCTCCTTAGGTAAGCAGCGTGTGCAGGATCGCCTTCTGCACGTGGAGGCGATTTTCTGCCTGGTCGTAAATGATCGAGCGCGGCGAATCGATGACGCCTGCGCTGACCTCGAGACCGCGGTGGGCGGGCAGGCAATGCAGGAAGACAGCATCCGGCGCGGCTTGCTCGAAGAGCGCCTCATTGACCTGATAGGCCGCGAAGGCTTTTTCGCGAGCGGCGGATTCGGTTTCCTGGCCCATGCTCGCCCAGACGTCGGTGTAAACGGCCTGCGCGCCCGCCACGGCGTCCTCGGGCGATCGAACGATTTCGATTTTTCCGCGAGTTTCGCGGGCGACGCGCTTGGATTCAGCGACGATGGCAGCATCGGGTTCGTATCCGGCCGGCGTGGCGACGCGGATGTGCGCTCCCGCGCGTGCGCCAATGGTGAGAAGCGAGTGGCACATATTGTTGCCGTCGCCCACGTAGGCCAATTTGAGGCCGCGCAAGCCGCCGAAGCGTTCCTCCAGCGTGAAAAAATCCGCCAGAGCCTGGCAGGGATGGAATTTGTCCGAAAGCGCGTTGATCACGGGAACGTTGGCGTTCGCGGCGAGCTCTTCGAGTGTTTCCTGCGCGAAGACGCGCGCGACGATCCCCTGCACCCATCGCTCGAGATTCTTGGCGATGTCGCGGACCGGCTCGCGCTCGCTGAGCCGCGCGGCGGTGTGGTCGAGAAATGTGGATGTGCCGCCGAGATTGGCGATGCCCGTCTCGAAGGTGACACGCGTGCGCAGGGACGGCTTCTCGAAGATCAGGACGAACACGCTGCCGGCGAGCACGGTCCGGTAACGATCGGGGCGCGCCTTCATCTCCGTGGCGAGGCGGAAGAAATCGCGCAACTGCGCCGGGCTCCACTCCGTTCCGGTCAGGAGATCCCTTTTCAGTGCGAGCGGTGCGGCAACTGCGTGCATGTTCACCTCGTCGCAGCCAACGCGAGCGGCTGCGTCTGAGATTCGGATTTTGCGGCGGCGGATGTGTTCGCGGACTTCTTCGCGGACTTCGCCACCCGGGCCAGGACCGTTTCGAACTTCCGGAGAAATTCGGCGACGTCCTGCCGGCGAATAATGAACGGCGGGAGAAGCCGAAGAATGTGGTCGTGCGTGCAATTGATCAGCAGCCCCTGCCGCAGCGCTTCCTTGACGAACGGTGCGCCCTCGACCGTGAGATCCACGCCGATGATCAGTCCCTCGCCGCGCACCTCGCGGATGAAATCAAAACGCGCCGCAAGCTTTTCCAATCCCGCGCGAAGCTCGGCGCCGCGCTCGCGGACATTGGCGAGCAGGTTTTCTTCCTCCACGATGGTGAGAAATTCAAGCGCCGCCGCGCAGACCAGCGGGCCGCCGCCGAAGGTTGACCCGTGCATTCCGGGGCTCAGCGCGGATGCGAATTTCTCGCTGGCGATGAACGCACCCAGCGGGAGGCCGCCGGCCAGCGGCTTGGCAACCGTGACGATATCGGGAAGCGAGCCGAATTTCTGGTATGCGAAGCGCCAGCCGGTGCGGCCCAGGCCGGATTGAATTTCGTCGGCGATCAGCGCGGCGCCGTGCTGCGTGGCAAGCGCGCGCGCCCGTTCCCAGAACTCCTCGCTGACCACGAACACGCCGCCCTCGCCCTGCACGGGCTCGATGACGATCGCGCAGACCGTGTCGTCGAATTTCGCCTCGAGGTCCGCCACGTCGTTGAACCGGACGAATTCAGCGCCGGGAACGAGCGGGGCGAACGGCTCGCGATATTTCGCCGTGTGCGTGATCGAGAGCGCCCCGAATGTGCGGCCGTGAAACGAATTCTCGAGCGCGAGGAAGCGCGTCTTCAGCCGGGCGCCGCCGTCGGACTTGGCGTGCGCGTACGCCCGAGCAAGCTTCAGGGCGCCTTCGATGGCCTCGCTGCCGCTGTTGGAGAAGAAAACGCGATCAAGGCCGGACCACTCCGCCAGCTTGCGCGCGAGCGGAGCCTGATAGGGATTGTGAAAAAGATTCGAAACGTGCGTGGCCCGGCCAGCCTCGCGCCGGATGACGCGGACCATGCGCGGATGGGCGTATCCCGTCGCATTCACGGCGATTCCCGCGAGGAAATCGAGATATTCGCGTCCCTGCGAATCGTAGAGGCGGCAGCCGCGGCCGTGCGTGAACACCTCGGGCGGGCGCCGATAGGTCTTCATCATGTAGCGCGCTTCTTCCGCGCGAATCTTCGCCGGCGAAAGGCGCTTCGCCGCTGTGTGCTTCTTTCTGGCCATGGCTATTGCGCCGCCCCGTGGGCCGCCCTCGCGTTCGCGCGGATCACGGGCAGAACCCGCGTTCCCGGTCCGCGGCCCGAGCTCGCTGCAGCGAGCAGCGCGCGCGGCTTGGAACCGCCGACGATGCGGACTTCAGCAACGCCGCCGGCCAGGGCGCGCTTCGCGGCTTCGAGCTTCAGAATCATTCCGCCGGAAACTTTGTTTTTGCGAATGAGGTCTTCAATGTCCGTGCCGCGAAGAGCGCTCAGCACTTTTTCGCCGTCGAGCACGCCGGCAACATCGGTGAGGAAAATCAAGCGATCGGCGCGTATGAATTCCGCGGCGGCCGCGGCCATGTGGTCGGCATTAATGTTGTAAAGCTCGCCATCGGCGCCCAGACCCAGGCAGGAGGCCACGGGAACGATTCCCTCGCGCCAAAGCGAGCGCAGGAAGTCCACGTTCACTTCCGTGAGATAGCCGACGAATCCCAGGCTGCCCTCGCGATCCTCCACCTGCATGGGCTCGGCAAGGAAGCAGGCGGCGTCCGCGGCGCTGATGCCCACGGCAGGATGGCCCGCGAGCGAAATCGCGCCCGCGAGTTTCTTATTGAGCAGCCCGGCAAAAACCATCACAGCCGCGTCGCGCGTTTCGCGATCGGTGACGCGCAGGCCGTTGATAAAGCGGCTGGTGATTCCCATGCGCGCAAGCGTGGCCGTGAAGATTCGGCCGCCGCCGTGAATCACCAGAAGCTCGTGACCAGCGCGCGCAAGTTCCGTGATCTGACGCGCCAGAGTCTGCACGTCCTCATCGCGCTCCAGCAGCGCGCCTGCAACCTTGATGACCATCCTCATAGCAAACCCGCCGTTTCGGGATACCCGCGCATCCCATTGAGATTTTGTACCGCCTGCCCCGCCGCACCCTTACCGAGATTGTCGAGGCACGAAACGATCACCAGCCGCTCGCCCGAAGGATCGAGCGCAAAGCCGATATCGCAAAAATTCGTGTGCGTCACATGCTGCAGCTCCGGCAGAGTTCCCGCCGGCATGATTCGAACCATCGGCCGCCCCGTGTAGAACTTGCGGTAGAGCGCTTCGACTTCTTCCGCTTTGCGCGAAGGGCCGAGCCATACGTAGAGCGTCGAAAGAATTCCGCGATCCACCGGGAGCAGGTGCGTGGTGAACACGAAATCCTCCGAAGCGAGATCGAGATGCTCGGAAACCTCCGGCGTGTGGCGATGCGTGAAGAGGTTGTACGCCCGGAAATTTTCGTTTACCTCGACGAAATGCGTGTCGCGCTTCGGATCCTTGCCGGCTCCGGTGACGCCGGACTTGCAGTCGCACACGATACCGCGCGCAGTATTGATCCAACCCGCTTCGATCAGCGGCCGCAGCCCCAGAATCACGGACGTGGGATAGCACCCGGGGTTTCCAACGACCCGCGCCTTGGGAAGCGCGTCCGCATAAAGCTCCGGCAGGCCATACACCGTCTCCGACAAGGCCTTCGCGTCCGGCGCGGGGAGTTTGTACCACTTTATGAACGTCTCCGGGTTGCGGAAACGGAATGCGCCGCTGAGGTCCACGATACGGAGCGCGGGATTCGCGGCGAGAAGCGCGGGAACAAGCTCCAGCGAAGCCTCGTGCGGAGTCGAAAGGAATGCGACTTCGGCGCCGCTGCTGGCGATGGCCTCAACGGAAAGCGGGCGGCAGGGAGCGTCACCCCAGCCACGCAGTTGCGGGAAAAGATCCGTCAGGCAATGAACGTTCGCATGAGCCTCGCGGAGAAAGAATGTCGGCTTTTCGATGTGTGGATGCCGCAGCAGGAGCCGGGCTAGCTCGTATCCCGCGTAGCCCGTTACTCCGACGACGGCGACCCTTACGGGGTCACTCATCGGAGCATTTCCTCCACGCGTTTCTGGATGGCGCTGCATCCGGTACGGGAAGAACAGATGACCAGGACGGTGTCGTCGCCCGCCAGAGTGCCGGCGACTTCCTTCCAGTGTTCGGCGTCCACCGCCGCGGCAAGGGGCTGCGCGCCGCTGGGCGGCGTTTTCAAAATGAGCATGTTTTGCGCCGGGCGCAGATCGAGCAGGAAATCCTTCAGGGCGCGCGCGAGTGTCGGCAGCGGCGAGGCTTCGTCAGCCGTCGCGGAGGCGAGCGGCCGGTAGCCGGCGGACGTCTTCACGAGCCGGAGCTCGCGAAGATCGCGCGACAATGTCGCCTGCGTGACGCGCACGCCAAGGTGCCCGAGCTGGCGGCGCAACTCATCCTGGCTCGCCACAGGCTGGCCCGTGAGAACCTTTAGAATCTGTCCCTGCCGAAATCGTTTTTGTACGCCCATGTTCCTATGATGCGTGAATATGCACGCGACTGCATAATCATACACGAGTCATCCCGACAGTTGTCAACAAATAATCTCGGATGCAATCAATGTGTGAACGAGTTGCCGGAAGTTCGAGAAAGAGTTCGCGCGGTCAGGCGCAGCACCAGAGAGATATTCGAGGAAAGACAAAAAGCCGGGAGGACTGCGCGTGCTCGGCGGAACTAGAACCAATCGCTACGGTAGGCGATCCACCAGCTCACGATGCCGATTGGAATTGTGGCGAACAGCGCCCACCAGAGCGGCAAGGCCAGGTCGGCCACCAGGCCCAAAACAAAGAACGAGCCCCAAAAGATCTTTTTCTCCATGCCGCCATTTTAGGCCTCTGCTGCGGTGTTTCGTCCCAAACGTGGATGTCTATTGCGAAAGAGCCAAGGAGCTTGCGACCTTGATGATCGCTGCTTCTGTCGTTCTCAATCACGTCTTGGCGGTCAACGGGCTATCTAATTGTGCCACCGACCGGGCCGTTAGGAGTTGCGCACCAACTCTTCCTAGAGGCAAGCTACCAGTCCTGATTCGAGGCGTCGCAAGCCAGCAACCGGGGACGCTTCAGGCGTTTGCCGCTCCCGCGACCTGAGGCGAGGTTACCTGCGCCAGATCTTGCTGCAGGGCGGCCATATTGAATCCCGATGGCGCGGTTCCAACCTTCTTGTTGATCCAGTCGGAACTCAGAACCGCGAATGCCTCGTCCATGTAGGCATCGTAAAACTGCCAGCTCATGGATTTCAGCGCGCCCCACGTTACGACATAGAGGTTCCGCGAATCGTAGCCGACGGCTGGAATGCAGTGCCCGTTCTGGGGATTTGGGGCGGCATTTCCAACTGGCCCCTGGGGCGGGACCACCCAAGGCGTCTCGAGAAAATTGGATCCGGGTGCCACGGCAAAGTCCGGAAGAGCAACGCCGATGTAACAGTTTCCGAATAAGTAGACCGCGTCCCTCGCCTGCGTGTCACTCTTTGGCTCCAACTGGACGAAGGCGTTTATTTTGTCTCCGCCGATGCCGGTTTTCCGCCAGTACGTCAGAACATCCAACATACTGGCGCCGGCGTCAGCGTTGCCTTTGGCGAAATGATTGTAGGTATCCAGAATCTGCTGATTGCTTGGAGTCTTTTCTGTTCCGGTATTGGCGGTCCATTCCTCGATCATGTGGCCGGCGGCGGCGCAGGTGCAGTCGCCGTAGGTGTCATTGCCCATCATGGGCCAGTCGGGTACCGGTTTTGCGTAGCTGACCGTGGCGGGCGCCGGAGGCAACTCCGCAGTGAGGTATTTTCCGAACTGCAGGGTCCGCGCGTCAATTGTCGGTATGTGTTTTCCTAGTTTAAACGTCGGCATGTGCAATCCTCCGTTGGATTCGGGATAGGCGATTCGCTGGGGCCGTTGCAACCGTGCAGAATTCGTGTTCCTGGGTTCCGAACTACGCTGGGAAACTTGCCTGGATGACTGCCCATGTGGCAATGACGCTGGCAGCCGTGGTGAAGACGCCGTACTTGGTATAAATCTCTGTCGATTCCTCGAGGGCCTTCTGAATGTTGTTCTCGGGATTCGGTATCTGCGGATCGGAGGCATTTCGAATCGCGTGCCACTTCACGCCCGCGAATTGCTGCATGGCATTGCCGATCATTGCGTCGCCCATGTCGCAGCACTGGCCCAATCCCTGTAACTTGTAGTAATCGGTTGAATCATCGAAGCCGAAGAAATCGGTCGTAACGATGGCATCTTGCGGTGTTGCCCACATTTTCGGCGTGGATCTTCCCCCCACCACGCGCTTCGCGTTTACGTCTGTGAGCGCGGGTACGATGGCGCCCAGCGCGGCGGCCGGAAGCGGAGACGTTGAGTAAGACGCCGAGGCCCACGGCTCGCTCTTGAATTGCGTGGTGCAATCAAATCGTGTGTGGCCCGCCAGGACCACGTCGCCCAGCGCCACTTGCTTGCCGATCGCGCCGCCGGTGCCCGTGGTGATGAAGAGCTTCGGATTGACCGTCTGCACGATTTCCGTGATCAGTTTTCGCACAGGGATCTGCGGCCCGTCGTAGTCGAGGTGAAGGCCAGACTTGATCAACAGCACGCGTGCGGTCCCGATTCGACACGGAAAATACAGCCCGAGGCTGTGGTAGTAGCGGGCCATATCAGCCTGAGGGTCATTGAATGGGGCCTTTGGCCCGGTGACCAGCGGTATGTAGCTCTGCACATTGTGCCGGTACTCGTACCACGATGTGGTTGGGTATCCCGGCGTAAACAACGCTGCAAGCGCAGCGGCTTCCGCTGCGGTCCATGTCACCACGACGGCTTCGTACCCTTGGAATTTCGACAGGTCGTCGCTCTCCGCGGGCTGTGGATTGATAGGAACAGGCGTGGGCTTTGTAGCTGCCGGCCACGGAACCACACTGGGGAGCCGGTCGCCCTCGCTCAGCTGAGCGGTTGCGACGCCAGCCGCCCTGAACCGCTGTTGCGGGGCTTCGGGATTGTAGTTCAGCCTGAGATCTTCAGGATCAACGTGGCCCAGTTTCAATCCAGCTCCAGTGGACATATTTTAATCCTTTAGGTACGCAAGACGCGCGAGTTGAAGCGGCCAGTCGCCCGCAACGACAACACATTCCGGAACTTGAATCATCAGCGAAGTGCCGCTTATATAAAAGTAAGTACTTTACTGTACTTAAAACATACTCATGCTTGGCTTAGGAAGCGGCCTACAAGACTCCAGAACCTGTGTTAACTGTAGACATAATGTAATTATATGGTAACCACATAAAAACACGCGGGATCGGCAAAACACGGCGAATGCGATCTGTATCTCAGATTGCGGTAAGTATCATCTGCGGCGCAGCCGAAGCGGTCGGAGGTTGCTCGGAAATGTGAGCGGACGGACGCGGAGCTCGCGGGGACAGGTCGTATGACAAGGCCGTTCGCACGCGTTTTGCTGACGATGACTGAACTTGATGGGGAACGGCCGAGGATGGCTCGTAGCCGCGTAAGTATGGGACAGCAAAAAATGGTAGGCCCGTGCGGGCTCGAACCGCAGACCTCCACCGTGTCAAGGTGGCGCTCTAGCCAACTGAGCTACGGGCCTATCGTGCGACCAACTGCCACAATTCTAACATGCGGCGGAAGCGGGTAAAGAGATATGACCGGCGCGCCCGCTAGCTGAGGAGCGCGGTCGTGTTCGTGACGCACATGCGGCGCACATCGGCGGCGCGGAAGCCCGCGTCGAGCATCTTCTGCGCGAACATGCCAAACCCTTCGGCGACCGGAGGATTGATCGTCTGTCCCAGGTCGGTTGAGAGGACCACGCGCTCCGGACCAACTTTGCGGACGCTGTCGAAGTACGCGTCCCAGGGGGCTTTGTTCGTATACATCGTGGTGAAGCAGTGCTCGATCATCGCGCCAAGATCGGCCACTTCGACTTGCTCCTGCGCGGTCATGTTCTGCGACGGAAATTCCGCGTGCGTGACCACGACGCGCTTCAGGCCCATTTCCTTCGCGGTTTTCACCAGCGCGTGAATCTCTTTCTTGCTCAAGTGGCCGGTGGCGAGAATCATGTCGTGCTTGCCGATTAGTTCCAGGCACCGCCGCGCGACGTCGCTGACCTTGCCGCTGCCGTCGAGCACGCTGATCGGCGCGGGCGAAATGCCGGTCGCGGAAAGCTCGCGCTGAATTTTTGCCCAGAACGGAAGCTTGTCCGTGGGACCGTCACTGCGGCCGGCGGTTTCGTTGGCCGCGTCCACGGTCGGAAACCAGCAAATTTTGTTGCCAGAGCGGCCGGCGATTTCGAGCGCAACAGGATTCAAGCCGCCGACGCTGTGATTTAGCGTAATTGCGCCGTAGGCGGTGATGCCCGGGCTCGCCTTCGTGACCACTTTGGCGCGTTCATAGGTCGGCGCGTAGTGCGACTTCAGCACAAAGCCTTTTAGCTTGTGCGCGAGAAATTCCTTGGCGAGGTCGAGATCGTCAATGCGCCGCGCGATCACGTCCGGCGCGACATGAACCTGGATGTCGTAGCCGCCTTCAATGGCCTGCCACGCGGCGTCGGTAACCTGGATTGGTGCAGCAGCGGTTTCTACAGCCATGATGGCGTTGTCCTTTGAGCTTCTAGTTTGATTTCGCGAGCGTCAAATAATATACCCTACCGAACTGCGTTTGTTCGCGAGAAAGGTTTGCGCGTCCCATCGCGTTCGCCGTTTCTTCTAGAGGGGTTTGCCGGCAAGCCAGGATGCGCCGCGCACGTAAAGTGCTTCGACCTCGGGTCCGGTCAAACCCGGCATGTCCATCTTGATCTTGTATCCGATCTGCGTTTGCAGATAGGCGAGGTGACGGTACCCCTCTCGAAACGACATCAGGAGTTTCTGATCGAGGCTGAGCTTGGCCGCCGGGTCCACCGGATCCATTCGATCTTTCTCGTAAATGGGCTGGCGAAGCACCAATCCCCAGCGCCCGGCGCGCTTTTCCCAGAAATCAACGAAACGACCGGTGCAAACGACGTCGCAGACCACGTCGTGAACCGGCGCGCGCTGCGAGATGGTCATCTTGGTCTGCGAGAGGGCGCGATTACCCTTCACTTCAATCGAGCTTCCACCAAGAAAATGCAGGATGCGCACCCCTTTGGCGAACCCTTGCTTGCTCATTTCGATGAACTGGTCGGCGGTGCCCTGCGTCCATGTGGCCATCATGACGCCGTCGTCGTGCCAGAGCGCGCGGAATTTTTCCCACTGCAGTGCGTCGCGCCACACCACCCAGTTTTCAACCATTTCGCGAATCGTTATTCGCTCGGCCATTTCGTCGGTCATGGGAGCTCCCGCGCTGATCTGAAACAACGGGAGAGTGTACACCGATTCGACGGCTTGGACTTAGCCCCGCGCTCGCATCGCCGGCTCCAAGCTAGGCGAGAAGATTTTGTCAGTCGTGACCGGCATTAGTCTGATGACGAAGTTGATCGCTTTGAGCCTAGGCTTTCAGCGAGCTTGGACAAAACCCAGGTCCAGCCGCCCTCGTGCTGGCGTCCCATCTCGTCGTCGGGCACACCTGAATGACGGAGCGTGACTTCCGTTTCGTCTCCTCGTGGTTCCATCGTGACGGTGACGATGGATTCGGCGCCCTTCGTCCCATCGGACATCCATGTGTATTCGACGAGGCTCGGCCGGTTGATCTGAAGGAAGCGCCCGTAATGTGGCCAGGTGCGGCCTTCATGTTTCACCGCCAGATAGAAGAGGCCATCTACAACCGGATTCAGGATCAGGCGCTCTGCGCCGAACCATGGCCCGCCGGGACTCTTCGGGTCCATCCAGACATCGAAGACTTTATCGGCTGGCGCGGGAATCGTGCGGGAAACGGAGACCTCGGTAAGCTTCATGGTGATTTCTCCTTGTTTGTAGCGAAGAATTTCTCGAGCCGGTCGAGGCGCTCGTTCCAAAACTGCTCGTATTTCCGTATCCACTGCGTCACCGCGCGCATGGGCTCCGGGGATAACTCCAGAGTGTTGTCGCGGCCGCGGCGAGTCCGCCGGACAAGCCCGGCCCCCTCGAGCACTTTCACGTGCTTGCAAAATCCGGTCAGCGACATCGGAAAGGGCTCGGCAATGTCGGAAACGCGCGCCGGCCCACGGGCGAGGCGCTCGATGATTGCCCGGCGAGTCGGATCGGAAATGGCCGCGGCCACGCGGTCGATTTTAGTCGGGCGATACTGAACCATATGGTTCAGTATAATTTCAAGCCAATGACCTTGTCAATTCGTTGTTCAAGCGTTAGCGTGTTTCGTCCCGATGGCCGTAGATTCCGCCAACCCGCAATCAAGGAAGCGCGTTCGCCCGAAACGCTGGTACGCGCAACTTTGGGTTTATGTGCTCGTCGCCATGATCCTTGGGATCGTTTTGGGCGATTTTGATCCGAGCCTCGGCGTGCGCATGCAGCCGCTTGGCGACGCGTTCATCAAGCTGATTCGTATGCTGATCGCGCCAATCATCTTTTGCACTGTGGTTCACGGAATCGCGCGCATGTCCGATTTGGCGCAAGTCGGGCGCGTCGCACTCAAGGCGATCATTTATTTCGAAGTGTTGACCACGGTCGCGCTCGTGATCGGGCTCGCCGCCGTCAATATATGGAAGCCCGGACGTGGGATGAACGTGAATCTCGCCCACGTGGACACTTCCGCCGTGCAGACGTACGTTGCGCACCCGGAAACCGCCAGCGTCACGCAGTTTCTTACCAACATCATTCCAAACACGTTTGTCGGGGCGTTCACCGAAGGAAACGTCCTGCAGGTGCTGCTTATTTCCGTCCTCTGTGCGTTCGCGCTTACGCAAGTTGGTGAACGCGGCAAACCAATTGTGGATTTCATTGAATCCGCGTCGCAAATGCTCTTCAAAGTCGTTGCGATCGTGATGTGGGCCGCGCCGATCGGCGCGTTTGGGGCGATCGCTTTCACGGTCGGCAAATTTGGCGCGGGATCGCTGGTGTCGCTGGGCAAGCTGCTCGGCGGCTTTTACGTTACCTGTCTCATATTCGTTTTCGGCGTTCTATGGCCCGTCGCGCGCTGGTGCGGATTCAGCATATTCAAGCTGATCCGATACATCCGCGAAGAGCTTTTGATCGTCTTCGCGACTACTTCCTCCGAGACGGTGCTGCCGCAATTGATGACCAAGCTCGAGGACCTGGGCTGCGAGGAGAGCATCGTCGGCCTGGTGATCCCGACGGGCTATTCCTTCAATCTGGACGGGACTTGCCTCTACCTTGCGACGACGACGGTATTTTTGGCGCAGGCCACGAATACGCCGATGAATCTCTGGCAGCAGCTGGGGCTGCTCGCCGTGCTGCTGTTGTCGTCGAAGGGTGCGGCAGGTGTCGCCGGCGCGGCGTTCGTCGTATTGGCCGCGACGATTGCTTCGACGGGAACGATACCCGTGGCAAGCATCGCGTTAGTGCTTGGAATTCACAGGCTCATGTCGGAAGGATTGACGCCTACCAATGTGGTCGGCAACGCGGTCGCAACGATTGTGGTCGCAAAGTGGGAGCACGCGCTGGACGAAAAGCAGCTCCACTCCGTGCTCAAAGGAAAATTGGAAGCCGCACGCCCTTGAGAGTCAAACAAAGACGCTAGGCTTTTGAGCTGGCGGCTGAACGGTTGAGGATGTGGTCGAGCTTATCCAGGACCTGCATGGCCGTGTAGCATTGCTGGACGCTGGCGTTCGGCTCGCGCTTTTCCTTGATCGCGGCGAAAAACTCGCGGTCCTGGAGCTCGATTCCGTTCATCGAGACATCCACGTGCGAGAGGTCGATCTTCTTGTCCTCGCCGTCTACTAGATCGTCGTAGTAAGCCTGAAACGTGCCGTTGTCGCAGATGTAGCGGAAGCGCGTGCCTAGCGGACCCTTGTTGTTGAACGACAGCGAAAGCGTGCAGATGGCGCCCGAAGGCACTTTCAGCACGATTCCCATGTCCATCGCGATTTTCAGCTCGGGGTGCAGCGGGCCCTGCACGGCGTAACAATCGGAAACCAGCTCGCCGGTTTGATATTGGAACAGGTCCACAGTGTGGCAGGAGTGATGCCATAGGAGGTGATCGGTCCAGCTTCTAGGCTGCCCTGCCGCGTTCATGTTCGTGCGCCGGAAAAAATAGGTCTGCACGTTCATTTGCTGAACCTTCAGCTCGCCGGACTTGATCTTTTTGTGGACGTACTGATGGCTGGGATTAAAACGGCGCGTGTGGCCGCCCATGCAGACGACGCCCGTTTCTTTCTGCACTTTCACCAGGCGCGCGGAATCCGCCAGGGTGTCCGCGATCGGAATCTCGATTTGCACGTGCTTTCCGGCGCGCATGCACTGCTCGCCTTGCGCGGCGTGCATTCCGGTGGGCGTGGCGAGAATCATGGCTTCGAGGCCGGGCTGCTTCAGGCTCTCGCCAAGGTCGCCGGTCCAGTGAGGAATCTTGAACCGCTTCGCGACTTCCGCGGTGGTTGTCTGGTTTCCGCCGGTCAAGGTGACGACTTCGATGCCCGGAATAACGGCGAGGGCCTCCAAATGCTTCACGCCGAAAGCGCCTTGTCCCGCAACGCCAACCTTCATATGTTTGCCCTCGCTTGAAGTTGAAAGAATTCGTCCGATTTCGAGCGGAATCGCTGCCAAGAAAAGCCAAACCTGCGGCATCCCGACACGCCGCAGGCCCAATCACTTCGCTATTGAATCGCCGCCAACTAGTGCGATGCTGTGTTCGGCTGCCCGATTTCGCTCTTTGCCGCGCGCAACTTCCGCAGCTCGGCGTGGATCCGGATGACGGCCATCCACATCCCGAGAGGATGCGCGCCCGCCTCCACCAGCGGATGGACCTGCCCGTCCCGGAACTTCTCGATGTCGTCGTCCTGCAGCGTTTCAAGAACCTTGGCTTCCTCGGTCGTCATGCCGTATTCCTTCGCCACGGAAGGAAGATCGTGAATCAGCCGGAGCCGCAGGTCCCGCTTGAAGCGGCTGTCGTACAGAACCTTGTTCAGCTTGTAAGCCGCCACGGAGGGGTGCTTATAGAATTCGAAGCCGCCCTTGAATTCGTACTTTTTGGCTGCCTCCGCTCCTTCCTTGGAAGGACCCGTGCCCTTGAGCGGGAGGAAGCGCATGACCGCGTGGCCGTGGTGCCACGTCGGCTGATAGGTGACCAATTCACCCGGCTGATTTCCGATCGCACCGAACATAATCATCCACGAAAGCATTTCCGTGTTGCCGACCTCATCGAGCTGCTCGTTGGTCAGGTCAATAAGGACCTGATGATTCCCCTTTTCCATTTGCGAGATGGCCCAGTAGTCGAAGTCGAAATCCGGCTTGGGGTATTTCCACGTGCCGGGAAAATGCGACATTCCGCCGCTGGCCACGATGGCGACTTTCTCGGGACGGGCCGCGATTACCTTCGCGATCGCTTTCCCCAGCTCCGCGCAACGCTTTGCTGTCGGCAGGGGCGGGAGATACGCATTGACGAATATCGGGACGACAGGGATCGGACGCTTCTCAATCACCCATTCATAGACGGCTGCGAACGCGTGTCCGAGGACCGCGTCCTGCGAGTAGCCCAGGTCGAAACCCGCGGACATGAGCTTGTCGAGGAGGTCTTCGGCCAAGCCCTGATGGATCGGCATTTCGTATCTGCGGCCGGCAAATTCAGCGTGGGAAAACTCGCCCGACAGGATGGCGAATGTCGGAACGGAGCTCAGGAAGAAAGTTTCGAGATGATCGCTGCCGATCACGATCACGGCGTCCGGCTTGGACTCCTCAAGTTCGCGGCCTATCTCGCGCATCGCCGCAATATCGGCGTCAAGTTGCTTGGGGTCCTCGCTGGGGGGACGGTCGAAAAGCTGCGGGGCATGCACGGTAGCAAATGCTGAGACAATCTTACCCATGTCTAATTACCTCATTTCCGGTCTCTTGGAACGCGCCTCAGTCGCTCTTTATCACCCAAACCTAAGGCCGCACGCCATCGCGTGGGCGCGAAACTGATGCTCTGATTGTTGCGGAATCCAGCGGACTTCGTCAAGCGAAACCATCCCCAAGCCCGGCTCAGGGGGAGACTGCGTTTCACGTTGTGAGCGGGTCGGCCTTTTCGACGTCAATCTCGAGATCTTTGATCGCCTGTTGAACCAAGGAAGCCTGAATTTTGCCTTCGCGCAGCAATTCGTGGAGCGTCGCCAGCGTGATGAAGCGCGCGTCCACCTCAAAAAAGTTGCGGAGGGACTGCCTGCTCTCGCTGCGGCCAAATCCGTCGGTACCGAGCGACGCCAGCCGCCTGGGCATCCATTGGCTCACCATATTCGGCAGGGCTTTCAGGTAATCCGTTGCGGCCACAAGCACGCCGGGGGCTCCCGCAAGGCACTGGGAGACATACGGCACGCGGGGCTTGTCGCTCGGATGCAGCAGATTCCAGCGCTCTGTCTCGATCCCGTCGCTATAGAGGGCCTTATAGCTCGTAACGCTCCAGACATCGGCGGCCACGTGGTATTTCTCCGCCAGGATTTCCTGAGCGTGCAAAACCTCGCGAAGAATGGAGCCGCTTCCGAAAAGCTGGGCGCGAAGCTTCGACTTGCTGTCGCTCGCGGCCTTGTAACGATACATGCCCTTCAGGATGCCCTCGCGCGATCCAGGCGGCATCGGGGGCATCGCGTAAGGCTCGTTCATCACGGTGATGTAGTAAAAGATGCTTTCGCCCTTGTGGTACATGCGATCGATGCCGTCTTCGATGATCACGGCGAGTTCGTACGCGAACGCGGGATCGTAGGCTTGCAACGTGGGGATAGGAAGCGCGAGCACGTGGCTATTGCCATCCTGGTGCTGCAGACCTTCGCCGGCCAGCGTCGTGCGCCCGGCCGTGCCTCCCAGCAGAAACCCGCGGCACCTCGTGTCCGCTGCGGCCCAAATCAGATCGCAGACGCGCTGCAGTCCGAACATCGAATAGAAAATGAAAAACGGAATCGTGTTGATTCCATGAGTAGCGTAGGCGGAGCCGGCGGCGATAAACGACGACATCGAACCGGCTTCGGTGATGCCCTCTTCCAAAATCTGGCCGTCTTTGGCTTCCTTGTAATAGAGCAGCGTGTTCATGTCCACGGGTTCGTAGAGCTGCCCCTGGCTGCTATAGATTCCAACCAGCCGAAACAGGGACTCCATGCCAAAAGTGCGCGCTTCGTCCGGAACGATGGGCACAACCAGCTTGCCGATTTCAGGGTCGCGCAGCATTTTCCGCAGCATTCCGACGAATGCCATGGTGGTCGAGACCTCGCGGCCTTCGCTTCCCGTCAGGAACTCTTCAAATAGCTCCGCGCGATTGCCCACCAAGGGTTTCGAGCGGACGCTGCGCCGCGGCATGTAGCCGCCGAGTTTTTCGCGACAAGCACGGAGATATTGAATTTCGGGGCTGTCGTCCGGTGGGCGGTAAAACGGCACTTCGGCGAATTGCTCTTCCGTGAACGAAAGTCCGAAACGTTCGCCGAAGTTGCGAAGCGTATCTTCGTCAACTTTCTTCTGCTGGTGGGTGACGTTGCGGCCCTCTCCGGCTTCCCCGAGGCCATAGCCTTTAATCGTGCGTGCCAGGATTACGGTCGGAGATCCCTTGTGTTCGACCGCAGCCTTATAGGCGGCGTAAACCTTCTTCGGATCGTGTCCGCCCTGGCGCAGTGCGTGAAGCTTTTCGTCCGGAATATTCTCGACCATCTTCAGCAGCCGTGGATCGGAGCCAAACACATGCTGCCGAATATAGGCGCCGGATTCGACGATCAGCTTCTGATACTCGCCGTCCACCATCTCTCCCAGGCGTTTGGCAAGCAAGCCGTCCACATCCTGCTCGAAGAGCGTGTCCCAGTCGGAACCCCAAAGAACTTTGATTACATTCCACCCCGCGCCGCGGAATGCCGCCTCCAATTCCTGGACGATGCTTCCATTGCCGCGTACGGGCCCATCGAGGCGCTGTAGGTTGCAGTTGATTACAAAAATCAGATTGTCGAGGTGTTCGCGGGAGGCGAGCGTAATCGCTCCCAAAGCTTCCGGCTCGTCCGTTTCACCATCGCCCAAAAAAGCCCATACTTTCGCGTCCGTGCGCGGTTTGAGGCCGCGATCCTCGAGATAACGGTTAAAGCGAGCCTGATAAATCGCCATGATCGGGCTCAGGCCCATCGAAACGGTGGGGAATTCCCAGAATTCAGGCATCAGCCATGGATGCGGATACGACGATAGCCCTCCGCCGGGTTTCAGCTCGCGGCGGAAATTCTGGAGTTTTTCGGCCGACAGGCGGCCCTCGACGAATGCGCGCGCGTATACGCCCGGCGCAGCGTGGCCCTGGAAATAAACAGTGTCGCCCTCGAACTCGTCGGTACGCGCACGGAAGAAGTGATCGAATCCCATCTCGAACAAAGTTGCCACCGAGCCGTAGGTGGAGATGTGGCCGCCGATATTGTGTTCCTCGCGGTTGGCTCGGACCACCATGGCAAGAGCGTTCCAGCGAACAAGGCTCTTGATCTTTCGTTCGATTTCCTGATCGCCCGGCAGGGCGGCCTGCTGGCTTACGTGGATCGTATTTACGTACGGAGTGTTTGCGGTAAACGGAACTTGCACACCGGAAGCAAGGGCCCTATTGCGGATTTCCTGCAGGATCCTGGACGCCTGCCCAGGCTTGCCCTTCTCTATGACCGCATCGAATGACTCAATCCATTCCCATATCTCTTCGAGTTCATCAATGTCGGTTGGAGGAATTACAGGACGCACGACCATGTTGATCTAAACTCCCCGCGATTGGATTCTCAAATAATCCTCATTATTCTTCACACATATTATATACCCCATTTCCGAGGCGCAGTCCGTCAATGCGCATCAAAAAGAACTATCGCAGCAATAGATAAAGCGGAAGAGTGGAGCTCCGATCAGCGCGCGGGGCCCGGTGGGTCGTTCGTAACGTTGTAGGCTCCGCCATTGCGGAGATAGAGCCGCCCGGCTTCCTCGCGGTTCAATGGCCTTGCCCCGCGCCGCCCAAACACGGCCAGCTGGTTTCCGCTTTCGTCCACCGCGCGGTCGCGATCCACGCCTTTGGAAATTGCCAGAGCCGGCGCATCGGTGCGATAGCTGGCGATGAGCTTGGGAGTCGGCCGTGGGCTGAAGCCGTAGGAATTCGGCGAATCCTCGGGAGACAACACTTGCAGGACGCGAAGTCCGTTGCGGCCGTCGGCCAGAAAGGCGAACGCGCTGGCGTCCACCATTCCGATCTTCACGTCGCGCAGGTCGTTGATCTTGCCGTCGGCCGAGAAGATCTGATCGAGCTGGGGCTGCTCCGGCCTTTCGACATCCACGATGGCCAAACCTTGTTTGCCGCCGGCAACGTACGCGTACGTGCGCGCGACGTAAACGTTTCGCGCGTCCTCCAATTTCACCAGGGCATTCGGCACCACGCGAGGATGATCGAGCGAGGTAACATCCAGCACCTTCAGGCCGTCCCGGTCCACCACGAATGCGTAGCGGAACTGGATCGAGATTCCCCGCGGATCGTTCAAATCGGGCGCGCCGATTTCCGCAACGACTTTCGGCTGCAGCGGCTTGTCCAGGTCCACGACGACGAGGCCTCGGTCGCAGAGCATATAAGCGTACGTGCCGGCGATCGCGATGCGGCGGGCTCCGTTCAGAATTCCATTCGGGTTGAAGGCCAGCGCGCGCTTCAGAAAATTGTTTCGCGGATCGCCGTCGAGCAGCGTGCTGACGCCAGGAGACTTGCTGTTGGGATTCGAGTCTCCAACGACCACCAGGCCTTCGTATTTGTCGGCAACGTAGAGAAACGCGTACATCGGGTGGATCGCCTGCTCTTCGTTCTCCGGGTTTCGCGCCCGCGCGGGATCAATCGCGAGCGTCGAGGGGCTGGCGACGGCCGTCGCGTATTTCGTATGCGCGTAGAGGCGCTGCCCCAGTGGAGATACGGGGGCGGTGACCTGGCGTTCGGAAAAGCCCTTGTTGTCTATATTGGCGACGTCGTACACACGGAACCCGCCCTTGCCGAGTGCGGCGTAGAGATATTCGCCGCGAAGCTGCACGTCGAGCACGTTTCCAGGGTGATGGTAGGCCTCTTGAAGCTCGCGGCCGCGCGCGACGTGCTGGCGGTAATTGTCCGGGTAGGCGAGCCGCTGAAGGTAGCTGCCGATGATCGCGGGCGGCTCGTCGTGCTCCGCGACGGCCACGGCATCGAAACCCTTCGCGCCGTCCGCGACGTAGATATAGCGCCCCATGAAATTCAACAGGTTGGTGCCTTGCAGAAGCACTTGCGCCATCCATGCGTTGTTGTCGTTGCGCTGCGAAATGTGGCAATCGTCGCAGGACTTCGTTTCTTTCGACCGCACCGTATGCGGCACAAATGTGCTGAACGCGGTCCCGGCGAGCCCTTCCGCCGAAACCGTCTGCTGCATGTAATAAAGCCATTCGCGATTCTGGTTTTGCGAGCTGACCACGATAGCGCAGGAAGAGCGCGCTGGCGCCACGCGATGGCCCGTGACCGTGCCGTCAATTGCCAGCATGAAGCCGTCGTCACGCAGCACCTGGAAGTTGTAGGACGTGTAGTTGCGGGTGGTCAGGCCTTCATTGTGGAGCATCGGCATGCGCTGATTCGCGGTCATCGAAAGATGGCAGCCGAAGCAATTAGGCGTCCAGGAGGTGTGGCAGGCGTAGCACGTCATGCGGCTGTTCGCGTGAGCCAGCTGCGATTCATCCGCCGGGAGCGCGCCCCACGTCTTGCCATCGAGCCGGACGGTCTTGGCCCACCTCGATTTTTCGCTGTAGTGAGCGTTACCGGGCGTGATGGTGTCCAGCGTCTGCACCACTTCCCATTCCTGATCGGGCTCGACCATGGAGCGCTGGAAGAGCTTGCCGTCGCGCCATTCGAATCGCCGGCTGTTCCAGGGAGTGCGAAACGCATCGAGGTGCGTGCCACCGGCGGGTGCTGCGGGTCCGGAGGTAATCAGCGTGGCGCGTTTCTCGACCGTGCCGTGGCAATCGGTGCAGTCGAGTTCGATCGCGGCGCGAGGCTCGGCGTACAGCTTTCCATTGCCGTGAACGTCCTGCTGGAAGTGGCAGTCCACGCACTGCATTCCTTTCTCGAGGTGGATGTCCTTCAGGTGAACAGCCTTGTCGAATTTGTTCGGGTCGTCGGCGGAAACGATTTTGCTATCAGCGTCGAGCAGATCGCCCTTTCGATCGCGCTTGTAAACAGCGCGGAAGACCCAGCCGTGGCTATGGAAATCGGCGAACTGACTTTGCTTCAGCTGCGCATTGAATTTCGCGTCGCCCAATTGCTCGAGGAATTTCGGGTCCGACCACAAGCCGCGGGGCGCGGCCCCTTCCGGATTTCGCTGTGCCACTTCATATCGTTCGTCCGCGGTCGGATTCCTCTGCTGCGCGGGATACATGGATTCGCCGTCCGCTTCGTTGTCCCACCAGGTGTAGCCGAAATACGTCGTCTCCATATTCGTGCCCGGGTGGATGTGGCAGACCATGCATTGGCTGGAGGGAATCGAGCGCGTGAACGTGTGCCGAATAGGATGGCCGGATTCGCCCTTTGCAATCGTGGTATCGGCGGACGCGCTCTCGCCGAGATGGCCAAACGACGCATACGGACCGGAATGCTCGGGCGAGCGATCGTTGGCGTAGATCACGTGGCACGCCGTGCAACCGCTGCCGCGATAATCGCCCGGCTGATCGTTCGTGCCCGGAAGCGAGAGCATCGGGTCGAGCAGGCGCGTCTTCTGCAAGCCAAGGAACACCGGATCGGTGCGCAGCAGGGTGCCGAATCCGCGTTCCCCGAGTTGGTCGTCGGGGCGGCCGGATTCTCCCTCGGTGTTGGGATTGCCGATTTCACCTTTTTTTGCGCCGCCGCGCTCGAATACGCGCAGCACATTCCCCGGCTGCGAAATCTCCCAGCGCTCGAGAGGCGTCAATTCGGGCACCACGCCTTTCGTCCGCGTTTCCTCAGGTGATGGCGGCGGGACGGTGTGCATTGCCTGCGGCAGGCCGTCGGCCGAGTAGCTTTCGCCGAAGCGCGCGTTCTTCAGCGGAAACGATCCGTTGTTATAAAGCGCCGCACCCCAGAGCATCCCGCCGTGAGTCATCATGCTGGTGCTCACGTTGCGGACTTCCGCCTGGTGGCACCCCGCTGTGCCGCAAGTTTGCGGGGCGACGCGAAGGTCGCCGGGATTGGCGAAGCGGACGTACTCATAACTCTCGCGCAGCCACGCCGTGTAGGCGCGCTGCGCGTTGGCCGAACCGCGGGCGAAGATGGGATCGCGAGGCTGGGGATGCGCTTTTAACTTCGCCTGTTCGTAGGCCGCGGAATCCTTGGGCGTGCCGGGCGAGATGCCGGCCGTGGCATCGCCGCCGTGGCAGTCCGTGCAGCCCAGGCGCACGGTGCGAGTGGGGTGCATGGTCGGCTCATCAACGCTGACGTGGCAGGTGACGCACCCTGTGCTCTTCGCATCTGCGTCGGCCTGCGTCTGCGTGATCAGGCTGGGCTGCGACGGCTGCGGTGACTGCTGCGCTTGCGGCCGCGCATCCGCCGGCAATCCGTGCTCCAGCGCAAACGATAGGATCACGAGCAGCGCGAGAATGGCGAAGTAGCGCCGCGCCGCGCCCGGGCGACTATCTTTGCCCCGTCGTCTCTCCAGCGCCGTGAATGAATCTCGCTTCAACAATTTCCGGTAGTTCCTCGCGCGCCGCTAAAACTGAAACTTTACGTTGGTAAAGACACTGAACATCATTTTGCCCGTGTAAATATCGCGCAAGCCCTGTCCGGGCACGAGCGCAGCGGCCCCGGCGGTGATCGAAATGTTTTCCGTCAGCGGCGGGCGGTATCGCACGCCGAGGCTGGAGTCCACACCGATCGTATGATGAATGGGAGCCTGGAACAGTAGAAGTTCGAGCGGCTCGGTGTCTTCGAATCGCAGATAGTTGACGTTGACGAAGCCGCGCAGCTTCGGTGTGAGATCGAAATCCGTTCCCAGGTTCGCGAGAAAAATGCCGGGATTGACGAAGTTGGCTTGCCCTTCGTCTTTGTCTGAGCGGAGACTGGGCAGCAAGCTGTCGGGCGACGTCAGGTTCACTCCGGCGCCGGTCAGCCGAATGCCCTCGCGATTCCACAGGCTGAAAATTCCGCCCGCGAATTCGGGGAAGTCTTCGATGGCGTCAAAACCGCGCGCGTGTCCGCTCGCGGGATTCGCGGAACCGGAAGCGTAGAAGGCCGAGCCCTTGAAGCGGATCCAATCCTTATCAACGGAGAGCTCGAGCGCGGCCATTTGCGCGTTGATGGTAACGGGGCGTCCGGCCAACGGATTGAAACTGTCGGTACCAAGTGCCTGATAAAAGGCGTGTGTCAGGTTCACGCGCCCGATGTGCCCATCGCCCGTCCACCCCAGGTACCCGACATGAATGGCGTGTGGCTTGATCTCGTTGTTCGAGATCACCACGCCGATGGGAGACGGGCGCACCAGAAAACCATTGTCATCGTAATGAATGCTGGGGGCGTCGTCGTTGTAGTCCACGCTGAACTGCGCCGTATAGCCCTGGAACAGGAAATCCTGCTTGTAAACATTGGCGATGATCACCTGCTGCTTTCTTCGGGCGAATGTGTTCAGGCCGCTGTTGGTGTTCTTCTCGAGCAAGTTGAAATAGGCCAGATTGTATTGCCAGCGGTTTGAATCGAGGTTGCCGAAGAAACGCACGCCAGGCTGCTCGTCAACGAAAAGAAAGCCCCTGAAATCGGAGTTGAACTCCTGGATGCCCGCGCGCACGGAAACAAAATCGTAATTCGAGCTCAGGTCATGGAGTTTTACCTCTCCAAAGAGTTCCTGGAAGCCGAGATGGGAATCCAGTCGCGTGGTGCCGTCGCGCACGTCAACGTTTACGATCCCGAGCTCTTGCACGTCGAGATAATTCAGGCTGATCACCGGAGTCACTCGAATCCGCCAGTCCACGGGACGAAAGGCTGCGTCGCCATGAAACAGGTCGAAGGAGAAAAGAAACAGCTGATCGAGGAAGAGTTGCTCGCCCTTTCCGAAGAAATCGCTGGTCCCGGGACTCGCCGTGCTGATGCCGCTCGGAACCGGCAGGCGCCGGCCATCTATGAGTGTGTCGCTGAGCGCCGTGAAGTTGAAAAAGGTTTGCTGGCCGAAAATCGGCACATCACCTTTCAATTTGTTCCGGTCAAATGGATCCCACTTGCTTCCCTTTACGTAGGGATGCTCGCCACCGGTTCCGTAGCGATCCCAATCGGGCATGGTGACGCGCCAGCGATTCGGCTCCGCTTGAAAAACCTCGCCGTCAGGCGGAAATGTTGCCGGCGCGGGCGGAGTCTGGCTGGATGACTCCAGGTCCGGACTCTGTTTTGCTCCGGAGTATCCCGGAGCGGAAGTTTCGGTCGCAGTCGTCGGGGCAGTCGTCGCCGGAAGCTGCGGAAGGCTGGACGCAGGCGG
>Ga0182018_10000257_pt1 | contig 70021 bp, 74 predicted proteins | sample 812P2MmetaG_FD_120490 | JGI IMG/M metagenome (GOLD analysis project Ga0182018, IMG submission 120490) | Permafrost microbial communities from Stordalen Mire, Sweden - 812P2M metaG | ecosystem: Environmental > Terrestrial > Soil > Wetlands > Permafrost | place: Sweden: Stordalen | collected... | reverse complement strand
CGGAAGCGTAACCCAGCCCCTTGAGCAGATACCCGACGCCGTCGCGGTCGTCCTGGTAAATGGAGACTCTGGCCCAGCCGCCGCCGAGCGATTGCCAGGCGGCCATCAGCTCGAAGTTGAGGCCGGGACAGAGTGCATCAGGTGGCAGCCCTGCGATTAAACCGTGGTAATGGAGGCGGCTGACCGGCCAGAGCCTTTACTACCTGGGCGAGACGAATCTCAAACACAAAATCCTCGCCGTCGTGGAGGAGGCCGGAGCCGAGAAAGCCAGCTACGCTTTGAAGCTGTTGCAATCGGAAGGCGAGCTAACGATAGCCAGCACCGGCAAAGACCCGGCGACCGGCAAAATGGTGACGCAGGAATATCACGTTGAAGGCCCGGTGATGATTTTTTTGACGACGACGGCGATTGACCTGGACGAGGAGTTGCAAAACCGTTGTCTCACGCTGGCGGTGGACGAGAGCGCCGAGCAGACCGGGCGCATCCACCGGCTGCAACGCGAACGGCGCACGCTGGCCGGACTCATCGCCAAAGCGGAGCGGCAGGACGTGCTGAAAAAACTCCGCAACGCGCAGCGGTTGTTGTCGTCGGTGGACGTGCTCAATCCGTTTGCGCCGAGCCTGACGTTCGCCACGGCGCGCACGCGCAACCGGCGCGACCACGAAAAATATCTGACGCTCATTGACGCCATCGCGTTGCTGCACCAGCACCAGCGGGAAACGCGCACGCTGCCCAACGGCCAACACTTCATTGAAGTGACGCTCGATGACATCTCGCTGGCGAACGAGCTTGCGCCGGAAATTTTGGGGCGTTCGCTCGACGAGTTGCCGCCGCAGACGCGCCGCCTGTTGGGTTACATCCGCAAACTGGTTAAAAAGAAATCAGGCGGTGCAAAAGACGCTTCCACTTTTAGCCGCAAGGAACTCCGGGAAATATGCGGTTGGAGTCTGACGCAGGTGCGCGTCCATCTGGAGCGATTGGTGGAACTGGAATGTCTGGCCATCCGGCATGGGCGTTTGGGCAGCCAGTTTGTTTATGAAATGCTCCTCGATGCCGACGCGCCGGAGGCCGTCGCCCATATCGGCCTGATTGAAATCGCGTCCTTGCGGACGGCCACCATTGCGCACGACTACAAAACCAACCTGACGGGTTTGAGCAATGGGGTGGCGGAGCAAAACGGCCACCTAGCGGGGGGTGACGAAATGCCACCGCCACCTGAAAACGGCACGCCCGCCTCATCAAAATCACCACCTGACGGCCTGACGCAATCGCACATCAGGACACGCGCCGTCCAACTGGCATCGTAACCATGGCTGGAAACAAAGGCTTTGCCGCCGTCGAAAAACTCGCCCGTCGCACCAAAGCACAACGCGGAGGCAACGACCGGCGACCGGACACCTTCGACCGCAGCGCCCCCGACGCGCTCGCCTTGTGGCGCGACGCCTACATTGAATCCCTCGGCGCGCGCAATTATGCCGAAGGCACATTGGAAGGCCGACGTGATGCGTTGAAAGTTTTTTTGGCGTGGGCGGCGGAACGGGAACTGACACGCGCCGGGCAAATCACCCGTCCGATTTTGGAAAGTTACCAGCGTTGGTTGTGGCGTTGTATCAAGGCCAACGGCCAGCGGCTGGGCTGGAGCACGCAGCGCAACCGGCTCGGCGTTCTCAAGGACTTCTTCCGCTGGGTGACGCGGCAGGATGTCATTCTGCACAATCCGGCCAGCGAAGTGGAACTGCCACGCATGGAAAAGCGGCTTCCCCAGGCCGTGCTGACGTTGCCCGAAGTGGAGCGGCTGCTCGCCGTGCCGGACGTGAGCGATCCGCTCGGCATCCGCGACCGGACGATGCTGGAAGTTTTTTACAGTTGCGGCATCCGGCGCACTGAACTTTGCCGTTTGGAACTGGCCGACCTGAACACCGAGCGGCGCACGCTCCATGTCCGACTCGGCAAAGGAAAAAAAGATCGCGTCGTGCCCATCGGCACGCGGGCGGTTCACTGGCTGGAACATTACTTGCAGGCCGTGCGTCCGCGTCTGTCCCTGGACACGCGCACGCAGGCGTTGTTCCTCACCGGCTACGGCGGCGCGTTCAATCCTGATGTCGTGTCCCGCATGGTGGCCGCGTGGCTGGCCAAGGCCGGGCTGAAACGCAAAGGCTGCTGCCACATCCTGCGGCACACCTGCGCGACGCACATGCTGGAGAACGGGGCGGACATCCGGTTCATCCAGCAGTTGCTCGGCCATGAGAAACTCGACACGACCGCGATTTACACCGAGGTCAGCATCAAACAGCTTCAGGAGGTTCACGCCCGCTGCCATCCGTTGGCGAAACTCGAAACGAGGCTGAGCCTCGACCCCACCGCGCCTGACGGCGCACAAAATCCGCTTCCCCACGGCACAGCAAAAGCGTAATCTCGCGGCATGGTTGCAGGCGCTCAAAGTCGCTTCACTTTTTTAGCTGCTGATCTTCTGTCAGCGGCGCAGCCATCGCCGACTCCACTCCCAAAAACTCGCGTCGGGGGTTTTCGCCGTCACGCATCGGGTCGCCTTTCGCGGCGAGGCCGTGGCCGCTCAATGTTCACGCCGGGTTCGCGGACGTGTGCTTACAAAACCGCATCGGGTCTGGGCAACTGGCCAAATCAAGACCCGATACAAGAACTCGGGGGAATCAATCTTTATGAATACGTCGCCAATAATCCTGTCACCTATAAAGACAATTATGGATTATACCCCACAATACCGATGCCGCAGAATCCACCAACTGCTATTAATAGTCCCAGTGGGAATGGCCAAGGCAACGGAGCTGTGAGTTTTCCGAGCAGCCAATGCACCATTGGAACTTACGCGCCACTCGACGACGCTGGTGATACTGTCATAACATTTAAAATGTCGTGTCCTTCCTGTGGAACTGTTAATTGTTGGAAATGGAAAGTCTGTCAAGCGTTTACCGAATTTATTTTCCCAAAAGCGAAAAAGTGAAGTCACGTCATTTGCCAGTCTAAAATCGGATTACAACTTTTTCTTTCCCGTAGCTTTTACTTTTGCCCATCTAGCCTTTGCCAATGCTGACAGTTTAGCTTTGGCTGCGGCACTCATTGTAAATTTCTTGGCAGGCTTCACAACAGGAGCCGGCTTAACCGCTACAGCAGATTTGGCTTTGGCTGCATTGATCTTTGCCCACCTAGCCTTTTGAGCAGCTTTGATCCGCGCAATTCCTGCTGCACTAATCGTTCCCTTTTTCTTGGGAGCAGCACCGGGTTTGGCAGCAGATTTGCCAGCCCTAAACTTTGACCAGCGCAATTTTTGTGCAGCCCTGATCTTGGCTATGTGTCCGGCGCTCATTTTACGTTTAGCTGGCTTCACAAACTTAACTGAAGCCGAGACTCCAGTGCTGCTTGAAATGGCGGCGAGTTGTTTGTGCAGGTTCTCGATCTGTTCCTTGAGATTCGCTGCCTGTCTAAGTTGTTGGACTGATAGATTGATTAAATTCATGGGGGGATTAAAGCAATTATATGATTTTGGTCAATAGGGAAAATGATGAGATGGTGACAGGCCTTTACGACGATTTAATTTCAACCACCACCAAAATCTGAAATTCAGTGGGATAATAACCGGGTGACGATGTAACCATGAGAAAAGGTTGAAAAGGGTTGTTTTAGTGACGGGGCAGCGCGGCTGCAACGGGGGTGCACCTGCGCTGCACCACCAGCGCCAAGCAAAACTGCCCGACGTGTCAAAATGACACCTTTTTGTTTGAACGGCAAGCAAAGGGGACGCGGTGGAACGCATCCCTACCGAGACAACGGACGCCGGTAAGGACGACTTCCACGTCGTCCCAAACCAAAGATGAGGACGCGGTGGAACGCATCCCTACCAGGGCAACGGACGCCGGTAAGGACGACTTCCACGTCGTCCCAAACCAAAGATTCAGAAAAATGGATCAACCCGGTAGATTTAACTGGTTTAATCGAAAGTTAAGGCGCAGAATAAACCATGATAAAAATTAAGCCGTCGCGCCGCGTTCGCCAGCAACCTTTGGAAGCCGGCCAGCTCTGGCGCATGGCCGAGGCAAATCTTCAAGTGGGCATGGTTGGCAAACTGCTGGTGCATTACAAACTGGGCAAGCCGAACGCCGTCCGCGTCGCCAATTCCTGCAACGGCATAAAGACCATTGAGAAATATCTGAAAGCGAACAAGGCCGTTCTGGTTTAAGCGCGATGGAATTTGCCTCACGAGCCGGGCCATGAGGTGGTCCGGCTTTTTCCTTTTCTTCAACCGTTTTCCGATTATCCTGCTGCGCTCGGTGGATTCGTTGAACCGGCTTTCCGATGTAACGATTCACGATGCAACCGGTTGACGATTTGACAATTCACGGTTTGACTCACAAATGGACGCAGCGCACATAAGAAATTTCAGCATCATCGCCCACATTGATCACGGGAAGACGACGCTTTCGGATCGCCTGCTGCATCGCACCGGCACGATTGCCACGCGCGACATGGAGGCGCAATTGCTCGATTCGATGGATTTGGAACGTGAGTGCGGCATCACCATCAAGGCGCATCCGGTCACGATGCTTTACAAGGCCAGGAACGGCGAGACTTACGAGTTGAACCTGATTGACACGCCCGGCCATGTGGATTTTTCCTACGAGGTGTCGCGCAGCCTGAGCGCCTGCGAAGGCGCGTTGCTCATCATTGACGCGGCGCAAGGCGTCGAGGCGCAAACGGTCGCGAACGTGCATCTGGCGATGAAGCAGAACCTGGCGATCATCCCGGTCATCAACAAGATTGACCTGTCGCACGCGAATGTCGAACTGACCAAGCAGCAGCTCGAAGACATTCTCGCGATTCCCGCCGAGACGGCGATTCTCGCGAGCGCGAAAGAAGGCATTGGCATCGAGGACATTCTCGAAGCCGTCGTGGAACGCATTCCGCCGCCGAAGCCGACGGGCGCGCCGAGTTTGCAGGCGCTGGGCTTCGATTCTTATTTCGACACCTACAAAGGCGTCGTCACGCACGTCCGCGTTTTCAACGGCGAATTGAAAGCCGGACAGATGGTGAAGCTGCTGCACTCCGGCAAAACCGTTGAAGTCAAGGAAGTCGGCAGTTTCAATCCAAAACCCTACACGCGCGAAAAATTGGAAGTGGGCGAGACGGGTTATTTCACCGCAAACATCAAGTCGCCGAAGGAAGTGAAGATGGGCGACACGGTGACGGATTCGCGGAATCCGTCGGGCGTGCTGCCGGGATTTCAGGAAATCCACCCGATGGTGTTCAGCGGCATTTATCCGATCAACACGGCGGACTATGAAGCGTTGAAGGCGAACATGGCCAAGTTGCAGTTGAACGATTCGGCGTTTGTTTATTCGTCGGAAAGCTCCGTGGCGCTCGGCTTCGGTTTTCGCTGCGGCTTCCTCGGCCTGTTGCATCTGGAGATCGTGCAGGAACGGCTGCGTCGCGAATACGGCATGGACATAATCGCGACGTATCCCAGCGTCATCTACAAAGTAACGATGAACGACGGCACGATGAAGCAGATTGACAATCCGGTGTTCATGCCGGATCCGAGTCACATCGCAAAGATTGAAGAGCCGATGGTGAAGGCGTTCGTGATTTGTCCCAACGAAAACATCGGCGACCTCATGGCGTTGATCTCGGAAAAACGCGGTGCGCTTGACCACACGGAAACCCTCGACGCCCGGCGCGTGATGCTCACGAGCCGTCTGCCGCTGAATGAAATCCTGATTGATTTCCATGACCGCATCAAAAGCATGACGCGCGGTTTCGGTTCGATGGATTATGAGTTCGACGGCGAAATGGAATCGGACATGGTCAAACTCGACATGCTCGTGAACGGCGAACCGATGGACGCGTTTTCCAGCATCGTGCATCGTAGCAAGGCGGAGGGCAGGGGGCGTACGCTGGCGGAAAAGCTCAAAGAGGTCATTCCCCGCCAGCAATTTCAGGTGAAAATTCAGGCGGCCATCGGCGGAAAGATTGTCGCGTCCGAAACCGTGAGCGCGTTTCGCAAAGATGTGACGGCGAAATGTTACGGCGGCGACGTGTCGCGCAAGCGCAAGCTGCTGGAGAAACAAAAAGAAGGCAAGAAACGCATGAAATCCATCGGCAACGTGGACATCCCGCAGGAGGCGTTTATTGAGGTGTTGAAAGCCTAAATACAGACACGAATTGCACTAATTAACATACGAATCACTTGTTTTTTCCGCTCCAATTTGTGTAAATCCGTGAAATTCGTGTCAAACCCACCTAATAACTTATGATTTTACGCTGGTTCATTTCCCAAGAGGTGCGGAATGCCGCTGCGCTGCGGAAACACGTTCGGCGCATTCTTTGCGCGCAGCGCGACATTCTTGCGCCGCAAGCGATTGAGAATGTCAATCACGCGCTGGCGGATTTATCGAATGCGCTGCGTTCCGGCGTGAAAGGCGAATTGCTTAAAAAGGAAATGGAAAAGGTCGAGCAAGCCGCGAACAAATGGCTCAAGCCGTATCCGCACGCCGGCTGGCGCGAGAATGTGGAGGTGCTGTTGGTCGCGCTCGCGGTGGCGATGGCCATCCGCACCTTTTTCGTGCAGCCATTCAAGATTCCCACCGGCTCGATGCAACCGACACTTTTTGGGGTCACGTCGGAAAATCTGCTCAATAAACCCGATTTCAAAATACCCACCGGCTGGGAGCGCGTGAAGGAATGGTTCGCGGGAGTTTCTTATGTTCACGTTGTGGCGCAGGCCGACGGCGAGATTGAAAAAATCAGCCCGATGCGCCGGTTTCTGATTTTCAACATCAAACAATCGCTGTGGATCGGCGGCGTCGAACATGTCATGTGGTTTCCGCCGGATTATGGCGAGCCACCTTATCAAGGAGCGGATCCGTTTGTATATCGGGCGCGGTTGGAGCAGGGACATGTCTATCATAAAGGCGATGTCGTGGCGAACGTTCGCGTCGTCGCGGGCGACCATTTGTTCGTGGACCGGCTCACTTACAATTTCCGCAAACCGACGCGCGGCGAAATCATCGTGTTCGCGACCAAAGGCATCAACAATCCAGATGCTTTTGGTGTCAACCAGATGCCGCAGGACGAGTTTTACATCAAGCGCATGGTCGTGCTGCCCGGCGAGCGCGTGCAAATCGGCGACGACCGGCATCTCGTCATCAATGGCCAGCGGCTGGACGCTTCGACGCCGCATTTTGAAAATGTGTACGGTTTCAATCCCAACACGCCGCCGCGCGAAAGCCAATACTCCGGCCATGTCAACGGCACGGTCGCGCAACAATTTGGTTTGTATCCCAATCTCGCGCCATTGTTCCCCACCGCGCAGACGGTCTTCACCAATGACGATGATTCCTACCTGGTCATGGGCGACAACACCTGCAACAGTTCCGACTCGCGCACCTGGGGACAGTTTCCGGCCAAAAATGTCATTGGCAAATCCTTCTTCGTTTATTGGCCGATCACCCAACGGTTCGGCTGGGGCAACCAGTAAATCCATCGCATGAAGATGCCAGGCGAAACTGTCTTGATCACCGGCGCTTCGTCGGGAATCGGACTTGAACTGGCCAGGTGCTTTGCCATCGAACAATCCGCCAGCGCCAACGCCCGGATTATTTTGGTGGCCAGAAACACGCCCGCACTCGAATCGCTGGCCGCCGAATTGCGCCGGGATTGGAAGATTGAGGTGACCGTTTTGACCGCCGATCTTTCCTTGCCGGAAACTCCGAAACGCATCTTTGCAGAATTGTCCGCGCAACAAGTCAGCGTGGATGTTCTGGTCAACAACGCCGGCTTTGGCGCGCATGGGGCGTTTGCAGAATTGTCATTGTCGCGGCAACTGGAAATGTTGCAGGTCAACATCACCGCGCTGACGGAACTCACCGGATTATTTTTGCCCGGAATGATCCAGCGGAAACGCGGCGGGATTCTCAACGTCGGTTCGGTCGCCGGATTCCAGCCCGGTCCCGGCATGACGGTTTATTATGCGACGAAGGCGTTTGTGCTTTCGTTCACCGAAGCGCTGGCCGAGGAACTTCCCGGCACGGGTCTGACCGTTTCGGTCTTGTGTCCCGGCCCGACGGAGACAAATTTTGGCAGCGTCGCGCGCGGAAAAAAAGTCCGACAGCTCAAGACTTCAAAAATGTCGGCGGCAGTCGTCGCGATTTGCGGCCATCGCGCGTTTCGGAACGGAAAAATCACCGCCGTTCCCGGATTGCAAAATAAGGCCTTCGTTTTTTTGAACCGGATGGTGCCGCGTTGGTTCCCGCGCAAAATCGTAAAGTTGTATAACCGCACCGCAGAGTAAAATCACTTTTTGCCCGAAGCGCGCACGGATTCAGCCGGCATCTGCCGCCGGCAATGGACCGGAGTTTCAAGACGATTGATTTTCTCACGATGCTGGATCTGGAAAAACTGCCGCCGCTCACGCGACAGCGATTTCTGGGTTGACCGCCTCGCCAGCGCATTTGAAACTCGCTCATGAAAGGATTGCGCCAGCACCCGTTCCGCATCGCCGGACGGCTGCTCTGGATTGGCGGTGAAGTGCTGCGCTCGTTGTCCGTGTTTTTATTTCGCTGCTTTTTTTGTCCGAAGGATTTCCGGCGCCGCGCGCGCGCCCTGTGGCTACAGCGCGCCGCCCGCGAGGTTGCGCGCATTGTTCGACTAAAGATCGAATCAGCCGGAACCACTCCCGCCAGCGGCCTGCTCGTCTGCAATCACTTGAGCTATCTGGATATTCTGGTGCTGGCGTCGCTCGCGCCCGCCATGTTTGTCGCCAAGCGCGAAATCAAATCGTGGCCGGTCATCGGACTGCTGACGCAATTGGGCGGGACGCTCTTCATTGATCGCCAGCGGCGCACGCACGTTGGCGAAGTGAACGATGAAATTCAAACTGCCCTTGACGACGGCGCGCTCGTGATTGTCTTTCCTGAAGGCACCAGCTCGGACGGCAAAACTGTTTTACCGTTCAAATCGTCGTTGCTCGAACCGGTGACGCAGTCGAAGCATCCGCTCACCGTTGGCTGCCTCCAATACACGCTGGCCGACGGCGATGCGGGCGGCGAAGTTTGTTATTGGGGCGACGCGGTTTTTTTCCCGCACCTGCTCAATCTTTTGAGCAAACGCAGCATCTGCGCCTCCGTCCGGTTTTCCCCGGTTGAACAGCACGGCACGGATCGGAAAGAACTGGCGCAGCAGTTGCATTCGGCGGTTGTGGGATTGAAAAAATAATCACGGCTCAAACTTGTTTGAAGGTTGCCGCCGGCTTTTGCGCGCTCGACAAGAGTTGTCACCGGGTTGTAGCTTTCCCGTTGGCTGGCGCAAATTTATCATTCGCCCATCCGGCCATTTGCAACTATTTTTATGAGCGGCTTTAAGCCAGAGCATTTTATCAATCGCGAGTTGAACTGGCTTGAATTTAACCAGCGCGTGCTGGACGAGGCGCTCGACCCGGCCAATCCGCTGCTCGAGCGGCTCAAATTTTTCACCATCGTCAGTTCCAACCTTGATGAATTTTTCGAGGTGCGCGTCGCCGGCCTGAAACAGGAGATGGAAAGCGGGCAGGGCGGACGCAGCGTGGACGGACTTACGGCACGGGAAACATTTCAGGCGATTGTCAGCCGCGTGCGCCGGATGGTCGCCGACCAATACGATTGCTGGCGGGAAAATTTATTGCCCGCGCTGGCAAAAAATTACATCCGCACGCTCGAAATGGACGACCTCACTGCCGCCGACCTCGGCTGGCTGGAGGAATATTACCAGACCAAAATCCGTCCGGTGCTGACGCCGCTGGCGATTGACCCGGCGCATCCGTTTCCGCAACTGCTGAACAAATCGCTGAACCTGATGGTGCGGCTTGAAATGGCTCCGCGCGACGGCAACGGGCAGCCGCTCAAACATCTGGCCGTCGTGCAATGCCCGGCGATTTTGCCGCGCCTCATCCAATTGTCGCGCGGTGACGCGCGCCGCGACTATGTTTTCTTGAGCCATCTGATCGGCCGTTTCATCGCCGACCTGTTTCCCGGCACAAAAATTCTCGGTTGCTGGCCGTTTCGCGTCACGCGCAACAGCGAGCTTTACATTGACGAAGAAGATTCCAGCAGCCTCCTCAAGGCGGTTGAAGTCGAATTGCACAACCGGCGCAAAGGTGACGCGGTGCGACTGGAGATTGACCATAAATGCCCGGAACAAATCCGCGCCGCCTTGCTGAAAACCTTCCGCCTGACCGAGGATGATTTGTATTTGATCAACGGCCCGTTGAACCCAACGCGGCTGATGATGCTTTATCAGGGTGATCATTCGCTGGAATTGCGCGACCCGCCGTTTGTCGCGCCGGTGGCGCGCGGCTTGCGCGATCGTGAAGATTTGTTCGCTGCCATCCGCGAACGCGATGTGCTGTTGCATCATCCTTACGAAAATTTCGACAGCGTCGTGGAATTTCTCGAACGCGCGGCGCAGGACGCGAACGTGTTCACCATCAAGATCACGCTCTACCGCACCGGCGGCGATCCGCGCATCGTTGGTGCGCTGATGAACGCGGTGAACAACGGCAAGCAGGTGACGGCCGTGGTGGAATTGCGCGCGCGATTCGACGAAGCCAACAACATCCAATGGACGCGGCAGCTTGAAGAAAACGGCGTCCATGTCGTTTATGGCCTGGTCGGGTTCAAGATTCATGCAAAGGTCGCGCTGGTCGTGCGTTCGGAAGGCGGTCAAATCCGCCGCTACGTCCATCTGGCCACCGGCAATTACAATCCGATCTCCGCACGCTTCTACACGGACATCGGCCTGCTGACGTGCAAACCCGAATTCGGCGAGGACGCAACCAACCTCTTCAACCTGCTCACCGGCATCTGCCAGTTTCAGGGCATGAAAAAAATCATCACCGCGCCATTTGATTTGCACGCGCGGCTGCTCCAGTTGATTGAGCGCGAAATCGGCCACGCGCATAAAGGTTTGCCCGCCAGAATCATTGCGCGGATGAATTCGCTCGTGGAACCGACCCTGATCGAGGCGCTTTATCGCGCGTCGCAGGCGGGCGTTAAAATCGAATTGATCGTGCGTGGCATCTGCTGCCTGCGACCCGGCGTCAATGGCGTGAGCGACAACATCACCGTCCGCAGCATCGTGGATCGTTTTCTCGAGCACAGCCGGATTTATTTTTTCGAGAACGCCTGCCAGCCTGAAGTGTTCGCGGGCAGCGCGGATTGGATGCCGCGTAATCTGTTCCGCCGCATCGAAGTCGTTTTCCCCATCGAGGACGGCAATTTGCGCGAGCGCGTCATCAGCGAAATTCTCGCCGTCACCCTCGCCGACAATGTGAAGGCGCGGTTTCTGCGCGCCGACGGAACCTACCGTCGCGCTGAAACGCTCAACGGTGACAGGAAATGGCGCAGCCAGACTGAATTTATCGCGTTGGCAGCGGCTGCCGAACCGCATCTGGCGGCGAAAACCGGCGCGAAATATCCACGCGTCAAACTGTTATCACGGCCTGAAACAGTCGCGCATCCGCGAAAAACCAGATTATAAAAGTCATGAACCTTTACCTGCTGCGCCACGGAATTGCCGTTGATCCGAGCGTGCCGGATTTTGCCGGGGACGCGGAGCGTCCGCTCACGCCGAAGGGCAGACGCCGGTTGCGGCAGATTGCCGGGGCGATGGGCGCATTGAAACTTTCCTTTGATTTGATTCTGTCCAGCCCTTATGTGCGCGCGAAGCAGACGGCGGAAATCGTCGCCAAAACGCTCAAGCGCCGGAGGAAATTAAAATTCACCGACGAGCTGACGCCCGGCGGCAATCCCCAGTCGCTCGTCCAGCAGTTGAATGATTTGCGCCCCAGGCCGAAAAACATTTTGCTCGTGGGGCACGAACCTTACTTGAGCAAACTCATCGCGCTGCTCACGGCGGGCAACACGAGCATGGTGATTGATTTGAAGAAAGGCAGCCTGTGCAAGCTGGAAACGGAATCATTGCGTTACGCCCGTTGTGCGACGTTGGTCTGTCTGCTTGCTCCGCGACATCTGGTGTTGATGGCGGGCAAATGTCCGGCGCGCTGATTCGACCATTGAATTTCGCTGAATCGCACGATTTTCAAGCCGGGCCGTCACCCGAAGTTTCACTTGCGTTGTTTTGGCGGCTCACCAACTATTCAGGCACAATCTATGTCCAAAAAACGCGCGCTCATTACCGGGATCACCGGCCAGGACGGTTCTTATTTGACGGAACTGCTCTTGTCCAAAGGCTACGAAGTTCACGGCATCATCCGCCGCGCCAGCACGTTCAACACGTCGCGACTGGAACATATTTATGCCGATCCGCATGTTGAAAAAGCCGCGTTGAAACTGCATTACGGCGACTTGAGCGACGCGAGCGCATTGTCGCGGTTGATTGGCCAGATCGCGCCGGATGAAGTCTATAATCTCGCCGCGCAAAGCCATGTACGCGTGAGCTTCGACAGTCCGGAATACACCACGGACATCACGGCTACGGGCGCGGTGCGATTGCTGGAAGCCATCCGCGAAACGGGCATCAAGCCGCGTTTTTATCAGGCCTCGTCCAGCGAAATGTTCGGCAAGGTGCAGGACATTCCGCAGCGTGAAACAACGCCGTTTTATCCGCGCAGTCCGTATGGCTGCGCCAAAGTTTACGCGCACTGGATCACGGTGAATTACCGCGAATCGTATGATCTGTTTGCGTGCAGCGGCATCTTGTTCAACCACGAATCTCCGCGCCGCGGCGAAACGTTCGTCACCCGCAAAATCACCCGTGCCGTGGCGCACATCAAGGCCGGTTTGCAGGACAAGATTTATCTGGGCAATCTCGAGGCGAAACGCGACTGGGGTTACGCAAAAGAATATGTCGAGGCCATGTGGCTTATGTTGCAGCAGGACCAGCCGGATGATTATGTGGTCGCCACGAATGAGACGCACAGCGTGCGGGAATTTCTGGGGGCTGCCTTCGCCCATGCCGGCTTGGACTGGCGGAAGCATGTGGAAATTGACCAGAATTATTTCCGCCCCGCCGAGGTGGATTTGCTCATCGGTGATTATTCCAAGGCCACGCAAAAACTGGGGTGGGAACCCCGGACCACTTTCAAGGCGCTCGCCAAACTGATGGTGGACGCCGATGTGAAACTGGTCGCCGACCATCTGGCCGGCAAAGGCCGCGTCGCGAGTTGAATTATTTTCCGCGCTGCTGCCTGGCAAGGAAATCGTCGCAGGCCAGCCGGATGCCGGTTTCCAAATCCACCTGCGGTTTCCAGCCGAGCGCGAACAGTCGCGAACTGTCCATCAATTTTCGCGGCGTGCCGTCCGGTTTTGAATCGTCCCAGACGATGCCGCCCGGATAACCGGTGATGCCTTTCACCAGTTCCGACAATTCGCGGATGGTGATTTCGCTGCCGCTGCCGATATTGATGAACTGTTCCTCGCTGTAATTCTGCATCAGGAAAACGCACGCGCTGGCCAGATCGTCGGCATACAAAAATTCCCGCAACGGCGTCCCGGTTCCCCAGCAGGTGACGGTGGCGGCGGAATTGATTTTGGAGTCGTGAAATTTCCGGATTAACGCCGGCAGCACATGCGACGTTTGCAGATCATAGTTGTCATTCGGCCCATACATGTTCGTCGGCATGGCACTGATGAAATCGCAGCCGTATTGACGGCGATACGCCCCGCACATTTTGATGCCCGCGATCTTGGCGACGGCATACCATTGATTCGTCGGTTCCAGCGGGCCGGTAAGCAGATATTCTTCCTTGAGCGGTTGCGGCGCGAGCTTGGGATAAATACAGGAACTGCCGAGAAACAAAAGTTTTCGCACGCCGGCCAGCTTGGCGCCATGGATGAGGTTATTTTGAATCTGTAGATTCTCAAACAGAAACGCCGCCGGTTGCGTATCATTGGCGTGGATGCCTCCAACCTTCGCGGCGGCGATGAAAACAAACTCCGGTTTTGCCTCCGCGAAAAATTTCTGAACCGCGGCGGCATCCAGCAAATTGACTTCCGTCCGCGTGCGACCGATGAGATTTTTGAATCCCTGTCGTTGCAGCTCGCGCCAGATGGCGCTGCCGACCAGACCGCGATGGCCGGCCACATAAATGCGCGAGTTTTCATTCATCAGCATGACGAATTATAAGTCAGATAGACCGGGCAATGACAAATGATTACTTTGAAATGGATTTCATGAACCACCCGGGCGAAAACACGTTTTGAGACTTCTGAAAAACCGTGGCAGCGGACGTGAGTCCGCTCTAGCGTTGACTCAAAATCATAAGAAATGAGCCGGCTCCTGTCGGCTGCTGCGGCTAAATTAGGGTTTTTCAGAGGTCTCGTTTTGTCATGGCCATATCAGTCCTTGCACCAACGTTATCACCGGCTCGCGGTAATTCTCCCGGCTTCAAACGAATTGATTCCGCATCCGCCTGCGGTTGTGCAGGGCCTTTGGCCTTTCCGCTTGCCAGAAATTGTTTTTATTCCATAATCACCGTGTCGGGTTTATGACAATATCGGCATGTGCGCTTGCCAGCTTCGTCATAAGCGGGCATGAAAAATTTGGCTGGGGTCTTAGCTCAGTTGGTAGAGCGTCTCGTTCGCAATGAGAAGGTCAGGAGTTCGAGCCTCCTAGGCTCCACCAGTCTTTGTTTTGAACACAGGAAAAAGAAAGTTTCGTTGCGCCGAAGCGCGGTGGCGGCAAGTCAATTGAAGCCAATTCTTCCAGGTTTATTTCCTTCAAAGCGGATTAAAAATGCCAATGCAACCACGCCATTTTGAAGCCGTCATCTTTTCCGTCAAAGCTGCCGTTGCGACCGTGACGGCGGCGTTGAGCATCTGCATCAGCCAGCCGCTCGTGGCCGTGGTCATCGGCTGTCTGTGCGCTTTGGTCGTGGGATTTTTGTTCGACAAACTCTCCAACCTGCCCAAGCTCTTGAAAAAAGCAAACGGAGCGAATCACGACGCCCCGGAATGATTTTTCGCCATGAAACTTTCGTTAAAAAACCAATGGATTCTCATCACCGGTGCGTCCAGCGGGTTTGGCGCGGCTGCGGCACGGCCTTTGGCGCCGAAGGCGCAAAACTGCTGCTTGGCGCGCGGCGCGTTGACCGTTTGAAAAAAGTCGCGGTGGAATCGCGCAAGTCCGGCGCAGCGGCGGCATATTTTCACGAACTGGATGTTTCAAAGACCGCGAGTGTTGAAAATTTTGTCGCTTGGACGCGTAAAAAAATTGGCGGACAAAAGCTTCACGTGCTTATCAACAACGCCGGCGGCGCGCATGGTTTGGACACCGTGGCCGAGGGCAAGGACGCGGATTGGGAGGCGATGCTCCAGTCGAATGTGCTCGGCGTGTTACGCATGACGCGCGCGGCGCTCCCGCTGCTGGCGCGCGACGCGGGCGCGAGTATCATCAACATCGGCTCGATTGCCGGGCACACCGCTTACGAAGGGGCGGCGGTGTATTGCGCCGCCAAGGCGGGCGAACTGCAAATCACCCGCGCGCTGCGTCTTGAATTGTTCGGGACGGGTATCTGTGTCGGCACGGTGGATCCCGGTCTGGCGGAAACGGAATTTTTCCTCGTGCGTTTCAAGGGCGACGCCGCCCGCGCAAAACAGGTTTACGAAGGCACCGTTCCGCTCATGGCCGCAGACGTTGCCGAAATTCTCGTCTGGGTGGCCGGCCGTCCGGCGCATGTCAACATTGACGAACTCATCGTCAAGCCGGTTGACCAGGCGGCGATTGGGAAAGTGTTTCGGCGTGTGCAGGGTTGAATTGCGAATCATGAATGGGTCATCCTGCTGCCGGCATAACGATTCAAATCCCCCTCTCTCCACCACTTCAAAATTTTCGACGCTTGGGACAAGTTCGATCAAAACCGTTCTCCCCTCGTCAGTTAAGACACAATCTGCAATTTTTTTTGCAACACTACCAGGATTTTTGTGAATCAAGTTTGCCTCCTTGGAAATGTGGGCGTAGCATCACTCTTCAGGTCAGCTAACCGCAAAAGTGGATATGAAAGATTATGTTCTGAAAGAAAAATCGGAACCGGCTTCAAATGAAATGGTCTGGGCCTTCGATCTGGGCAAAGGCTCCATCGGCGAGGCCGTGCGACGCGGCAACGAATTTCTGCACAAGGCATCCCTGCTCATCCCGGCGGAATTGGGGCGACATGGGCCAGCAAAGGATTCGGGAACACCAGCTGCCAATGCCAGTGGAAACGTGCTAAATTCACGGTGTCACGCAAGTCACAGTGGAAATGCCAGATCAAGTCGCGCGCCAATGGGGTGAAACTCCAAACGCGGTAGCCCGTCACGTCATGGAAGATGCGGCAATTGAAGGGTATCGCGCCGGACGCCTCTCACAGCGTCAAGTAGGCGCGATGCTAGGCTTGGATTATTGGCTGACGGAAGCCTTTCTGAATAAGCGCGTCGTGCCGCTGAATTATTCCGCCGCTGATCTCGCGTCTGATAACGCCACGCTGGAAAAAATTCTCGCCCACCAGTGAGCGTCGTTGTCTCTGACACTTCGCCGTCCAAGAACGAGCTTGCAATAAAACGTAAAATACGTATTTTATGAACATGGAAGCGACTTTGACAGAACTTCAACGGAAAGCCGGGCGCGTGGCGGAAGCCATTGCCCGGCGCGAAAACGTCCGGCTCACACGCCACGGCGAAACGATTGCGGAAATTCAGCCCCGCCGCCGTGCGATGACCGGCGCGGAATTTGCCCGCGCATGGCGTAATCGTAAACCTTTGGGCAAAGAAACTGCCAATGAAATCGCCACTGCACTCAAACAGCTTGATAAAGCCGCGTGAAATACCTCATTGATACGTCGGTTTTAATCCACGCCGAGCGCGAGCAATTTGATTTGGCCGAATGGCTCGTGGACGCCGAGGAAGTTCACATTTGTGACGCCACAGCCGCCGAATATCTCGCCGGACAACCCCTTAAAGATGAAGGCAAACGAAAACGTTGGCGCGAATTTTGGAAATCGCTGGACATTCCATCAAAGCCGCTCACGCCGGAAGTTTGCCAGCAAGCTGGCGCGCTGATTTTTTTGGCGCGTGCCAAAGGTCGGACGGTTTCTTTAGGCGACGGACTTCTTGCGGCGGTTGCCGAATTGGACGGACTGAAAGTGTTGACGACGGACACAGAGCATTTTTCTGACATGGGACTTGCAGCTATCAATCCGCTAAAACAGCCGCCCGGCAGGCGTGCGCCTAAAAACTGATTTCCGGCCGTCATTCAAAAAATCGTCCGCTTTTCCAAATGATTATTCCGTCCGACGCGATTTGCAGCCATTCGCCGAATCACTTTGTAAATTGGCCTCTGGCGCGTTTGATTGGGATTGTTCAAATCCCCCGGTTCGCGCGCCAGAGCAGGACGACACCGACGGCTTCGAAAATAAAATTCGGCAGCCAGACAATCAAGTGCGGCGCGAATTCCGGTCGGGCGGCCAGCGATTTGGCCGTCAAAATAAAACCATAATAGATCAACACGAGGCCGAGCGCGATGGCCACGCCGACATTCGTCTCGCGCCGATGCACGCGGATGCCGAGCGGAATCCCGACGAGCGTGAACCCGAAGCACGCGAATGAAAAGGCGATCTGCCGGTTCATCTCCACGCGGATTGGCTCGGTCAAATCCTTCCGCTGCTGTCGGGCTTCCTTCAGTTGCGTGAGCCGTTCAATGGAATTGGTGGCGGCGACGGGCGGCAGTCCCAGTTTCTGGTCCAGGTCGGCCAGTTCTGCGCGCAATTGCCAGAACGTCATGTCGCTGATTCCCGGTTTGAAAATTCTGCCGGTGGAGTTGGTCATGCTCAAAGTGTAAACCAAATCGGGCGAGGAACTGATGGCCACGCGCTCGCCGGTGGTCACGCTGCGGGCGTCGAACAGGTGCAGAATGAACTGTTTGTTCGGCGCGTCCACGTCAATCGTGCCGCGCGGGGCGCGGATGGTCGTGGTGACGTTCGTTTCATTTTGGAGCACGAAGACCATCACGTCCTCCAGTTTGCCGTCGTGATTCTTTTCCGCGTAAAAGATGTAGCCGGGGAAGTCGCGGATGAACTGGCCCTCCGGCAATTGCGTATTGCTCATCAATTCACCGCTCAATTTGAAAAACAGATTCACATAGGCGACACGGCATTGCGGGCCGAGTTGCATGTTGACCCATGCGCTGACGCCGCAACAGAGCAGGCTCAACAGCAGAACCGGCGTGATGAGCGAGAGCAGACTGATGCCGCTGGCGCGCGCGGCGGTGAGTTCCTGATCCGCGCTGAAGCGGCCAAAGACCAGCAGCATTGCGGTGAGCAGGCCCATCGGCAGCGCGAAGACCCAGACCCACGGAATCAGGAGGCCGACGGCCTCGAATATGGTGTCCATCCGCGCGTGGCCGCTGACCAGCACGGGCAGGATTTCCTTCAGCACGTTGCCGATGAGCAGCACAAACGTGAACACCGCCACCGTCAGGAACAGCGAGGCAAGCACCTGGCGGGTCAGATAATTGTGCAATGTCTTCAAGCGACCGGTTTTGATTAAGCAGATTTCGGCAGGCACACGTTTAGTGGAATCTGGATCCAAAGTCCACTGGGGATTCGGGTTGTGGCTGGCAAAATTCTTTGGCCGTTGGAAATAAACAACCGATTCTCCGGCCAATTACGCTTGCCAAACGCGCGCGCTTTCTTACATTATCCGGCCACTTTTCAAATTATGCACTTGATAACAATTTTGGCGGACGCCGCCGCGCCGGTCGCCGCACAATCGGGTCAATCGCAGCAGCCTGCGTGGTTTGGTTTTGCCCCGATGATTCTGCTGGTCGTGGTTTTTTATTTTATTTTGATCCGTCCGCAGCAGAAACGCGCCAAGCAGCAGGCGAAGTTGATCAGCGCCCTCAAGGCGGGCGACAAGGTCGTCACGACGAGCGGTATCATCGGCACCGTCATCACGGTGAAGGATAAAACTGTTTCACTCCGTTCCGCCGACGCCAAAATGGAAGTTACCAAGGCTTCCGTGACGGAAATTCTCGAAAGCAGCGCCGCGACCGAAGCTTAAGCTATCATGAAGCAAAATAACCGCTGGAGATTCATTCTCGTCATCCTCATTGTCGTCTGGTCGCTTTACGAAATCTACCCGCCGACCTCGCGCGATCTGGTGCAGGAATTTTCCTCGCACGCGGAAAACACCGACGCCGCGTTCACGAACATTCTGCAACGGCTCGCGCCTTTGGACGCGGTGCGGCCCGACCGCGAGTTCGCCAATTTGCAGGACGCCATCGGCACGAACGACATCCAGAATTATTTCCCGTTCATCAGTGCGAAGAATGAGTTGTATCCAACGACGTTCATCCTGAACCAGATTCAGCGCGACGCTTCGGGCAGGATCAAGCTCGGCCTCGATTTGCAGGGCGGCACGTCGTTCCTCGTCGAGATGGACACGAACGCGCTGGCGAACGCCGCCGAGGAAAATGGCACCAACACAGTTTCCCGCACTTCGGATGTCAGCGGTGCGTTGTCGCAGGCGGTCGAAGTGTTGCGGAAGCGCGTGGATGCTTTTGGTGTGGCCGAGCCGGTCATCCAGCCGGTGGGTGCCAATCAAATTTTGATTCAACTGCCCGGTTTGTCCCAATCGGTCAAGGAAAGCGCGAAGGAACAAATTCAAAAAGCCGCATATCTGGAATTTCGGATGGTGAAGGATGACAGCCCGCAAATCGTGAATGAAAGAACTGGCGAAATTCTTCAGCCAATTCCACCGGGTTACGAATTGCTCAAGCGCCTTGAACCGCAGGTGAGCGGGCCGCCGCAAATCACGGCGGTCATCGTGAAGAAAAAGCCCGAGAACCATCTCGCCGGCGACATCATTCAAAACGCGATGGTGTCGCGCGACAATTTGGGCAGTCCAGAGATTAACTTCACGCTCTCCAAAGACGGTGGCCTTCGATTTGGCGAAGTGACGCGCAATAATATCGGCCAGCGGCTGGCGATTGTTCTTGATGGCGAACTTTATTCTGCGCCGGAAATCCAGGGCGCGATTGAAACCGGCAACGGCCAGATTACCGGCCATTTTACAGACCAAGAAGCCTTTGAACTGGCGAACGTCCTGCAAAATCCGTTGCGCGCGCGGCTCAAAATTGATTCCTCCGAGGATGTTGACCCGACACTGGGCAAAGATTCCATCCGCAGCGGCGTGCGCGCATCCATTTACGCGGTCATTTTCGTTTCCTTGTTCATGCTGGCGTATTACTGGGTCGCCGGCCTGGCGGCGAACATCGCGCTGGTCACGAACATAATTATTTTGATGGGCGTCATGTGTTCCATCGGCACCACGCTCACATTGCCGGGCATCGCGGGCATTGTGCTGACGGTCGGCATGGCGGTGGATGCGAACGTGCTGATTTACGAACGCCTGCGCGAGGAACTCGCGAAAGGAAAATCATTGCGCGGTGCGATTGCCACCGGTTATGCCCGCGCGTTCGGCACGATTTTTGACTCACACGTCACGACGCTGATTTCGTCCGTCATTTTGATTTTCATGGGCACGGGGCCGATCAAGGGCTTTGGCGTCACGTTGAGCATCGGCATCGCGGCAAGTTTGTTCACGTCGCTCGTGGTGACGCGGCTGATTTTCAACTTCCTGCTCGACCGGAACATTTTGAAGTCGCTGCCGATGATGCACATCATCAAAAGTGCGAAGGTCAACTTCATGAAACTTGCCACGCCGCTGTTTGTTCTGACGTGGACATTTATCGTCGTTGCGCTGGCTTACGGAATCATCGGTCGCGGCGAAAAATTATTCGGCGTGGACTTTTTGGGCGGTGACAGCACGACGTTCAATTTCACGCAGGAAGTCGGCGTGGATCAGATTCGCGCCGCGTTGACGGCGGCGGGCGAAAAGGATCCGCAGATCCAGTATCAAAAGGACGTGTTGGGCGGGACTAAGACCTTGCGAGTGACGACTTCCAGTGGTTCGGCGGAAATGGTGAAGCAGACGCTCACTGAAAAATTTCCGGAAGCAAAATTTGACCACCCCAGCACAAAAACCGTCGGGGCGACGGTCGGCCAGGATATTCAACGCTCGGCCATCATCGCTTCGCTGCTCTCGCTGTTCGGCATACTGGTTTACGTCGCGTTCCGCTACGAATTTTCCTTCGCCGTCGCCGCCGTGGTCGCGGTCATTCACGACGTGTTGCTGACCATCGGCTGTTACTGCATCGCCAACGCCACGTCGGGTCGCGAGTTTAATGCCACCGTTGTCGCCGCGGTACTGACCATCATCGGTTTTTCCATCAATGACAAAATCGTCATTTTCGACCGCATCCGTGAAGACTTGAAACTCGGCGCGCGCGGTTCGTTCAAGGAAGTCATCAACCAGGCGCTCAACCAGACCCTGAGCCGCACGATCATTACGTCCGGCACGGTGTTTCTGGCGACTCTCTCGCTGTATGTTTTCGGCGGCGGCGTCATCAACGACTTCGCGTTCACCTTCCTCATCGGCATCGTCACTGGAACGTATTCATCCATCTATATCGCCAGTGCAATTGTTCTGTGGTGGCACAAGGGCGAACGCCCGAACATCGGTGCGTCGCAGGTGGCGTTGCAAAACGCGACGTCGGCGAAAGTCTGACGGTCGCACCATGTTCGGCCTGATTGAAATTACACCGTGGCACTGGGCGGGTTTCATTCTCTGCGTCCTGATTCTTCTCGCGCTTGATCTGGGCGTGTTCCATCGCGGCTCGCGCGTCGTCAAATTCAAGGAAGCCCTCGCGTGGAGCGCGCTGTGCTTCTCGCTCGCCATGCTGTTTGCCGGGATGCTGGTATATGCGCGTGGACGCGAGGAAGCCGTTCAATTCACCACCGGCTATCTCATCGAACTTTCCCTCTCGCTCGACAACCTCCTCGTCATCGCGCTTATTTTTTCCACCTTTCGCGTGCCGCCGCAATTCCAGCACCGCATCCTTTTTTGGGGGATTCTCGGCGCACTCGTGATGCGCGGCGCGATGATCGCCATTGGTGCGGCGCTCATCCGTGAGTTTGACTGGGTGCTGTATGTGTTCGGCGTGTTCCTCGTTTTCACCGGTGTCAAAATGTTTTTTGCCGGTCAGCAAACTGTCGAACCGGAGAAAACCCCCGTGCTGCGGCTCGCGCGGAAATTGTTTCCGGTCACGCCTCATTTTGAAGGTGAAAAATTCTTCACCCGGTTGGATCATCGCTTTGCGCTCACGCCGCTCGCGCTGGTTTTGTTGCTGGTTGAGGCGACCGATCTGATTTTCGCCGTGGATTCCGTGCCGGCGGTGTTTTCCATCACGCAAAAAACCTTCATCGTTTTTACCTCGAACGTCTTTGCCATCCTCGGCCTGCGTTCGCTGTATTTTCTGCTGGCAGGCGCGCTCGGTTATTTTCGCTACCTGAAAATCGGTCTGTCCGTCGTGCTGGTTTTTGTCGGCGCGAAAATGTTGCTCGACCCGCACGGCCAGCCGCCCAAATGGTTTCAGGTCGAAATTCCGACGAATGTTTCCTTGATGACTGTCGCCACGGTCGTTTTGATCGCCATTGTTTTATCCACCATGGTCGCGGAACGGGAGAAACGCACCGCGCCGACCGGACGACCAAACCACAAGCCGTGATGAAATTCCGCTGGTCGCTCGCGCCGCCGCAACCGCTCCTTGCCGGTCAACTCGCCGCGTCGCTCAAAATTTCACCCCTGCTTGCCCAGTGCCTGCTCAATCGTGGTTTCAGCGAGCCGACCGTCATTGAAAATTTTCTTTCGCCGCGACTCAAAAATCTCGCCGACCCGTTTCTACTGCCGAACATGGCTAAAGCCGTTGAACGGCTCTTCCGCACGCGTGAACAAAACGAGTCGCTCGTGATTTTTGGTGATTATGATGTGGACGGCGTGACTTCCACCGCGTTGCTCACCGAAGTTTTGCGCGCGCTCGGCTGGAAGGTGGGCTTTTATCTGCCAAATCGGATGGACGAAGGTTACGGTTTAAGCGCCGACGGCGTCGAAAATTGCCTTAAAAAATTCCCGGTCAAACTTCTGCTCGCCGTGGACTGCGGTTCGACTGCCGTGGAAACAATCAATTTGCTCCGCGCGCGCGGCGTGGATGCGATTGTTCTCGATCACCATCAAGTTGTGTCGCCTGCGCCGGATGCGGTTGCGATCGTGAATCCACAACTCGCCGGTGAAAACGAAATTTCATTCCGCGAACTTTGTTCTGCCGGCCTTGCGTTCAAACTTGCGCACGCGCTCATCAAACGTGGACGTGAAATTAATTTGCCCGGGGCGGCGGAATTCGATTTGCGGCCGCTGCTGGATTTGGTCGCACTCGGCACGATTGCCGATCTGGTTCCACTTGCTGGTGAGAACCGGATTCTCGTCACCGCGGGTCTGGAAAAGTTGAACACGACGCAACGCGCCGGAATTGTAGCATTGAAACAAGTCGCCCGGTCGCCGGAAAAACTCGGAACGCATGACGTTGGTTTTCAACTCGCACCACGCTTGAACGCCGCCGGACGTTTGGAAACGGCGGAAGAATCGTTGCATTTGTTGCTCGCCAAAAATTTGGAGGAAGCGATGCCGCTGGCGCAGCGCCTGGATTTGAGGAATCGCGAGCGGCAGATAATTGAAAAGACCATGGTCGGGGAAGTCGTCGGCATCGTGCGCTCGAAGTTCGACGTGCAAAACGATTTCGTCATCGTCGAGGGACAATTGTTTTGGCACATCGGTGTCGTTGGCATCGTCGCGTCGCGCGTGTTGTCGGAATTTTATCGTCCGACCATCATCATCGGCGGCGAAAACGGCGGGATGCGCGGCTCGGGCCGCAGTATTGCCGGTTTTGATCTGGCTGCCGCGTTGCGTGAATGCGAAGATTTGCTGTTGCGTCACGGTGGCCACGCGATGGCGGCGGGCTTGAGCATCGCGCCCGATAAAATTGATTTGCTGCGCCAGCGGTTGAATGAGCTGGTGCGACGCAGTTTGAAGTCGGAAGATTTACAACCGCCTTTGCATTTGGACGCGGAAGTTGGATTGGGCGAAATCAATTTTGAAATGCTTGCTGAATTGGAAAAATTGAAACCAACGGGGCAGGGGAATCCAGCGGTGCAATGTTGCACGCGCAATTTGTCACACGCAAAACCGTTGTTGCGCATGGGCAGGGAGAAACAGCATGTCAAACTTTGGGTGAGCGACGGCTCGGTGACGCTGGAGGCGGTCTGGTGGAACGGCGGCGGCAAATCATTGCCCGTTGGAAAATTTGATCTGGCGTTCGCGCCGCAGGTGAATGAATTCAACGGTCGGCGCACGGTGCAGTTGAAAGTTATGGACTGGCGGCCTTCATTGTAGTTGCCGATTATAAATTTTCCCGCTCTCGGCCATTACAAATTCAGCGATTCATTCCCCATCCATTATTTGGCATGGTTCGAACGCGGTAAGCTTCGCTGCTGTGCGTCAGTAATTTTCGTGTCATGACGAATTCCGAAAATCAGATCAATCGTGGTGGTCTTGCCCGCGCCGTGTTCGAACCGACGAGGCCGTAAATCGCGCCGCGTGGCGCGATAAGGTCGAGCGGGCCGAGTTTGAAGGTCGGATAAATTTTTAATGAGTTCGCAGATTTCGATGGCGTTGGTGTTCATGATTTTCCTTTGATGGCTTTGTGGGCGAGTTCGAGAATTTCCGCCGGCTTTAATCCGGCTTCCGTCGCTTCGCGGGCAGCTTCGCGGAACAATTCTTGCGCGACATTCAACTTGGCTTCGCGACTGCGGTCATGGCCTTGCTCGGAGACAAATGTTCCCAAGCCCTGCCGCCGGAAAACAATCCCTTCGCGCTCCAGCTCTTCGTAAGCGCGTTTGACTGTGATGAGACTTACAAGCAAATCTTCCGCAAGCACACGGAACGACGGCAGCGGCGCGCCGGGCTTGAGGCGGCCTTCGCTGACTTCACGTTTCAACCGGTCAACAATCTGCTGGTAAAGCGTGCCTTCCGCTGCCGGTGAAATCGGACCGATCAACAAGGATTTGCGGTCATTCGCCATTTGGATTAACTGTATATATAAAATATAAACATTAAGTCAACATAAATTTTTGCGGGCGCGGGTGCGTTGGAATTTTGGCTGAGGCGCAAGACTGGCAAGGAATTCAAGTTGAGTAGGTTCTGAAAATTGCTTGCAATTATTTGTGGGTTGGCTAGAGTTGCGCCGTCTGTTGGATAACTTGTCTATTGCGGTCATGGTGAATCTTCAGGTGAACGTGGTTCAGTGATGATTTGAAACCCGGCAGTCGGGAACGGTCCGAGAAGGCGGTTGGTCTTGAACAGCGAGACATAAAATGAGCACTAAACTGTTTGTGGGAAACCTTTCCTTCAACACCACTGAAAACGAGATTCACGAGGCGTTCGCCGCGCATGGCACGGTCGTCGAAGCGAATCTGATGATGGACCGGATGAGCGGCCGTTCACGCGGTTTCGCCTTTGTCACCATGTCCACTCCTGAAGAAGCCCAGAAGGCGATTGAAGCCATGAACGGCGCAAGCCTCGGTGAGCGCGCGCTGACGGTCAATATTGCGCGCCCGAAGGAAGAACGTCCCCGCAGCGATCGCGGTCCGCGCCGTGAATACGGCGGCGGTGGCGGCGGTGGTAGCCGTGGCGGTGGCGGCGGTGGTCGCGACCGTTACTGATATTAGAAATTTACTTTGACCGGGGCGGCGTTCCCAGCGAGCGTCGCCCTGCGTCATTTTTTAGAGGGATTATTTATTCGCTTTAACGGTGCTGCGTTGGTTAGATTTAGCTTAATTCATGGAAGAACACATAGAAGTCGAAGGTCGTATTTTGACCGTACTGGCCGGAACGATGTTTCGTGTAGAGTTGGACAACAAGCACCAGGTGCTTGCGACCATTTCCGGCAAAATGCGCAAACGCTTCGTCCGCCTCACCGTCGGCGACCGCGTGAAAATGGAAATGTCGCAATACGACCTGAACAAGGCGCGCATCGTGTGGCGCATTGGCTGAATTAAAATCGCAGCGGCAACCTTCTTCAAATGAACGCCGCCATTCTCGTCGCCGCCGGCAAAGGTGTCCGCATGGGTACGGACAAGTTGTGGCTCGAAATCGCCGGTCGTCCCGTCATCGCCCACACCTGGCAAAAATTCAACGACACAAAGTACATCGGGGAAATTATTTTGGTTGCGCGCGACGGAATGCAAAAATCCTTCGCGGAACTCGCGGTAAAATTTCATTTTCAAAAATCATTTCGCATCGTTGCCGGCGGGGCGGAACGTCAGGACTCGGTTTGGAACGGATTGGAAGCTCTCTCGCCGAAAACAGAAATCGTGGCGATTCAAGATGCCGCGCGGCCTTGCACGAGTGAAGCTTTGATTGCGGCAACCATTGACGCGGCGCGTGAAACTGGCGCCGCCGTCGCTGCGCAAGCTGTGACGGACACCATCAAGGAATCAGCCGACGGCAAGACGATTTCACGCACGCTCGACCGCGCAAAACTCTGGTCGGTGCAGACGCCGCAGACATTTCGCATCGAAGTCATTCGACGGGCGATTTTCACCGCACGGCAGAAAAATTTGATTTTCACAGACGACACGGCGGCATGTGAATTGATCGGCCAGCCAGTCCAGCTTGTGGCAAGCTTGACGCCAAATCCAAAAATTACTGAGCCTAGCGATTTGCCATTCATTGAAACGCTGCTGCGGAATTCCTAATTACAAGGAGCCCACCAAAAACTTTGTGACTTCGCGCCTTTGTGGTAAATTTTTTAGGTTATGAAACGACGTTTGATTTTTAGTCTGGTCGCGCTGGTGTTGGCGTTGAATCTAGCCATCGGCGCGCGGATTTATTTCAGTTCAGCGCACGCGGCGAATGAAAAAGATTCGCCGGACGCGAATCTGGAGCGTTTTGCCGACGTGCTGGAAAAAGTCCGCACAAGTTATGTGGACGGCACGAACCTGACGTATCACGATCTGATTTACTCGGCGCTCAAGGGCATGGTCGGCTCGCTTGATCCGCACAGCGAATTTATGACCGCGGATGATTACCAGCAGTTGCAGGACGACACGGAGGGACAATTCGGCGGGCTTGGCCTGGTCGTCGCGATGAAGGATGGTTATGTCACCATCGTTGCGCCGATGGACGACACACCGGGATTTCACGCGGGCATTTTGTCCGGCGACCGCATCATCAAGGTTGAAGGCCAGAGCGTGGAAAAAGTTCCGTTGACTGACGTGGTGAAAGAGCTTCGCGGCAAGCCCGGCACGCAAGTGAGCGTGACCATCGAACGCCCCTCGTTGGGCGCGGTGAAAAATTACACCCTTACGCGCGCCGTCATCAGCATGGACATGGTCAAGGACATCAACGGCAGAAAAAAATTTCCACTCGGCGTGGACAAGATCGGCTATGTCCGCATCACGCAGTTTGGGGATCAGACTGGCGACGAACTTGAAGCTGCGCTCCAAAAATTAAAAAAACAGGGCATGAAGGCGTTGATCATTGATTTGCGCTGGAATCCTGGGGGCCTGCTGGATGAAGCTGTGAATGTCTGCGGAAAATTTTTGCCGCGCGGACAGCTCGTTGTTACCACCGAAGGCCGCGATCCCAAGGAAAATTCCGTCCGACACGCGGATGGTTCTGGCGACGAATTGAATGGAATGCCCATCGTCGTGCTGGTGAATCTTGGCAGTGCGAGCGCAGCCGAGATCGTCACCGGCTGTTTGCAGGATTTGCACCGCGCGTTCATTCTCGGCGAAAAAACTTTCGGCAAAGGCTCCGTGCAAAGCATTTTTCCCCTCGATGACGGCTCCGCGCTCAAGCTCACCGTCGCCAAATACTACACGCCTAGTCACAAAGTCATCCACGAGCACGGCATCACGCCCGACAGCCTTGTGCCCATGAGCGACGCGGAAGAAGCGGACTTGATCATCAAACGCTCGCCCGACGGACTGGAATCGTTGTCTGAAAAAGATCGCGATCGCGTGGAAAACTCTCACGACATCCAGCTCGACCGCGCCGAGGATTTGCTCAAGGGCGTTTTGCTTTACAGCGAACTTTCAAAGCCGGAAAAAGTTGCGGCCAAATAGCACAAACTGTTGAATTGTTACATCGGTTTGCGAGCTCACACGATTCAACAATTCAACATTGTAACGATATGATAATTCTCGCCATTGAAACTTCCTGCGATGAAACCAGCGCGGCAGTTGTTCGTGACGGGAAGGTTTTGTCCAGCGTCGTTTCCTCGCAGATTAAACTCCATGCCGAATACGGCGGCGTCGTGCCGGAACTCGCCGCGCGCGAACATTTGCGGAATTTGGTTCCCATCGCAAAATCAGCATTGCGCGAAGCTGAAATTTCGACCGGGCAAATAGATGCCATCGCCGCCACGCAAGGCCCCGGTTTGCCCAACGCACTGTTGGTTGGATTCAAAGCCGCGCAAGCTGTCGCGTTCGCGCTGGGCAGGCCGTTCGTCGGCGTCAACCATCATGAGGCACATTTGTATTCACCGTGGATTTCCGGCAAACCGCCCGTCGCGGATTTTTCAAAATTTCAGCCGAACGTCTCGCTCATCGTTAGCGGTGGTCACACGATGCTCGTGCTGGTGAAATCCGAACTCAATCATCGCGTCCTCGGCTCGACACTGGACGACGCGGCGGGTGAATGTTTCGACAAAACCGGCAAGCTGATGGGACTCGCCTATCCTGCCGGCCCGGAAATTGATAAACTGGCAGAGCAGGGGAATCCGGCGGCGTTCGATTTCCCACGCCCGCTCATCAATGACGCGAGCGATGATTTCAGTTTCAGCGGCTTGAAAACTTCCGTGCGATATTTTCTCCGTGACCATCCTGCCTTGCTGGAAGACATGCAAAAAATCCGCGACCTTTGCGCGAGCGTGCAGGCGGCCATTGTCGAAGTTCTCGTCAAAAAAACCGTCCACGCGGCAAAACGGAATGGTGTCCGCTGCGTCACCGCATCCGGCGGCGTCACTTGCAATCGCGTGTTACGCCACGAACTCACGCGTGCCTGTGAGCGCGAAGGTTTTACGCTGCACCTCGCGGAAAAATCTCTTTGCACCGACAATGCTGCGATGATTGGAATTCTGGCCGGGCGAAAATTAATTAATATAATTTCACTTCCGTCGCTCGACGAAGAAATCAAACCCGGCTGGGTCTTGGCCTGAAATCACTTCGTTGCAAGCGCGGCTTCGATGGCTGCAACGACTTCCGGTGAATCGGGCTTGGTTTTTGAGTCGAAGCGTTTGCGAATCTGGCCGTCCTTGCCAATGAGAAATTTGGTGAAGTTCCATCCGATGTTGCCGGGGAAGGGCGAGTCTTTGCCTGAGAGCAATTCGTAAAGCGGATGGCGGTTCGCGCCGTTGACTTCAATTTTATCGAAGAGCGGGAAGGTGATGAAATATTTGCTGGTGCAGAATTGTTTGATTTCTTCGTCGCTGCCCGGTTCCTGCCCGCCGAACTGGTTGCATGGGAAGCCGAGGATGACAAAGCCCTGGTCGCTGTATTTTTTGTAGGTCGCTTCAAGCGCCGTGTATTGCGGCGTGAATCCGCACCGCGAGGCGACATTGACGATGAGCAGCACTTTGCCTTTGTAGGCGTTCAACGTAATAGACTTGCCGTCAATGTCCTTGACCGGGATGTCGTAAATGGACGCGGCGCGGGCGATAAAATTTGTCATAAACGAAAAAGCGAAGAGCAGCGCAAGTGTTTTCATGACATCGAAATTAGCCGGAATCGGCGGTTTGTCAAATGACGAAGAAGCGTGGTAGTGGCTCAGTTTGAAATCAGTTTGGCTTCGGTAAATGGTTAGGCATCAGACTTCTTTACAATCTGACAATTTGCCTGGCAACAACCACATCAAACAAGCAAGCCAGAGTCCGAATATCGAACTCGCCACAAATAACCATCCGTGCCCCGATAAATAATCAAACCAAGCATCGAATCCAAACAACCGGTCTGCTGCCGTCGGCGTCCATGATGGACGAAATAGCACACAGTAATCAAAAAACACAAAAGCAAGAGACAAACTTCCGACGGTGAGACTCAGAAGAAAGACCAAATACCGCAATGTCTTTAATAAACGCATGATGACGCCTAACGACCAAAACTGAGCCACGCCGGACACATGATGTCAACCGCGAAAATCAAGGCAATAATCCAACGATTTCTTACAAAATCAAGATGTAATTTTCAGCGTTGTCAGGTCAAGATCCCAAGAATCTTTGCCCGACACCCTGTTTTGTTTTTCCTGCGAGCGGCGAACCGTTATCATCCGATCTCTGATGACTGACCGGCTGCCCATTTACGATATTGAGCGCGACATCATCGCCCGGCTGAAAAGTGACCGGCGATTGATTTTGTCGGTGCCCACCGGCTCCGGCAAATCCACGCAGGTGCCGCAGATATTGCTGCGCCATGATTTTTTGCGCGACGGGCAGGTCGTGATTCTACAGCCGCGCCGCCTTGCTGCGCGGTTGCTGGCTGCGCGCGTCGCACAGGAACTCGGCGTCCAGCTTGGACAGGAAGTCGGTTATCAAATCCGTTTTGAAAACGTCACGTCGGCGAAAACCAAAATTCGTTTCGTGACCGAGGGCGTTTTGCTGCGGCAAATGATTGACGACCCGAAGTTGCGCGGCGTTTCGACCTTGATTTTTGACGAATTCCACGAGCGGCATCTTTACGGCGACATCACGCTGGCGCGTGCGCTTGATTTGCAGGCGCAGCATCGTCCCGACCTGAACCTTGTCGTCATGTCCGCCACGCTTGACGCGGGCCTGCTTCAAAATTATTTGAAACCGTGCGCGACACTTTCATCTGAAGGCCGAATGTTCCCGGTCGAAATCGAATACGCTCCGCAGCCGAGCTACAACGACAAGCGTCCGGTTTGGGAGCAGGCCGTCGAAGCGTTTTTAAATTACGTTGCATCTGGTGGCGAAGGCGACGTTTTGATTTTCATGGCCGGCGGTTTTGAAATTTCACAGACCATCGAAGCCATCCGCCACACGTCGGAGGCAAAGGGATTTATTTTACTGCCGCTGCACGGCGAGCTTCCGCCAAAAGATCAGGACGCCGCCGTGGCACGTTACGAGAAGCGCAAAGTGGTCGTCGCCACAAACGTCGCCGAAACGTCGCTCACGATTGATGGCGTGCGGCTGGTGATTGACAGCGGGCTGGCGCGCATCGCGCGTTACGATTCCAATCGCGGCATCAACACGTTGCTCATCGAAAAAATTTCCCAATCATCGTCCGACCAGCGCGCCGGGCGCGCGGGTCGCACCGCGCCGGGCGTTTGCATGAGGCTTTGGTCGCGCGAAGAACACGGCCACCGGCCGGTTCAGGAATTGCCGGAAGTCAAGCGCCTCGATCTCTCCGAAGTCGTCCTAACGCTCAAGGCGGCGGGCGTGCCAGACTTGCGGAAATTCCGCTGGCTCGAATCGCCGGATGAACAAAGCCTCGCGCACGCGGAGAAGTTGCTCACCGATCTGGGCGCGTTGGACAAGCGCGGCGCGATGACGGCGGTCGGACACAAGATGCTCGCGTTTCCGCTGCACCCGCGTTATGCGCGGATGCTGCTGGCGGCGCAGGAATACGGCTGTGTGTATCAGGCCGCGCTGATCGCGGCGCTCACGCAAGGCCACGAGCTGCTGTTGCGGAATATGGATCGCGACACCCATTCGCTGCGCGAGGATTTACTTGGCGAAAAAGCTCCGTCCGATTTTTGGATTCTTATGCGCGCGTGGACTTATGCGGTGAAAAATGATTTTCGCGTGGACGCCTGCCGCAAACTCGGCATCCATGCGGTCACGGCGCGGCAGGTCGGGCCGTTGCTCGAACAATTTCTCCGTATCGCCGAACGCGAAGGTCTGGACGTGCAGCCGCGCGAGGTCAAGGACGAGGCGTTGCAGAAGTGCGTGTTGATTGGGTTCTCCGACCGCGTGGCAAGACGGCTGGATCAGGGAACACTGCGTTGCGACCTCGTCCACAATCGTCGCGGCGTGCTGGCGCGCGAAAGTGTGGTGCAAAAAAATCCGCTGCTCGTCGTGGCCGAAATCCGCGAGATCGAAGCACGTGACAAGGAGATGAACACCATCTTTTCGCTGGCGACGGCGATTGAAACGGACTGGCTGCGAGAACTTTTTCCCGAAGACATCGAATCCGATCTGCACGTCCAGTTTGATCCGACGACCAGGCGCGTTCAAGCGGCGGAGCTGTTGAAATTTCGCGGACTCGCGTTGTCGGCGCGGTGCGTTGAACCGCCACCGGCGGATGCGGCTGCGCATTTGCTGGCGGAACAGGTCATCGCGGGAAATCTGACGTTGAAAGACTGGGACGATTCCGTTGACCAATGGATTTTGCGGCTGAACCTGCTGACCAAATGGTGTCCAGAATTCGTCTTGCCGCCGATCACCGACGACGACCGCAAACATCTCATCGAACAGCTTTGCCATGGCGCGTTCGGTTATAAGGACATCAAGGAACGGGACGTGAAGCCGGTTGTGAAATCGTGGCTCTCGGCGGCGCAACACGAATTGCTCAACCAGCACGCGCCCGAACGCCTGTCGCTGCCAAATGGCCGCACGCCGAAAGTTGTTTATGATGGCGGCAACCCGCCGCACATTGCGTTGCGGATTCAAGAGCTTTACGACGTGAACCAGACGCCGAAGATCGCGCTGGGTCGTGTGCCGGTGGTCGTGCATATCCTGACGCCGGGCATGAAACCGATTCAAGTGACGCAGGATTTGGCCAGCTTTTGGAAGGAACATTATCCGCGCATCAAATCCGAATTGCAGCGGAAATATCCGAAACATTTATGGCGATGAAATTTTACTTTTTAAAGCATCTAATGCTCTTTCCGTCAAGTCATAGTTGTTATAAACTTCCATGCCTTGTGGGTTTAATTCAATCGCTCTATTAAAATCGGAAATATTTGTGCGTAAATTCTAATGCAATTGGTCGAATTATGATTAATGGCGTCGAACAACTTTGCTCGAATTGCGGGTTGTGCTGCAACGGCGTGCTGTTCGCGGACGTGGAATTGCGCGCGGGCGATGACGTCGGGCGGCTCGCGGAACTGGGATTGTCGCTGGCAAAGAAGCGAGGCAAGCTGGCGTTCGCCCAGCCGTGCGCGTGCTTTGATGGAAAACTCTGCGGGATTTACGCCGACCGGCCAAAGCGGTGCCGGACGTTTGAATGTGGTTTGTTAAAACGCGTTGAAGCCGGCGAACTGGACGTGGACGCCGCGTTAAAAGACATTGCTCAAACCAAGCGTCAGGCGGAAAAAGTGCGCGGCCTGCTTCGTCAGCTTGGACAAAACGACGAACGGCTCGCCATGACAAAGCGTTACACGCAGGTAATAAGCGCGCCGGTTGATTTGTCCAGCCACGAAAGCGATACGGAACGGCGCGGCGAACTGATGCTGGCCGTTGACGAACTGATGCGACAGCTCCAGCGCGATTTTTTGAAATAACCTTTGCAGTCATCGGTTGGAATGTAATTGCAATTGCCTGATTCAGCCCGTTGGGTCAAAGTTTGCGCATGGCTTTGGAAACATTTCAGGCGAGTCGATGGACGCACGGGAATTTTCTTTTCCCCACCGTCATTGAGGTGACGGACAAGGCGGTCATCCGGCACAAGCGTTCGTGGTTCAGCCGCGATGAAATCAGCATCAGCATTACCAAGGTCGCGTCTGTCCACATCAAGACGGGAATCATCTGGGCGGACATTTTGATTGAATCCACCGGCGGCAGCGATCCGCTGGCGAGTCACGGTCACAAAAAAGTTGATGCTCGGCGGATTCGTGAATTGATTGAAACGACGCAGGGAAATTCAAGTGGTAAAGAAAAATAAATTATTCTGACCAATTCGGAGGGCGGAGTTCCACGACGCCCAAATGAAAATCAGGGACTCGCAGAGTTCGCCCCTCCGAAACTTATTTTATTAAGCTCTTGCAGAACTTATCAATCCGCTCCAGACCTTTTTCGATGTTCGCCATGCTGGTCGCGTAGCTCAAGCGGATGTAATCGTCCGCGCCGAACGCGATGCCCGGAACGGCGGCAGTTTTTTCCTGCTCCAGCAATTTCGCGCAGAAGTCGGCGGACTTGAGGCTGGTCTTGGAAATGTTCGGGAACAGATAAAACGCGCCTCTCGCGCTCACACAGGAAATTCCCGGAATGGAATTCAGTTTCGTGTGCGCATAGCGGCGACGTTTGTCAAATTCCGCGAGCCATTTCGGCAAATGATCCTGTGGTCCGGTCAATGCGGCGACGCCGCCTTTTTGTGCGAACGAAGTCGGATTGCTCGTGCTGTGGCTTTGCACAGCGTCAATGGCCTTGGCAATCGGTTCCGGCGCGGCGAGAAACCCGAGACGCCAGCCGGTCATGCTCCACGCTTTCGCAAAACCGTGAACGATGATCGTGTGTTCCTGATGCGCCGGCGAAAAACTGGCGACGCTTTTCACTTTCGCTCCATCGTAAAGTAGGTGCTCGTAAATTTCGTCGCTCATGATGAGGACGTTTTTCTCAACGCAAATGTCGCCGAGAGCTTTGATTTCGTCCGGCGTATAAACACTGCCGGTCGGATTGCTTGGCGAATTCAAAACGAACAGCCGCGTGTTGGGTGTGATGGCGGCGCGGAGTTGCGCGGGCGTGACTTTGAATTCCGTCTTGTCGCTCGTTTGCAAAATGACCGGCTTTGCGCCCGCGAGCTTGACCATTTCCGGATAGCTCAACCAATAAGGCGCGGGAATGATGACTTCGTCGCCAGCTTCGCATGTCGCGAGAATGACGTTGTAGCAGGAATGTTTGCCACCGCACGAGACGATGACTTGCGATGGTTTGTAAGTCAGGCCATTTTCGCGTTTGAATTTTTCGGCGATGGCTTCACGCAATTCGGGAATGCCGCTGCTGGGCGTGTATTTTGTAAAACCGGCGGCGAGCGCCTTGGCGGCAGCATCTTTAATGTGCTGCGGCGTGTCGAAATCCGGTTCACCCGCGCCGAAGCCGACGACATCCTCACCTGCGGCCTTCATCGCCTTGGCCTTGGAATCAATCGCCAAAGTGAGTGACGGTACGAGTGATGTGGCGCGTTGAGAAATTTTGTAATTCATAATTTAAGCGGCGGGAAATTTACGAATCGCACGCCGAAGTGCAAGAACGGAAATCTGCGCGGCAGTCAATGCCAGCCGGTTTTCATAACCCAATGTCCATCGTTGGAACAGATGTGTCCATAAACAAAGCCGCCGCCGTGCATGTTTTACTTTTGTGGTAGAAGTTTTGACTCAACGATTTATGTGTGATGTGGTCTGATTGTTGCTTTCTTAACCTGGACATGAAACGCTTACTGGTTTGCCTTACGTTAATGACACTGGGACTCTGTCAGGCGGAAGTACCAAAACTATTTACGAAACGGGCATTCAATTCCAGCGGCCTGGCCGAAGCCGCCAATCATTTCATAGCCATCGGTGAAGCGGCCACCATTGAAGAGTTGGAGAAGGTTTCCCTGGAGGATGCCAGCCATGCCGGTTGGATATCCAACCGGGGGTTTTGCGAGAGTGAGCGGATCGGCTGGGTGTGCCGGATTCTTTACGAGCCCAAGGGAAAATCTCCACTGCGCGCGCCGGCGTTTGGTATATTGAGCATACCTGAAAATACCATGCCGATAGAAAAATGGCCGCTTTTCCCGGTCGCTCTTTCCGGTTCGACTTATGTTGTGTTGAAACAAGGTTATACTTCCGACAGCCGACCGGAAGAGCTCAAGCATTACATGGCGTATTGCAAAAACAACGGCGTCTTTCGCACTGCGCCCATTCCCGTGCCGACTCGGGAACAGGCTGAGCAGGACATTGCAAATCTCCGGCAATCCGGGCAATGGCAAGCCATCCAGTGGGAAAGCAATGATGGTTTCAGTTACCCGATGGGCGAACAATTGACGTGGGGTTTCATTCAAAGCCAGACCAAGACCATCGCCAACGAATCAATCGTCAAACAAAATTCAAAAACCGATCCTGCCGCGCTCTCCCTGCGGTAAAGCGGGTAAAAACCTTCTGGCGGCGTTCGTCAATTTCAAGATGATGCCGACATCACTTCATCATTTTGTCGAGCACGGGATTCATCGCGTCCGCCCATATCTGGTAGCCGTGTTCATTTGGGTGGAGCAAATTCGGCATGATGGACCGGGATAGCGCGGCGTCGATTTCCAGAAATTTCGGACTGATGTCGAGGAACTTCACTTTATTCCCATCATCCAGTTTGGCCAAGGCGGTGTTGATGACGGCAACTTGGCCGCGTTGGTCGTCAATATTGCCGCGCGGGAGAATGGCAAGGAGCAGAATTTTACCATCGGGTAGTTTAGTGCGGATTTCATTAACCACAGCAGTAACTCCAGCGATGACTTGACCTATGGTATTGCGTGGATTGCCCTTTTTCTCCCTGCCGGTGTTGTTTGTGCCGATCATCAGCACGACGACCCTGGGTTTGATGCCGTCGAGTTCGCCGTTGTCCATTCGCCAGAGAACGTGTTCCGTGCGGTCGCCACTGATGCCGAAGTTCGCGGCGTTTTGCGGTGCGTAGTATTTGTTCCAGATATTCGAACCGCGTCCGCGCCAGTCATCGGTTATGGAATCGCCCACGAACAGCAAATCAATCCCGCCTTTTTTCGCCTCGGCCACAAAACCTTCGTGGCGTTTGACCCAATTCGCATCGCGTGACGCGGGAACGATGGCGGTGTTTTGAACGACAGTATTTGTGCTGGCAAGGACGGCATTAGTGTCTTGGGCGAATGATTCCGTTGTCTTCGGGAAGGCAAGCGGCACGACGGCGAGCAAAAAAAGCGCGGAGAATCTTTTAATGCGTCCAGAATAAAAATTCGCCGGGGCGAAGACAATTATATTAAATCTTACGGACTTCGCGGGCTTGTCATGGGACATTTTTACTTTTAGCATCAGATGAATTTAAGAACTCGCGCTCGTGTAGCGGCGCACGGAAATCCGCCAGAACCATTCCGAAATCAGCGTCCAAACGACGCCCAAACTGAGCAGCAGCAGCAATGATTCAGGCGAAACCAATTTTTCCGCAAGCACGCGCACGGGAACATTTGAGACGAGCAGAACCGGCAGCGCGAAGGTGAACACGGCCCTGAATGCACCCCGAAACGCCTCGTCCGGCATCCGCGCGACGTTGAACAGGTTGTAGTAGCCATAGACGATGCCTTGAGCGCGCACCGTCCAGAAGCTGATGGCGGCCAGCATGAACATCAGCGAGTAGTGGATCAAAATTCCCACGACGCACAAGGCGCTGAAGCCGGCGAGCTGCGCGAACGTCGGGTGCAGGTTCAGTTTTCCCGCCGCGTAAAGCATGACGGCAACGGCGAACAGCGCATTGACGAACGCGCCCAAGTCAACCTGCCGCAGCGAGACGATGAAGCGCGTGTTGATGGGCAGCAGCAGCAGGAAATCCATCTTGCCCGTGCGGACAAGCTCGGAAAGGTTCGTGCAGTTCACGAGAAAAAACGCCTGATAGACCTGCTGGATAAAATTGCTCGCGCCGACGAGCAGCACCATCTGCCATTGCGTCCAGGTGCCGACGATTTTCGTCTGCGAGAAAACAACGCTGACGAAACACAACTGCAATCCAAACCAGAACAGTTCGACGATGATCCATAAAATGAAATTGCCCTTGAACGACATTTCGCGCGCGACGGAATTTTTCCACAGCGCGGCGTAAATGGTAAGGTAGCGTTTGAGATTCATTTGAGATTTTTGTGCCGTTCAATCACATGATTCAAAAGCGCTGTTTTTCCAAAGCCCGTTCTTCCGACAACAAGGTGTCTGGAATCATTAAAATCTTCTAAAACAGCAATCTCTCCGGTGTCCACAAAACAATTTTTGAGGTAATACTCATCACATTCGGCTGCTATTGAGCCGATTGTATCAAGTTTTCTGAAACGAAATTTATCTGTTTTCCGACTCATTTTACATTGGCCAACATTAGTACTTTGAAGCTCGGATTTTCCAACTGTTCGCTGAGTACGCCCAATAATACCGAACCAAGTCGAGAATTTTTTGAATTTTCAATTCATCCACCGAACGCCGCGTATTTTTTGATTCCGCGCCGCCACATAAAACGCGCGAGCGCATACATCATCAAAACCCAGAACAGTTGCGTGAGCAGGCCGAGCGCGATGCCGTTGCCGGTGATTTTGCCCATGTAAATGCTGATGGGAGCGTAAAGCATCGAGGGAAACGGCGTGAACGCCAACGCGTGCTGGAGCGCGGGCGGCAGCATGTCTAGCGGAAACAAATGGCCGCTGGCCAGATATTCAAACGCAAACAGGATGAAAATAAACGTGGAGATTTCCAGCACCCAAAACGCCAGCATCGCCATCGAGTAGGACAGGAAAAATTGCAGCAACGCCGTCAGCACGAGTGAAATCGGGAAAACGGCCATCGCCATTCCGCTGGCGGGCGGAACAAAATAATTTCGGAAGCAGAAAATAAAAACCGCCAGCGGCACACAAGCCATTGAGATATACGCGATGCGCCCGGAAAAAAATAGGCAGAGCCGATACCACAGATAATCCACGGGCTTGAGCAGGAACTGGCTGATGTTGCCTTCGCGGATATCAGCGGCGATCTGCCAGTCGTCTTCGTTGACCGCCGTCATCACGTCCACGATGGCGACCATGAGATAATAAAAAATCATCTGCGCCTGCGTGTAGCCGGAGAGCAGGTGGCCTTCGCCGTTCGCCGTGTAAATCGTGCGCCAGAGCGACAGCATGGCGAACAGCGGGATGAAACTGAACAGCGTCCGCGTCAGATAATTGAAACGATACGTCAAATTGTTCTGGATCCCGATGCCGATGACGTGCAGATATTTTTTCAACGCGGGAATTTTAACCGGCAATCCGCCGGAAACGCCAAGCAAAATTTGTTTGCTGAAATTTTTCTGCTGCGTTAGTTTCCGCCGACACCGGTGCAGACCGGCGGATTAATTAAGGACGCAAATCACGCAAGCTACCTATGACGAGAAAACCATTGTCGGCTGTTGAATTGAACGAATTGGTCGCGGGTTTGAACAAATTGTCCCGCAACCTCTGGTGGTGCTGGGATCAGGAGGCGCAGGATTTATTTCAGGAACTTTCGCCGCGCGCATGGCAGAATCTTTTCCACAACGCCGCCGCCGTTTTGCGCGAGGTGTCGGATTACGAATTGCGCGTACGCCTGCAGGATGCGGACTTTGCCGGGCGCGTCCGTTCGGTGTTGCATGATTTTGAGGCGTATCTCGCCGATGATAAAACTTGGTGCCACGTCCATGCGCCGGAGTTGCACAAGAAACCCGTCGCCTATTTTTCCGCCGAGTTCGGTTTCCACGAATCGCTGCCGATTTCGGCGGGCGGCCTGGGAATTTTGGCGGGCGACCATGCGAAGTCCGCGAGCGATCTCGGCCTCGGTTTCGTCGGCGTCAGTTTGTTTTACCGCGAAGGTTATTTTCAGCAGGCGATTGATTCCAACAACTGGCAGACGGAATTTTACAATCCGGTTGACCCGCAGAACGTGCCGGTCGAGCCGGTGCTGGACGGCGGTGGCAAGCCGGTGGTGTGCAGCGCGGAAATCGGCATGAGCCGCGTTTTTTTTCAGGCGTGGCGTGTCAACGTCGGGCGCGTGCCGGTTTATCTGCTGGACACGAACCGCCTGGAAAACGAACAGCATTTCCGCGATCTGACGTTGCGCGTTTATGGCGGCGACAGCACGACGCGCATCATGCAGGAAGTTCTTCTGGGCGTCGGCGGCACGCGCTTGTTGCGCGCGCTGGGCGTGCAACCATCCACGTTCCACATGAACGAAGGCCATGCGGCGTTTCTCACCTTGGAATTGATCCGCGAAAAAATGGTCTCCGGAAAAAATTATGCCGACGCGCTCGCCGCGACGAAGGCGGAATGTCATTTCACCACGCACACGCCGGTCGAGGCCGGTCATGACCGTTTCACCCCGGCGCTGATGGATTATGCGCTGCAAAGTTATCGCACGCTGCTGGCCGTGCCGTTCACGGACATCATGGGGCTTGGGCGCATTAATCCGGCGGACGTAAACGAATCGTTTTGCATGACGGTGCTGGCGCTGAAAGTTTCCCGCGCAGCCAACGGCGTCAGCGAATTGCACGGCGAAGTTAGCCGCCAGATGTGGCAAAGCCTTTACCCGAATACGCCCGTCGAAAAGGTTCCCATCGGCCACATCACCAACGGCATCCACCTGCTCGGCTGGATGAAGGGCACGGTGCGGCAGTTCTGGCGGAAGAAACTGGCGAATGGCGACGACAATACTTCAGTGATTTGCCGCGAAAATTTTGGAGCCGATTGGGCGGCGGCGATCAATTTCCCGAAATTCTGGGAAAAGATGACCGACCCGGGATTTGTTTCCGACGAGGAACTCTGGGCGCTGCGTTACAAACTGCGACGCGAACTGATCGAATTTGCCCGCCGCCGTCTGCTGTTGCAAAACCAGCGCGCCACGCAAGGCGATTTCATCCGCTTCGAGCATTTCCTAAATCCCGACGCGCTGACCATCGGCTTCGCGCGCCGCTTCGCCACTTACAAACGCGCGCCGCTCGTTTTCCAGCAGTTCGACAACATCGTCAAACTTTGCAAGGACAGGCAGCGGCCCATCCAGTTTATTTTTGCCGGCAAAGCGCACCCGCGCGACGACGACGGTAAACGCTTCATCCAACAGATCATTCACTTGAGCAAGCACAGCGAACTCGCGGGCAATCTGGTGTTCATCGAAAATTACGATGTCCACGTCGCGCGCCAGATGGTTTCCGGCTGCGACATCTGGCTGAACAACCCGCGCCGTCCACTGGAAGCCTCCGGCACGAGCGGCATGAAATCCGGCTGCCACGGCTGCATGAACATGAGCATCCTCGACGGCTGGTGGCGCGAAGGCTATGACGGCACGAACGGCTTCGCCATCGGCAAGGATTCGCACCCGGACAACATCGCCGAGCAGGATCGCGTGGACAGCATGAATCTGTATCAGACGCTCACCGAACAGGTCGTGCCGATGTTTTTTGACCGCGACGCGCAGGGCATCCCGCGCGCGTGGATTCAACGCATCCGCCGCACGATGGTCACGCTCGTGCCGCAATTCACTACCGACCGCATGGTCAAGGAATACACGCAGAAATATTATCTGGCACGGTGATTGGAGTCCCGGCACAACCACTAAAATCTTTACAGCTTTGCGGTTAATCCGCAAAGTTTGCGTGTGTTGATTGATAGAGCAACCAGGGTTCAGCCCGAACCATTGACCGCAGAGACCGGACTTCAAAACGAATTCTCCCGCGATTTGGGGGCCGCCATTTTGCGGTCACAGGAATATCTTCTCGGTGAACAAAAGCCGGAAGGTTACTGGATCGGTGAGTTGATGGTGGATTCCACGCTCGTTTCCGACACGGTGGCGTATCATCATTGGAACGGGAAAATTGACGCCGAATGGCAACGCAAGGCGGTCAATCACATCTTCTCAATGCAATTGCCCGACGGCGGCTGGAATATTTATCACGGTGGCCCGTCGGAAGTGAACGCCACCATCAAGGCTTACCTCGCGCTCAAGCTCGCGGGCGTGCCGGTGACGGATCCGCGCATGTTGAAATCGCGCGAAGTCGTGTTGCACCTTGGCGGCGTGCCGCGCATGAACACGTTTTCAAAATTGTATCTCGCGCTGCTCGGGCTTTTTCCCTGGCAATACGTCCCGACGATTCCGTGCGAGGTGTTGCTGATCGGTAAATGGTTCCATGTGAATTTCTGGGACATGAGCAATTGGTCGCGCGGGATGCTGGTGCCGCTATCCATCATCAACCATTTCAAACCGACGCGCCCGCCGAAAAACAAGGTCAACCTCGACGAACTTTATCCCGAAGGCATGCACGAACGCGACCTCGCGCCCGCCCGCGACCCGCAACGATTCACACTGCGGAATTTTTTCCTCTGGCTGGATCGGCTGCACAAGTTTGCCGAACGCTTTGCGCGGCGCGGCGTCCATCCGTTCCGCAAAAGCGCGCTGAAAAAAGCCGAGCAGTGGATGCTCGAACGCTTTGAAGGCGCCGACGGCCTCGCCGCGATTTTTCCGGCGATGCTCAATTCGCTCATCGCGCTCCAGGCGCTTGGTTATCCCGACGACCATCCGCAAGTCGTCCGCGCCGCGCATGAGTTGAAAAAACTCGAACACGAGACCGCCAACAGCGTGCGCATCGAGCCATGTTTCTCGCCGGTCTGGGACACCGCCATCGTTTTGATCTGCCTGCACGAATCCGGCATTTCCGAAAACCATCCGATGATGAAAAAAGCCGCCGGGTGGCTGATGGAAAGGGAAATTCGCTTTCGCGGCGACTGGAAATACAAAAATCCCGCCAAAGTCGAGCCAAGCGGCTGGGTATTTGAGTTCAACAACAAGTGGAATCCCGACGTGGATGACGCCGCGATGGTGCTGCTCGCGTTGCGGAAAATTCCCACGGACGATCCAAAAAAACGCGACGAATGTTTCCAGCGCGGCCTGCGTTGGATGATGACGTTCCAATGCAAAGACGGCGGCTGGGCGTCCTTCGACAAGGATTGTACGAAAAACTTTTTGGAAAAGGTTCCGTTCGCCGACCACAACGCCATGCTCGATCCCGAATGCGCCGACATCACTGCGCGCATTCTTGAATTGCTCGGCCACGAAAATTTTAGCACCGAGCATCCGCAGGTACAGGACGCGCTGCAATACATTCGCAAGCAGCAGGAATACGACGGCTCGTGGTATGGCCGCTGGGGCGTGAATTACATTTACGGAACGTGGCAGGTTTTGCGCGGAATACGTGCCATGAATTTGAACATGAACCAGCCGTGGCTGCTCCGCGCGCGTGCGTGGCTCGAAAGCGTTCAGCACGAGGACGGCGGCTGGGGCGAACGTTGTAACACCTACGAAGATCCTGTTTTCAAAGGGCGCGGTCCCAGCACCGCCTCGCAAACCGCGTGGGCCATCATGGGACTGTGTGCGTTTGACGAACCTGAAAATCCGGCGCTCAAGCGTGGCATCGAATATCTGGCGCGCACGCAAAATCCCGACGGCTCGTGGGCGGAACATGAGACGACCGGCACCGGTTTTCCGAAAGTGTTCTATCTCAAATACGACATGTATCGCAACTCCTGGCCGCTGCTCGCACTGGCGACCTACCGAAAAATTTTGAACCGTGCTCCAACGCCGCAACAAAATGGCTTGGCCAACGGTGCCGTCAACGGACAAAAAGTTTTTTACTGAAAATCAAATGGGCTGGCCGTATCGAAAATTGGTTCGCCCGTTTCTCTTCGCACAGGACGCAGAACGCGCTCATAATTCCGCGCTCAAACTCCTCGGTCGTGCCAGCCGGAGTCCGCTCGCTTGCGGTGTTATTGGAAGCATTTATTCTGCACCAGAACTGCCCGTGAAAGTTTTCGGCCTGAAATTTCCAAATCCAATCGGGCTTGCCGCCGGCATGGACAAATTTGCCGCCGCCGTTCCCGCTTGGGAAAAACTTGGCTTTGGTTTCAGCGAACTCGGCGGCGTGACGTGGCACGCGCAACCGGGAAATCCGCCGCCACGAATGTTCCGCGTTGTCGCGGACGAGGCAATTGTAAACCGCATGGGTTTCAACAATCCCGGCGCGGAAGCCATCGCCCAAAAACTTGGCGAATGGAAAAAATCCGGTTTCTGGCCAAATCATCGCGTTGGCATCAACCTCGGCAAATCCAAAATCACGCCGCTGGAAAAAGCCGCCGAGGATTACGCGAATTCATTCCGTGCCGTGCGTGACCTTGCGGATTTTTTTGTCGTCAACGTCAGTTCGCCAAACACGCCGAATTTGCGCCAGCTTCAGAACAAGGCCGCGCTGGATGAAATTCTCGCGGCTATTCAAGGGCAGAACGGAAACCAGAAGTCAGAAGCCAAAAACCAGAAACCAGTTTTGGTAAAAGTTGCGCCGGATTTGTCATTTGAGGCTTTGGATGAAATTTTAGAACTGGTTGCGCCACGCCAAATCGCCGGCATCGTGGCGGCGAACACGACGATTTCCCGTCCGCAAACAAATGATTTGCCGTCGCAAAAAACTTATTCCGAGACCGGTGGCCTGAGCGGAAAACCAATGCGTGCACGCAGCACGGAGATCATCCGGCATTTACATAAACAGACAAGCGGCAAGCTGCCGATCGTCGGCGTCGGCGGAATTTTTGATGCGGACGATGCCTGGGAAAAAATCACGGCAGGCGCGACATTGCTCCAAATTTATACCGGCTTGGTTTATGAAGGGCCTGGCATGGCAAAAAAAATCGTGGCCGGCCTGCTTCAACGGTTGGAAATTACTGGTATGAAAAATTTGCAGGAAGCCGTTGGTTCGGCTAATTGATTATCATGTTCGAGCATCACACCAAACCTCTGCTGCCGCGCAAAGTCTATTTCCAACGCCTCGCGCGCAACGCGGCCATTGGCACGGTCGTCCTCGCCGGTTCGCTTGGCATCGGTATGATCGGTTATCACACTTTTGAAAATCTGCCGTGGATTGACGCCTTCCTGAATGCTGCGATGATTCTTTCGGGCATGGGACCCGTTGCGACACTTCAGACCAACGCGGGCAAGATTTTCGCCGGCTGTTATGCGATCTTCAGCGGCATCGCCTTGATCACCATCATGGGAATTATCTTTGCGCCCGTCGTTCATCGTTTCCTGCACAAATTTCATTTGCAGGACGAGGGTCGCGGCGTCAAGTGAGACTGTTTTTGAATCTGTTTTTGCACTTTGCGCGCGGAACGCTATTCTGTGTCCATGCGTTTTGCTTTCACCAAATATCATGCGCTCGGCAACGATTACATCGTCATTGATCCGAAGCATCTGCCGTCACCGCTGACGACCGAACAGGTCAAAACCATCTGCCATCGCAACTACGGCATTGGCTCGGATGGGATTTTGCTTGGCCCGCTGTCATCAAAAAATGCGCCGTTCAGGTTGCGTATTTTCAATCCCGACGGCAGCGAGGCGGAAAAAAGCGGCAACGGCCTGCGGATTTTTTCACGCTGTTTGTGGGACAGAAAACTTGTCGGCAAGGATGAATTTACCATCGAAACGCCCGGCGGCGTGGTGAAGGCCACCGTCATGGAGCGCGGCAAAGTCGTGCGCGTCGAGATGGGCAGGGTGAGTTTTTGGAGCGACGAAATTCCCGTGGTCGGCCCGCGTCGCGAAGTCATCAACGAGGCGATCCATTTGCGCGGGCAGAGATTTAATTTTTGCGCCGCCACCGTCGGCAACCCACATTGCGTGCTGCTATTGCCGAAGATCAGCGCCGACCTTGCGCGGCAGCTCGGACCGTTGCTGGAAACCCATCTGCGTTTCCCCAAACGCATCAACGTACAGCTCCTGAAAATCCTCGACCGCGCGAACATCCAGATTGAGATTTGGGAGCGCGGCGCGGGTTACACACTGGCGAGCGGCAGCAGCAGCAGCGCGGCGGCGGCGGTGGCGCACAAGCTTGGCCTGTGCGACCGCTCCATCACCGTCCACATGCCCGGCGGCCGGATTCAGATCAAGATCGGCGACAATTTTGCGATTGAGATGACCGGATCGGTGACAAAAGTCGCCGAAGGCGTGATGAACAAGGAAATGTTTGGGTGAACCGGTTTCGGAAATCGAAGGCACGAATTGCACTTTTTTTACGAATTTAGAACCACAAATTTAACTGGTGATAATTTATGAAATTTGTGTCTTTAAAAATCTTCTTTGCGTCTTCGTGTCTTGGTGGTGAAATGTGCCGAAATTTATGAGCAACATTCCTTCCGACCTCAAATACGCCAAGTCACACGAATGGATCCGCGTCAGCGGCGACACCGCGACCGTCGGCATCAGCGACCACGCGCAGGGCGAGTTGACCGATGTCGTTTTTGTCGAGCTGCCCGAAGCCGGGCGCAAGGTCAAGGCCGGCGAAGCCTGCGCCGTGGTGGAATCCGTCAAGACCGCGAGCGACATTTATTCGCCCGTCAGCGGCGAGATTGTGGCGCTGAACAAACCCGTCACCGACAATCCCGCGCTGGTGAACACCGAGCCATACGCGGGCGGCTGGTTTTTCAAAATCAAATTGAGCAATCCCGCCGAACTGAACGCGCTGCTCTCGCCGGAGGATTACAAGAAGCAGATTGGCGGATGAATAAACGATGAGCGATTTTTCCTCCAAGTTAATTGATGCAATAATAAATTGGTTTCCAATTATTTTTGCCGTTGGAGTAATTGTCGCAATTGGAACTTACATTGCATTTGGCTTTGGGCATTTTTTGAAAAATTCGCACGAAGCACGAAAACAGGAATACACAAAGACAAAGCTGATTATTGCTCTTGGCTTGAGTATTTTTGGCAAAATAATTTTTTGTGTGGTTTCACTTTACTGGTTGAGCTATTTGGTTTTGATATGTCCACATAATCCGATGCTCGGAATTAGATTGCTGATTGGATTTACGGTTTCAATTTTATTTATTTTTGGCGCAGCCGTTTTAGGCCAAGCTAGAAATTGGTTGGAAAACTATATCCGAGCTTTGCCATTAGTTGCACTCGCATTGGGTTGTCTTGGTTTGGCTGATTCTATTTTCAATTTTTGGGATCATCGGCAGCCACATTCTTTAACCGAATATGAAACCAGTTTATTGGTTGTCAGTATCTGCGGATTATTGATTTGCTTTTGGTTGTTGCACCGAAACCGGAAAAAATCGGCGCACAAATGAAAATCCGTTTATTCATCAAGCCGTATTGCGGTTGGTGTCACAAGGCGATGCGCTGGCTCGACGACCACGACATCCCTTACGAGAAGATTGACGTGATCGCGGACGACGCGGCGTTCGCCGAGATGGTCCGCCTTTCCGGCCAGGAACTCGCGCCGGTGCTGGACGTGGACGGGAAAATCCTGGCGGATTTCGGCCCGGAAGAATTGCCCGGATTTTTTAAGAATTTGGAAAAGAAATAAGATTCAATGAGTGCGACTGAATTGAAACCGCGACCGCGTTTGCCGGAATGGCTGCGCATCACGCTGCCCACGTCGGATAGTTTCGCGCGCACGCGCGGGCTGCTCGACGAGTTGAAGCTGCACACGGTCTGCGAAAGCGCGAAGTGCCCGAACCATTGGGAATGCTGGAGCAAAGGCACGGCGACGTTCATGATCGCCGGCGACCGCTGCACGCGCGCGTGCGGTTTTTGCGCGGTCAGCACGGCCAAGCCGCTCGCACTCGAAGTGGACGAACCGGCACGCGTAGCGGAAGCGACGCGACGGATGAAATTGAAGCACGTCGTCATCACAGCTGTTGCGCGTGACGATTTGAAAGACGGCGGCGCGGAACATTTCCGGCAAACGATTGAAAAAGTGCGCGAATTAAATCCGGGAATCGTCATTGAAGTGCTCGTACCGGATTTCAACGAAAGCGATACGTCCATCGAAAATGTGCTCAACGCGAATCCTCATATTTTCAATCACAATCTGGAAACGGTGCGCCGCTTGACGCCGGGCGTGCGTCATCGTGCGACTTACGACCGCTCGCTCGCAGTGCTGGCCAAAGTGAAAGCCAAGCGCGGTAATTCAATTTACACGAAATCCGGCATCATGCTCGGCCTCGGCGAACAAGAAGAGGAAATTTTGACGGCGATGCAGGATTTGCGCGCATCGAATTGTGACATTCTCACGCTCGGACAGTATTTGCAGCCGACGCTACGGCATTTGCCGGTGATTGAGTTTGTGACGCCCGAAAAATTTGCCGAATACAAGATTGTTGCTGAAGAAATGGGATTTGTTCACGTCGCCAGCGGGCCGATGGTGCGTAGTTCGTATCACGCGGACGAATTTTCTTTACCATTGACGCCATAAGATTGAGTTGCGGCACGCGCGGACGCCCGCCCACCAACAGCATCGCCGCAGGCTGGACCTGCACTACCTTTGAAATGGATTGCGGTGGACGAAAAGGTAAATCGCGACGCAGATGCCTAAAATGCCAATCGCAAAGCCGGCAATGGTAATGATGGTGTTTATAGTTTTTGCCTTTTCTGAAATTCTTCTGGTTTCGAGTTTTTCTTCCGTCATGAATGACGCGAATTCCTTTTCCAGCGCGGTGGCGATGACTTCTTCGTTTTTGAGTTGAAAAGTAAGCCAGCCGCCGGCGAATTCATTTTTCCATTCTTCGGGCAGGCGCGCGAGAATCCCGGTGTTTGGCGGTTGAAAGCCGAAACTTTTCCAAAACGGCGAACGTTCCTGCGTCCAGAGTCGAAAAACACCGTGATTCGCGGCGAGAGTTTGTATTCGCACCCAAAACAATTGACGCGCGGCGTCGGCGAGGGAAAAATCAGCGTAGCTTTCGCTGTGGAGCAGGGCGTGTTGCCGGGAAAATTGAATCCCGATTGCGCCCACCACCTCGCCGTTGGAATTTTCAACGACTTGGAATTCGGTCAGCCGTTTTTCCAGTTCGCCCGACGACAGGCGCATTGACGCCCAAAGGGTTTTGAGCGTGTCGCGGTCGTCCACCGTTGCGCGACGGATGTGGAGTGTTTGTGGACTCATGGCCGGCTGCTGCGTTGTGTTTGCATTTTGGAAACCATGTGGCAGTTTCAGCCGGAAATTAAATAAAAAACCGACCGTGAGCAACATGACAAACGAACAGCTTCTTACCGCGCTGAACTGGCGCTACGCCACCAAAGTTTTTGACGCGACAAAAAAAATTTCCGCCGAAGTCTGGAAAACACTGGAACAATCACTCGTGCTGACGCCGACTTCCTATGGCTTGCAGCCGTATAAATTTCTAGTCATCGAAAATCCGGCCACGCGCGCAGAGCTTTTGCCGCACTCGTGGGGGCAGAAACAAGTCGTGGATGCCTCGCATTTTACCGTCTTTACCGCGCGCACGGAAATGAAGGAAGCGGATGTGGACAAACTGATCAAGCGCACCACGGATTTGCGCAAACTTCCGGCTGATGCCTTGAACCATTATCGTGGCACAATGCTGGGAGATGTCGTCAACGGCCCGCGCGGAAAAATCGCGTACGAATGGGCGGCGCGGCAGGCTTACATCGCGCTGGGGAATTTGATGACATGCGCCGCCGTTCTCGGCGTGGACACGTGCCCGATGGAAGGTCTTGTGCCGATGGAATATGACAAGGTTTTGAATCTGAACGGCAGCGGCTACGCGACAGTGATGGCGTGCGCGCTCGGTTATCGCGCCACCGGCGACAAATACGCAAGCTTGGCAAAGGTGCGTTACGAGACAAAAGATTTGGTGCAGGCGATTTAAGCGGATGGCCGGCGTAAATTTTGTTCTTTGATTTGAACGAGAAAACCATTAAACCGTCTCCCATGATCAAAAAAATCTTTGCCCCCGCCAAAAACTCGGATTCGGCCAATTTCGCATTGCTCGTGCTGCGGCTATGGATTGGTTTTGAAATGCTGCTCGTTCACGGCCTCGATAAATTTCAAAACTTCAAGCAAGTCGCACCGAATTTTCCCGATCCGTTTGGCATCGGCCACACCGCGAGCCTTGCGTTGTCGGTCTTCGCGGAGTTTTTTGTTTCGATGCTCATCATTTTGGGATTGGTCACGCGTTGGAGCGCGCTGGTGCTGATCATCAACATGACGGTCGCTTTCATTGGCGTCCACAAGGCGGCATTGAGCGGACAACGGGGCGGCGAACTGGCGTTCCTTTATTTGCTGGCCTACGTCGTGTTGTTGCTTGCCGGGCCGGGCCGCTTTTCTGCGGACAAGCTTTTGTTCGGCAAAAATCTGGCTGGCAAGTCGCATTAAACCGGCGGAAAATTTCGAGAATATTTACAATCACAACGCGTGTGCGTGCATTGAGAAGGGGCGAAACGTTTTTGCAATCCGACGCAACGATCAAGTCAAATGTTAGTTATTCATTGCGCCTTTCCATTGAGTCCTAACTGTGATCAGGACACAACTTTACGGCCATTGCTTTTCAGGAATTTGAAGTTGCACCCGCAGAACCGGCTTGTTCAGCCATTTTCCGCTAACCATTTGATTTGAGGGGTGCGCCCGAGGACAGGCGCGCTCCCCGAATAGTTTTCCACAAAGTTTGACACCTGAAAATTTCTGAAAATTGTTGTGGCGCATTTGATTTCATTTGATACATTCCCGCGCTCTTGATGAACCGGCGTTGCTGCCGTAAATCATTTTATTTTGTGACAGCAAAGAAAAAAGAAACGAAGAAACCGACGTCGCGCAACAAATCGCAGGCGTCCGCCACGTCCGCCGCCATTCTTGGCCGACCGGTGTCAAAAGCCAGCGCACCGGCGGTTGACGCGAAGAAAATCAAAGGCGAGTGGCAGAAGTATTACAATTATCTGCTCGAACTACGCGAGCAATTGCTCCACCAGATGAACGGTCTGGCGAAGGAATCCGCGCAGGAGATGGCGGGTTACAGCCTGCACATGGCGGATTCGGGCACGGATAATTTTGACCGCGATTTTGCCTTGAGCCTGCTCTCGGCGGATCAGGATTCGGTCTATGAGATTGAGGAGGCGCTCAAGCGCATCGAGAAAAAGACCTATGGCATCTGTGAATTGACCGGCAAGACGATTCCCAAGGCGCGGCTCGAAGCGATTCCGTGGACGCGGTTCACGGTTGACGCGCAGGCGCAATTGGAACGCGACGGCGCGTTGCGTCAGCGACGGCTCGGCCAGCTGGGCACGGTTGACAATGTCGGCATCGCGGAAGTTGAAGCGGACGATGACGAACAGCCGGAAGAAAAGGCGGTCAAGGAAAAGGAATAATTTATGGCACGGGAAATCATCACCATTGAATGCAGCGAGGCGCGCAAGGAAGGCAAGTCACCTTCGCGTTACACCACCACTCGCAATAAAAAACTGAAGACGGAGAAATTGGAGATCAAGAAGTTCAATCCATTTCTGCGCCGCCACACCTTACACAAGGAGATCAAGTAATATGCCACGCAAGACGAACACCGACAAAGACAAGCGCGGTTCACGCCGCCCCACGGAAAACCGCACGCCGCGCCCGAAGCCAAAAATTGACTTCACCGAGGACGCGCTCGATTTCAAGAACACCAATCTGCTCAAACAATATGTTACCGACCAGGGCCGCATCCTGCCGCGCAAATACACCGGCATGCCCGCGCATTACCAGCGCCGCCTTACCACGGCCATCAAGCGCGCACGTCAGATGTTGCTGATGAAATAGGAAAATGGATTTCATGCCGCCCGCTGCAATCGCAGTCGGGCGGTTTTTTTTGGGGAACGGGGGCTGCAAAAATCAGCCGTTGAATGACGGCTTGCTTTTGGAAATGGTCGGTGTGATTTTTGAACCGTAATGAAACCGCACGCGCATAAACATTCGCACCAACGACAGGAAATGTCCGCGCTGACCAGTCGTTTGCGCGGGCAATCGCACAAAATCACCGGCCCGAGAGCGGCGATTCTGGAAATTCTGCGGCAACATCCGCATCCGCTGACGAACAAGGAAATCCTGGCCGCGCTGCCTAAAGGCCAATGTGATTTGGCGACCATTTACCGTTCCATGCATCTGCTCGAAAAAATGGGGATGGTGAAGCGTTTTGATTTCGGCGATGGTGCGGCGCGGTTTGAACTCGTCGGCGAGGACGACGACGGCCACCACCATCATCTGGTCTGTACGCGTTGCTCGGAAGTCGTGGAGATCGAGGAATGTTTTCCCGGCGAAATCGAGAAGCGCATCGCGGCTGCAAACGGATTCAAGGCCGTGACGCATAAACTTGAATTTTTCGGCATCTGCCCGGACTGCCAATAGCCACTCCGTCGCCAAAGAAAAAGCCGCGCCCGCGCGCTCTCCGTTCATTCAAGTTGGTTAATTTTTTCACACCGCCTCTTCTGTTTGCCAGTCCGTCAGGTGCAGATATTCTTTCACCTTTCTGCGCTCATAGCGGTTCTTGAGCGATTTCTTGGGTTGATGTTCAAGCTTGCGGAACGGATGGTTGGGATCACGGATCACCTCGGAGATGGCTTCCATCATTTTTTTCATAACGCATTTCGTTTTGGTTACGGAGCTTTGCAGCGGCTCAAGCCTTCCTTGTTGCTGGCCCGACAGCCAACTGCCCTACACTCTTCGTTTATGAGACCAAACTTTGCGTTTGTCATTCAAAATTTAAAAAAATCTTTCTTAAACACAACCACAAAAAACTTTTAAACGCTAATGGTTGTAAATTTAACCGAGTAAATATGCGAAAAACCTCACTTTTCCGGAAAACAAAATGAACCGGAACGCCATTCTTTTTCACTTTTGCTGGAAACTAATTTCAATCCCAAATCCTTAAACGCTTTTTGCACTTGCGTGAATTCCGGCTTCAAAATGCCCGCCAATACCAGCGTTCCACCACGGTTCAATTGCGCCACAATCCGTTGGCGTTCCGCGACAAGCAGGTCGGAAATCAGATTCGCACAAATCAAATCGTGTTGCCGGATTGGGCGAAACGACAGCCTTGCCACGTCGCCACGCGTGATTTTTAATCCATGTTCGACGCGATTCACTCGGGCGTTGGCGCGTGCGACGCGGACCGCTTCGGGGTCAAAATCAAAGGCCCGCACTGGTTTGTAGCCGAGCTTCGCCGCCGCAATCGCTAGAATTCCCGAGCCCGTGCCAATGTCCAAAAATGATGGGAAACACGCGCGACCCCGCGCGCGGCGTGCGTACCTCCTATTTTTGAATCGCGCAATTTCGTGCAGGAAAAATGAAGTCGTCGGATGCTGTCCTGTGCCGAAACTCAAACCAGGATCGAGAATCACCACGACCTGGTTTTTTTGCGGCGGGCGTTTGATCCAGCTGGGTTTAATCAGCAGCGCGCTGCTAATTTCAACCGGTTTAAAATGCCGCTTCCACGATTCTGCCCAATCTTCACGCCGAACTCTGGCGGTTCTAATTTTGCCAAAGCCGATATTCAGTCCGCAGTTTTTAATGCGCTTCAGCCCGGTGGAAATTTCTTCACGGACTGCGCACGCAAAAATCATTTTTCCCGGGCCGAAGACATTGACGACGCTGACTTGCGTTTCGACATTGAAATGCGAAGAAGCGGGCTGACCAAAAATTGTGCCGAGTAGTTCGGCGACGGCATCTTCAGCCTCGAGTGTTGTCATGACGGAAATCCGCCATAGCGGTTTATTAGGTTTCATTTTATTGGATCTGGTGGGGGCGGCTATTCTCGCGAGCCGCCTTGAACACTGCCGGAACCGGCTCGTCGTGAGTCTCGCCTCACTTAAAAATCAAATCACGCCACGGTGTGAAGTTGAGCAATTCAATTTCGTTCATGTGTGGATGCAGCGTGATTTGGGTGACGCTGGTGTATTCGATATCAAACGCGCCCGTCTTTGGCAGTGGCAAATCCAGCAGAATCGCGAGCATCATGCGGATGACGCCGCCGTGACAGAAAATTGCAGCCGTCTTGCCGTGATTCTCGCGGATGGCGCGGCGCAGGCACGGTTCAACGCGCTTGCGAAAATGGGCGGTGCTTTCGCCGTTTGGCACCACGCCGAGTTCGATTTTGTCCAGCCATTCGTAAGGCTGGATGCCAAACTTTTCGCGCACCGCGTCCCAGCCGAATCCCGTCCAGTCGCCGAAATGAATCTCGCGCAATCCCGGCAGGATGACCGGCTTGACCGGATGATGCTTGCGCGATGGCGCGAACGTCTGCTGCACGCGCTTCATCGGGCTGGCGTAGATGGCGTCAAATTTTCTGCCGCGCAGAAACTTGGCGAGTATTTCGGCCTGTTCGTGACCACGCTCGGAAAGGTTCATGTCAATGCGCCCGCCGAACACTCCTTGATAAAGCGGTTCAACTTCGGCATGACGGATCAACAACAGCCGTGTGACGGACGCCGGTTTTTGGGAACGCGAACGTTTTGTGGAGGACATGGCTTAAACTTGACCGAGGGCTTTCTGTTGCGCGATGAGCAGTTCACCGATGCCCGCCTTGCCGAGCACCAGCAGATCGGCGAGTTGTTTTTCGCTGAACGTTGCTTCCTCGCCGCTGCCTTGCAGTTCGATGAATTGTCTGGCGTCATTCATCACGAGATTCATGTCCACCGACGCAGCGACGTCTTCGGTGTAGCACAAATCCAGCAGCGGCTGACAGTTCAGGATGCCGACGCTCACGGCGGCGACGGCGTGAAGGATTGGGCTTTCGGTCAAAATTTTTTCGGCGATTAATTTTTTCAACGCGAGCGACAGCGCGACGAACGCGCCGGTGATCGCCACCGTGCGTGTGCCGCCGTCGGCCTGCAATACGTCGCAATCCACGCAGATCGTGCGTGCGCCGAGTTTTTGCAGGTCCAGCGCGGCGCGCATGGAACGGCCGATGAGCCGCTGGATTTCCGACGAACGCCCGTCCAGTCTGCCCTTCGCGATGTCGCGCGGTTTGCGTTGCAAGGTGGAGTAGGGGAGCATCGAATATTCCGCCGTGATCCAGCCGCCCTCGACTTTTTGTTCCTTCATCCAGCGCGGCACGGATTCCTCAATGGTCACGCCGCAGATGACGCGCGTGTTGCCCCATTCGATGAGCGTCGAACCGGTAGCGTAGGGCGCGATGCCATTTTGAAAACGCAGCGGGCGAAGTTGACTGGCCGAACGCCCATCGGCGCGGGTGGATGAATCAAGCATAAGCAGCGGCGAGTTTAAACACGAATCGCTTTCAGGAAAAGCAAAACCAACGACCAGCGCCAAAAGGCATTGGTTCCGGCGACTTATTAAACATCATCATCTCTCTGCAAAAAGTTTGGCAATTCGGCATAACTCAAGGAATAAACCCCTACAATTTCCCCGTTCTTGTCTCTTTCGTAACCTTTGTGATAGCCAGTGCGATTCATCCGCTGCTTGACGATCCGAAGCCTTTCCTCCGCATCAACTCGAACCGTGTCGAATACAACCACGCCCTGCGGGAGACTCAAGTCATTAGCGTTTGCAAACGCTTTCACACCCCAAGAAAATCTGAACTTGTAGCCAGAAACAATAAACTGCCACCGACGAATCATTGTCTCAAAATACTCCATCAAATCTTGGCGACGCCCCGAATCTGAAACCTGCCGATTGATAACTCGACGAATCTGGCCATTAGACGTGACATAGGTAATAAGACTCGGTGACTCCTTTCCACCCACGCATCGCGTCGGCTCTTTCCAAACCTTTTCTTGCCTGTTGTGATGTTCATGCTGGAACTTCCGATTCATGCGAGTTGAGTTATTTTCTTTGTTCCGCTTCAATTCCCGCGAACAGACTTTCCAGATTGTTCAAGGGCGCGCCGCGTTTCGGATTCAAAATCTGGCGCAGATATTCCACGGCTTCGGAAAGGTTGCGGATGGATTTTGGCAGCATCGCGCCAGCAGCGTTCGAGTGGCCGCCGCCCTGTAATTTCTCCGCCACCTTGAGCGCCTCGCCGTTCCGGCTGCGGAAGCTGGCGATGACGACGTTGTTCGCGCGCTTGAACAGCGTGACCAGCACGGGGAATTTCACCGCCTGCCGTTCGAGCAGTTGATGGACGATGAGATTGTTATTGCCGACGACGGTGTCCACATAGCCGACGGTCGCGCTGATTTCGGTGACGTGATTTTTGCTCCACTCAAACCCCAGCGGGTCTTCGATGCGGCGTTTCACGGCCATGACTTCGAGCAGCGGATGATCCAGCAGTTTTTCGATGTCGCCGCCGATAAGCGCGTGCAGATTCCAGAACTGATAAATTTTGACGAGGTTCGCGTAATCGCCGGCGAGTTCAAAATCAGGATCGTCCTCCAGAAACAAGTCCGCGACGTTGTTCAAATGCGCGAGGCGGGCCAGCGCGGGCGAGTCGAGGCCGTTGCGTTTGCACAATTCGTAGCAGAGCAATCCGGCGGATTTGGTTAGGTCGTGGATGAGGTGCGCGCTTTTCGGTGTGGCGTCGGTGACGTGATGGTCAATGATGACCCATTCCTGCTTGTCGAGGCGCGGTTCGTAGGTGAAGTCCGTGACCCACGCGGCCTTCTCGCGCAATTCGCGCTGTTTCCAGTAATTGTAATGATACGCCTCCAGCGGCACGTCGCGGTCATAAAGTTTCTTCGCGAGCTTTTGCAGCATCAGGCCCGCCACCAAACCGTCGAGGTCGCTCTCGTGGGTGAAAATAACATCCGGTTTTGGCAGTTCCATCATCGGCAAAGTTTAATTCAGACAGATGGGTGTGGCGAGCGGGGAATTTTTGCGCCCACAGCCGTGTTGGTCACTAAAAAATAACAACTTCGCGCCAGCGACTTTAACTGGCTGTAATTGACATTCCCAATCTGAAAAATTTCAGGCTGAAGATTCCGGGAGGTTGAAGCCGGCCTAACTTTTCCAGTCGAATGCTTTTTTCTTCAACGCGTAAAGATAACCGGCAAATAAAATCGCCATGAACGAAATCATCGAACCCAGAATCAAATTCCGCGTTGCGTGGTCGGCGAGCATGTCGCGATAAACGACCGCCCACGGATACAGGAACACGACTTCGATGTCGAACAGGATGAACAGCATCGCCACGAGATGGAATTTCACCGAGAAACGCGGGCTGTTTTCGCCGATGGGATTCGCGCCGCATTCGTAGGCCATGTCTTTGGCCTTGCTGGTCTTGGCGCTTTTGCCAAGAAAAACGGAGATGGTCAAAACGCCCGCCGCAAAGCCAATGGCGACGACGATCAGCATAAGCACCGGGAGATATTGCATCAATTGCGACTGTTCCATGCGCGGGAATCTAGAAACGGCGCGGCCAATTGACAAGCGTAATCATAATTCGCGCAATAAAAAATTTACCATCGCCGCAGCGAACGGTGCGAGGTCGCGTGGCGTGCGGCTGGAAATCAGATTGCCATCCACGACGACCGGTTCGTCCACCCAAATGCCGCCGGCGTTTTCCAAGTCATCCTTGATGCCTGGCGAGCCGGTGACATGTTTGCCTTTCAGAATCTTTGCCGAAATCGGAATCCAACCGCCGTGACAGATGAAGGCGACGAGCTTGCCCTGCGCAAAAAAATCACGCGTAAGCGACAGCACCTTCGCATCACGGCGCAATTTGTCCGGCATGAAACCGCCCGGCACGAGCAATCCGCAAAAATCCCCGTAGTGCGCATCTTTCAAAAGCAAATCTGACACGGCGGGATAACCGTGCTTGCCCGTGTAGGTTTTGATTTCCGGCGCGGCGCACTTCAACGTGTAGCCGGACTCTTCCAGCCGCAGTTTGGGATACCATAATTCCAAGTCTTCGTAAACGTCGTCCAGAAACGCGAGCACGGTTTTATTTTGCATGACGAAGTTATTCTCCAAAAACGCTCCACAGACAAGCCTGCAAATGCCGCTTTAAAATTCCTTGCCACGATTTTTCTTTTTCATTCGCCGGTTTGCCCTTTCAATTTGCACCATGTCGCGCGAATACGTTCTGAAACCTTACCAGCCGGAGGTCAATCTCCAGATTGAATACGCGCACGAACTCAATCCGCAACAGCTTGCCGCCGTCACCGCGCCGCCCGGCCCGGCCCTCGTCATCGCCGGCGCGGGTTCGGGCAAAACGCGCACGCTCACTTATCGCGTCGCGTATTTGTTGGAACAGGGAATCCCCGCCGACCGCATTTTGCTGCTGACATTCACGAACAAGGCTGCCGGTGAAATGATGCGGCGCGTCAGCGATTTGCTCGGCCACGAACTGCGTTCGCTCTGGGGCGGCACGTTTCATTCCATCGGCGCGCGGATTTTGCGCATCCACGCGGACACGCTCGGCTACCAGCGCGATTTCACGATTCTCGACCGCGACGACGCTAAAGATTTGATCAAAGCTTGCGTGACCGACGCGAAAATCGAAACGAAAGGAACACATTTTCCGAAGCCCGATGTGTTGAACGAAATTTTTTCGCTCACGGCCAACACGCACAAGACGACGGATGAACTGGTCGAGGGACGATTCAGTTATTTCGCGCAGTTCGCGCCGGAAATTGCCGATTTACAAAAGCGTTACGCCGCCCGCAAACGTGCGACAAACGGCATGGACTTTGACGATCTGCTCGCATTGTGGCTGAAACTACTACAAGACAGCGCCGACACGCGCGAAATGTATCAGCACCGTTTCCAATTCATTCTCGTGGACGAATATCAGGACACGAACAAGTTGCAGAGCGATTTGATTGACCTGCTTGCCGCGCGGCATCACAACGTCATGGTCGTCGGCGATGACGCGCAGAGCATCTACGCATGGCGCGGTGCGAACTTCACGAATATTCTGGAATTTCCCAAGCGTTATCCGGGCGCAAAAGTTTTCAAGATCGAAACCAATTACCGCAGTACGCCGGAAATTCTGAAAGTCGCCAACGCCGCCATCGCCGCGAATGTGAATCAATTTGCCAAGGAACTTGCGCCCGCGCGCAAGTCCGGCGTGAAACCTGCGCTCATTGCCTGTCAGGACGCGGGGCAGCAGGCTGTGTTTATCGTGCAGCGCGCGTTGGAGCTGCGCGATGAAGGCACGAGCTTGAATCAGATCGCCGTGCTGTATCGCTCGCATTTTCACGCGCTGGAATTGCAACTGGAACTGACGCGACGGCAAATTCCATTTTCCATCACCAGCGGCATCCGTTTTTTCGAGCAGGCGCACATCAAGGACGTGACGGCATATCTTAAATTTGTCGCCAATCCGCGCGACGAAATTTCTTTCAAGCGGCTCGTTTTGTTACTACCGGGAATCGGTGCAAAAGGTGCGGACAGACTTTTTCAAAGCTTTACCGCGACCACGAACGCCGGCCGATTAAAGATGGAACATTTTTCGCAGCCAAAAATTGCCACCGCGTTGCAATCCTGCACGAAAACCGTTCCGAAAAAAACCGCTGTTGCGTGGACACAATTTGTCGCGACCATTTCACAGTTGGAAAAAGAAACCGTTGGAAAGAGCGCGGCGAAAATGCTGCGTCTTGTCATGGACGCGGGCTACGATGATTATCTCAAGGAGACTTACGACAACTACGGACGGCGGCTGGACGAAATCCAGCAGCTCGCCGGGTTCGCGTTTCAGTTCGGCACCGTCGAGGAATTTCTCACGCAACTTGCCCTGCTTACCAATGTCGAGGCCGAAGACGATCCAAAGGATGATTCCGAAAAAATCAAACTCTCGACCATTCATCAAGCGAAAGGTTTGGAGTTCGAAGCCGTGTTCGTCATTATGCTCTGCGACGGTTTGTTTCCGTCCGCGCGTTCCACCGAGAGCAATGACGGCGAGGAAGAAGAGCGCCGGTTGTTTTATGTTTCCATCACGCGCGCGAAGAACGAGCTTTACCTGACTTATCCACTGATTCGCGGCGGTTTTGGCAATTCCGGCAATGACGGCTTTCAATCGGCATCACGTTTTCTTTCGGAAATCCCCAGGGAACTTTTGAACGAATGGAATTTGAAACCGCCCTATTGAACTTTTCCCGCTCTCGGACTTTGCCGGGAATAATTCTGAATAGCGGATGCGGCGTAGAAATTTTTAAGGACGCAAATTCGTGGAGGTGTTTCGGGGTGCGCCGCTCAAAACTTTTTGCGCCAGCAGTGTTTCGCGCCAAAGCGCGACGAGAACTTTGGCATCAAGACATTTCGGGGGCAGCGTCCAAAGCCACATCTTACTTGGTGATTCCGCGTTCGCTGCCGCGGATGAACTGGACGAGGTGCCGGACTTCCGGCAGCGGTGGCAATTCGCCTTCAATCTTCAGCAGCGCGTTGAGAACGGAAAGTTCTTCGCGGAATAAAATTTTATACGCCTGGCGCAACGCCGTCTGGGTCTCTTCGGAAAGGCCGTTGCGTTCCAGGCCAATCTTGTTGATGGTGCGCGTCTCGGCGGGATTGCCGTCCACAATCATGAATGGCGGCACGTCCTGCACGACTTTCGAACAACCGGCGATCATGGACATCCGGCCGATGCGACAGAATTGATGCACCGCCGAGAGGCCGCCGACGAGCGCGAAATCTTCCACGATCACATGACCGGCCAACGCCGCCATGGAGACGATCACGCGGTTGCCCATCACGACATTGTGGCCGACATGGCTGCCGGCGAGAATGTTGTTGTCCGAACCGATGACGGTGGCTTCGCCATCACCCGTCGCGCTGTGGATGGTGACACATTCACGGATGGTATTTCGGTCGCCGATCTCCAGCCGCGTGATGCCGCCTTTCCATTTCAAATCCTGCGTCCTTAAACCGAGGCTCGCGAACGGAAAAACTTGATTGTCCTTGCCGAGCATCGTGTGGCCGTCAATGACAACGTGCGAATACAGTTTGCAATTCTCACCGAGCGCGACGTGTTCGCCGACGACACAATACGGCCCAATTTCGCAGCCGGAACCGATTTGCGCCTTGGGATGGATGACTGCCGATGGGTGAATCATGTTACTATTGGGCATCCCGCAACATGAACGTGATTTCTGCCTCGCTCACGATTTCGTCGCCGACCTTGCAGACGCCTCTGGCTTTGCCGATTTTGGCCCGCACCTTGAGCAGTTCAATCTCGATGATCAGCACGTCGCCGGGAAACACCGGCTTGCGCCATTTCACATCCTCGGCGGCCATGAAATAGGCGAGTTGATTTGCCGCCTCGATATTTTTCAGCAGCAACACGCCCGCGACCTGCGCCATCGCCTCAAGCTGCAACACGCCGGGCATGATGGGATGTCCCGGAAAATGTCCCTGAAAATACGGCTCGTTGATCGTGACATTTTTAACGCCGGTGATTTTATTGCCGTCAATCTTCAGAATCCGGTCCACCATCAAAAACGGATGGCGATGTGGCAGAAGCTTCATCAGATCTTCGATGTTCATCGCTCCGCTTTCGGAAACCACCGGCTGCGGCACGGGCAGGGCGGGGTTGTCGGGCGGCGGCGCGAAGGTCTGCGCCGCACGCAACGGCTTGTTCATCTGCGTCTGGACGAGCCTGGCGAATTCACAGTTCGCCGCGTGGCTCGGTTTGACCGCGATCAGATGTCCGCGAACCGGACAACCGAGCAGTGACAAGTCGCCCACGATGTCGAGCATCTTGTGCCGCACAAATTCCTCGTTGTAGCGCAGCGGCTCCGTGGTCAGCACCGCGTCGTCACGGATGACGATGGCGTTCTCCAGGCTGCCGCCCTTGATCAGACCGTTCTTGAACAGAAACTCGATTTCCTCGTAGAAACAAAACGTCCGCGCGTGCGACAATTCCTTCTCCCACGTCTTCGGCGTGATGTCCGTGCTGTAAAACTGCGTGAACCGGCCTTGCTTGTCCGCGCTGGTGCAGGTGATTTTGAAACCGTCATAAGGAAACAATGTCATTACCGTCTCGCCTGACTGCATTTCGATCGGCTCGGTGGGCGTGAACGCCCCGCGATTCTCCACCTGCGGCACGATGCCGGCGACCTGAATGATTTTGCCGAACTCGCGTGAACTGCCGTCGGCAATCGGCGGTTCGTTTGCGTCCAATTCGATAATCGCATTATCAATTCCAAAACCGGCGAGCGCGGCAAGGACGTGTTCGACCGTGTGAATTTTTACGTTGCCTTTGGCGAGCGTGGTGGAACGGTTCGTCTCACCGACATTTTCCACGCGCGCCTCGATTTCCGGTTTGCCGTCGAGATCCACACGACGGAACCGCACGCCGCTGTTGGCGGGCGCGGGCAGAATGGTCATGTTCACCCGGTTGCCGCTGTGAAGGCCGGTACCGGAAAAAATCGCCGGGCGATTGAGCGTCTGCTGATTGAGCACGCGCAGATTAGACAAAACGCGGGCGTGATTGGCAAGATTGCAATAGACCGTAATTCCTGTGGACAAAAAACTCTCCCGCAATAAATTAGTGATAATGAAGCGAGATAGATTGGAAAATTACCAGTGGATGAAGTTCTTTGAACTTTTGGAATCAAATCAGTGCCTGCATATTTGGTGAGATATTATAAATAGGATTGGCGATTGTTTTTATTCGGCATGATTTTGTCTCTCTGATTATTTTTATCGAATAAGTAAATTTTCTCCGTGCTTTTGCGTCTCTGCGGTTCACTTCAACAACTCGCGCTGCCAGTTCATCAAGTACGGCGCATGCTTGTCCCAATCACGCGACAGATCGCCAAGCATGGCCTTGGGCGCGATGAGTGTGGCATCCAGGCCAAGTTCGTGGGCGCGCGCATCGCGGCGCTTTTCCAGTTCGCGAAACCGGCGGAATTCCGCCTCGCTCGGACGGCGAAATTCGTGCCGCAAAATTTCCGGGTGCCGACCGGCAGGTATGGCGAGACCGGATTTGACGGCTTCCAGCAAGGTTTCGCGGCGGCGCGGGGACATCTTGGGTGGTAGAATGTTTTCAAACGGCTGCTGCGCGGCGGCGGCATCGGCGATGTCCACCATGCGTTCGTGGCTCAAAATAAAAAACGGCGGCCGGCAATAGGCGATGGCTTCCTTTTCGCGCCATTGCCACACCTCGCGCAAAATGGCGAGCGCGGGACGGCTCAAAATCGAACTGCCTTTGATGCGCCAGATGGAATCGGCATCCGCGACGGGTGGTTGCGAACATTCCACAATCAATCGCGCGCAACTTTCCTGATGCCATGCGGTGCGGCCTTTGGCTTCGAGCGCAGATTTTAATTTATCCGCCAGCGGTTTCAGATAATGCGTGTCATTGCGCGCGTAAGTTTCCATCCGCTCGGTGAGCGGGCGTTGCGCCCAATCCGCTTTTTGAGAACCTTTGTCCAGCTTCACGCCGAGATGGTTTTCGACCAGCGAACTCAAGCCGAATTGACGTTCGCCCAAAAGCCGCGCGGCGAGCATCGTGTCAAAAATCGCGGATGGCGTGAACTGATGATGCTTTTCGAGCAGGCGCAAATCGTAATCCGCCGCGTGAAAAATGAGCTCGCGACCGTTGAATACATCGAACAGCGAATCGAGATTGACGGGCGCGAGCGGGTCAACGAGTTCATCGCCCCCGGTGGTGCTGATCTGGATGAGGCAGACTTTTTCAGGATAGGCGTGGAGGCTGTCGGCTTCGGTGTCGAGCGCGAGCCATTGGGCGGCGCGGAGTTTCGGCAGCAATGCCGCGAGTTTTACATCATCATCAATCACGTCCGTGCAATTCTGGCAAACCGTCGGGTAAAAGAAAAGACTTCACGAACTTTGACTGCTAAAAAACGTTTGTCGCGGTGGTGGGAAAACCCTGTGTTCGTGTTCTAAAATGCCAAAATAAAAAAGGCCGCCACATTGGACGACCCTCTTATTTCATTAAATAACACGTCAGGTTACGCTTTGGATTTTACGTTTTTTTTGGCCTTCACTGCGGTCTTTTTACGTTTGAGGTAGGCCTTGCGGCGTTTTTTATGTTCGTCTTTGTTGTGTTGTTTGCCCATAAGTGTCTTTACTTTGCTCGTGTATTGCGGTTTTGTGGATGCACTATGAAAGTTTGCGCGCCACGATTCAACACTTATTTGGCGCTGGCAGTGGTGCTGGCGTTCTTTTGCGGCTGCCAAACCGGCAAAAACCCCCCGAAAGAGATCAGCGCCTTGCGCGTTCATCTTCAGGCCAGTCCCAACGATGCCGGCGTAACCGACACAGTCTCCGTGTTGCGCGCGGATCCCGTTTCCGTGACTGTCGGGCAAGATCCGATTTTGACGGAGGCCAACATCATTGCGGCCAAGGTCATTGACGCGCAGGGCGGTTTCGCCATCGAAATCCAATTTGACGAAAGCGCCACCTTGATGCTTGAGCAATACACTGCCGCCAATCCCGGCCGCCATCTCGTCATCTTTGGCCAATGGGGCGAAAAGATCACGGACGGACGCTGGCTTGCCGCGCCGCTCATTACGCATCGGATTTCGAACGGCCTGCTGGCATTCACGCCCGATATTTCGCGCCCGGAAGCCGACCGGTTTGTGCTTGGCCTCAACAATGTCTCCGCGAAAATCCACAAGGGCATGTTCAAATGACGTCTCCCGCCGTCCGCGATAAAATAATTTTTCCCATTGCGCTGGTTTTGTTTTTCTCCGCCAGTCTTTTTGCCCAAACGCCGTTTCAATTTCCGACGGCGAACCATGCGCTTTACACGCCCGGTGCCGAGCTAAAGTTTTTCGCGCCGACCGCACCGGATAAACCGTGGACGAGCGGCAGCTTTGGCTGCGTGCGCGATAACGGCACGCGTATGCACGAGGGCCTCGATATCCGCCACTTGCAGACTGACCGGCGCGGCGAGCCGACCGATCCCGTGATGGTCACCGCCGACGGCACGGTGGTTTATTTCAGCAAAAAACCGGGGCTGTCGAATTATGGCAATTACATTGTCATCCGCCATATTGTCGAAGGTTTGGAAATTTATTCGCTCTACGCGCACTTGAGCGCGATTCGTTCTGACCTGAAAATTGGCGAAGCGGTCAAGGCGGGCGAGGTCATCGCCACGATGGGCCGGACCTCCAACGCTGAAGTCATCGCCAAAGATCGCGCGCACGTCCATTTTGAATTGAACGTCCTCGTCAACGACAACTTCGTGACTTGGTTCAGGCAAAACTCTCCCGGCGAACGCAATGACCACGGCGAATGGAATGGCCAGAATTTGAACGGCCTTGATCCGAGCGAAATTCTAATCGGCGAACACAACCCAAGGGGCAATTTCAGTCTGCTCAATTTTATTCGCAGCCAGACGGAGCTTTGCCGCGTGCTGGTGCGCGCAACGAATTTTCCCTACTTGAAGCGTTATCAGCAACTTGTCCTGAAAAATCCCGTGGCCGACAAGGAAGGCGTGGCCGGCTATGAAATTGTTTTGAATTACAACGGCGTTGCCTTTGCCCTGATGCCGCGCGCCGCTTCGGAAATGAAAAGCCGGGCGAAATTCCAACTGCTCTCCGTGAACGAAGCCGAAGAAAGAGCCAATCACTGCCGCAGACTGGTCGTGAAACGCGGCGGGCGCTGGCAATTGGGCAACGAAGGCCTGCGCGAACTGGAATTGTTGACTTATTAACCAGCACCATTTTGGCAGGACAACACCCCCTGAACCGGCTGGCTAAAATTTTAACGTGTGGGCAAAAGAACGCAGAAAAACCCTTCCCGGCAAATCCTTCAAAAAAATTATCGCGCAAAAACCCCTTCAAAAACAAGCGATTCACCAGTCAAGCATGACGAGGTGCGACTTGGCATTGGCGTTGCTAAAGGCGGTGTGCCGATAACAGCCACGCAAAGAAAAGCGTTGAATTCTGCCTGTCAGTTCCGGTGGTGGGCGGATGGCGATGGAAGAGCGGGAAAGCGGGCTGGTTCGGCCAGAGCAGTTTAACCATCAAGAGAAAACTATGAAGAAAATTGAAGCCATCATCAAACCATTCAAACTTGAAGAAGTGAAGGACGCCCTCAGCGAACTCGGCATCGAAGGCATGACCGTGAGCGAGGTCAAGGGATTTGGCCGCCAAAAAGGCCACACCGAAATCTATCGCGGCAGCGAATATACCGTGGATTTCCTGCCGAAAATCAAAATCGAACTCGTCGTCGCGGACGGCCAGATAGATGCGGCGGTGGGTGCAATCATTAAAGCGGCCAAAACCGGCAAAATCGGCGACGGCAAAGTGTTTGTCTCCAATGTCGAACAGGCTGTGCGGATTCGCACTGAAGAGAAGGGCGATTCGGCCGTTTGATTAACCCAACAATTGAACCTCACTTAAATTAAAACCATGAAAAAATATTTCCTGACACTTGCTTTGATAGCCATCACCGCTTTTAGCGTCACGTCGCTCCGCGCGGATGACACGAACGCTGCGGCTACAAACGCAGTAGCGACGGCAACCAATGCAGTCGCTGCCGCGGCGACTCCGGCTCCAACGAATGCGCCGACCACTGAACAGCGCATTGAATCAATCGAAGCGTATTTTCAAAACGGCGATCCGACCGCCCCTTACAGGGACACCAACGGCAACTGGACGACCAGCTTTGCTGCTGGCCCGTCAATAATTAACACCAACTATTTGAATAGCACGGGTGCTTATGTGGCTTATCCCGGTGCCGGTCACAATGCGTGGCTGCTGGCCAGCACGGCATTGGTGTTGTTCATGACGCTGCCCGGTCTGGCGCTGTTCTATGGCGGCATGGTTCGTAAAAAGAACGTGCTCTCCGTGCTCGCGCAATGCTTCCTCATCACCGGCTTGGTGACTATCCTCTATATCATCTGCGGTTACGGTATGATCTTTGGCGGCACTGGCGGCGCTACCGGCGGGGCGACAACAGGAGCCGTAAACTTGTGGGGCATGGACAAAGACTGGATTTACGGCATCGTCGGCAGTCCAAAGATATGCTGGATGTTTAATAACGTCACTTCCGCGCCGAATCCGGGCTACTCCTACTGGGTGTCGGAAAACGTGTATGCCATGTTCCAAATGATGTTCGCCATCATCACTCCGGCGCTCATCGTTGGTTCGATTGCTGAACGCATGAAGATCAAAGCCATCCTCGTGTTTATGACGTTGTGGATGCTGATTGTGTATTTTACCCAGGGCCACATGGTATGGGGTGTCAACGGCATTATGAACGGCTGCTGGAATCCTGATTCCAAGATTAAAGGCTTGGACTTCGCCGGCGGCACGGTTGTGCATATGTCTTCCGGCTGGTCGGGTCTGGTGCTATGCATTATTCTTGGCAAGCGCATCGGTTTCGGCAAGGAAAACTTTTCACCGCACAGCATTGTATTGACTTACATCGGTGCTTCCATGCTGTGGGTCGGCTGGTATGGATTCAATTCCGGCAGCGCGGTGGCGGCGGATGTGATCGCGGCGAATGCCTTCACGACCACGACGATTGCCACGGCGATCGGTTCATTCGTGTGGCCGATGTGGGAATGGATTGTCAAAGGCAAACCCAGCGTGCTCGGTTTCTGCTCCGGCGCGGTGGCGGGACTGGTGCTCATCACTCCGGCCTGCGGTTATGTCCTTCCGTCAGGCGCGATTTGGATTGGCATCGCGGCTGGAACCATTCCGTGGTTTTTCTGCTACAAAGTCAAAGGCTGGCTCGGCATGGATGACTCGCTGGATGCGTGGAGCGTCCACGGCATCGGCGGTATGTGCGGCGCGATTATGACCGGCATGTTCGCCCGTAATGCCGCCAACCCGAACCTGGCGACCAACTTGAGCAAATATGTCACCGACAAAATCTTCCAGCCGCAATTGATTGAGCAGTTGAAAACCGTCGGCGTCTCGCTGGTGTTGTTTATCGTGGGCACGATTGTGATTGCCTACATCACCAAGACGCTCGTCGGCTTGCGCGTATCTGAAGAAGTCGAAATGTCCGGTCTCGACGAGTCTGAACACGGCGAAGTGGGCTACCACAGTTAAGCTTCAAACCGTCTGAAATAATCAAACGGCGGGCGACGCAAGTTGCCCGCCGTTCTTGTTTTTAATTCAGGCAACCTGGATCACCAGCGCGGTCGTGTTATCGCGACCAGAATTTTTTACTGAAGCCCCGACCAATTGCTGCGCGGAATTATCATCGGCGCGCAAAATTTCAAGCAATTGCCCGTCGTAAAGCCCGTCCATCAAGCCGTCCGTGCAAAGCAAAAAAACATCGCCGCGCTCATAACCGACTGCGGCGACTTGCGGATCAACAAACTGGTTGCCGCCGCCGAGCGCCTTTTGCAGCGCGTTTCGGCGCGGATGCGTGCGCGCCTCGTATTCGCTGATTTGACCGTTGCGAAAAAGCCAGCCGACGTGTGTGTCGTCGTGCGTGAGCTGCTTGATTTCTTTTTTTTGTTTTGGCAGATGATAAATCCGGCTGTCGCCGATGTGGCCGAAATACATCCAGCCCGGCGTGAACCAGCACAGGCTCAAAGTCGTCTGCATCCCTTCACATTCTTCGTAACTGCCGCCGACAAAAACAAGCGCGCGATGGATTTGTGCGAACAATTCCGCCAGCACATCGGAGAAGCCCGCGTTCAACCCGCTGGCAGATTGTTGGAATGCGCGCGGCAGCAGCGTCGTGATTTTGTCAATGGCAATGCGGCTCGCAAATTCACCCGCCAGCGCGCCGCCCATGCCGTCGCACACGGCAAAGGTCACATCATTTTTCTCCAGCGAGGCCTCGCCGAATTTTCCCAACCGGAAAATCTCCCGCGCATCGAACTGCAGGCCGAGAAAGGAATCTTCATTATTTATGCGAACCTTGCCGGTGTCCGAACAGCCGGACCATTTTAAAGACAAGGTCTTTTTTGCAGGGAGTGGCAGCTGGCGTTTCATGTCAGGGTGTTTTTAGATTCTAAAAGGATGGTGGCAAACTCAAAATCAATCAAACAAAAGCGCCCGTCCGAAATCCGGTAGGTCACATTACGCATGTCGGGATCGTCGTGGCGCACGCCAAAGGGCTCCAGTTCGGCGAACAACTCCTTTACGCGTTTTTCATCCAGATGTTCCACGCGGCTGCCGCAGTTCGTGGTGATGATTTTGAGTTGCGCCGGATCAGCTTCAAGCAAATGCGGAACAAAGTTGCAGCCACGCGCTTCGAGACGGCGCAGCACGCACACTTCATTGTCGAACCGCGCCCGTGCATCCGGCCCGTGGTAGGCCTTGAACACCCGGCCATCAAAACTCAAATGAACGGTCGCCCGGAGCGTGTCTTTGACTTTCAACATATTCGATTTTCAAATTCAACCGTCGCCCATCCCGTCTGTTTTGAAAACAGCCTTGCAACCGGAACAATTTGCACAGCCTGACAAAATATAAACAGAAAATTTCCAGGCTTCCCAAAAGAATAAAAACAGTCGTCCCAGGAAAACCCTTGCAGCGACTGTGCAAATCCATTTTTCTGCCATGGGCAAGCAAAGTTCTTGCGGTGTGGCACTCACCTTGCTAAAAACACTCGTCACAGGCGCAAGTAAATGCTTTGGCGCAGTTAAATTGAAAGGCCTGTATCAACACAGACAACAAAAACAAACACCACGCACATGGCCAAATACAAATTAGAATACATCTGGCTCGACGGTTATGAACCCGTCGCCAACCTCCGCGGCAAAACCCAAATCAAGGAATTTGCCAGCTTCCCGAAACTCGAACAGCTCCCGATGTGGGGCTTCGACGGCAGTTCGACGCGGCAGGCCGAGGGGAAAAATTCCGACTGTATGCTCAAGCCTGTTGCCGTCTTCCCGGACAGCACCAAGAAAAACGGCGTGCTCGCCATATGCGAAGTGATGATGCCCGACGGCAAGACGCCGCATCCGAGCAATTCCCGCGCGGGCATTCACGATGACCCGGGCGCGTGGTTCGGTTTCGAGCAGGAATATTTTCTCTACAAAGACGGCGCTCCGCTCGGCTTTCCGTGCGGCGGTGGTTTCCCGCCACCACAGGGCGAATACTACACCGGCGTCGGCTACAAAAACGTCGGCGACATCGCGCGCGAAATCGTGGACACGCACCTCGACCTTTGCCTCGACGCCGGCATCAACCACGAAGGCATCAATGCCGAAGTTGCAAAGGGCCAGTGGGAATTCCAGATTTTCGGCAAAGGCTCAAAAACCGCCGCCGATCAAATGTGGACGGCACGTTACATCATGATGCGCCTTTGCGAAAAATATCAGGTGGATGTGAACTGGCATTGCAAACCGCTCGGCAAGGACGTTGACTGGAACGGCTCCGGGATGCACACGAATTTTTCGACCACGCATATGCGCGAAGTTGGCGGCAAGGATTACTTCGAGGCGCTCATGGCCGCGTTCGACAAATACAAGAACGAACATATTGCCGTGTATGGCCCTGACAATCATTTGCGCCTGACCGGCCTGCACGAAACGCAATCCATTGACAAATTCAACTACGGCATTGCGAACCGCGGCGCGTCCGTGCGCGTCCCTCACAGCTTCGTCAACAATGGCTACAAAGGCTACCTGGAAGATCGTCGCCCAAATTCGCAAGGCGATCCTTACAAAATTTGCAGCCGCATCTTGCAGACGATAGTGACCGTGCCGACCGGATCGTCCAAAAAAGGCAAGAAATAACTGCGACAATTGTTGCAGAACCCACAGGAGGACCGG
>Ga0182018_10000256_pt1 | contig 70023 bp, 67 predicted proteins | sample 812P2MmetaG_FD_120490 | JGI IMG/M metagenome (GOLD analysis project Ga0182018, IMG submission 120490) | Permafrost microbial communities from Stordalen Mire, Sweden - 812P2M metaG | ecosystem: Environmental > Terrestrial > Soil > Wetlands > Permafrost | place: Sweden: Stordalen | collected... | reverse complement strand
GGTGGTCATGGACGACGCTCCCGGCCCTGTGGGGCAGGCGGGTAGCCTGCGGCCGAGTGGCACCCGGCGTGGTCGGGGTGCAGGCGGGCAGCACCAGGCCGAGTGCCACTCGGCGGCAGGCTACCAGCCTGCCCCACATAAGCACTGCGCGGCGATTCCACCATCCTCAGAACTCCTGGGTGACGCGCATCACCTCGGCCACGGTGGTGACGCCGCTCGAAATCTTCATCCAGCCGTCTTCGCGCAGGTTGCGCATGCCGTTGCGGCGCGCGGCTTTGGTCAGCACGCCGGCGTCCTCGTTTTTCATGATGAGCTTGCGGATTTCGTCGTTGAGATCCATCATCTCGAAAATGCCCATCCGGGTGACATATCCGCGGCCGGAGCATTCGGCGCATCCGGCGCCGCGGAAGGTATCCACCATCACCCCTTCGGGCGAGAGCGCCGTTCCCGCCGGAGTCTTGCAGCGGGGGCAGATGACTCGCACCAGGCGCTGCGCCAGCACCGCCACTACCGACGAGGTAATCAGATAGTTCTCCACTCCCATTTCCACCAGGCGGGTGATGGCGCTGGGAGCGTCGTTGGTATGCAGCGTGGAAAATACCAGGTGCCCGGTGAGTGCGGCGCGGATGGCGATGTCGGCGGTCTCGCGGTCGCGAATTTCGCCCACCATGATGACGTCGGGGTCCTGGCGCACGATGTGGCGCAGCCCGGAGGCGAAGGTCAGGCCGATCTGCGGATTGACGTGGATCTGGTTGATGCCGTCCATCTGGTATTCCACCGGATCTTCGATGGTGATGATCTTCTTGTCCGGCAGATTGATGCGTTTGAGCGCGGAATACAGCGTGGTGGATTTGCCGCTGCCGGTGGGTCCGGTTACCAGGAAGATGCCGTGAGGGAGGCTGGTGAAATATTCCATGCGCGAGAGCATGTGGTCGTCGAAACCCAGGCGGCGGAGGTCGTAGAAATCTCCGGCCGAGCGGTCGAGCAGGCGCATCACCACGCTTTCGCCGTACAGCGTGGGGAGCGTGGAGACGCGCAGATCGACATCGCGGCCCAGCACCTTGATCTTGATGCGCCCGTCTTGCGGGAGGCGGCGCTCGGCGATATTCAACTTGGCCATCAGCTTCAGCCGCGAAATGACCGCGGCCTTCAGTTCCCGCGGCGGCGCTTCCTGGTTGAACAGCACGCCATCCACGCGGAAGCGCACGCGGAATTCCTTCTCGAACGGTTCGATGTGGATGTCGCTGGCGCGCTTCTCAATAGCCTCGCCGATCATGGTATTCACCAGGCGGATGACGGGCGCTTCGCTCGCCATGTCGCGAAGGTGTTCGAGATCGGCATTGGCCTGCTCATCGTCGCCATCGGCCGCGGTTTGCCGCTCGGCCTCGCCGTAGTGCTTGTCGATGGCGTCGAGAATCTCCTGCTCAGAGGCCAATACGGCGTCGACTTGCAGGCCGGAAAACGCCCCCAGAGCCGCCACGGTTTCGAAATCGAGCGGGTCCGCCATGGCGACGGTGAGCTTGGAATCAGCCAACGCCATGGGATACGCTCGCGACTGCCGCAGGAAACGGTGCGACAGACCCTCGATTTCAGGAGCCGTGGGCGGCGGGCCGTCTACGGTCACCAGCGGCACGCCGAGTTGGTCGGAGAGCGCCGCCAGTACGTCGCGATGGGCGATGAGGCCCATATCCACGACGATTTTGCCCAGTTTGTCACCGCGCTCCCGCTGCAACTCCAGAGCGCGTTCCAACTCATCGGGCGAGATCTTCCCGCGATCCATCAGGATCTCGCCCAGGCGCATGTAGCGAACGCCGCCGCCGGAGCCGGATTCCGAGATGGGATGGACCGGGGTCACTTCGAGGAGACTTCCATAATCTGACCGGCCATGGCCGACTTGCGGTCCGCGGTCATCAGAATCTGATGGGGAAGGCGAGTCTGATCCTCAAACGCCTGGTACCACAGGCGGACCGCGAACACGACATGTTCGCTGTCCGGGATTATGTCCACTTTTTGCGCCGTGGAAGTCACAATATCCCGCATGAGCTGTTGCAGCAGAGGCAACTGTGCCAGCTTCTTTTCGTGGATGCCGGCTGTCTCCGCGGGGGTGAACTTGCGATTCAGCAGACCGCCCGCGGCAGGCGTGACCATCAAATCCAATTCGGCGGTAAAGACCAGCCCATAGCCGGGAATATACACACCGCGGGTCGCACCCATCGTGGTATTGAAGGGAGTCGGCCCGGCCGACTCCAGTTTCCTGTCAAAGTCTCTTTCCAGGCTACGGATGATGTCGCTCGAAAAGCGCGGTTGATCGATGGAGGCCACGGCGGTCACCTTTGGCTTGCCGAATTGTGCGCAAACCGGCAAAGCTGCCAGCAAAAACAAGGTTCCGGCTCGTCTCATTTCGGTTCTCCTTGGCTATAGCCAGCCAAAACTTTGCTGCTTTCCGATCCCTGTGCCCGGTGCTGCCAATAGTCCACCTGCATGTCGGCCACCTTCTGAATATTGCTGCGTTCGTCCAGATCGCGCCGCTGGATATCCTTCACCAACTGCTCGGTACGCTGGGAATACCGCGCCTCGATATCGGCCACGGCGCGCTCGACACCCGCGTCGACGCGCCAGCGGATTTCGGTATCGGAGATGGCCGTTACAGGCGCCGGGACGCGCACCGTGGGCGCCGGCCGGTTCATCGAAAACACCACCAGGGCGACGGACAACATGGCCGCTGAGGCGAACCCCAGGCGGGCCGCCGACCCCCAGAAAGCCGCCCACCAACGACGCCAAGGGGACGGTTCGAAAATCTTGTCGGAGACGAAACCGATGCGCTGGGGAATCTCTTCGTCGCGCAGGCACATCAATGCGGTTTCGGTAAGACGCAACCGGTCCAACTCCATACGGCAGGACGGGCAGGCCTGAACATGCGCTTCCACCTGGCGCCGCTGAGAATCAGTCAGCTCCTGGAGAAAGAAATCCTTCAAATCGTACGGTGAACAACTCATTACACACCCCGTGCTTCTAAGGGAGCCAGTTCCTGTTTGAGGAGATCCAAGGCGGTATACAGACGGGACTTGACGGTAGAGACGGGACATTCCAGGATTTCGGCCATTTCCTCGAACTTGAAGCCCTGGTAAATCTTGAGCACAACGGCTTCGCGCTGCTCCGGCGACAGACGGCCGATCGCACTGGCCACGGAAAGGCTCAGCTCTATGGGAAAAACCGAGCTGCCGCCCACCGTAATACCCGTTTCCGTGCCGCGCGGCTCCATGTCGTCAACGTCGGTTTCGGGCCGGCGTTTGCGGAACATGGAATACGCCTCATTGTGCGCAATCCGATAGATCCATTGCGGGAATCGTCCCGGATCTGCGAGTTTTCCAATGTTCTGATAGGCCTTCAAAAAAACGTCCTGCGTCAAGTCCAAAGCGTCTTCGCGGTTGCCGGTAATCCGTAGGAGATAGTTATACATACGCTTCTCCCAACGGGAGACGAGGAGGTTATAGGCCTCCACGTTGCCCTTGGCAGCCCGCTGAATCAGGTCAGCATCTTCGACCGCCCGAAAGATCAAACTCTGGCTCCTGGTGTGTAGACGCACGGCATCCGCAAAAAGTCGGACGCGGATAATACCAAGTGTAAGCCATCGGCCAGTGGGGCGGTCCTGGTGGGGCAGGTTGTTACCCTGCGGCGGGTTGTTAACCCGCCTGCCGGGCCTTGCAGAAGGCCGTTGTTGTCAGGCCGGCCCCCGCCTTGCACGTCGGAAGGCCGATTACCAATCGGCCGCAGGCTGCCAGCCTGCCCCACAATAGCAGCGCTAAGCTACTTCAGCCTCACCCCGACCTGCCGTCCCCGGGGGACGTCCAGCAGGGCCAGGACGCCGCCGGCGTCGGTCACGGCCTCGAACATCTCCTCGTCGTCCACTTCGACGGCATAAGTATGGTGAGCCTCCAGGCCCACGATGAAGACCGCCTGCTCTTCATCCAGCGTTACTTCGAACTTCCGGGTACTGTGGCCAAAGCAGACCAGCGCCTCGGTCAACGCCAACGGCGCCTGCGTGAGCCGCGGATTGAGCTCGGTCACGTGCCCGTCCTGAAACAGTTGCATCACTCCATCGAACGACCCGAACCACAATGCCAAATCGTCCCAACTCGAGCGGATGAATAGGCGGCCGAATTCGGGATTGTAGTAGACCAGTGGTACGTGATAATAGCTGAGGCCAGGTTGATACGGATTCGCCCACAGGAACTCGTACGGGATGCCGAAGCTGCCCCGCATCAGGAACAGATCGTGCGTCAACCAGCCCTGCAGGACCTGGCTTTCGGGCGCATTGGTGTCATAAGCCACCATGGCCATTTCGGCCGCACGCGAGAGCGCCGCCTGCCGCAGATCGGGTTCGCCGGGCTTGTGCGTGGCCCCGATATAGTAATCGTTCTCCGGGGCCGGGTACAGCGCCGGGTAGTAGCTCATCAAGTGATCGATGGGGAAATCCTTGAAAAAGGCGGGACAGGCGTCCCGCAGATCGACGTTGGTGTTGTCGCGGAGCGCGTGCAGCAGCTCGTACAGGGCAAGGGCATCCTCGCGCGGCGCCATGCTTCGGCCGGCCTTGAGAGCCGGAGCCATACGGCCCAGCCACCAGGTCTTCACCACGCGCTCCAGTTCCCGCTGGGGCGCCTGTGGCACATGATCGTAGAGCACTACCGCGGCCAGCACGCGCGAGCGTACGGCCCCAATGCTGTCGTCGGAAGCCGTGTCGGCCATACCTTTCTGAAGACGGGTGGCCAGGTCCTTCTGCTGCGCTTCGTTCATCAGGTCCCGGCACCAGTCGAAGACCAGAGCCAGTTGGCGGAGATCGCGGCCTGGGCCGAGCGCCCAGTTGACCGCCCGCCGTCCCATGGCCTCATCTCCCGATACCTGGTAGTAGAGCGCCGCCGCAAAACCCGGCTCGGGAATCCCGCCATCGCCCGGAGCCGCACTCCCAGGCATCACCGTTTCAAACTGGCGCCATCGCTCGGACGTGCGTTCCCGTTCACGGCGCAACAGCTTGAGCCGCGCGGGCCGCAGGAACAGCCGGGGATGCTCGGTAAAGACGACCACCGGTTCATCGGCTGCGATCTGCGCCTGGAGAGCACCCGCCGCCAGCGCCAGGAGCGTGAGCTTTGCCGTCATCAAAACCGATTGTGTCATATTGTGTCAAAGGGACACACGGCCTGCCCAACCGGTCCACACCCGTGACCTGATTTCTGTAGACAAAATATTGCGGAATAAAGCACTTAAGATCATTGACACATGGTTGTCGGATTGCTATTCATAATGTGAATCGATGAAGTAAATTTTCAAACCTGCCCTCTGCAGCAACAGGCACGACGGGGAAGAGTGGGCCAAAGAGACAGCGTGCTTGCGGGAGCCGATGTTGACGAAGTTTTCGCTCAGTGCTTCCTCCCTTGGCGGTTGCCGCAGAGGGGTTTTTTGTAAAACGGTTTCGACGATCTCTCCACGGGGTTCAGAGGTAGCGGTAGTTGTCTGGCGTTTCTGGTAAGGAAAGATGGACGCGGACCTGACCAGGGATGGCCGGTTATCAAGTTCTTAGCCAGATAGCCCGACGCCGGATCCCAGCCCAACCTGGGCGAGCCGCATCGGATAAAGGGTCCCAAATGTCTGGGGACGCTTTCCGATGCGGTTTTTTCATTTTGCAGGCCATTTGGATACAATTGACGCAAGGACAGGGATGGGCTGGCACGCCAGGGGGTATCCTCAACGGCGGATCCCGCCAGGTTGCGCGCCTGATCTCCTGGTCCGAGGAAGTAGACATGATGATAGCGGACCGCGATGCGCGCTTCGCCGAGTTGACGCGCCGAGTCGATAAGCTGGAAGGTCGCTCCCCGGTGGCGTGATCTCAGTAGGAAAGCGTGCCCGTGCGCGGCGCTTCCTCGACATTGGGCAGGTACAGCGTTTTGCAGTGCTCGCAGCGGTAGATCTCGGCATCGGCGCCGAACTTGTGCTTCACGTCTTCGCCGAAAAAATACCACCGCTTCAAATGGCCCGCGCACAGCTTGCCCTTTTCATCCTTCTCATTGCAAGCCCGCATGCGCGGGATGCGCCTCTTGACCTTGGTTCCGTCGGCGAGCGTGTCCACCAGTTCGGCCACGGGCGCCGGTTTATCGGAGGCCGTGTATTTCGGATTTGCCATAGAGAATGACGAGTATAGCAGGGGTCGGTAGCCGTCAGCTATCGGCTCACGCCGGCGAACGAGAGGTCCCCGGACCCGGCGCGGAAGCGTGAGCGCGAGCGGCCCGAGCGGAGAAACGGACCATCCCAGAGACCCTGAATTCGCGCGCCGGAGTCTGCAAGGCTAACGGCTTGCTATAATCAGACCGCTTTGATCACCCGCGCGCGGGGAGTGCTGGCGTTGTCCGTGGCCGCTGCCGTCATCCTGGTCTGGATCGCGGCGGGAGCCGTCCGCAAGCGCGAAACCATCCATCCACCGCGGCTCTCCCTCTCGCCCGCGCGGATCTTCGCCGACGGCTACGACACCGCGACCCTCGAAATCGCCAGCTCTTCACCGGGACCGCCCGCGATCTCCGTGTCAGAGAACCCACACGCCGTGACCATTGAGGACACCACCGGAGGCGCTGGCCGGTGGCGAACGCGTCTCCGCGCCGGAGTGCTTGGCGGACGCGTCCGGGTGCGCATTCAGTTTCCTGGCGGCGCACCTGCCGAGGCCGAACTCGCGTTGACACTCGACACCCGCGATTCGGCCGCCACTGGCACACCCGATTTCCTCCGCCTGGATGACCCGCACGATCGGCAGAGTTTCCGCCGCTGGTTCACCTACGTGGCCGAGGCGCAATACTTCCAGGCTGCCGCCTCGCGCCCTCCCGAAATCAACGATTGCGCGGCGCTCATCCGCTACGCCTATCGCGAAGCCCTGCGCGCGCATGACACCGCATGGGCCGCTACCGCGCGATTGCCGCTGGTTCCGGCTTACGATTCCATCGCCAAGTATCAATATCCTTATACCCCGCTCGCGGCCGCGCTTTTCCGTGTCCGCGAAGGCGCTTTCGATCCGGCCGATCTCTCAAACGGCGCCTTCGCGCAGTTCGCCGACGCGCAGACGTTGCGCCGCTGCAATACCTGGTTCCGCAGCCGCGACCTCCGCGCCGCCGAGCCTGGCGACCTGCTGTTCTACCGCCAGCCGGATGCCCGCGAACCCTTCCACAGCATGATCTACCTGGGGGAAAGCCTCATTCGCCCGGATGGAAAACACTATATCCTGTACCATACCGGGCCAGACGGATCGGACCCCGGCGAGCTGCGGCGGCTCACGGTCGAAGAATTGCTTACCTTCCCGCAGCCCCAGTGGCGGCCGGTGGCCAGTAACCCCAGCTTCCTCGGAGTATCGCGGTGGAACATTTTGAAAGAGGGATCCCAATGAAAAGGTGGACGTGGGCGAACCGGTTTTCACGGCTTCTGCTGCTCTTCGCCGCCGCGGCCGCGTGTCTTGGCCAGAGCGAGAACGAACCTTACTTTTCTCTTTTCACCACCCGCACCTTCGGAACGGGCGGCAAGGCCAATGTCCAGCTCAGCGCCTGGAACGTGGATTCGCTGGAATTCCGCGTCTACCGCATCAACGATCCGCTGGCCTTCTTCGAACAGCTCCCCGACCCGCACCAGTTCGGCGGCCGCGCGCCGCGCGTCCCCGGTGAGATGACGCTGCTGGAACGGGTCCACGAATGGAAGGGCAGCCTCCGCGCCGGCATTCGCCGCTCGCTGCGCGCGCAATTTACCGAATCGCCCGCTGAGCGCCTGGGCCTGCGCGAACCGGAAGCGAAACCCCCCGATACCAAGAACGGGCACAAAGAAACGCATTACGCCGAAGCGCCGCTGTTGAATTCGCAGCAACTCGTCCTCTCATTCCAGCAGCCGGTGCACAGCCACTCCCGGTGGGAACGCGAAACCGTCAATGTGGGATTGAAGGACAAAGGCTTCTACCTGGTGGAAGCCGTCAAGGGCCAGTTGTGCGCCTACACCCTGGTGATGGTCTCAGACCTGGTGATGATCACCAAGCCCACAGCCTCGGGCGTAATGAACTTCGTGGTGGACCGCCGCACGGGACAGCCGATTGCCGATGCCAAAATCTCCCTTCTGGCCCGCGATGCCCGTTTGGGCGAAGCCTCCACCAACGCCGATGGCATCGCGGAGGTTACTTACAAAGAGCCGGCTTATAAGGGAAAGACTACCGACCTCCGCGTGATGGCGCGGCATGGCGACGACTTTGCCGCCAACGTAATGGCGGGCAACTCCGCGTCCGAACGCGACCAATGGATGGGCTACGCGTATACCGACCGCCCGGTCTATCGCCCCGGCCACACCGTTCATTTTAAGGCGCTGCTGCGCTCCCGCGAAGCCGCCGGATATTCCCTCCCCGCCGCCAAGACGGTCTCCGTGGTGGTGAACGATCCCGACCAGAAACCAGTGTATGAGAAGACGCTCGCCATCGGCCCTACCGGATCGATCCACGACGAGTTGACGCTGCCCGCGGCCGCCAGCCTGGGTTCGTATTACATCCAGATCAAGTCCGGCGAAAACTACATTGCGGGCGCCGATTTCGATGTGCAGGAATACAAGAAACCCGAATACGAGGTCCGCGTGATTCCCGCCAAGACCCGCGTCTTGCAGGGCGCAAGCACCCAGGTGACCATCGACTCCCGCTACTACTTCGGCGAGCCCGTGAGCGGCGCCAAGGTGACCTATGCGTTCTACCGCAGCCCGTACTACTTCCCGCTGTGGTATGACCCCGATGTCGACTCCGCCGACCAGCAGCCCGATCAGTCCGATTCCGACGACTCGGGGGACCAGGTGCAACAGATCGAGGGCCAGCTCGATGCCGACGGCAAGCTCACCATTACGCTGCCAACCAAGGTCTCCGAGCACAAATCCGACTACGTCTACCGCGTGGAAGCGCGCGTTACCGACCAGGGCAAACGCGAAATCACCGGTAAAGGATGGGTGGTGGCCACCTACGGCAGCTTCCTGATCAACGTCACCCCCGACCGGTATTTCTACACTCCAGGCAGCAAGGGCTCCTTCAAAGTGGAAGCGCGCGACTACGACAGCAAGCCGGTCCGAACGCGCGTCCATGTGGAGATGCTGCTCTGGAACTACCGCGACCCGAATAGCACCGAAACCGTTGCCAGTACCGATGTCAATACCGGCGATGACGGTTCGGTACCGGCGGAATTCACGATTCCCTCGCAAGGCGGCTCGTATCGCGTAAAGGTCTCCGCGCACACTCCCGAAGGCCGCGACATCGAAGAGTATACATACTTATGGGTCTCCGGAAGCGGCTCGTTCGATTTCGGCGGGGGAGCCCAGCAGCGCGACGTCCGGATTGTCACCGACAAGAAGAGCTACCGCGCCGGCGATACGGCGCACCTGATGATCGTCACCGGCAAGCCGAACACTGCGGTGCTGGTATCGGTGGAAGGACGCGGCCTGCGCCAGTACAAGGTGCTGCGGTCGCAGGACGCCACCGTATCGTACGATGTGCCGGTGACCGCCAACGACGAGCCTGGCATCACCGTGGCGGCCGGCTTCGTGCGCGCCGGAACTTATTACGAGGGCTCCAAGTACGTGAAGGCGCCGGCTGTGGAACATAAGCTGAACGTGAAGCTCTCCACCGACAAGCCGCAATACCTGCCCGGGCAGACTGCCGATTATACCGTCGAGGCAACCACCGCGGACGGCCAGCCGGCGCCGCGCGCGGAATTCAGCCTGGGTGTGGTGGATGAAGCTATCTATGCCATCCGGCCCGACGATACTCAGGACATCCTCAGCGCCTTTTTCTCGCGGGAATGGAACCGCGTCTTCAGTTCCGTCTCCTTGAATTATTGGTTCGAAGGTGAGGCTGGCAAGCGCCGCATGCAGTTGGCCGCATTGCGTCCGCCGTCCCGCCTGGCCCAGTTGAAACCCGAGCGGCTGGTGCAGCCCAAAGTGCGCAAGGCATTCCCCGATACCGCATTCTGGGCCGCCGACGTCACTACCGATGCCTCCGGCCGTGCGCACGCCAAGGTGGACTTCCCCGATTCGCTCACCACCTGGCGGGCCACTGCGCGAGGCGTCACGCCTGACACCAAAGTGGGCAGCGCCACGCTCAAGACCATCGTCCGCAAGAACCTGATCGTGCGCCTGGTGGTCCCGCGCTTCTTCGTGCAGGGCGACGAAGTGGTGGTCTCTCTCCTGGTTCACAACTACCTCACCGATACCAAGAAGGCGCGTGTCTCGCTGGATGGAACCGGCCTCGACGTGCTGGAGGGCGGGACACGCGATGTCGAAGTCCCCAGCCGCGGTGAAGTCAAACTCGACTGGCGGGTGCGCGCCCAACAGGTCCACAGCGCCACACTCACGGGCAAGGCGCTTACCGATGAGGAGTCCGACGCGCTCGAAATGGAACTGCCTGTGAACATCCCCGGCATCCCGATGGCGCGGGCTCGCGGCGGCGCCATGACTGCCGGCGGCACGGCGGCCTTCGACCTCACCTTCCCCGATAAGGTGCAGTCCGGTTCGCGAACGCTCTCCGTACGTCTGTCGTCATCCATCGCCGGCTCGCTGTTCAGCGCGCTCGACTATCTCATCTCGTTCCCCTACGGTTGTGTGGAGCAGACCATGTCCAGCTTCCTGCCGAACATCACCGTGGCGCAGGCGGTGAAGGATCTCAACATCAAAACCGATCTCGACCAAGCCGCGCTGCAGGAGAAGATCCACGCCGGTCTTGACCGGCTCTACAGTTTCCAGCATCCCGATGGCGGCTGGGGCTGGTGGGAGACCGATGAGAGCCAGCCGTTCATGACCGCCTACGTAGTGGCCGGCCTGGTGCAGGCGCGCGACGCCGGAACGAAGGTGACGGACGAATCCATCAACAACGGCGTCGGCTGGCTGAAGAAAGATCTGGCGGAAGATACCCGGATGGCGCCCGATCTGCGAGCCTACATGCTATACGCTCTCACCGTTGCCGGACCGGCCAAGCCCGACCTGGGTCCTGTATACGACAAACGCTCCAGCCTGTCGCCTAATGGAATGGCGATTTTGGGACTGGCGCTGGAACAAGCCGGGGACGCGCGCGCCAAGGACATCGCCGCCGCGCTCGAGCGGAGCGCGCAGCAGGACCAGGAGCAAGCCTGGTGGAAAGCCGAGCGCGATGAGATGCTCGATTTCTCGGCCGACGTCACGCCCGAAGCGACCGCCTGGGCGGTGAAGTTCATTTCGCATGAGCACCCCGACAGTCCGCTGCTGCCCAAGGCGGCGCTGTGGCTGATGAACCATCGGAATGAAGGCTACTGGTGGGAGTCCACCAAGCAGACTGCCATGGTGATCTATGGCCTGACGGATTACCTCAAGCACACCAATGAACTGAACCCCAACTTCACCGCGACGGTCTTGGTGAACGATAAGGCGGTGCTGACGCGAAAGATCGACCAGACGACCGGTCTGGCCGCGCCCGACCTCTCGCTGGACGAGAGCAAGCTCCTTCCCGGCATAAACCACATCCGCATCGTGACCTCGGGCGCCGGCCGCCTGTATTATTCGGCGCGCGCCGACTACCATTCGAGCGACGAAAAGCTGCAGAAGGCCGGGACCACGTCGCTCAACCTCCTGCGCGATTACTTCCGCCTGTCGCCCTCCCGCTCCGGCGAGAAGATCGTCTACGATCTGGCTCCGCTGAACGGTCCGCTGGCCTCCGGCGACATTGTCGCGGTGCGGCTCACGGTCACCGGTTCGGACTGGCGGTACCTGATGATCGAAGATCCCATTCCGGCGGGCACGGAATTCATCGAACACGACAACGCCTACGAGTTCAAGGCCCGGCCTCCCTGGTGGCAGTACGTATTCGACCGGCGCGAAATGCACGATGACCGCATGGCCATTTTCCAGACGTACTTCCCGCAGGGCCAACGCGAGTATTTCTACCTGCTCAAGGTGGTGAATCCGGGCGTCTTCCAGGTGAGCCCGGCGCGCGTGGGACCCATGTATCAAAGCGGCGTCATGGCGACTACCGAGAGCCGCAAAGTGGAGGTGAAGTGATGCGCTCCACCGGACTGTTCGCGGGAATCCACCTCGCCGGAAACGCCCTCTTGCTGTGGCTGGGCTACATCTGGCTGGGGATGGGTGAATCGCGTTCGGGCGCGCTGGTCGAGAGCCTGGCGATGGCGGTGCTCTTGGTGTGCCTCACCTGCTGGCTGTATGGTGCATCGTTTGCGTTCTTCACGGAGCGGCGCGTGATGGCGGCTTTCGGGACCGCGCTGCGCCGCTTGATTCCCCTGGTGCTGGCGGCCATCGCGGTGCTCATAATTTATGTGCTGCTGGAGCGTTTGGCCGCCGCGATGGACGATCCGGGATTCCGCCTGGCGTCGTGGCTCACGATGAAGCTGCGCAAGCCCGTGAAGCCCGCCACCGTGCAGGGAATCTTCCACGCGTTTTTCTGGGTGGTGCGGTGGATCGTGGCGCCCCTGCTCCTTCTGCCCATAGCGCCCGCCATAGTGTCCCGCGGCCGGCGGCGGCGCACCTGGCTGTACTGCCTGGAGGCGCCGGTGCTTCTGCTGATCGCGGTATGGGTCCCATTGAAGCTGGTCGCCTGGGTGCCGCACATGAAGACCTTCAACGGCGAGATGACCAGCTTCGTGCTCCGCGCCGCTGCCGCCTTCCTGCTTTTCGTATCCGGCTGGCTGGTGCTAGCCTTCGTGACAGCTCAAGCCAAATCGCGCAACGCTATCGTCCGGGGACGCCGGTAAGGCCGCGGGTCGCGAAATCGGTCAGCGTCAACAGAATCAGAATCCCCAGCCACACCAGGGCGGCCAGCAGGACTAAGTGCGTCAGCTTGCTGCTGTGGCGTACGTGCATGAAGAAGAGAGCTACCAGCAGCATCTTGCACACCGCGATGCCCAGGGCTACCACTACGCTGAAATCGCCCAGGTCGACAAACGCCACCGCCGTGGTCAGGACCGTCAGGCAGATCAGGCCGAGGAAGACCAGGATGTACGTCCTGGCGCTATCGATATGACCGGTGTGTGCGGTATGTTCCGTCATGGCTATTTCCCCAGATGGCGGTCGATCAGATACAGCAGCGGGAACAGGAAGATCCAGATGATGTCCACAAAGTGCCAGTAGAGGCCCACCACGTCTACCGGAGTCATGTACGACGGCCGAAATCTGCCTTTGCGGGCCAGCACGATCAGCATGATCAGCAGACCGACGCCAATCACCATGTGCAGCGCGTGCAGCCCGGTCATGACGAAGTACAGCGTGAAGAACAATTGCGCCGGACCCTGCTGCGCGATGCCCTGGAAATGGAAGGTGGCGCCCGGAACGTGGTGCTCCACGAACTTCTCGTTCCACTCGTAACCCTTCACCGCCAGGAAGACGCCGCCCAGGACGAGCGTCAGGATGAGGAACCACACAATGGCCTTCTGTTTCCCGAGTTGGGCCGCGCGCACCGCCATCACCATCGTAAAGCTGCTGCACAATAGCACCACGGTGTTGGCCGCCCCGATGTACACGTTCAGGCTGGAACTGGCCACCGCGAACACCTCCGGATACCAGCGGCGGTATACGGTGTAAGCCAGGAACATGCCGCCGAAGAACATGATTTCGGTGATGAGGAAGATCCACATCCCCAGCGTGGATGCGTCCTTCTGTTGCGCCTCGGTATCGAACTGCTCGCGCAGGGCGAGCGTTTCGGCGTGCTCTTGACTAGCCAACTTCGATTACCTCCCCGATTACCGTGCTGTAATCGTAGGCCTCGTGCTCCATCACCGGCGTCACATCGAAATTGTGCAGCGGCGGGGGCGATGCCGTTTTCCATTCCATCCCGGTGGCGCCCCAGGGATTGGCCGGCGCCAGTTTGCCATAGCGAAGCGACCAGATAAAATAGATCATCGGCATCGCATACCCTACCGCCAGCACCGAAGCGCCTGCCGTCGAAAGCACGTGCAGAATCTGGAACTCCGGTGGATACACGTGGTAGCGTCGCGGCATCCCCAGGTAGCCGAGGATGAACTGCGGGAAGAAGGTGAGGTTGAAGCCCAGGAAAATTACCAAGGCGGAAAGCCTGGCCCATATTTCCGGGTACATGCGTCCGGTCATCTTGGGCCACCAGTAGTGCAGGCCGCCCAGGTACGCCATGATGGTGCCGCCCACCATGATGTAGTGGAAGTGCGCCACCACGAAGTACGTATCGGTAACATGGACGTCGAAGCCCAGCGAGGCCACGAACAGGCCAGTCAGCCCGCCGACGGTAAACAGTCCGATGAAGCCGAACGCATAGAGCATGGGCGTGGCATAGGAGATGGATCCTTTGTACAGCGTGGCCGTCCAGTTGAACACCTTGATGGCCGACGGGATTGCCACGAAATAACTCAGGAACGAGAAGACCATCCCGGCGTATACCGATTGCGTGCTGACGAACAGGTGGTGGCCCCACACCAGGAAACCGAGCACCGCGATCGACAGGCTCGAAAAGGCCACGAATTTATAGCCGAATATTGGCTTGCGCGAGAACACCGATACCAGTTCGCTGATGACCCCCAGCGCGGGCAGCACCATGATGTACACGGCCGGATGCGAATAGAACCAGAACAGGTGTTGGAAGAGCACCGGATCGCCACCTAGCGCCGGGTCGAAAATTCCGATGTGGAACACACGCTCACAAAATACCAGGACCAGTGTTACCGCCAGCACCGGTGTTCCCAGCACCTGGATCAGGGCGGTCGCGTAATTGGCCCACACGAACAGCGGAAGGCGGAACCACGTCATGCCCGGAGCCCGCATGCGGTGCACCGTCACGATGAAGTTCAGGCCCGTCAGAATGGACGAGAAACCCGCGATAAAGATACCGAGCGCCGTCGCGATCACCCAGGAATTCGAATAGGTGGTGCTGTAGGGTGTGTAGAAGGTCCACCCGGTGTCCACGCCGCCCGCCAGCATGGCAAACAGACTGAACAGGCCGCCGATCACCAGCAGGTACCAACTCAGCAGGTTGATGCGCGGAAACGCTAGGTCGCGCGCTCCGATCATCATCGGCAGAAAGAAATTGCCCAGAGTAGCTGGAATAGAGGGGATCAGGAAAAAGAAGACCATCGCTACGCCGTGCATGGTGAACAGCTTGTTGTAGGTCTCCGATGAGACCAGTCCGCCCTGCGGCGTCAGCAGTTCCACGCGGATCAGCGTTGCGAAGGAGCCGCCCAGGAAAAAGAAAAACGTGATGGTGAAGAGATAGAGCAGGCCGATGCGCTTGTGGTCCTTGGTCAGAAGCCACGACTTGACGCCATGGCTGACGTTCAGGTAATTTTCCCGTTCATGTACCGCTGCGGTAATCATATTTCTAGTGCGCGCCCTCCGCCGCGGCCGCCGGCTTGGCGCCGAGCGACTTGATGTACTCCACCAACTGCAACACTCCCTCTTCGGTCACCAGGCCCTGGAACGTCGGCATCACCGGCTGGTAACCGGCGACGACCTTGGCGTCGGGCCGCAGAATCGATTCGCGAATATAACCTTCATCCGCCTTCACCGTCCCGCCGCTGGTCAGCTTCACCGTGGAATTGAATACGCCCACCAGCGAAGGGCAGCGGCCGGTATTGTCCGCCTTGTGGCAGTTGGCGCAGGCCAGGTCCTGGAACAGCTTGGCGCCGTCTTCGGCCAGCGACCCGGTCGATTCGCCGCCGCGCAGCCAGTTGGCATAGTCCTCCGGCTCCATCACGTACACCCAGCCGATCATGCCCGAGTGCCGCGTGCCGCAGTATTCGGCGCAGAACAGGTGGTACTTGCCCACTTTGGTGGGTTGGAACCAGGTGGTGGAATATTTTCCGGGAACCGCGTCCTGTTTGGTGCGGAAGGCCGGCACGTAGAAGCTGTGAATCACGTCTTCGGACGTCATAGTGAGCCTCACCGGGCGGCCCAGCGGAATGTGCAACTCATTGATCTCCCGTTTGCCTTCCATGTGCTGCAGTTTCCACATCCACTGCTTGCCCACCACATAGATCTGCAATGCGTCCGCGGGCGGCCGGCTCTCGCGGAAGAAAATGTTGGCTCCCCAGGTAAACATCACCATGGTGAGGCCGAACGGAATCACGGTCCATACGATCTCGAGCACCATGCCGCCATGCTGCACGTGCGGCAGTTCCTGGTCGGAACGCCTGCGATAGCGGATGGCGAAATAGAAAATCGCGCCGAAAATCAGCAGCGTGAAAAAGACGGCCACCGTCAGCAGGAAGTACAGCAGGTGGTCGACGTCGGGAGCGAAGGTCGACGCCTGTTCCGGAAATAGAGAGAAGCTGCCCATGATCGAACTATCCCGCCCGCCTTGAATCGGGCTTATGCTGGCGCGATTCGCGCCGGAACACAATCAACAGAAATGTGCCGCAGATCAGGACGAAGGCCCCGCCTGCGAACCGTAAAGTGCCCATGGCGATCGCGCCATACTTCCCGGTAGCCGGGTCGTAATGGAAGCAGAAGAGCAGCGCCTGGTCCACCGGGGTTCCGATCTTGCCTTGGGATGCCTCCACCAATCCCAGGCGGAGGTCGCGCGGCGAGTATTCGACGCCGTAGAAGTATTTCGATATGCGGCCATCCGGTGTGAGAATCAGGACGGCGCTGGCGTGCGCAAACTGGTCGGTGGCGGGATCGTACTTGAAGTGAAAGCCCACCGCGTCGGTCAGCGTCTTGATGTTCCCGGTATCGCCCGTCAGGAAATGCCATCCGTTGGCCGTCCCTGGACGCGCATAACGACGCAGGTACAGTTCCTTCTTCTGTTCCGCCAGTTCGGGTGTGTCCTTGGGGTCGAAACTGAGGCTGACCACCTCGAAATCCTGTCCGGGGTTGAACGACACCGCCTTGAGTGCGCTCTCCAGGCCCGTCAGAATCTGCGTACACAGCATGGGGCAGCGGTAATACACGAGCGCCAGGATCACCGGCCTCTTCGTCCGGAAGAAAGTCGAGAGAGGCGCTTCGCGGCCCGCTTCATCGCGGAATTTCACATCCAGAGGGACTTGATAGTCCAGCTTCTGGTCGATTCCCACGCCTTGCAGCGCACCCGGTAACGCGGGCTTTAGATTGCTGTCCTGCATGCTGTAGGAAGGCTGCGCCGGCGCCGGCTGTCCCGGTTGCGCGAAGGCTGGGGAAACGGCGAGCGCGAGAAGGAGCAAGATGTGCGGCGGGTTGTCAACCTGCCTGGGCGGCAATGTGCGAATGGTCGGCAGGCGGGTTGACAACCCGCCGCAGGTTAACAACCTGCCCCACAAGGCCAAGCTTCTCATTTCATGTCTCCCGCCAGCGGACCGCCCGGTGGCGTCATCTTCGGACCCAGACCGCTTTCCGTCGGCAGGCTGACTCCCGCGGCCTTGGTTTCGGGCTCCGTCTCCCGGCGTGCCGGCAACCCGCGCTCGGCCAGCATATCAATGGCGCGTGCGATGGGAATCCGCACCACGCCGTTCTTCCGGTCGATCCAGCCATAACTCGTCAGCGACTGGTCTTCCGCTTCGCGGATCTTCCGCAGGTCGACGACCGGGGCGGTTTCCAGGCGCGGCTGGGGAGGAGACTGGCCGGAGTTGACGCGCTCGTTAGCTACCTTCGGCCGTCCACCGGTCATGCCTTCGAAGTAGCGGAATAACCCGAACAGCAACGCCATCGAGACAGCGATCACCGCAATCAGAATGACGACGAACCGGCCAATCTGCCAAACCTCGACATCGGACTCTTCAAATTTCGGTCCGGGTTTCCCGGGACCGCGCTCATTCCCGGCCATGTGCCAAAACCTCCTCCAGCGTAGGTTCGTTGGGCGGCAGCAGCGGCCGCCTCTCCAGTTGGGTCAAGAAGTATGCCAGCCAGATTCCCACCAGTCCGGCGGGCGCGGTGAAATCCATCCAGCTCACACCGAATCCTTCAGCGCGAAAGTAAGGGCTGATCTGCCAGTAAAGATCCACGAGCCGCATAAACAGGATGAAAACCGCGATGGACGCCAGCAGCTTGAAATTGCGTTTGAGATCGCGCGAGAGCAGCAGTGCAAACGGGAGGGCGAAGTGGCCCACCACCAGCAGCAACGCCACCGCTTCCCATCCGTTGTTGAGGCGGACTTTGTACCAGGGGATTTCCGACGGGAGATTGCCCGCCCAGATGATGAGGAACTGCGAAAATGAAAAATAAGCCCACACCATCACCATGGCCAGCAGGAGCTTTCCCAAGTCGTGGAGATGGCGCGGCGTGAGAACATCCGACATGGGTTTGCGGAATGACAGCAGCACCATCAGCGCGATCAAAAACGCCATCCCCGTCAGCGCCTGGCTGGCGATTACCAGCAGCGGGAACATGGTGGAAAACCACTCCGGCATGATCGACAGCAGCCAATCGATGGACATGAAAGTAACCGTCAGGCACAAGAGCACCAGCCCCGGCCCGGCCATGAAGCCCATTTTGCGGTGCGGAGTAGCGCCGCCCTCGCGGTCTTCCGCCGCCGACCAGCGATTGAAGAACCACGCCAGGAAGAGCCAGACGGCGAAGTACACGGCGGCGCGGGCGAGGAAGAACGAAGGGCTCAACCATTGCGCCTTATGCGCCGACAGCACCGGGTGGTGTACCGGCATCCACGCGTACAAATTGTTCATGCCGGCGACGATTGGCAAAAACATCACCGCCACCAGCGGCAACGTCCGTATAGCCGCTTCCGCGGGACGGCGGATGATCACGCCCCAGACGCCGCCGGTGACATACTGCAGCATCAGCCACGCCATGGGCCCCAGGCTCAAAGCCAGAGCGAAAATATACGACCACAGGTACGACCGGTAGAACTGATTGGGCGACACCGCGACCATGCCGACGGCGGTCAGTACTAGGCCGGCCACCCCGACTACGGCCGCGCGGTTGCGCCATTGCCGCAGTTCGCTCTGAAGGCCGGTGGGAATCCCGAAATCGAGACCTTGGGCGGTCATTGGGAGCCTCCACCAAGTTGCGCCCGGTCGGCCGGCGGGACGTCGTTAACGGTCGCGTTGTGGCTCAACTGCAATGCGCGTACGTAGGCCACAATCGCCCATCGGTCACGCGTGGGAATCTGCGCCGCATAGTCCTGCATGGCGCCGAACCCGCTGGTAATCACGTCGAAGATATATCCGTGGGGGACCTGCCGCAGGCGTTCGATATGGTACGACGGCGGCTGGCGGAAGCCGCGCCTGACCACCATTCCGTTGCCATCGCCCAGCCGGCCGTGACACGGCGCGCAATAGATGTTGTAGCGGGCCTCTCCGCGCTCGATCACGTCTTTGGTCACCGGGAAGGGGAACTCATTCACGGGTTTGCCGTCGGGACCTTTGCCCGTATAAAACTCCACGTCGTCGTTCAAATGGCCGCGCGCCACGGCGCCCTCGATCAGGGGCCGCTCGCTGCGTCCGTCCGCGAAGAAATCGGATGGGCGCAGGGGAATGAATTTCGGCTGGTCCTGCATGTCCTGGCGGCAGGCGGCGAGGGAAAGCAGCAGCAGACCGCAGAAACCGCTCGCTAACGCTCGCGGCCCCGATGGGAGCAATGATCGGAGCCACGACCGTAAGGGAGTGGTCGATGTTGAGTTAGCGCGCAACTTCGGACACCTCCTTGGGCTCCAGAGTCTCCAGGAATCCGACGGTCCTTTCCACGTCGAACAACGGGTCGGTCGCCTCGATACACAGGAAAAATCGATTGCGGCTGGCGAAGGCGAACCGCGGCACATTGAAAACCGGATGGTACGGAGTGGGCAGCCCGCACAGGCCCAGCAAGCCGAGCACGGCCGCGAACGCCGCGAAGAGAATGGTCATCTCGAACGTAATGATGATGAACGACGGCCAGCTATGCAGCGGACGGCCCCCGACGTTAATGGGAAAGTAAATCACCGCGATGTAATACTGCATCAGGTAACCCGACAATCCGCCGATGATTCCGCCGATCAGCACGATGAGCGGCAGCCGGTTGTGATGCAGATGCAGCGCGTCGTTCAGCTCTTCAATGGGAAACGGCGAATAGGCATCCAGCTTTCGGTACCCCTTCTCGCGCACCGCCCGCGCCGCCGACACGAGTGCGGTGGGATTGTCGAACTCGGCGATCACTCCGTAGATCGGCTGGCTCATCCGCGATCCTCCCCGGCTTCGGTCTCGACCTTGGCCTGCGGCAGAAGCGTGCGGATTTCGAATATGGAAATCATGGGCAGCAGGCGGATGAACAGGAAGAACAGGAATAGGAACAGGCCGATGGTGCCCAGGTAGGTGGCCCAATCCCAGCGCGTCCCTTGGAACACGCGCCATGAGGAAACCAGGTTGTCCTGCGCCAGGCTGCTGACGATGATTACGTAGCGTTCCAGCCACATGCCCACCAGTACGATGAGGCTCCAGATGAAAAGCAGCCACGGGGTACCGCGGATTTTCTTGAACCACAGGAAGTTCGGCGCCACGATATTGCACAGCACCAGCGTCCAGTACTGAAACGCGTACGGCCCGGTCATGCGATTGGTGGTGACAGCGTGTTCATAAACGTCGCTGGTATACCAGCCGGTGAAGGCTTCCAGCATGTAGGCGAAGCCTACGATCAAACCGGTCGCCAGCATCACCTTGGCGGAATTGTCCAGGTGCTTGTCCGTAATCAGGCCCTTCAGACCGTACACCGAGCGTAGCGGAATGGCCAGCGCCAGCACCATGGCGAAACCGGAATAGATGGCGCCCGCCACGAAGTAGGGCGGGAAGAACGTGCTGTGCCAGCCGGGGACAATGGCAATGGTGAAATCGAAGCTGACTACGGTGTGGACCGAGAGCACCAGCGGCGTCGCCAGGCCGGCCAGCAGCAGGGACGCGGTCTCGTAAACACTCCAGTGCCTCGCCGACCCACGCCAGCCCATCGCCATGATGCCGTAGACGAACCGGGCCATGCGGTTCTGGGTGCGGTCGCGCAATGTGGCCAGGTCGGGCATCAGGCCCACATACCAGAACAGCAGCGACACTGTTGCGTACGTCGACACCGCAAATACGTCCCACACCAGCGGGCTGCGGAAGTTCGGTTCAATCCCCATGGTGTCGGGATACGGAAACAGCCAGTAGAACAACCATGGCCGGCCCAGATGCAGCAGCGGGAACATGCCGGCGCAGGCCACGGCGAACAGCGTCATGGCCTCCGCAAAACGGTTGATGGAGTTGCGCCACTGCTGGTTGAGCAGCAGCAGGATGGCGGAAATCAGCGTGCCCGCGTGCCCGATGCCGACCCACCACACGAAATTCGTGATGGCGAATCCCCACATCACCGGCGTGCGCAGGCCCCAGATACCGACGCCTTTGGCGAACAACACACCCACCGCCAGCAGGAACAGCAGGAGCAACACCACTCCAAGCCCGAAGCTGACCATCCAGAAAACCGGTGTCTTGCGGGTGAGCACCACGGTGGCGATCTGGTCCGTGACCGTCCCGAAGGTATACCCCGGGGCGATGATTTTCTCGGGCGCCGGCCGATCCGTAACTTGCAGTTCGTCGGCCATGGCTTACGATTCCACCTCCGGATTCGGATTGCGCAGCGTCGCCAGGTAGGTGGTCCGGGGCCGGGTGTTCAGATCGGCCAGCAGGCCGTAGTTGGATTTCTCCGCCTTCATTTTCGATACGCGGCTGGTATGGTCGTTGAGGTTGCCGAATATGATGGCCTCGGCCGGACACGTGGCCTGGCAGGCCGTTTGAATCTCGCCATCGGCCACCTTGCGGTTCTGCTTCTCGGCATCGATCTTGGCCGCGTTGATGCGCTGCACGCAATACGTGCACTTCTCCATCACTCCCCGGCTGCGCACCGTCACGTCCGGATTGTGCAACAGCTTCAGGCTGGGAGTTTCATAGTCGCTGAACAGATAATAGTTGAACCGCCGGACCTTATAGGGGCAGTTGTTGGAGCAGTAGCGCGTGCCCACGCACCGGTTGTAGACCATGTCGTTCAGGCCTTCGGCGCTGTGGTTGGTGGCTTGCACGGGGCATACCAGCTCGCACGGCGCATCTTCGCAATGCATGCAGGGCACCGGCTGGTTGTAGATGCCGTCGGGAAGGTTGGGCATCCCTTTGTAATAGGAATCCACGCGGATCCAGTGCATCGCGCGTCCGCGTCGAACCTGGTCCTTGCCGACCACCGCGATATTATTTTCCGCCTGGCAGGCCACCACGCAAGCGCCGCAGCCCGTGCAGGCGTTCAGATCGATCGCCATTCCCCAGGCGTAGCCTTCATACTTCCAATCGGGATAGAGCGTAAGCCCCTGGGGAGGCGTCTCCGCGCCTTCATGGACGCTTTCCGGATTCTTGAGATACTCGTCCAGATTGCCGGCATGGATGGCGTGGCGCGCCGGGTCGAGCACGTGATAATCCTGCGTGCAGGCGATGGGATATTTCGCGGATATCTTCTTCGCCGACATTCCCAAGTCCTGCCATAGAGCGTTTCCGGTACGCAGACCGTACGGGTTGAATCCCACGCCGGTACCAGCGCGGCCGGCCCGCGTACGGCCATATCCCAGGTGCAGGGTTACCGAACTTTCCGCGTGCCCCGGCTGGATGAACACCGGAGCCCGCAGCGTACGGCCTTCATAAGTAAGCTCCACCATGGGAACTTCCTGCGACGGGTCCGACAGCCCCTGATACAAGACACCCAACCGGTTGGCCGTCTGCGGACTCATGATGGCGGCGTTGTCCCAAGTCAGTTTGGTGATTGGCTTGGGCAGTTCCTGCAGCCAGCCGTTGTTGGCGAAGCGGCCGTCGTAAATGGACGGGTCGGGACGGAACAGGACTTCCAGCTTACCGGCCATTTTGCGCTTGGGCGCCGGCGCTTGAACGGCGTCTCCGTGAATGGCCACCTTTTTGATGGGCAGGGCTGTTCCCGGCGCCACGCCGTCGTGGACCGCGCGGCGCCACCACGTTTCGAAATCCGGCCCCTTGTGCTGGCCGGCCCAATATCCTTTAACGGTGTCGTATTCGCTCCGCTCCGGCTGATCGGTGAGCATTTGCAGAATCTGGCAGGACGAACGCCCATGGTAGAGCGGCTGAATCAGCGGCTGCTGGATAGTGACGGCGCCATCGAACGCGCGGGCGTCTCCCCAGCTTTCCAGGAAATGCGCCTCCGGCAGGCGCCAATGGCACACCTCCGAGGTTTCGTCGTCCAACAAGCTGAGATGGGCGCTTACCGTGGCCTTGCGCAGACGGTCGCGCATTCCCAGTTCCACCGGCGCATTGAATGCCGGATTGCCGCCCAGGATCAGCAGCAGGTCCACCGCGCCCGCATCCAGGTCTTTTACCAGGTCGTTGAGCGACGCCAGTTGATCCACCGGATTGGCTTCGATCGGATCCGTGTAGAACACCGTCTGGCCCACGTTTCCCAGTTTTTCGTTCATCACGTGCGCCAGCGCATGCACGATGGGCGGCTGGCATTCGCCGGCAATTACCAGGCTCGCCCCCTGGTTGCGTTGCAGATCGCGGGCGACCGCGCCGGCATTCTGGTAGATGTCGCCGTTCTCGCCCTTCCTCGGACCGTTCGCCGCGCCCAGGGCGGTCGCCAGCGCCCAAGTGAATTCTTCGATGTCGCCAGCCCGGAAGGTAAACCGATGGTCCGCCTTGGTCCCGGTGGGTGTCGGCATCGGCTCCGCCACATAGAGCCGGTTCATGGTGGTCTTGCCGTCCTGCACCCGGCGCCGCGCCGAAAATTGACGGGCGTACCGCAGGCTGGCCACGCCCTGCGCCAGGAAATCCGCGTCCAGCGAGACGATCACGTTGGCCTTCGCCAGGTCGTAGTAGGTGTTGACCGGCGCTCCGAAAGTCAGGTTGGCCGCGGCGCGCGCGCTGTGCGGGCCCGCGGGTTCCCACTGGTGCCACTTGGATTGCGGATAGATCTTCTGAATGGAGCGCAGTTGGTCTGCCATGGTGGGCGACGTGACCGTCTCCGTCAAAATCCGCAGCCCCGCGCCGTTCTTGACTCGCTGCGCGGCCAGGACTTCGCGCAGGCTGCCCAGGAAGTCGCCCCATGCCCGGATGTCGCCCGAGAGGGTGAGCGCCTGCGAACGGTCGGGATCGTACAGGCCCAGCACCGACGCTTGCGAGAATACGTCGCAAGCTCCCAGCGTGGCCGGATGTTCGGGGTTGCCTTCGATCTTAGTGGGCCGTCCCTCGTGGCTCTCCACCAACAGTCCGTTGGCCACACCATTCAGAGTCATGGCCGTCGCATAAAACAGCGGCCTGCCGGGAATCAGCTCTTCCGGTTGCCGGATGTACGGCATGATATATTCGGTGGGCTGCCGGGTGCATGCCGCCAGGCCGCCCAGCGCCAGGGATGCGCCCATCAGCTTCAGGAAATTCCGGCGCCCCTCCACCGGGTTCTCGTCCTCGCTCCAACCGATGGCCAGGCGCGGGAATTCCCGCTCCACCATGTCGCGGAACCCGGGCGTCTGCGCCAGGTCGTCGAGGCTGCGCCAATAGTCGCGTCCCGATCCCGAAGCCTCCAGCCGCGCGCGCATCGCGGGCAGATCCGAATGGTTAATGTTATCGCTCACGTTACCTTAATCGCTCATCGATGGCAAGTAGAACAGCTAGTCAGTACCCGAGTGTCCTGGATGTTATATTCACGCCGCAAACGACGTCCGATTTCCAACTGGTCGCCTGCCGGCTGGTATCCCATGGTAGTAATGTTTTCACGCGGCCGCAAAAATTTCTCGGGTTGGCGGTGGCAATCCAGGCACCAATCCATCTGCAGCGAGTTCTCCTGCCAGGTCAGCGGCATCTTATCCACCCGGCCATGACAGCTCTCGCAGCCAATTCCCTTATTCACATGAATGCCGTGATTGAAGTAGACGAAGTCCGGCAGATCGTTCACGCGAGTCCACTGGATCGACGTCCCCGTCCGGAAACTGGCGCGCACGGGTTCCAGCGCCGGACTGGTGTTCCAGATCTGCGAGTGGCAGTTCATGCACGTCTTCGTAGGCGGAATGTTGGCGAAGCTGGAGGTCTCTACAGTGGTATGGCAGTACCGGCAATCCAGCCCCATGGCCCCGACGTGGTGCGCATGGCTGAACGGCACCGGTTGCTCGCGCGCCTGCGTAGCGCGGGTCTCATAGGACGACCGGTCCAGTTCGGCGAACACCCATGTTACGAAAGCCAGAATGAACACCGCGCCATAAATGGTGATTCGCGCGAAAGTATTCGTGCTGCGATGAAAAATTTGGGACACAAGCTCACCTAGGTCCCGCTGGATTGAACAGGCTCTTTGGTTGTCGCATCAGGAAGACAGCTACCCAGTTTCACCTCTGTGAACATCCCTTGCCTCCTCACGAAATTTCTCAAATCATGAGATGCGGAACTTATCGGTTCGTTCCATTGTAATCGATACTTTTTACTCCGCGCACCACATTTTGCTTCAAGGGCGTGGATATCTGGGGTATTATCCTACTGCGCACTTCGTTGCATCAGGTACACCGATTTCCGCTGCTGGCTCGGCTGGTCGCTAGTGCAAACCGCAAACTGCGGAGCGCCGGCCGCGGCGCCGGGCGCGGGACCCCACAAGGACGCCGCGCCAAATTCTCCATCCTTGCGCAGAGCATAAAAATCCAGTTCCACCTGCATCAGGCGCTTCTCGTCATTGCTGAAATTTCGTTGAACCCGCTTCAGAGCGTCGAGCGCCGCTTCGTTCGGCGTCATGCCGCGGCGCATGTTCTCCACCACGGTGTGAGCCCCGCAAACCCGCAGGTTCTCTTCGCCGCGGCCCGTGGATCCGGCCCCGCCGACGTCCTGGTCCAACCACAGTCCGCCGCCGACGATGGGCGAATCGCCCACCCGGCCTGGCAGTTTCCACGCCATGCCGCTGGTGGTGGTCACCGCCGACATCTCGCCCTTCTCATTCAGGCTGATGCAATTGATGGTGCCATGCGGCGGATGGAGCGCCGTCTCCACGGCTTCCGCCAGCTCGGTTTCGCTATCGTGAGGAAACGCGCGGCGCAATTCGCCCAGTACCTGCCGGCGGGTCTGTTCGGTGGGCGGCGCATCAAGGCCAGGGCCCCAAAAGTTGTGGCCGCCGCGTCCCAGCGAAATCTTCCAGGCCACCCACGCCTTGCGCGACGACTCCGTCAGCAGATTCTCTTCTTCAAACCCCATTGCCTTGGCGAACTTCAGCGCCCCTGCGCCCACCAGCATCATGTGGTCGGTCTGCTCCATCACCAGGCGGGCGATTTGGGATGGCGTCTTGATGCCTTGGAGCGCGCCCACCGCGCCCATGCGCCGCGTAGGGCCATGCACGCAACTGGCATCCAGCTCGACCACTCCGTCTTCGTTGGGCAAGCCGCCGTACCCCACGCTGTTCTCGCGCGGGTCGAGTTCCACGATGTTGACGCCGGCAATTACCGCGTCCAGGGTGTCGCCGCCGCCTTTGAGGATCTCCATCGCCTTGGCGCAGCAGGTAACGCCGCCATTGAAACGGTTGGCGCTGGAGAGTACCACGGCCGTCGGCTTGATTTGCCCGTGGAGTGCCCGGATCGCCGGCAGCGCGGCTGCGCCGAATAGGGCAGTCCGCCGGCTGAAGGTCATGCCTTTCATGTAGGAGATTATGTCACAGTAGAACCGTCGGTCTATGACGACGGTCTCAGCGGCAATCGAGAATGACCGGCGGTCAAATCGCCCGTGTTACTTATTCATGTCTTCGGCCAGGATAATGGCTTCGGCCAGTTCACGCATGGGTTTGCGCAGCCGACGGCTCTGATTGCGGAGGCGCAGGTAGGCGTCTTCTTCAGTCAAGCCATGGCGTTGCTGCAGGATCCCTTTGGCGCGCTCCACCAACTTGCGCGTCTCCAGTTCCCGCTTCATCTCCTGGGTTTCTTCCAGCAGCCGGGCGTTTTCTTCCAGCAGCATGGAGCGCGATATCGTGACCCCCAACTGCTCGCCGATAAACACCACGATGCCGATCTCTTCGCGGTTGTGCTCGTGCGGCTGGCGATGGTGTACGTTGATCACACCGATTACCTCGCCGCCCGAAACCAGCGGAACCGAAAGAAAGGCTTCGTAGGTGTCTTCCACCAGTGCTTGCAGCCGTTTAAACCGCGCGTCGCTCTGTGCATTCGACGAGAGCGCGACCACGCTCTTGTGCTCGGCGACCCAACCCGTAATGCCCTCGCCGGGCTTCATCCGCAGATTGTCCAGGGCAGCCGCGTGGGGCACCTGGGAAGCTCTCAGTACGATGTCGTGTGTATCCGAATCGATCAGGTAGACCAGGCAAGCGTCGCAAGCCGTTGCTTGCACGGTCAAACCGACCACCTCCCCCAGCATTTCGTCCAGCGATAAGTCCGAGCTGACGATGTTGCTGATACGGTGCAGGACCGAAACCTGCGAGTCAGATGCGTCCCCAATACTCATGGTAGCCATACTTAAAACTATCGCTGCCTCGCGAGGCAGTCCAATCGAATTTTTCTATGGACCCGAATCGCGATTTTTCACGAATTTCCGATAGCGGCAAACCGATGACAAAAGTGAGTGGGAGCAAGAATCGGGCGGGCCTGGCGCACGCCTGCGGGCTGTCTGGATGGACGGAAACCCGGTTCTTGGCGGACCGCCGGTGCTGCGGGCCGGGCAGCTCTTTAGCGTTCCACCTTCCTATTGACTTTCCACTTTCACACTCGTGTCGATGGACAACAGAGGCGCCCGCACTCTCCTCTCTCGTCTTCGCGCCGTCTTCACCGCCCGTCGCGACGACGCCCGTCTGGCGGACGAAATCGTTACGCATCTCGATTTTTCCTGGCGGCCGAATGGGAACGCCGCGGCCGCGAGTTCGGTGGAACCACCCAGAGGGCGGAACGGTGTCGCGACCGGGAAGCGCGCGACGACTCGATCTCGGCGGACTACCTGCCGGCCACCTTCACCGGCGGTTTCAGCCTGTTGGGGCTGGCGCTGACGTCGCTTGGCGTGTACGGCGTAGTGGCCTGCGCCATGAGCAGCCGCCAGCGCGAGATCGGCATTCGCCTAGGCCCTCGGCGCCAACCGCACGGACGCCGTTCGCATGGTGGCCCGCGAGTCTCACCCTGGCCGTCCGGATCCCCGGCCGCCCACATGGGAAAATGCCAGTGTGGATTCCCCTCGGACCCCCGAACTCACCGTTCACTCCGCCAACGGCCTCAACCTCGCCACGTGGCACTGGCCTGGAGCCGATCCGCCTCTGGTCTTCGCCCACGCCACGGGATTCCACGGCCGCGTCTGGGACCACATCGTCCGCCTGCTGCCCACCCGCCGTGCGCTGGCCATCGAAGCTCGCGGACACGGCCGAAGCGATAAGCCCGCCCCGCCCTATCGATGGCCGGCCTTCGGCGCCGATCTTGCCGCTCTCGCCGAATCCCTGGACCTTCGCGACGCCATCGGCATCGGACACTCCATGGGGGGATACGCCATAGCCTTGGCGGCCAGCCTGCGGCCGGGTACCTTTCGCGCGCTGCTTCTGGTCGACCCCACCATCTTTCCACCCAGCCAGTACGGCAAGTCGCCCCCGGACGCCGCCTTTACCCTGCGCCGCCGCAACATCTGGAAATCCCCCGCGGAGATGACCGAGCGATTTCGCGAGCGTCCGCCCTTCGCCAACTGGAAGCCGGACATCCTGCGCGACTATTGCGATCACGCCCTGCTGCCGCGCGGCGGGGCACTGGTTCTCGCCTGCCCGCCCGAAGTGGAAGCGTCCATCTACGAGCGGTCCAACGCGCCGGATGCCGACATGCACGGCGATCTCGTGCGCATCGCGCAGCCGGCCGTGGTGCTGCGCGCCGATGTCCCGCGGGTTCCGGGCGTCTTCAACCTGGGCGCATCGCCGACCGACCCGGAACTTGCCTCCCTGTTGCCGCGCGGCCGCGACGTGGTGCTCGCGGGCCATTCGCATTTCATCCCCATGGAATATCCCGAGCGCGTGGTCCAGGAAATCAAAGCGCTCGAACTGCTCGCTTAACTCCGCCAGCAGCCAAGCCCTGGCGAGCCTCCAATCCCGATGAATGGTGTCCTCGGACACGTGCGGCACGGTGGCAGTCTCGGCTAAGATCAAACCGCCAAATTCCACGATCCGGGCCTTGCGCGCATCCACTTCGGCCACACAATTGAGCGCCTCGTCGAGAGCAATCAGTTGGCTTCCGCGTTCGGAGCCCGTGTCCGGAATCCCGTCCAGGTTGAGGCGCGGCGCATTGCCACCCGCTTGGCGGTCCCGCGCTTGCGAGCCGCATCCAAGAGGATGTGGCGCATGTTTTGCGTCTGCAGTCGCAGGTCAACGATTTCATGGCGCGTTTCCCGCCGGACATCGTGGCAGGCACATGAGCGTGAGCGACACTGTTGCGCAGCTCGGACCATTTATCCATTCTCTGCCGGTCCTCGGGCGCTCCTTGATCCCAGAGACCGGCGAAGACCGGCTCCAGGACAACACCCGCGACCACCGCGGCCGCGGCAGGGAAACACAGAGCTTCCCCTACTTCTGACTGAACAACTCCGCCCGGCGCACCCGCTCGCCTTTGAACACCACCATCGAAATCCTCTCGGTCGCGGAAATATCCTGCAGCGGATTGCCATCTACGAGCAACAGATCCGCGTCAAAGCCCTCGCGAATCGCGCCTATCTTCTTGCTGCCCAATAGCCGCGCTGCCTGCAACGTCGCGGCCTCCAGCGCCGTCGCCGGCGGAATTCCCGCGTCTACCCACAGCTTCAGTTCGTGGTGCAGCGACGGACCGGGAAAGACCATCGGGTTTCCGGAATCCGTTCCCATCACCAGCGGGACTTTGGCGTTCCAGGCGCTCACCAGATTTTGCCTGGCCTGGTCAAACGCACGCGCGAACATCGCCGCTTTCGCCTCATCCGCGGACTTACCCGAGCCGACAAAGTCGCGCGTGCCCTTGAGAAATCTCGCCGCCACCGTCTGCTGCACCAGGGAACTGTTCAACGCTTCCGTGTTGCCCGAATAGTATCGGGCGTAGGCCTCAATCACTCCCAGCGTCGGATCCAGGTACACCCCTTCGCGCGCCATCTTCCGCAGGACTCCATCGGGGATGTCGTCGCGCATCGATCCGTGCTCGATCGACGCCGCGCCAATCTCCACCGCGTCCGTCACATCGCGCGCATCCCCCGTGTGTACCGCCAGCGGCAGGCGCCGCGCGTGCGCCTCCTCGGAAACCGACCGCACCAGCAGCAGGTCCAGGCGGTCGTAAAGCATGCCCTCGCCCCATCCCGCTTCCAGAATCGCCTTGACGCAGTCCACTCCCACGGCCTTCAGTTCCCGGACCTGGCGGCGGGCCTCTTCGGGAGTCTTGGGCGTGCGCACCAGTTGCGCCGCTACCGATTTGCGCATGGCCTCCGGGACGTGTTCGGTGAACTCGGTTCCGTGCCCGCCCTCGGCCGTAAACATCGGCCCGCAGGCGAAAATCTGCGCGCCCAGTTTGCTGCCGCCCGCAATCTGCTTGCGCAGCGCCAGCGAATCGTCCAGCCCGTCGCCCGTGCTGCGCGCCGCCGTAACGCCGCTGTACAGCATCGCCTCGGCCGAGCGGAGCATCATCTTCTTGCTGTCGTAATCCTCGGCCGAAGTGGAAACGCCCGCCGGTCCGCCCAGGTGTACATGCGCGTCGATCAGTCCGGGAAGCAGCGTTTTCCCTTCCCCTTCCACCGCGTCGGCATGCAGTTTGTCGGCGTCGGGAGGGGCGCCCTCGCCTACCTGCGCGATCTTGCCGTCCTTCACCAGCACGAACCCGTTCTCGATAACGGCGCCGTCGCCAACGAAGATTCGCGTGTTGCGGATCAGGAACGTGCCCGCCCTTTGCAGGTCGCGAAAGAACGTTTCGTTCTGTCCGAGGTGCTCCTTGGTATAGGCCTGATAACCGCCCATCAGCAGGAACGGCGCCAGCACCGCCGCCACCCAAAGCTTGTTCCGCGATGGCAGCTTCTCGCCTTTCTCCCACCGGAACAGCTTCACCGAGAGGAACAGGCCCATCGCAATGGTCAGCAGCAGCGCCAGGGAGGAGTTGAGATTGTCTTTGTCGAGGATGCTCTGGTTGTGGAAGAAGATCCCCTGGAATCCGCTCACCAGGTACGACGCCGGCATGAACTCCGCAAGGGTCTGCGCCCACACCGGCAGCAAGGCCGCGGGAATGGTGGCGCCGCTCAGGAACAGCATCGGCATGTACACCAACTGAATGGCGATCATGGCCTCCTGCATCGTATTGGTCACCGAGGCCAGAATCAATCCGATGGCGCGGAAGGAGCACACCCCCAGCGTCACCATCAGGAACAGCGAGATCCAGTTGCGCGGCATCGGCATGGCGTACCCGAAGTGCGCCACCAATAGCAGTATTGTCACCGCGGGCAGATACAGCAGCCATCCGCTCACCATGGCCGCCACCAGAATGGGCAGCGGCCCCACCGGAGTTACCTTGAAACGGCGCAGGATATTGGCTTCGCGCTCCTGCACCGAGCGCATGCCGGCGCCCCACAGGCCGTTGCCGAGGATGCCCATGGTGAGCACCGTGCCCACGAAATACGCGATGCCGGCGCCGGTGCCCGCATGAAACAGTTCCGCGAAGGCAAAGAAGAAAATGAACGGGAACAGGTAGTTGAAGAACAGTACCGAGCGGTCCCGAAGGGTCAACCGCATGTTGAGCTTGAACAACGCCAGATACGGTCTCATTCGCGCAGACTCTTCCCCGTGAGTTCGATAAACGCATCTTCGAGCGACGGCCGCTTGATGCGGATGTCGGCCAGTTCGATGCCCTTTTCATCCAGCCACTTGACCATCTCGACGATCGTGCGCGCCGTCCGGTTGGAGATCGCCGTGATGCGCGTGCGGCTCTCGTCGAGCGAGCTCTTCTCCGCGCCCGCCCATTGGGGCAGCGGCCCATCCGGCAGCGGTTGCACACACTCCAGTTCGATGGACGAATTCGCCAGCGTCTTTTCCTGGATCTCCCGCGGCGTGCCGATCGCGACGATCCGTCCTTCATCCACAATCGCTACCCGGTCGCACAGCTTCTCGGCTTCTTCGATGTAATGCGTGGTCAGCAAGATGGTGCGCTGTTCGCGCCGCAGATCCTGCACCAGGACGTGAATCTCCAGCCTCGCCTGCGGATCGAGGCCCGCCGACGGCTCGTCGAGGAATAGCACCTGCGGATCGTTGAGCAGCGCCAGCGCCAGCGCCAGGCGCTGTTTCTGTCCGCCCGATAGCTGTGAGTACAGCGCTTCCCGTTTCTCCCAGAGTTGCAGCCGTTTCAGCAATTGCTCCGAATCCACCGTACGCGTATACAGGCTGGCGAACACCTGCATGGCTTCGCGGACCTTGATCTTCTCCTGCAGATTGGTGGCCTGCAGGCACACCCCCACGCGATCCTTCAACTGCCGGGTCTGCACTTCGGGGTCGCAGTCGAGCACCGCTACCCGCCCGCCGGTCCTCGCCCGCAGCCCTTCCAGGATCTCCACCGTCGTCGTCTTGCCAGCTCCGTTGGGCCCGAGCAATCCGAACACCTCACCGGCGCGGACTTCGAAATCGACGCCCTTGACGGCTTCGAGAGCCCCGTAGTTCTTTCGCAGTCCTTCTACCTGGATCGGATGTCCCACAGACGATCAGTGTCGCACACGGGACAGACCCCGTTTTTCCCGTAATTTGCGAAAAATGGCTGTCTGTCCCTGAATTACATGCCCGGCATGGCGTTCAACTTCGTCAGCTCTTTCCGGAACAGCGGATTCTCCGGATACGTCCGCGACAACTCTACAAGCAGATTCCGTGCGTCGCGCGGCCGTTTCTCCCGCAGATCGATGATGCCCAGCAGAATCTGCGCGAATGCCTTGAAATAGTGGCCCTGGTGAGCCACCAGCTCCAGACACCGGACGCCCTTCGTCTTGTCTCCCTCCACATTGTCGAAATGCACGAACCAGCGGATGAAAAACGGCAGGCTGCCCACCATGTATTCCGACAGCCCCGCGGTGAGGTACGCGTCGTAGAATTTCGGATCGAGCCGCAGCAGCCGCTGGGCGAAGCTGTTGGACCGCTCGGCCGGCGTCAGGCTGCGGAACTGGTGCTTCTCCACGAACGCCATGTAGTCCACGGTCACGCCTTGGGCCATCACCATCGCCATCAGCGCCGTCCGGTCGTTGGGATCCCGGGCCAGTACCCTGCTGGCGCGCGCCTCCGCATCGTCCAGCGCTTTCATCAGTTTGGTGCGCACGGCCGGGTCCGCTGTCAGCGGCGGCCCCTTCTTGGCGATCTGCTTGTCGTCGATCAGGAACTCGCTTTCCAGAATCCCCAGCCGGTCGAGTTCGAAGAACAGGTAGGTGGCGGCCCGCACCGCGTACGGCATCGGCTCCTCGGGATGCAACGCGATGTACTGGTCCAGAAGCTCATGCGTGGCCGGAAAGTCGAAGTTGTACAGCCGCTCAAACACCTGGTCCAACGAGGGCTCGGCCGGCCCGGACAAAGCCGCGGCGCACAGTATCGCCCCCAGTACAAAGGCGCGCCTCATCCTTTTCTCCGCCGATCCGCCACAATCGTGATTTGCATATCGTACGCGCGGCGCACCACCTGCCGCACGATGGTCTCCCGAAACTGGTTCCACCATGGTTGCGGCGTGGAGCGGCCCATGAAAATCTGGGTAATCCGCTGCCCGCGGGCGAACTCCGTGATCGCACCCGGTACATCTTGCGCTTCCACTATATGCGTTTCGATGCGCAGGTTGCGCGCGAAACTCATATGCCTTTCGACGTCTTCGCGGCCCGTTCCGTTCCGGCCCACGTGGATCGCCAGGCAATCCGCCTGCAGGTAATCGGCCACGCGCTTCCCGCGGCGGATCAGCATTGCCGAGGACGGGCTGCCCGTAAGACAGATCATAATGCGCTCCTTTCGGCCGGTGGGCGGCGTCTCCAGTGCCGAACCGCCCGCGGCCGTCGCCGCTGTCCCCAGGGACGCCACACTGGAAGGCGCCGGCGACAGTTTCTCTTCCACTTCATGCGCCGCGTGCCGCATGGCCATTTCGCGCAACGCCGTCAGGTTGGTCTCGATGAAGAAGTTCTCCATCGCACGTTTGGCCTTGTCGGGCCCATAGACCACCCCGCGCTCCAACCGGTTGCGCAGCGCCCGCGGCGTCAGGTCCACGAGCACCACTTCATCCGCCTCGTCCACCACCCAATCGGGCACCGTCTCGCGCACGCGGACCCCGGTAACGTGCCACACCTGGTCGTTCAAACTCTCCAGGTGCTGCACGTTCATGGTAGTGATCACGCTGATTCCCGCGTCCAGCAGCGCCTGCACATCCTGCCACCGCTTGGTCCGTTCGCACCCAGGGACATTGGTGTGGGCGAACTCGTCCACCAGCGCCACCGCGGGCTTGCGATGCAGAATGGCCTCCGTATCCATCTCCTGAAATTCCGACCCCGCGTAGGTCAGCGGCCGCCGCGGAATGAACTCCAGGCCCTCGGTCTTCGCGATGGTCTCCAGCCGGCCATGCGGCTCGAAGTAGCCCACTACAATGTCCACGCCCTGCTGCTTCAGCACCTGCGCTTCGTCCAGCGCCCGATACGTCTTGCCCACACCGGCGGCATAGCCCAAGTAGACCTTCAGCCGTCCGCGCCGGACTTCGGCTGCTTCGGTCACTTCCCCTCCGGATGCGGATGGGGAAACAGCCGGATGTCGAAATCCTCCGCCGCGTCGATCAGCCTCTCAATGGGACTGCGCGCCAGGCGAAAGGCCCGCGGCCGGCTGGAGTGGCCCAGAAACAATTGCGTGATCCGTTGTTCGCGCGCAAAATCGAGAATCGCGCCGACGAAGTCCTCGCCGCGCAGACCGTGAACCTCCGCTCCCATCCCGCGCGCCCTCTCAAGGTGCAATTCCAGTCTACGCTTATCTTCCGCGCCCAGCCCGGGCTGCTCCACATAGGCCACTATCAGCGCGCCATGGAAGCGGAGCGTGTTCCGGATCCCGCTCTTGAGCATGTCTTCGGCATTGCTGCGCGGCGTCAGACACACCAGGATCCGCTCCTGCGTGCCCCAACGCGCCGCAATCCCGTGCGAATCCAGATAATCTTGCAACTGCCGGTCCACCACATCGGCCGCCAGCAGCAGCGCCAGTTCGCGCAATTCGGCCAGCCGCCGCGAATCGGGGGCGATGCCGCCGGACCGGTCGATCAGCGCTTCGGGCGGCGCATCCACCACCTCGATTTCATCCGCCTCCAGCAGAAACTCTTTCGGAATGCTATCGGCCGCGCGTTTTCCCCCGATCCTCTCCACTTCGTCCTGCAACTCGCGAATATGCTGCACATTGACCGCGGTGATCACGCTGATGCCGCGGTCGAGCAATTCTTCCACATCCTGCCAGCGCTCCGGATTGCGGCTGCCCGGAGGGTTAAAATACGCCAGTCCGTCGATCAGGCACACCCCCGGATGCCGCCGGAACAGCGCCGCCAGGTCGATGACCTGATACTCCGCGCCACCGTGCCTTTCCAGCAGCGTGGGAACCACGTCCAGGCGCGACAAAATTTCCTGGATGTCCGGTGTTACCACGCCTTGCACCGCGCCCACCACCACATCCTGCCCGCGCTGTTTCCGCCGACGGCCTTCGTCGAACATGCGGTACGACTTCCCCACCCGCGATGCGTACCCTAAAAACACCTTCAGCCGTCCGCGGCTCTCCCGCCGTTCGCCCGCCTGGACGCGGCGCAGCAGTTCCTCGGGGTTGGGCCGATGATCCGTAACTCCTGGCACCATATCAGGATAAACCAGTAGTACGGCAAACTCGCAATGTGGCCCCGCTCTCCGGTCGCGCCCCTAGGAGCGAAATTCATCAGTTTAGGGTCGAAATTACTGTTATTCTGGCCAGCCGCGGCGTATAATTCAGCCAGGAGCAACACAGGTATGGGTACCTTGGACGTACCGGAAATTCTGATTCTCCTGGGCATTCTCGGCGGAATTGCCTGGGCTATCTATAATCGGCTGTACACCAACCCCGGCGAGCGCCGGTAGGTGCGTGGCTACCGATTCGGTATGGCGACCGGCTTGGCCGCGTGGAGGGTACGCGCCGCTGACCGGCTAATGGCTAACCGCTAATGGCCTAAGGCCGACTTCCCCCGCCCCCAGGGTGAAGTAGGTGGCGGCGTCCTGGAATTCCTTCCGCGAGAGCTGCCGCCAGCAATCCACAACTACCGGTGGAGGCGAACTCCGCTTCAGATGGATCGGCCGCAGCGACCGGAATTCCGCCCACGGAGTGGTGATCGCCAGTACATCGGCTTGCCGCGCGCATTCCACCACATTCGATGCGTACGCGACGTTGCCCGGCAATTGCGCCCTGGCATTCGGCATGGCGGCGGGGTCGTAGACCACTACGCGCACGCCCTTCTCCGCCACGAACTTGGCCAGCGCCAAGCCCTGCGACTCCTCAATCACCTCGGTATTCGGCTTGTAGGAAAGACCCATGATCCCCACCGTACCGCCTTCCGGCAGATGGGAGAGGATCAGTTCCGCCAACCTTGGCACCTGGCGCTTATTGAGCTGGTCGGTTGCCTCGGCCAGCAGTGCCGGTACACCGTTGGCGCGCGCCACCGCGGAAAACGCGATGTTGTCGCGCGGGAAACAGGGTCCTCCATAACCCAGAGCGCCCTTCAGATATTTCTGGCCGATCCGCGAATCGCACCCGATCGCCGTGGTCACCACGTCCACGTCGGCGCCGGGAAGCGTTTCGCAAACCTGAGCCAGCATGTTGGCGTAGGAGATCTTGGTGGTGACAAATGTGTTCACCGAAAGCTTGGTCAATTCCGCGTTCACGTAGTTCATGCGCCGGATCTGCGGTCCGCTTTCGCACACGCCGCCGTAGAATTCCTCCAGAATCGCGCCCGACCTCGCGTCCGATTCGCCGATCAGGATCATATCGGGATTCAACATGTCCCGGATCACGCTGCCCAGCGCGATGAATTCCGGGTTATAACACAAGCCGAAATCGGGTCCGCACGTCTTCCCGGAATGGTGCTCCAACGCCGGCAGCATGGCCCCGCCAGTCGATCCCGGCATGACGGTGCTCGATAGGACCACCAGGTGCCAGTCCTTTTTCTTACGCAAGGCAGCCCCGATCTTTTCTGCCGTGGCCAAGGCGTAGCGCATGGTAAACCGGCCATCCGGATCCGATGGCGTGGGAACGATGATGAAGGTGGCTTCCGTGGCTAGAATCGCTTCTTCGTAGTCCAGGGTCGCCGACAGGCGCTCGCGGTTGGCGTGGATCATGTCCTGCAGCCCCGGCTCATTCACGGGCGCCCGTCCTGCATTCACCGCGGCCACGGTTGCGGGGTTGACATCCACGCCCACTACCGTGTGACCCTTATGCGCCATGACGGCCGCCATGGGAGCTCCCAGCTTTCCCAAACCGATGATCGATAGCTTCAAGAAATTGCCGCTCCTACAATTGATCCTTCAATATAACCCGATTGAGCCGTTAGCCTTTTTGCCAAACCAAAAAACGCGGCGAACGCGCGGCCTCTTGCTAATGGCGAAAGGCTGACCGCTAATGGCTGCCTTCAATCCGTCCGCACAATCGGCATCCGCCAACCCGTGCCGAAGGCGCGCGACGTCACTTTGAGGACCGGCGGCGCCTGCTTCCGCTTGAACTCGGCGATGCGCACCAGCCGCAGGACGCGGCGCACCGTGCCCTCGTCGTAGCCCTTGGCGAGGATCTCTTCCGCCGACTGCGATTGCTCCACGTGCAGTTCCAGAATCTCGTCCAAAAGTTCGTAGGGCGGCAGGCTGTCCTGGTCCTTCTGGCCGGGACGCAGCTCCGCCGAGGGAGCCTTGGTCAGAATGGCCTCGGGAATGTCCGCTTTGCGGCGGTTGCGCCAACGCGAAACCCGGTACACCATCATCTTCGGGAGATCGGCAATCACCGCCAGTCCCCCGTTCATATCGCCGTACAGCGTGCAGTATCCCACCGCCATTTCGGACTTGTTCCCAGTGGTCAGCAACAGCGATCCGAACTTGTTGGACAACGCCATCAGCAGCGCGCCGCGAATGCGCGACTGGATGTTTTCCTCGGTCACATCCGGTTTCACGTCGCGGAAAACATCGGCCAGGACGCCCTCGTACGTGTTCATGATGCCTGAAATGGGCAGTTGCTCCGTGCGGATCCCCAGGTTTCGCGCCAATTCCACCGAGTCGTCGATGCTGCCCTGGCTGGAATACAGGGAGGGCATCATCACACCCAGTACGTTTTCCGGACCCATGGCGTCCGCCGCAATGGCGGCCGTCAACGCCGAATCGATGCCGCCCGAGAGACCCAGCAGCACCTTCTTGAATCCGGTCTTCCGGGCGTAGTCTCGGACACCCAGCACCAGCGCGTGCCAGATTTCCGCCTCCGGCGTGAAATCGTCCTCCGCGATGGTTCCCGTTCCCGCTTCCAGGTCGGCGATCACCAGGTCCGCCTCGAATCCCTTCGCGCGCGCAAACATCCGGCCCGCCCGATCCCACGCGCCGCTGCGGCCGTCGAAGATCAGGTCGTCGTTGGCGCCCACCTGGTTCACGTATGCCACCGGTACGCCCCACTTCTCCGCCATATGGCCAAGCATTCTCTCGCGAAGCTCCTGCTTTCCCGCGGCGAAGGGCGACGCCGACAGGTTGACGATCGCCTGGGCGCCTTTATTGACCAGCACCTCGATGGGATCTTCATGGTAGCGCCGCCGCTGCCAGAAATCGCGATCGTTCCAGACGTCTTCGCAAATGCTGATACCCAGGCGAAAACCGTTCCAGTCGAGGATCTGCGGCTCTTGCGCGGGCTCGAAATAGCGGTCTTCGTCGAAAACGTCGTACGTAGGCAGCAGCGTCTTGTGAAAGGCCGGACCCACCATGCCATCCCGCAGCAACACGGCGCTGTTGAACAAAGGCCGGCCCATTTCCGCGGGATTGAGGGTGGCCACTCCTACCAGCAGCGGCGGGGCGTCTTTCAGTTCTTCGGCCAGGCGTGTCAGCATCATGCATCCCCGCCGCACAAAACCCTGGCTCATCAGAAGATCGCGCGGCAGATAGCCCATCAATGCCAGTTCCGGCGTGACCACCAGATCCGCACCGCGCGTTTGAGCGGCACGAACGCCCTCCACGATGAGCGACGAGTTGCCATTGAGATCACCCGCAGTGGGGTTGAGTTGCAGAAGCGCTACACGCAAGCGAAACCGTCCCTATATTCAAGACTTTTCGTCAGTGTAACAGCTTTAGCGGAGCCCCCGCTCGCGCACTGTGGCATTTCGCATCGTTCTGGAAGGCCTATGCCTAATAGGAATTTCACTTTACACGTGATAAGCGAATTCCGGGTTGGCAAGGTCACGAAAATCGGTCTATCCTACAAGGTGAAGCGGGGAGGGCTTGCCTCCGCTCAACTCGCTCCTGTCACTCCAGGAATTCTTGAAGGGGCGATCCTTGAGGTCTCTTGACTAGCGACGTCACCAGCCGGCTGGCACAACTGCCAGCCTTTCATCCAACCGCACTTCGACTGTTGACCGTTTCCACTGAATCGGGCACTGCTATGGAGGATTTCGAAGACTGCTTCAAGTCCGATCCGGCGCTCGCCTCCGAATTGCTCGTGACGGCGAATTCCGTGGAATTTGGGTTGAGGGCCGAGGTCGAAAGCATTCGCCACGCTTTGGCGCTACTCGGATTGGAGCGGGTCAGCTCCCTGGCCTTCACCATCTCGATGAAGTTTTACATGCGCAACACACCGCGCCGCCAGGTGATTCATCCTGTCTGGTCTCACGGCGTCGCCTCCGCGATGATCGCCGAGACTCTTGGGGAAGCGTTCGGCACTCCGCTGCGCAGTCTCTACACGTGCGGCTTGATGCACGATGTGGGACGGCTGGGACTGTTGATGAGCGAAGGCGGCAGGTATGAGCTCATTCTTACTCAAGTCCATGAGGATCTCGATGAGGCCGCCGCCCTGGAAAAGGCCAGCTTCGGAGTCACGCACTCGGAAGCCGGGGCTTTGATGGCCGAAGCCTGGGCTATTCCCGAACCTGTCCGCGAGTGTATCCGCTACCACCATGGCGCTCCCGAAGGCGAGGTGCGCTCCACGCTCCTCGATCTCGTCCGCCTGGCTTGCCGCATGGCTGCCGCCCTCGGCTATCCGGAACTGAACTGCAAGAAGCGCGAAAATCTGGAAGCCGCCTTGGAAAGAGTGCCGGAGCCAGTCCGCGCACATCCGTCGTTATCCCCTGCCAATCTCACCGCCCACATCAAGCATATGCTGGGCAGCGTTTGGTAAGAAGTGACCAGTAGACAGTAACGCGGCCGAGCTGGTCCGAAACCGTCGACTGTTACCTATGAACTTTTATCCGATACACTAGCAGCAATCCCACCAGGCTCCCATACAATACCGGCAGACGAACGTCCGACTTCACCAGCCAATAGTAATGCACCACCGCCAGGATTCCGCTGAGGTAAATGAGCCGGTGCAGCCGTTGCCAGCGTTTTCCGCCTAAGCGGCGGATCCAGCCGGCCGTCGAGGTCACGGCCAGCGGGACCATCAGCACCAAGGCGGCGAAACCAACCGTGATAAATGGCCGCTTCCCTACATCCTTCAGCATTTCGACTACGTCGAAATCCTTGTCCAGCCAGAGGTACGTGGTGAAGTGCAGGCACGCATAAAAGAATGCGAACAGCCCAACCATCCGGCGGAACCGGATGAGGTCCGGCAGGCGCAGCACCTGGCGGACCGGCGTCACAGCCAGCGTAACGACGATCAGCCGGATGGCCCAGTCGCCGGTGAAGTGCTGCAGGAATGCGACCGGATTGGGTATCAGGTCGTGATTCCATTCGTACCAACCCAGCCCCAACGGCGTCAGGCACAACCCAAATACGAGGACCTTCGCCCAGCGGCTGCGCATGGGATCAATAATACTTCTTCAGATCCATGTCCTTGTACAGGCTGGCCACCTGGTCGCCGTATCCGTTGAACAGGACGGTGGGCCGGCGTCGCAGCTCGCCCAGCCGGTTCTCCGTTGCCTGGCTCCAACGAGGATGGTCAACCCCCGGATTCACGTTCGCGTAGAAACCATATTCGCCGGATGCCTGGAGGTTCCACGTGCAGGGAGGCTGCTTCTCCACCAGCCGGATCTTGACGATCGACTTGATGCTCTTGAAGCCGTATTTCCAAGGCGCTACCAGCCGGACTGGCGCCCCGTCCTGCGGCGGAAGGCTTTCGCCGTACAGCCCAACCGCCAACATCGCCAGGGGATGCATGGCTTCGTCCAGCCGCAGGCCGTCCACATAGGGAAACGGGATCCCACCGTATCTCGCCTGGGGCATCTGGGAAGTGTTGTAATAGCTCTCGAACGCGACGTAGCGGGCCTTTTCGGCGGGCTGCACCTGATTCAACAGCGCGCTCAACGAATAGCCCACCCACGGCGCGATCATCGACCAGCCCTCTACGCAACGGTGACGGTAGATGCGCTCTTCAAGCGGCGCCAGTTTCAGGATCTCTTCTATCGAGAACTTGCGCGGCGTCTTCACCAGGCCTTCCACGGATACGGTCCACGGGATGGTTTTGAAGTTCTTCGCCTGGTCCGCCACCGCCTCCTTGCTGGTGCTGAACTCGTAGAAGTTGTTGTAGTGTGTAATGAACTTGTAGGGGGTCGGCTCTTCTTTGATGCTCAGCGGACTCTTGCCGACATTTTCCAGTTTTACCGCCGCCTGGGCGCGCCTCGATGGCGACACCAGTTCCCGTCCGGCCAGAAATGCCGCGGGAATCGCCGCAATGAATTTCCGGCGCTCCAAATACAACTGTTTGGGAGTGATCTCCGAGTAACGCAAACCCACGGACTTTCGAACCAGCATCGTGCTTTTAATCCTACCTATTCCGACGAGGCAGGTGGGAGTGCCGGATTCGGGATTTTTCGAAAATTTACGGGTATCAGACCGTCCGCACCGAGAAGAGCGCCTCCCCGTATTCCACGGGTTGGCCGTTGATCACCAGCTTGCTTTCCACAATGCCCGAGGTTTCCGCCTCGATTTCGTTCATCAGCTTCATGGATTCGATGATGCACAAAACCTTGCCGGGCTGGACGCGTTCGCCCACCCGGACGAACGGCGGCGTCCCTGGCGACGGACTTTCGTAAAACGTGCCGACGATCGGGGATTTCACCAGGACGAGACCGGGATCCATCTGCTTTTCGCCGGCCTTTTCCTTGGCTGTCTCACCCGCCGCCGCGGCCGGCTGCATCACGGCTTGTGTGGAATGGGGCGCCAGAAAAATGTCCTGCTGGGAGGAGCCAAAACCGGCCCGGCGAATCCGCACCCGGTTTTCGCCTCTTTGCACTTCCAGCTCCGCTATTCCGGTCTCCGACGCGAGATTGATCAACTCGCGGATCTCATCGACGGTCATCAATGGTTGAGTGTAACAGAGTTACGGCTCCGCCACTGTCTTCCGTAACACTTGTAACGTCGCCGCCGCCGCGGCTGTCCAGGAGAACTCCGCCGCGCGTCGTGGACCGGCCAACGCCAGCCGGACGCGAAGCCCCTCGTCGTTCGAAATGCGCAGCATCGCCTCCGCCATGGCCTCCGTGTCCGAGGGGTCGAATTGGACGGCCGCGTCCCCCGCGATGCCGCTCAAAGGCTCAATCGCGGAACAGGCCGTGGGCACGCCCGCCGCCATCGCCTCCAGCACCGGCATTCCAAAACCCTCGAATCGCGACGGATACATGAACGCCCACGCCCGCGCGAACCGGTCGTACAAATCCGCTCTCGGAATCCAGCCCGGGAATTCCACCGCTTCCACTAAGTCCAGGGAACGGCGTAGGTCGTGTAAGTGCCCTGTGAAGAAGCCGTGCAATCCGCATACCACCAGGCGAAACTCCGGTTTCGAGCGCCGGAACTCCGCGAACGCCCGCAGCAGCCCGTCCAGGTTCTTATGCGGATGGAGCGTGGAAACCGCCAGCAGAAAAGGTTCCGGGCGCCGCCGTTGGGAGATCTCGTGAAACGCCGGGTCCACTCCGTGGAGCACCACCGAGATCTTTGAAGGCGGGACGCGGTAATACCGTCTCAAATCGGCCGCCGTCGCCTCCGATACGGCAATCAAACGCCGCGAGATCCGCGCCGACCAGAACAGGAAGAAATTCCAAAACGGCCGATCGAACCAGCGAAAGTACTCGGGATGCCGCTTGTGCTGCAAATCGTGGAACACCGTCACCTGCGGGCATGCACACGCGATTGGCGCAGTGAAGCCGGCGTTGAACATCACGTCGAGCCTCATCCGCAGTCCGGCCAGCGGCAAGCCCGTTTGCTCCCACAGCAGCCGCGCCGGGCGGGATATCGCACGGACTGCCTGCGGAACGGTGGTGAAATTGTGCGCCTCCGGAGCCAGATACGGACCCGTTTCGCGATTGGTGAAGACGAAATACCGGTTGTGCCGGTCGATGTCCGCGAGCGCCCCCAGCAGGCTGCGCAAGTAGATTTCCGTGCCGCCGACGCACCCCGGAATCAGATAGAGCGCATTCACGCCAATGCGCAGCGGCTTCATCGATTAGTGTCCCCCAGCCGCGCACTTCTCCGCCTGGGCCAGGTACAACCGCGCCTGTTCCTGCGCCGGATCTCCCGGCGCAGTGGCAGCCAGCGCCGCCCGGAAATCCAGCACGGCGCCGGCGCATTCGCCGTTGCCCATATGGATCCTGCCACGGTCCACGTAGAGCAGCCCGAAGCCCGGGTCCAGTTTCTGCGCCTCGCCGAGAGCCGCCAGAGCCTCCGGCCAGCGCTTGAGGTTGGCGTAGGCCTCGGCAATATCTGTCCAGACGTGGGCCGAGTTCTCCACCTTTTGGGACGCCTGAAATTTCGCCAGCGCCAGTTCCGGCTGCCCGGTATTCATGTAGACAACGCCCCAGTCCAGAAGCAGGTCGGAGCCTGTGGGGCCGAGTTTGGCCACCTGCTCATACTCGCGGATGGCTTCGCCGTAGCGCTGCTGTTCCGCCCACACATACCCCAAGTGGAAATGCGCCCGCGCGTTCTCGGGAGCCTTCTGAACCACATCCGACCAGAAGGCCTGGTCGTCGGCCCACACCGCCGCACGGCCGCGCGTGCCGATGGCGCACACCAGCACCGCCGCTGCGCACCCCATGGCCAACTTCTTGCGATCTACCCGTACCCGGCTCAGCAGGTCCACCACAATCAGCAGCAGTCCCAGAACCGAAAAGTAAAGCCGCCGTTCCGCTACCGGATCCTTGATCGGGATGATGGAAGAAGTCGGCGCCATCAGCAGCAGATACACCAGGAATCCGTATGCCGCCAGCGGAAACCGTTTGCGGAAATACCAAGCTGCGCCCACCAGGGCCAGCAGCACCGCCAGGCCCACGATGGCTGCGTGGTCGAACAGGCTTTTCGAAATCGGGAAGTACCAGTCCGCGGTGAGGTTGATAGGAAGCAGAAACTCGCCGATATAGACCAGCAACGCGCGGAATTCGGTGAACAGGTATTGGTACCACGCGATCCCGATGCCGAACCCCGCGCCGCTGCCGCCCATGATCAGGTTTCTCGCCAGCACCACCGCTACCGCCGCCCCCGCTGCCATAGGCAGATACAGCCTCCAGTTTCCGCGGATGCCTTTGAAGGAAAATCCCGGGTTCCACCAGTAATCCGTCAGCAGCAGCAGAGCCGGCAACGCGACGGTGTTTTCCTTGGAGGCCAGGGCGATGCCGAACAGCAGAAAGACGGCCACGACGGTGATCCACAAGGCTTCCGGTTTGGGACGGTAGAGGAACACCGCGAAGGCGGCGAGGGTCCACATGGTGCTGAACGATTCGGACCGGCCGGCGGTATACGCCACGGCTTCGCTCATCGCCGGGTGCAGCAGAAACACTCCCGCCGCGAAACCCGCCAGCAGACTGCGCCGCGATGCCTCCACGCCCGCCCACTCCAGCAGTTTCCTCACTACGAAGAACATCAGGCCGCCGGCCACCAGGTGAATCAGCAAATTGATCACGTGGAATTGGTATGTCGATCCCTCAGGCGCAATCTGCTTGTTCACCCAGTAGCTGAACATCAGCACCGGACGAACCTGATTGACCCACTCGTGGAGGTTGGGCGACATCCCCGGCCGTGCATAGGGCAGCACCGTGTCGTCGAACACGAACGCGCCGTTGAGCGCCGGACCGTATGCCCAGAAGACCAGTACGATGGCCGCTGCCGCCCACGCGTACGGCTGCCAACGCCATTCGGGCGCGGTAGCTTTCGCCGCCTTGGGATTCACCGCTTTCTTCGGTTTCATAGCTCCCGCTGAGATTTCAGGTGGTATTCCAGAATGGCCACTCGTTGCGCCAGGGCGATATTGTCGTCGCGCAGGTGAGAAAGGATCACCGAGAAACGGAACACCATAATCAGGAAGACGCCCGCTCCCATCAGGAACAGCGTAAGCGGGGCATCGGGCAGGCCGGTCAGACGGCGCAGAAATTCCAGCAGCGGCCGCACCCTCGACAGCACCAGCATCGCCGCGGCCGCAAACAGCCAGGTCACCGAGTATTCCGGACGGATGTGCGCCCGGCGCACCGAAAACAGCACAATCACCAGCATCAGAACGCTCAAACCGGTGGTGACGTTCAAGAGGCGGTCCATTACTCCTCCTTGGCCGGGGGAGTCCGCCGCCGGCCTTCGAATCGCAGCACGTTGACGAACACTCCCAACAGCACATGCACGATGTAGTACAGCGATTTAAAAGCGGTAATCGACGATCGCCCCGCCTGGCGCGGACGCATCGTGCACGGCACTTCCTCGAAGCGGAAGCGCTTGCGCTGCAGCACTACCAGGGCTTCGATTTCGGGGTACTCCAGCGGAAAGCTGCGGCTGAACAAATCCAGCGCCCGGCGGTTCACCCCCACAAAACCGGAGGTCGGATCGTGTACCGGCTTTCCCAGGATCGGCCGCAGCACCATGCGGAAAAAGCGGATGCCCAGCGACCGCGCCACTCCCGCCCGCGCTCCATTGGCCTCGGCGAAACGAGACCCGATCACCATTTCGCACCCCGAGGTTTTCAACCGGTCGAGAATCCGCGGAATGTCCCGGGCATCGTGCTGCCCATCGCCATCCACGCGAATCACGTACTCGAAACCCAGTTCATAGGCCAGCTTGTAGCCCGCCTGCACGCACCCGCCCAGGCCCAGATGATGGGGCAATGCCAGTATCTGGGCTCCCGCCCGGCGCGCGACTTCGAGCGTGGAATCCTCCGAACAATCGTCGATCACCAGCACCGGCACGCCGGGAACACAGCTATGCACAGACTCCACCACGCAGGCGACGGCGCCTTCTTCGTTATAAGCCGGTACAATCACCATCAATTCGCTCAAAGCTCAGCCACCCTTCTGGCGCTGATGGAATGGCTGGCGATCAACCTCCGGAACACCGCCGGCGTAATGCGGGCTTTGCCCTGGATTTCCCGCCGCTGCTTCCATAACCGGCCCGCTTGCCCCAACACGGCGGCATGCGCACGGAGGACGTACCACATCATGCGAAATCCGGCGTTTCCTTCGGCGCGAAAACGGGCCGCGCTGCCGCGGCCCTTTAAGAGAAACCACACGTGCCAAAGATAGCGCGACAGCGAGACCCATGGAGCGGCGAACAGCATCCGCGGCGGAAAATTCTTAGCCACCACGAACAGGCGGTTCCGCTCCACGTAGTAGGCTTTCACCTTCGACGCGCGGCCGGCCGAATGCGAGTAGTGGTGCTCCACCACGGCGCCGGGGACGTACAGGCACTTCCACCCGGCCCAGCGCGCCCGCAGACCGAGATCGGTATCCTCGCAGTATAGGAAAAAGGAGCCGTCGAAGAGCCCGATTTCGTCGAGCATGGCGCGCCGGTACAGCGCCGCCGAACCGCTCGGAAACAGCGCCTCTTCGGTTTCCGGAAAATCCTCCGGCAACCGTCCGTGGCCGCGCTGCTTGCTCGACCCGTCGCGCGCAACCAGCATGGCTGCCGAATCCAGGCGCCCCTCTCCGAACAGGCGTACTTGAGAAGCGCACATGCCGGCGTCCGGCCGCGCTGCCAGGGCGGCGACGAGCCTTTCCAGCCAATGCGTGTGGGCCACCGCATCGTCATTGAGCACGGCGAGAAACGGCGCGGACGAGGCTTCAAAGCCCTGATTCACGGCCGCCCCAAATCCGGCGTTTCGCGAATTCTCCACAATCCGGATCCCCGGCCCCAGGTTCGCATCGCGAACCCGATTGGCTCCGCTGTTGTCCACGACGATCACTTCAAAATCGCGCTGCGTCTGTCTCCTGAGCGATTCCAGGCACTCCAGAAGCCTCGCATCCGCGGCCAGTGTGGGGATCACCACGGTTACCAGGATTTCAGGCAAGCTTCAATTCTAACGCGCAAAGAGCCGTCGGCCATCGGCTTGTCTGCCCGCTTCGCCGCGAAGGCTAACCGTGGCCGCGTCGGCCTGACACGGAACCCCGCGCGTCGGCTAATGCGCGCGGTTCCGTGTCAGACCCGACGCGCGACGCCCGGATAAGCTGATGGCTCTTTGCTGGTAAGCTGGTGTATTAACCATGAATATCCGTCTCACCAGCGAGGCTCTGTTTGCCGTCCGCGCCCTTTAAGAAGATCCTCATCGCCAACCGCGGCGAAATTGCCGTTCGCGTCATCAGCGCCTGCAAGGAATTGGGAATCCGGACCGTCGCCGTCTATTCCGAAGCGGACCGCTACAGTTCGCACGTGCGCTTCGCCGATCAGGCCATCTGCATCGGCCCCGCCAAGAGCGCCCGCAGCTATCTAGATGTGCCTTCCATCATCAGCGCCGCCGAAATCACCAATGTCGACGCCATCCACCCCGGCTACGGCTTCCTGAGTGAAAACGCCAGTTTCGCCGAAGTCTGCGAAACCTCCGGCATCAAGTTCATCGGCCCCCGTCCGGACGTCATTCGGATGATGGGCGTCAAGGAACGGGCCCGCGCCTTTATGCGCGAAATGGGCGTGCCCGTCCTGCCGGGTTCTCCAGGCGTGCTCTCGACTCCTGAAGAAGCGCTGGAACTGGCCGAGCAGATCGGCTATCCCGTCATCCTGAAGGCCTCGGCCGGCGGGGGCGGACGCGGGATGCGAGTGGTCCAGCGCGCCGATGAGTTGCCATTCCTGTTCTCTCAGGCGCAGAACGAAGCCGGCGCCGCCTTCAGCTCGGCGGACGTCTACCTGGAGAAATACATCGGCGCGCCCCGCCATATCGAGTTCCAACTCATGGCCGACGAGCACGGCGCCGTCGAAATCCTGGGTGAGCGCGAATGCACCATCCAGAGAAGGCATCAGAAGCTTCTCGAAGAATCGCCGTCGCCCGCCATGACTCCGCAACTGCGCCAGGAAATCGCGGCCGTGCTGCGGAAAGCCATGTCGTCGGCCGGCTATAGCAACGCCGGCACGGTGGAGTTCCTTATGGACGAAGGCGGCAAGATCTACTTCATCGAGGTCAATGCCCGCGTCCAGGTGGAGCACCCCGTGACCGAATTCGTAACCGGCATCGACATCGTCAAGAGCCAGATTCGCATCGCCCAGGGGGAATGCCTGGAGGATATTCTGCCAGGACCGATCCAACTCCGCGGCCACGCCATCGAGTGCCGCATCAACGCCGAAAACCCCGACACCTTCGTTCCGTCGCCGGGCCGGATCACGGGCTTCCACCTGCCCGGCGGAATCGGCGTGCGTGTGGATACCTGGGCGTACACCGATTGCATTGTTCCGCCTTACTACGATTCCCTGGTGGCCAAACTGATCGTGTATGGCAACGACCGGACCGAGGCGATCCACCGCATGCGCCGCGCGCTTGAAATGTTCATTGTCGAAGGGATCCACACGTCTATCCCGATGCACCTGCGCATTCTGGACGACCCCGATTTCCAGGCGGGCAACTTCGACACCAACTTCATTAAGCGCTTCATGCCGGCGGCCAAAGGGTCGTCGGCGTAGTATGCCCCGCCGCTGCTGGTTGCCCGCCCTGGTGTGCACCATGCTGGGGCTGAGCTGGCAGCTACTCACCATCCATTTCAACTACGGCGGGAACTCCACCGCCCTCTTCTGCACCGGTTCCGGCTACCCACCTCCGCCCGCTCTGGCCTGGGAGCGCATCTATGTATTCCCCCACAGCACCGGTTACGACGGCCAGTTCTACCACTATGTGGCGCACGACCCGCTGTACCGCAATGGGATCGGCCGAGCCGTCGACGACGCGGCGTTGCGATACCGCCGCATTCTCATCCCGGGCATGGCCTGGCTGCTGGCCTTCGGCCGCCAGCAATGGATCGACTGTACATATTTCGCCTGCAACCTGGCATTTCTATTTCTGGGCGCCCGGTGGCTGGCGCGCCTGCTTGAGCGATTCGGGTGGAACATCTGGTTTTCCGTGCTGTACCTCATAGTCCCGGCGACTCTTGTCTCGCTCGACCGTATGACCGTCGATCTGGCCCTCACCTCGTTGGTCCTGGGGTTCGCCTTCTATACGACCACGGGATCGCGTCGCAAGATGTACGTAGTTCTCGTCCTCGCGGCACTGTGCCGCGACACCGGCTTCTATCTGACCTTGGCCAGCGTCGTCCCGCTGCTGTTCCGCCGCCGCTTTCGCGAATCCGCGATAATGGCCTCCGCCGTTGTCCCCGCAGTGGGTTGGAACGTGTTGGTAAGTCTTCGCCTGCCGCACGGCGCCGTTTCCGCGTCACAATGGATGCCCTTCGGCGGGTGGATCGCGCCGTGGCTGCACCCCGCCGTGTACCCGTTCTCGACGGCTATCAACACCACTGTCCGTGCTTTCGACTATGTGCAACTCACCGGTCTGTTGCTGGCATTCGTCCTGGGAGTTTGGCGCTGGCGCGAGGCGCGCTCCAGCCCCATCCGCACGGCATGCCTTCTCTGGGCCGCGACCGGATTCCTGCTGCCCCCGCTCTTCCAGCAGGATTGCTACTCGTCCGCCCGCGTCTTCACGCCGCTGTTGCTGCTCGAATTCCTGGAGAGCCTCGGCGAACGGAGCCGTCTGCCGCGTTTACCCTTAGCGATGGTTGCCCCACGGATTTGGCTGCAGCTTACGCCGCAAGTGTTGGGCGTCGTGCGAGGGCTGTTCTTGTAGGGCACAGGAATGCGGTAGTCAGAATGAGATCGGGAGGCGCCGGTCACCGGAATCGATTTACTGCAAATCCTCTCAACCCCATCAAACCCGCCGGTATGCATCTTCCCGGCCCACGGCACAGGATTCGAGTATCAAGAGGAGCCTCCGAGTCCGGTCAGCCGACCCATTAATCCGGAAGTGTCCAATCGATGTCGCTGCCCGAAGTGAATTCGCCGCGCGCAAGAGATCCGGATACCACGACGCTCGTGTCCTCGGAATCGAGGCCGGCAAGCGCCTCTCGGAGTGTCGCTTTCCTCTCGCATGCCTCTGTGTGCGCCCGCCTCGGATGGCTCCAGTCCGCGTGAAGCCTCGACTCATGCTGTTCGACCTTGGTGGCGGCTTAAACCATACGAGACTATACCATCATCTCCTTTTCCGGGTGAACTTCGGACGAGGGTCAGTTCAGCTCGATTTCACTGAAGCTGAGCGGCCGGTCCAGCACCATTTCGACGGTAGTACCTTTGGGAAGGACGGCATCCGGTCCGTGGGAGGCCATGATCGCGATCAGGCCGGCAGCGGCGCCCACGCCGGCGCCGACCCCCAGACCCGTTACGGCATGACCCGAAGCCGCGCCGGCTATGCCCCCGACCGAAGCGCCGATTCCACCTGTCTCGGCCACCGTCCGGGCCTCGCCGGACCTGTTGCCGTCCGCGGTGACTTTGCCCTCGGAGCGGTCCAGAGTCACGTCGACCGTGCCGTCCATCCCTCCCAACCGGGCGTTGAAATGGCGCGTCACACCGTTGGGCAGCGTTAAGGTATCGAACCGGACGTACAATTCAGCGTGTCCCTTGGACCGGCTGGGACGCTTCACCTCCGTCACCGTGCCGGTGACATAGCTGCCGATCGGGACCACGATCCGTCCCTTCACCAGGACCGGAAAGGCCGTCTGCAGATATACCGTATCACCCGGCTCGGAGTGCTTGGTGCTGATGCTGTTCAGCAGGTTCAGGGGAATCCGGGTACCCGTATCCACGGTATATTCCACTGGTTTGGGAGTATCGGTTTTCGGAGTCTCACCCTTGTCCTGGGCCGCCGTAGCCCCCGCGGCCAAAAACAGAACCAGCAATGGATGTCTCAACATACCTATCCCCTTCACCATAGTAACTGTCTATTCAACGCGGCGACGCCGTGGAAAGTTTCGGAAAGGGTAAAAATGAACCTTCACTGCACCGCCAGTTTGCAGCCGGCCGCGCTGGGCTGCCCCCCCATGGAGACTTGCACCGCCGGGTCCGTGCCGGCGTTGGGCGGCAGCACGATATTGATCTGATACAGTCCGGCCGAGCCGGGGCTCAGGCCGGCGTACAGAATCGCCGACGGGGCCAGCGCCACTCCGTTGATGGTGACCGCAATGGCGTTGACGATCGATGAGGCGTACTCCGCCAGTTCGCCCGATGCCGTGCTCGGCGCAACAGCTCCCAGCCCGGTGGCGAACAGGATCACCACATCGCCCGCATGCGCCGGGGCGTCCGGCGTGATGACGGCATAGCCGGAGTTCCAGTCCTCCGCAATCGCGTACCCCGGGTACCCGGTTTCGTAGGTGAAGATCTGGGGCGCGGCGGCTGCCAGGTTGATGGTTACGGTGGGTCCGGTAACTCCCTGGCGCACCACGGTGACCAGGGCGCCACCGGCAATCTCGGTCATAGGCGCCAGGAAGTTAATCTGGCCGGGGGAGACGTACAGCAGCGGGGCCAGGGAGCCATCTACGTAGACTCCCACGCCAGCCATCTGGTTGGGCAATTTGCCGCCCACGATCAGGTCTGAAGTCAGGCTCTCGGTGGAGTACGCCAGGTTGGTTCCGAACAGCGACAAAGCGGAGTTTGGCGCAAAGGGCGCCGGGGCGTAGTTCGATGCGTTGACAATATCGGCTGCGGAATAGGAAGGCGCCTGTCCTTTGGCCGCGCCCGCGAACAGGACGGCCAGTGCCAACCAAGCTCGTAATAGCGTGCCTGTATTGTAGCAGCCATCAACCTGCGGTAAACTGTAAACCGTTTACTATCTATTGTCTACTGTCTACTGTCTACTGTCTACTGTCTACTGTCTACTGTCTACTGTCTACTGTCTACTGTCTACTGTCTACTGTCTACTGTCTACTAGTAACCCCACCGCCACAAGCTCGCCCCAACCGTATATCCCGCGCCTACGGCGGCGAATATCACGACCGAACCCTTCTTCAGGCGGCCGTCCGCCAGGGCGTCGCGCGAGGCTAGCGGAATGGTGGCGGCGGTGGTGTTGCCGTACTTTTCGATATTGATGACCACTTTCTCGTACGGAATTCCCAGGCGATCGGCGGCGGCTTTGATGATGCGCAGGTTGGCCTGGTGCGGAATCATCACGGATACGTCGTCCACGGTCATGCTGTTGCGGGCCAGCAGGTCGCGGCAGACTTCGTACATCTTGCGGGATGCGTACTTGAACACCGCCTGGCCTTCCTGATGGACGAAGTGCATGCGCTTGTCGACGGTCTCGTGGGAGGCCGGGATCCGGCTGCCGCCAGCCGGCATCTTCAGCGCATCGCCGCCCGATCCGTCGATTTCGCCCAGGAAGTCGATAAAGCCGGGACCGTCCGGACCATCCTCGCCATCCTCGGTAGGCTCCAGCAGCATGGCTCCCGCGCCATCGCCGAATAGGACGCAGGTCGCGCGGTCGGTGTAGTCGATAATGCGGCTCATGGTGTCGCTGCCGATTACCAGAACCTTCTTGTGCGCGCCGCCAGCCACCAGATGGGCGGCGGTGGTCAGACCGTAGACAAAACCGGAGCAGGCGGCAATCAGGTCGAAGCCCCAGGCGCCGCGCGCGCCCAGCCCGTTCTGGACCAGGCAGGCGGTGGAAGGGAACATCATATCGGGCGTGACGGTGCAGACGATGATGGTGTTCAGATCGCTGGCTTCGATGCCGCGCTGCGCCAACGCGCACCGTGCCGCCGCGATCGCCATGTCCGAAGTGGCCATCTCCGGATCGGCGATATGACGTTCGCGGATGCCGACGCGAGTCATGATCCACTCGTCGGAGGTTTCGACCATTTTTTCGAGGTCTTGATTGGTAAGCACGCGCGGAGGTGTATAGCACCCCAGCGCTGTGATTTTCACCTTGGGCAACGGTTTGGATTTCCTTTAAGAACTCAGGGTAACGCACCGGCGGCGGCTTTTGGGCAGAGGAGCCTGGTTTTCGCAATTTGGATTTCGCAATTGGAGTACCCTGGTAACGATGGCGCAAGGTGAGGGGCTATCTCCCATCGAAGGGTTGCAGAGCTCGCTGTTCTTCGAGACGCCGGACCAGACCTACGCGCGGGTGTTTCGGGAATTGAAGCCGCGCTCGATGGCGCCGGAACTGCACGTGGAATTCTGCCGCTTCGCCAATGCCGATAGCTTCATCCGTCTCGAAAGCGGGCGCCTGCATGTGCGCATTTCCGATCTCCTGGAAGGAGCGCCCGCTCCCGTACTGGAAGCTCTGGCGTATATCCTGCTCGGGAAGCTGTACCGCAAGCCGGTGCCGCGGTTGTATGCGCATCGCTACCGCCTGTACCTGAACCGGCGGGATGTGCGCCGGCAGGCCAATCTGGTTCGCCAAATCCGGGGGCGTAAGTTTGTTTCCGGACCGCAAGGCGCGGTCTACAATCTGGCGGATGTATTTGACCGGCTGAACCTGCAATTCTTCGATGGATTGTTAGGCTGCCCCCAATTGGGGTGGAGCCGCCAGCCGTCGCGGGGAATGTTGGGGCACTTCGATCCGGCGCACAATGCGATTATTATCAGCCGGATCTTCGATCGTGCGGAGGTTCCGGCACTCGCTCTGCACTACGTGATGTTCCATGAAATGTTGCATTTGCAGCATCCCGTGGATCATTCGGGAGCGCGCCGATGCGTGCATACGAGGGAGTTCCGAGAGTCGGAAAAGAAATTCCCCGACTTACGCGGGGCCAAAGAAATAATAAAGCGGCTGTAAGCCGGCGATGGCCTACAGCCGCGGAAAAGCAGAGCCGATTTCTAACGGCCTCAGGCCCCCATGGGGACCGCGGAGGGAACCAACGTACGCAGTTCTAACCGCACCTTGTCGAAGCTCTTTACCAGCCCGGCAACGTCCACACCGCACAGACCCAAACTGTAGAAGGTCAGACGGCAGTGCACCATTACCATGCCGGAAGCAAACGTCAGTTGATGCCGGATCAAGGCTGCCGCCAAGTCGGGCCGATCATGTTGGGACTGCAACATCACCAGCTTAATGGCGGAGCACACCCTCCCGAAATCGCTCTCCAAACACCGCAGATAGCCGCTAAAGATCTGGCATCGCTGGGATCGGAGTTTATTCAGCATTTTAGGAGTAAATCCGGGTTGAGAACGCAGGAACTCCATGTCGCCGCCATCCAACAGGCGCGCCATGGGGCGATAGCGTTCAATGGACAGTTCGTCGATCCATTCGGCAGTCACAGGCAAATTGCTGCCCGCGAAACCAATTTTTTGGATGACCAAAAAAAGTGCAAGCAAAAGTGCCGTGCACCCGAGAATTGATGTAGCAATCACAAAACCCATCGCAGTTCTACTTTCTTTCCCTGAGAAAGATTAACCGTATTCCGCGGAAAAGGCAATCGAGTTCCGGCAATATTAGTACCTAGTTAACTTTGGATATCAATTTTAATTACGGGAGATTTTCAGCAGCGTGGCGTTTAGGGAATCGAGTTGTTGCAAAATGCGCTGCTCGTGTTCGGGCGCAATGCCAATGACTTTTCGGATTTGCTCGCCGGCGGGCGTGATCAGGAACAGCCACGCCAGGATCACCATCGTCGCGACGCCCAAAAGCACATTGCTGATCTCGGCGCTCATGATGCCAGGACCATAAATGCTGCGAAGCAGAATCGCCGTGGTATTGCTGAGGAAATACAGAAACAAAAACGAGCTGTGACGCACTACGTTCCGGCTCAGAGGTATCGGATATCGGCTCAGGAAGAACAAGATCAGCAGGATAAATAGGACCAGCGCGAAGTTCACACCGCGGTCGATGGCGAAAATGTAGCCGATATATTTGGAAGTTTGGGGCATTTTCGGCGCAATTTTCGCCAAAATGCTCAACATCGAAAGGCTCACCGATACGGTAATGGCAATATACATCGCCCAGCGGCCCAGTGTTCGCAATCCGCGATGAGACTCCAGGGCTAACCCATAGACCTCCCGTACCATCAGCACGTAAAACAGCCAAATCACAGGCTGCATACCCACGTACACAATAAAGTACAGCCGCCCTTTGGACGAATTCTCAAAAATTAGAGGAACGGTACCGCTGATGACGCGGAAGACGAGATATCCACACAAGGCAGGATAGTGCCGGAAAAGTCCGTTCTGGAAAAGCCGTATGGCTCCCAAACCGGATCCCACCAGCGCAACTATCGCCAAGAAACGTGCGGTATCCGGCATCTACGCGGTCTCAGACCGATTCTATCACCGAATACCGCAACAGCTTTATTTACCGCACGAACGGGCAAGGGTTGCACTGCGGGAACGGCAGGTCCGACTTTATCGGCCTAGCAGTTGCCAAAAACGCGAATGCTACCAACGCGAAGAGCACGAGCTTTTTCATGGGGTCCTAGTTCCTTTCTAGTTAACTTACGTCAGTAAGCTGAGTACTATACTAGACGGGACCGGACCGGTATAGGGTGTTTAACCCGAAAGCTTTCTGAAATTAGAACGTTCTAGGACGAACGTTCTAGAGAAGTAGGACAAAACGAACACAACTTCGATCCGTCAGTGTGGTATAGAATCGAGATAGGGCCCCCTTCCGACAGGAGTGGTACTTCTGCTGGGGTTCCTCGCGCTAGTACCTTAATGCCACCTCTCGGAGAACAGCCACTGGCTGGGCCAGTCACCAGATCGCCTTCCTTCCGGATGCCAACGGTGGAGGTGTGGCGAAAAACCCTTTCACAGATCCCCACGTTATTCGGACGCCTGGTGTATCTAGCCTCTCTCCGCGATCCGGCAACCGGCCGCTATCGGCACGACATCCTGAGTGCACTCATGGGGCCCGATGACGGCGACCGCGCGCTCAGTCGCAGCCATCATCAGCTATTTTCGGAATGGCTGGCATATAGCTTGGCCGAGCAGAAAAGCGACTTGGACGAATACCTCAATACAGCCGGAGGGCCGCGCCATTTCCGGCATTATCACAACCTCATTCCGCACACCGCGCGGGAGGTGGAGCGGCAATTGTACCTTACCGATCTGGAGACGCTGATGGAGTTGCTCCGTTACGAACACGGTGGCGCCGCCTAGCGTCCAGCGGCATGGCGACTCCCACTACCTGTCCAATGACGTCGATTTCCCGCGGAAATTCGAAAATGGAGACCTGCTGGTCGGAGGATGGATGTGGCTGTACTACCAGTTTTCCTGAGGTTATAGAGCACCAACCGCACAGAAACCCATCGCGACGCTCCATGAAATAGATGGGCCGCTCGAATTCGTGGGTCCAACCGTCTTCTGCAATTTTGCGGCGCCCCTGATCGATTGCCACAAATGCGCCCGGCGTCAGCAGGGGATGCATGGACCAGTCCTCCAGCCCGATAAACCCGTAACGGAATTGGCGCAGATTCAGGCCGTTCAGCAAACCGAGCGACAGTTTTCCCCACCGCCGCACCATGTGGCTGAGAAATGTCGTCTGGTTCAGATCGATCTCAAAATCCGCCGGCAGCGGGACGGTCACCCGCGAATCGGCCGCCATCTGAATCGCATGCGTGACCGGCAATTCGATTTGTGCCGCTTCGGAGCAGAGCAGATCCCGCGGCACCCCGTACCACTGGAGCACTTCCTCGAAATCGAGACGATAGATGGCACACAGACTATAGAGCCGGTAGATGCTGGGAACCGTGCCCTTGTTCTCAATATCGGCGAGCCGGCTGAGCGCGATCGCGAATTCGTCGCTGCCGCGCCGCCGGGCAATCTGCTGGCTGGCTTCCTCCACTTCGCGAAAGGTCAGCGACAGCCGTTCGCGAGCGCGCTTTAGTCTTTCTCCGGGACGCTCCATGTTAGAGTGGGACAGGCCGGGAGGCCTAATCCAGACGGGATTATAGCCCGCATCGCTCCGTCGGGGCAACGAAAAATCCCGAGTTTTGTTCCGATTTCGGAACAGAGGCCGAATTTGGGGGAATTTTGAGCGCGAAAGTGATCGTCGGGATCTCGGGCGCCAGCGGCGCAATCTACGGCTTACGGCTGCTGGAAAGGCTGCGAAATCAACAGAATGTGGAGATTCACCTGGTTCTGACGCGGTCCGGCGAAAAGACCCTCTTTCTCGAGACCGGTAAAACCGCGGCCGACGCCAGGACGTTCGCGGATTTCTGGTATCCGGAGGAGGATATCGGCTGCCGCCTGGCTAGCGGATCCTGCCAGATCGACGCCATGGTGATCGCTCCCTGCTCTATTCACACCATGTCCGCCATCGCTCATGGCATCAGTTCCAACTTAATCGTGCGCGCCGCCGACGTCACTATGAAAGAAAAGCGCAAGCTGATTTTACTGGTTAGGGAAAGTCCATTTCACCTGGGGCATTTGAAAAGCATGACCCTTTTGGCGGAAATGGGCGCAATAATCGCTCCGCCAATTCCCGGTTTCTATCACCATCCACAAACCGTGATGGACCTGGTCGATCATAGCGTCGACCGGGCGTTGGATCTGATCGGCCTTCCCGATTCGGGAGTGCGCCGCTGGGACGGTAAGACGAAATGAAAGCCGCTTCGCGCCGCATTGCCTTTCAGGGAGAGCGTGGCGCCTTCAGCGAAGAGGCGGCGCGCCGGCTCTTGGGTCCGCATGTGGACGTTTTGCCTTGCCTCCGGTTTGAGGACCTTTTCGTTTCCGTGAAAGAGGGCCGTGCCGCCGGAGCCGTGGTGCCCATCGAGAACACACTGGCCGGATCGGTCCATGAGAATTACGACCACCTGGTGACCTATGAGCTTCCCATTGTTGCGGAAACCAGCGTACGCATTGTCCATAATCTGATCGCTCTGAAGGGTGTGAAGTTCTCGCAAGTCAGGCGGGCATTTTCCCACCCGGTTGCGCTGAACCAATGCCTGGACTTTTTTGCGCACAACCCGCGGATCGAACGGACCCCGTTCTATGACACGGCTGGCAGCGTCAAGATGTTGACCGAGGAGCGGCTCACGGACGCGGCGGCGATCGCCTCACTGGTGGCCGCGGAGACGTATGGGGCGCGGGTGCTGCGGCGGTCGATTGAAAGCGACCGCCAGAATTTTACCCGTTTCTTCCTGTTACGGACGCCCGAATATGCGCGGCGCCACCGGGTGCGCGCCGATGCGCATACCATCTGGAAGACGTCCCTTGTGTTCAGCACTCGCAACACTCCCGGCGCGTTGTTTCGCGCGCTCAGTGCTTTCGCGCTGCGCGACCTGAACCTCACTAAGATCGAATCCCGGCCGTTACGCGGCAAACCCTGGGAGTACTTGTTTTACGTGGATTTTCTGGGCCGTGCCGATTCTCCCAATGCCCGCAATGCGCTCCGGCATCTGGAGGAACTGGCCGACTTCCTCCGCGTCTTAGGTTGTTACCCGAAGGGCGCGTGAAAAAACTATCCCCCTTCAGCGGCAGACCGCGCCGCGATTTCTCGCATGTCCCGACACGGCGCCGCGAGCGTGAGCGGCCCGGGCGAAGAATGGTCCAACTCTGAAGACCCTGAATTCGCGCGGGGAGCCGGAGTTATCTTTCCCTCGCTCGGGCCGCTTGCTGACGCGCGCGGTTCCGCGCTAGCTAGGTCCGACGAGAAATCACCGACTTTATGAGCAGTTTCCCGACACGGAACCGCGCGCGAGCGTAAGCGGCCCGAGCGAAGAATGGTCCAACTCTGAAGACCCTGAATTCGCGCGGGGAGTCGGAGTTATCTTTCCCTCGCTCGGGCCGCTTGCTGACGCGCGCGGTTCCGTGCCAGGTCCGACGAGAAATCACCGGCTTATGAGCAGTTTCCCGACACGGCGCCGCGAGCGTAAGTGAGCGGCCCGGGCGAAGAATGGTCCAACTCTGAAGACCCTGAATTCGCGCGAGGAGCCGGAGTTATCTTTCCCTCGTTCGGGCCGCTTGCTGACGCGCGGTTCCGCGCCAGGTCCGACGAGAAATCACAAACTCGCGAGCAGTTTGCCATACTGGGAAACTTCGAGGACTCATGAAAATGATCCGCCGCGACTTCCTGAACAACACGCTCCTGGCGGCCGGCGCCGCTCTGTTGCGCACGCCTGCGCCGGGTTCGGCGGCGCCGCGGCCTCCGGCCGATACCTTCACGGGCTATGGCGGTGTCGGCGATTACGCAGCCTCCAATGGCGATACCTGGGCGGTACTGTCCGCGGGCCACAAAATCCAAGAAGGCGCCTATACGCCGCTGCCCGCCGGCATCGCCGGCGACGATGAAATCTTCGACCTCATTGTGGTGGGCGGCGGCCTTTCCGGACTCGGTGCGGCCTACTACTTCGCCAAGGCGACCGGCGGACGCAAGCGATGCCTGGTCCTCGAGAATCACCCCATGTTCGGCGGACACTGCAAGCAGAACGAGTTTCTGGTGAATGGACATCGGCTGATCGGGCCACAGGCGTCCAACGATTTCGGCATCCCGCGCGAAGATTCGAGCGGCCAGATGGATGAGCTCTTCACTGAACTGAGCCTTCCGCGGCACTACGACTGGGCCGCCTGGGATCCCGCGCTCACGCCGCTGCGGTTCGCCCGCGATAACTACTCCCACATGGACGGAATCAACGACACCCAGGTGGATGTCGGTTACTTCTTCGGCCGTCAGAACGCTACCGGAAAGCCGCAGTGGGTGCGTAACATATTCACCAACCAACTGCGGGACGCTCCATTTTCCGACGAGGTGAAGCGCGACCTGCTCACATGGCGCGGCGCTACCGGCGGCTCCGAAGCAGTCCGCCGCCATCTCGACACCATCACCTACAAGCAGTATCTGGAAGGGGAGATGGGCCTCGGTCCCGAGGTCACCAAGTTCGTGGAACCGGTCATCGGCCTGATCTGCGGGGCCAGCCCCGACGCGGTTTGCGCGCGGGCCGGGCACAACCTGGTGATTCCGGCGTCGTCACCCGGCGGGATCTCCTTTCCGGGCGGGAACACCACGTTCGCGCGTCACCTGGTGCGCGCCATGATCCCCGAGTCGATGGCCGGGGAACTGAGCTTCGCGCAAGTACTGAACGCGCCCGTGAATTTTGGGGCGCTCGACCGGCCGGCTGCCGCCACTCGCATCCGCCTGGGCGCCACGGCAATCCGCGTGGAGCACGACCGCGACGGCGTAGTGGCGATCTATGAAAAAGGCGGCAAGCTGTTCCGCAGCCGCGCCCGCTCGGCGGTGATGGCGTCGGCAGGCTGGAGTGCGCGTCACCTGCTGGCCGATCTTCCGGCCGACATCCGCGCCGCTTACGGCCAGTTTCAATACGCGCCAGCTCTCAGCGTGAACGTGGCGCTCACCAACTGGCGCTTCCTTTATAAACTGGGCGCGCCGGCCGTGCGATACTTCGATGGCGGTTTCGGCTGGTCGTGCAACATCCGGCAGCCCATGGTGGCGGGAGCGTACCGCCCGTCGCTCGACCCCGAGAAGCCCATCGTCCTCACCTTTTACCTGGGTCTCTACACACCCGGCCTCGCCGCCGCCGAACAGGGAAACCTCGGCCGCAAGAAACTTCTGGCGACCACGTATGCCGACTACGAACGCCAGATCCGCAACCAGATGACGGCGCTGTTTGGCGACGCCGGCTTCCACGCGGCCAAGGATATCGCCGGGATCGTTTTGAATCGCTGGGGCCATGCGCGCATCCTGCAACCGCCGGGCTTTTACTACGGCCGCGACGGAAAGCCATCGCCGCGCGAGACGGTGCAGAAGGGCTACGGCCGGATCGCGATTGCGCACTCCGAACTGAACGGCCATCAAAACGCCACCGGCGCACTGCAGCAGGGCAAACGGGCGGCTGAGCAGATACTGTCGTAGGTATCCATATCGATTGTTATTGCCGTCCTATAACCCATTTCCAATCTTGTCCGGTATTCCGCCGCAGGCTAGAGTCGCAGCTTAGATGCGCTGTCTGATCTCTGCGGCATTGGCGGTGAGTTTGGGCGCGTGGGTTGCCGATGCGCAGCCTGCCCCTCCCAAAGGGCCTGTCCCCTATGCCGGAACGAATCGTACCTCTCGCGTCGAGGTGCGGCCTCCTGGTATTCGGCTCGGTCTTGCGAGGCCTGTCGTATTCGCTCTGTCGCCACTGAGCGAATCCGAAAAGGCTCAGCTTGCCGGGCCGGGTACCCGGTTAAAGACCGGAATCCACCGCGCGGTTCCGGCCGTCTGGCTGCAAACGGGCGCATGGCAATCCGAGCCGGACGGCACGCGGCTATGGCGCGTTGCGCTCCGTTCCCCCGGTTCTCTGGGCATCCGCGTGGAGTTTCGCAATGTTTCCGCGGGCGCGGGGAGACTTTGGGTGCACAACGGCACGGACTTCGCAGGACCCTACACCGGCCGCGGACCATACGACGATGGACATTTCTGGAGCGCTGCCGTACCCTCCGACACCATCACTTTGGAATACGAGCCTGCCGCGGACGATCCACACCCCGGCGATCCGCCATTCGACATCGCCGGCATCGCGCACCAGGCGCGGAGCGTTACTCAGGACACGGCGGCTCCCGATGGCGCCGATTATTGCCAACTCGATCCGAACTGTTATCCCGGCTGGCAACCCGCCATGAAAATGGTGGGACAGCTTGAATTCGAGGACGGCGGCGCGGAATACCTCTGTTCCGGATCGCTCGTCGCCACTCGCGACAACAGCATGATCCCGTACCTGTTGACGGCGGGCCATTGCATCGACAATGAACCCGCGGCGCGCACCGTCGAAGTCTTCTGGACGTATCAGACGTCTTCCTGCGGGGCCACGCCGCCAACCAGCAACGCGTCCAGCGAGAAATCGACCGAGGGCGCCGACCTGATCGATTTCGGAACCATCGAACAGGGCGACTACAGCTTGCTCCTGTTGAAGGACATTCCCGCGGGTTTGACGTTTTCGGGCTGGGATCCTTCGGACCCGCCACTGCAAGCGTCGTTGGCGGGCGTTCATCACCCCGCCGGGTCGTGGAAGCGCATCTCGTTCGGGGAACGCACGGCCGATACAACGGTGGGCGTGGGCGGCGAGAATGGGCAAGTCGACATTGCACCGGCAAACCTGTATCTGCAGATTCTGTGGGACCAGGGGCGGATACAGCCGGGCTCTTCAGGTTCGCCGCTGTTCTCGAGTCCGGGAGTGATTGCCGGGACCCTGACGTACGGGCCGGAAGATCCGCCGCTCACTGCCTGCGAAATCAGCCCGAGCGTGGCGGGCTATGGCCGCTTCTCCAATACCTATCGAAATCTGCAATCCTATTTTGAAAACTGGCCGGCGGCGACGGTAGCGCCCACTCCGGCAAGCCTGAGCTTCAGCATCCTCAACAAGGCCGCTCCGGCCGCTCAGACGGTTCAATTGACGTCGCCGACCACCGGCCAAGTCGCGTTTCGAATTCGCTCCGACGCTCCTTGGATAGGCGTGTCCCTGACCAGCGGCCAGATCTCCGCCGCGTCCCCGGCCGCGGTGAAGATTTCCGTGGATCCTTCTCAATTGCCGCAGCCGGGTCAATACTCGGGTACGGTAACTATTCTGGCGGGTACCGCGGCGCCGGAATTCGTGAACGTGACGGTTACGGTACAGTCGCCGCAATCGAATGTGTCGGCGGCGGTGGCTCCCGCGACGGTGTATGCGTCGAACGGAATTTGGAGCTTTCAGATGCAGTTGACGGAAACGGCGGGCGTCGCCACTCATCTGACCGCTCTGAAGATTGACGGAACGGACTACTCGGCGAACATCGCCCAATGGTTCGGCACGAACCAGATCGCCGCGGACGGGTCCATACAAGCGCCGCTGCAGGCGTCCGGCTTGCCCACGGGATCCCAATACTTTGAGTTCTGGGGCATGGACAACGCGAGCGGCCAAACGTGGTACCGGGTGGCGACGGCGGCTTTCCATTAAAAGTCAATGAGAAAATGCGTGTCCCAGCACGTTCAGCAGTCTCCAGATATATGCCGAATCGGGGATTTACCCCAGGAAGTTTGCAAGAACGTGGTCTGCGGGTCATCTCCCGTTGTATCATGGGCCAAGGATCAGGAAATCCCGGAAATGACGTCTATCGGCGATGCCCTTCGTCGGGAGCGGCTGAATCGAAATCTCGAACTGGCGCAGATCTCAAAGGATCTCAAGATCTCGTCACGCATGCTGGCGGCGATCGAGGATGAAAACTTCGACAAACTGCCGGGCGGGGTTTTTTCGCGGAGTTTCGTGCGGCAGTATGCGCAGTATCTTGGCTTCGACGCGGACGAGATCGCCAGCCGCATGGTTCGGATCCTCAACCCTACCCCGGACGTACCCGCATTTGTCGAGACGGTTCGGCCGCAAGCGCAACCGATCCAGGTGCCTCCCGTTGAGAACTGGGAGACGGTAGGAAGCCGGCGTTTTTCCTGGAGATCGCCGCTCATGGCGTTGGGCATGGTTGTGGTGGCCATGCTGGGATGCGCGGGAGTTTACGCCTGGTGGTCGCGCGGCCGTCACGTAACGCTGTCGCACGAACAGCCCGCACAGCCGGGCGCCGCGGTACAAACTTCGGCGGACGCCTCCGCGGCCGTGCAAACGGCAACACCGGAGATTCCGCAACCCTCGCCGGACGCACCCCCGGAAACCACGGCGTCTTCGGCGCCCTCAACCGATCAGAATCCGAATGCGCCGGTGCGCGTGCAAATGACGGCGGCGGAACCGGTATGGATATCGGTGACGAGCGACGGGAAGACTTTGTTTGCCGGCGTCTTGGAAGCCAACCAAAGCCGCTCCGTGGATGCCAATGCCACGGTTCTGCTGCGGCTCGGGAATGCCGGCGGCGTGAGCATTCTGCTGAATGGGAAATCGATCGGATCCGTGGGGCCGAGAGGCCAGGTGCGCAACGTTCAGCTCACCTCGGGCGGATTCGAGATTGTCGCTCCCAAGTCCGCTTCTCTCGAACCCATGTGACGCCTCATCGCCCGCTGGCGCTTGCGCTCCATTTGGAGGAGTTCCTTGCGGCGGCGATGCTTGATGCGTTCATCGACTTTGCGCCAGAACTTCTGGAAATAACTGACTGCGGATAGAACCGAGAAGAACACCACCACCCACATCAGCACCATTCCCGGCGTGCGAAACTCCGGGTGGCGTACGCCGATCAGCATGCACGAAACCGCGGCCACCTGTGAAAGCATTTTGGTCTTTCCCAGGTCGCTGGCCTTGACCGTGTACCCCTCGGCGGCGGCGATGCTGCGCAAGCCGGAAACCGCGAATTCGCGGCCGATGATCAGAATCGCCATGTAGGCCGGAAGCACGCGCACTTCTACCAGGGAAATGAGCGCAGCCGATACCAGCAGTTTGTCGGCGATCGGATCGAGGAGCGTACCGGTGGTGGTGACCTGGCGCCAGCGCCGCGCCAGATATCCATCCAGCAGGTCCGTGGCGGCGGCGCAGAGGAAAATGGCCAGTGCCATCCACTCATGGGTTACGCGGACTCCCCAGATGTCGAATCCGAAACTCTCCTGGACCAGCGCCGCCACCAGCAGCGGCACGAAGAAGATCCGGAGAATCGTCAGTGAATTCGGAAAGTTCATCGGCCCAAACCCAACTGTAATACGGGTGCCTGCCCGCCAACAAGCCCCGCTTTGGGGGTGTCCGGCCAGGCGGCGAAGGAACGGCTTATACTTGTATTTCGCCCATGCTTGTCTCACGCCGCTATTTCTTCTTCGGCAGCCTGGCTACGCCGCTGCTTGCCGCCAAAAAAAAGATCGATCTTGTCCGCCCGAATCTCCTGCTGATCCTGGTGGACGGACTGCCGGCCTGGATGACCGGCTGCTATGGCAATAAGGAAGTCCGCACTCCCAACATCGACCGGCTGTGCCAGACCGGCACGCGCTTCCTGAATTCGTTTGTCCCGGCGCCGGAGCCCATTCCCAGCCGCAATGCGTACCTCACCGGCCTGGTGGCGCGTTCCGCGGATGTCGCCGCCGCCGCCAGTGCGATCGACCAGACCATGGGCGCTGCCGGACACGTCTCTCAGACAGTCAACGGGCAAAGCTTCGCCGATTCGACCAGCGCGGCGTTCCGGTTCCTGGATCAGCAGGCGGCGGCCAAACCCTTCAGCCTGACGGCGATTTACAGCGGCTTCGAGCCGCCATACAACACCGCTTCGAAGGAGTTCGTGGATCTCTACGCGGGCCAGATATTCGAGAATTGGGCCGCCGATCCTCCGGCGCGGAATGCCGTGCGCGGTAAGGAAATGTTCAGTTCCCGGACGGCCAATCTGCGCAAGGCGGCTGCCGCCGTCACGGCGCTGGACTCCGAGGTTGGCAAGCTGTTGACCAAGCTCTACCAGAAACAGCTCCTCGACAATACGCTGATCATCTTCGCTTCCACGTGCGGCGCTCTGCTGGGCCGCCATGGTCTATGGGGCGCGGGCGACGCCTCCGATCCGCCGAACATGTACGACGAAGTGGTGAATACGCCGCTGATCTGGAGCTATCCGTCGCGCATCCCGCCTACGGTCACTCAGGTCGGGCTGGTCAGCGCCTACGATCTGATGCCGACGCTCTGCGAATTTCTGCTGCTGCCGCCGCCCGGGGGCAATCTATGCGGCCGCAGCTATGCTCCCCTCGTAGTCGGGAAGCCGTTTCCCAAAAAGGAGCCGTGGCGCACCACGGTCTTCGCCCACCTCGGCAATACCGATATGGCGCGCGTAGACCGTTACAAACTGGTGTCGCGGGACGATGGCAAGGGACCGGGAGAACTCTACGATCTGCGCGTGGACCGGGATGAGCAGGACAACCAATACCAGAACGCCCAGTTTGAGGATGTAAGGAACGGTTTGGCCGCGAAATTGGTGGAGTGGAAGAAATTCCTGCTGTAACAATTCCTGGTGTAACAGGGAAAACGGCGCCCGGGCCTGTTGGCGGCCGAACAGCGGTGGCAGACCTCGACGGATCCGCACCCCGGGCTCACTGACTAGTTGGCTGGCGGTTTGTATCCGTCCAGCGAGTGGTTGTGATCTTTATAGTACTTCCCCGCGTCGGTGAGGTTCGGGTCGGTGTGCATGGCTGCCGGGGCTGCAACCTTTACGTGACAGAAGGTGCAAGCCTTCTTTGTGTCTTTCGCGTATTGCGGAGTGCTGAAACCCGGCGTGGGAGCCGTGATCAGGAAGACCGCGGGTGCAATCATCAGTGCCGCGGGCAGGACAAATTTAACGAAGCGCATTCGTATGTCTCCTAGTTCCCTCAGAATACCGTACTCTGAGGTCTGAATCTCTAGCTATTATAAACCCGTGTAGGGATTTACAACAGGCTGTTGATAAAAGATTTTCAGGTCTATTTTAGAGGTTCGCTTCCGATTCCAGGCTGCGCCAGAGATACCAACAGGCCACGGTGCAATACGGGCGCCAGCGTTCGGCCAGGGCCTCAATCTCGGCGGGCGAGGGCGCCCGATCCAGGCTGTACGCTTTGCGGATTGCGTTGCGAATTCCCAGGTCGCCGGTAGGCAGCACATTGGGCCGCCGCAGGGCAAACATCAGGAACATATGGACTGTCCAGACGCCGATTCCCTTGACCACGGTGAGCCGCTCGACGATCGAAGCGTCGGGAAGGTCCGGGAGTTCCTCGAAGATCACTTTGCCGTCGCGAGTATGCCGCGCGAGATCGCGGATGTAGGCGGTCTTCTGCCCGGACAGGCCGAGCGTCCGCATGCGGGACGGGCGGAGTTTCAGTACCGTGGCCTGGGTCAATGTACCGCCCACGGCTTCGAGCAGGCGTCCGAAAATGACGTTCGCCACCCGGCCGCTAAGCTGTTGAGAAACGATAGACTTCACCAGTGTTTCGAAATCCGGGTCGCGGAATTGGATACGATAGTCTCCAACGCGGTCGATGATCCCACTCAATATCGGATCCTGCCGCTTCAGGTGAACAATGGCATCGCGCATGTTGAAACAATCCTGCCGTAGGGCACGTCCTTCCCATTGTACCGGGATGCGAAACCTGCTCATTTTGACTCTCAGCGGCGCGCTGCTTGCGCAGACGCCCACCAAACCGCAAGACGCCCAGGACGATTCCGCCGTGATCCGGGTGGATGTCGATGTGGTGAACATTCTGGCCTCGGTGCGCGACAAGCGCGGCAGCCTGATCGCCAACCTCGAAGCCAAGGATTTCTCCGTTCTTGAAGACGGCAAGCAGCAAACCATCAAGTATTTCACGCGCGAAACGGACCTTCCGCTCACCATCGGCTTGCTGGTGGATGTCAGCGGCAGCCAGCGAAACCTCATCGGCGTGGAGCGTCAGGCGGCCACTCAATTCTTTTCGCAGGTGCTGCGCAAAAAGGACGAGGCGTTCCTGATCATGTTCGGCGAAGAATCCGAATTGTTGCAGGATTACACCAACTCGGTCCGGCTGCTGACCGAGGGGCTGAACCAGTTGCGGGTTACCTCGGGTGTGGGCGGCTTGGGTCCGGGACCGGTTCCCACGGCGGGCCAGCCGCGCGGCACGGTCTTGTACGATGCGATTTACCTGGCGGCAGCCGAGAAATTGCGAACGGAGGTCGGACGCAAAGTGATCGTGGTGATCACCGATGGCGTGGACGAGGGCAGCAAGCTGGAGCTGAAAGCCGCGCTCGAAGCCGCGCAGAAGGCCGATTCCGTCATCTACAGCGTCGAATACTCGGACCCTTCGGCATATGGCGGCTGGGGATTCAACATGGGCGGGGGAGATTCGGCGCTTCACCAGCTCTCCGATCCTACTGGCGGCCGGGTCTATCGCGTGGGCCGGAATAATACTCTGGATGCCGTATTCAAGGAGCTGTCCGACGAGATGCGCAGCCAGTACTCGATCGGCTTCACCCCTTCCAACGCCACCAAGGACGGCAGCTACCGCAAGCTGGACATCAAGATGGCCAATAAGGATCTCAAAGCGCAGGCGCGCAAGGGATACTACGCGATTAAGCCGGAAGTGAAATAGGCTTGGCTAATGGCTGAGGGCCGATGGCTGCCCTCCCCGTTGGGCGAAATACGTTTCCAGGGCTGCGCGTAACGGCGGCATGGGGTCCAGGCCGGCGCGTTCCATCTTGGCATTGGACAGCGCCGAGTACTTAGGACGCCGGGCCGGAGTGCGGTATTCGCGCTCGTTAGTGGCCTGCAAGTGCGGCTTCAGGCCGGCAATGTCAAAGATAGTTCGGGCGAAATCGAACCAGGAAATGGGCGTTCCGCCGCCGATATGAAATAGGCCGGCCTGGTCGCGTTCCACCAGGTCGAGGCTCCGCGCGGCCAGAAGCGGCGCGAAGGTCGGCGACGCCACATGGTCTTCCACCACGCGGATGGCTTGTCCGGACGCGGCCAGGCGCAACATCAATTCGACGAAATTGCCGCGCGCGGTATCCAGGCCGCCCGGACCGAAGACTCCCGAGGTGCGCACGATCAGGACGCCGTCTAGGTATGCCTGCGCGTACAACTCGCCGGCCAGTTTGGAAACGGCATAGGCGCTGAGCGGATGAGTGGCGTGGTCCTCCGCATAGGGATGGCTGGCCTCGCCGTCAAAAACGTGGTCGGTGGAAAAATGGACCAGCCGGGCGTCCATCTGCCGGCAGGCCAGGGCCAGGTTGCGCACCGCCAGCGCATTCACCAGGTACGCCGCCTGCGGCTCCTTCTCGGCGACGTCCACCTGGTTATAGGCCGCCGCATTGAAGACCACTCCGGGATCCGATCGGGCCAGGGCCTTTTCTACGGCCTCCGCGTTGGTGATGTCCACGCGGGCGCGATCCCACGCGGCCACGGCATACTTCCGCGCGCGCAACTCGCGCACCAACTCGACCCCGAGCTGTCCGGCAGCGCCGAAGACTACCGCTGATCGATTCATAAAGGAACTTCACAGGATAACGCATGGACTACTGGGGAGGAGCGGGGAGCTTCTACTGCCAGTGGCGCAGGAAGAGGATGCGGCGAAAGCCGCCCTGGGGTTGAACGGTTCCCTGGGGAGAGAACCACGCGGATGTCAGTTAGATTTCAGAAATTTCAAAAAATTCCTATTGACAGCATCCCCCGGGGCAGCCTACGATCTTAATAGAAACCGGGCCCTGAAATCAAGGAGGGTTCTTAAGTGAAGGATAGCTGGGTTCTTTAAACTAACGTCGTTGTTCACTGCCGGGTTGATGTACGGTCAGGCTCTGGCGCTTCGTCATGCTCTGGTTCACTGGGATGACTCGTGGATACCGGGCGCAACGATTGACCACGTCCCCGAGTGGAACGGCAGTTTGCTTGTCGCATGTGATCGCATATGGAAACCAGTTCCGGTACCGGGGCCAGATGTTGGGGCTGCCTTGTTGGAATTGGATGGCCCCCAATTAGTTAACATAGCGAGGTCGTATTAGTATGTCTGGTTGCCGAATTGCCTTCCTAGTCGCGCTGTTTGCAGCGGGATCATTATTGGGCCAAGCCCCAGGGCCCCGTCATGCTCTGGTTCACCAAGAAGACCTTTACATCCCCGGGCCGCCTTTGGACCATGTCCCGAGCTGGGCCGGCAGCCTGCTCCTTGGGTGCGACCTCTGCCAATCACGGGAGCCGATTCTATGGACGGTGGACCGGCAGGGTCGACGCGATGAGATGACATTCCGGCTCCCGGACGCAGCGTACGTCTCGGCGGAGGTAATCGCATCCGGACCAGATGGCGCTTTGGTTGTAGCCGGCTACGCCCTCAGCGCCGATTCCCGCATTGCCTCGTATATTGCCTGGATCTCTCCCGACCGGAAACGCCAGATTGTGAATAGGGTCTGGCCATTTCGGCCATACGTGGTGTCGGTGGCGCCGGATGGGACAATTTGGGCAGTGG